>Ga0255336_100750_pt1 | contig 37987 bp, 50 predicted proteins | sample MeOH1_35cm_T3_17_FD_189102 | JGI IMG/M metagenome (GOLD analysis project Ga0255336, IMG submission 189102) | Sandy soil microbial communities from University of British Columbia, Vancouver, Canada - MeOH1_35cm_T3_179 | ecosystem: Engineered > Artificial ecosystem > Sand microcosm > Unclassified ...
CGGCTCGAGCGGGGTGTCGACGAGCTTGAAGTTATCGACGCTTGCCGCGCCCTGCGGGCGCGAGACGAGGAGGATCTGGCGATTGATTGAATTGTGTGCGGACATCGTGATACTCCTGTGCGGTCCCGGGATAAGCTAGGGCGCGAGGTGCGCCCCGGTAGCGGCGTCAGGCATCGCTGGGACCGGGTGTTGCGGACGGATCGGAACGAAGGCGTTGCTGCGCGATATCCCGGCCGACGGCGAGTTTGCGCATGTATTTGAAGGTACCGAGCGCTTTCGCGACGAAATGGCCTTCGCTGTCGCGGATCTCGCCTTCGCAATACGCCATGGTGGTAGAGCGGTGCAGCACGCGGGCAAATGCGCGGAGTTCGCCGCGGCCCGGCTGCATGAAGTTGACTTTCATTTCGACGGTGACCACGCCGATACCGTCATCGGCGAGACTGCGCGCGGCCATCGCGAGGGCGACGTCTGCGAGGGTCATGGTCACGCCGCCGTGCGCAATGCCCCAGGTATTCATGTGCGTGCCGGTCAATGGCAGCACGACTTCGCTTGAGCCATCTTCGGCGGTGACGAGCTGCACGCCGAGCGAATCGACGAACGGGCTTTCAGGGAGCATGGAGAAATCGGTCATGGCCTCAAACTTCGTAATCGATGCATTGACGCGATTCACGTACCGCTGCAACGAAGTCCTTGATCGCCAGGTGCTTGGGGTGAATCTGATAGGCCTGGAGGGCTTGCGGATTGTCGAAATCGGAGACGAGGACCACGTCGTACGTGGCTTCATAGCCGGGCTGTGCAACGCCGACTTCAAAGTGGCCTTGGCCTGAAACGATGCTGCGGCAGGTTTCGAGTTTGGCTTTTAGCTTGACGATGTTTTCAGCGCGAGTGGCGCCCTCGGCGCTTTCCTTCAACTTCCACATGACGATGTGTCTAAGCATGGCGTTCGTAGCAGTTCGTGCTAGTCCATTAAATAGGTTGAGATCCTTGTCTGGCCTGCCTTTCAAGGTGATAAGCAGTTCGGTGGAGTTCGCAGAGAAACGCCCCCATCCTCGAAAAAACCGGGTATGAATCCGGGTATAAGGTTAAGATTGAAGCTTCTGATACCCGGTTTTCTTCTATGCCAATCACCGACGTCAAGATCCGACAGGCCAAGCCAGCTCTCAAGCCTATCAAAATTACCGACTCCAATGGGCTATACATTGAAGTGAAACCAAATGGCTCGAAGCTTTGGCGATACCGCTACGAGTTAGGTGGGAAGGAGAATGTGTTCGCAATCGGCGAGTATCCAGCGGTAAGCCTGCAGGCTGCGCGAGCGGCACGCGACAGCGCCCGCGCGTTGGTCAAAAAAGGCACGCACCCGGCGCATGCTCGACGCATTGAAGTAGCGAACACGATCGACGCCGGGCGCGAAACCTTCAAAGCCATCTGTGACGAATGGCTTGGCAAGAAGAAGAAGCTGTGGACGGAAAAGCACTACAGCGAAGTATCCCGGATGATGGAGGCCGATGCATACCCGGCCATAGGCTTTCTGCCAATGCGGTCAATAACCGCTCGGCACATTCTCACCATCATGGAACATGTGGAAAAGCGCGGCTCTCCGACCATCGCGATAAAAGTGCGGCAATATATCTCGTCCACCTTTCAGTACGCGGTCATCACACAACGGGCCGATGCTGACCCGGCATCCGTGCTTCGCGGCGCCGTAATCAAGCCAGCGACAGAGCACTCGCGTGATTTGGCGAAGGAGGAAATAGGCGCGATCTATCGCGCGATGCCCTTCTATCAAAACAGGCGCACGGCGCTCGCTATCAAGCTACTCATGATGTTTTTCACGCGGACCATCGAACTCGTTCGCGCGGAATGGGACGAGATCGACATGGACGCGGACGAATGGCGAATTCCGCCCGCAAAGATCAAGTCCCGGCGACTGCACGTGGTTCCGCTGTCACGGCAGGCGAAAGCCATTCTGCTAGAACTGCAGGATATGTACGGCGATAAGGGGTACGTGCTGCCGACCCTGCATAGCAACACAAAGCGAGGACACATGGCCCGCACCAGCGTGAACACGGCGATGCAATACATGTTGCCTAACCACCCCGAGCCGATTACTGGACACGACTTTCGCGCCACGGCTTCGACCTATCTACACGAGATGGGCTGGCGCGACGAGGTAATCGAGATGCAGCTATCGCACAAGGACAAGAACCAGACCCGCGCTGCTTACAACCATGCGAAGTACCTACCGGAGCGGCGCGAAATGATGCAGGCTTGGTCTGACTGGCTGGAAGCAATTGAAATCGCGTCGGTAGCCGAAAAAGATCCGCGGCTGGCAGCGTAGCGCAGTGTCGCTCTTGACCTTTCGTCACGCGGCGCTGGAGTCTTGGGCCAGCGTCATCTCGTGCTGCATGGCTGGCGACGGTTGGAATGACATTGCCGAACACGACCATATGGCTTCGCCGACCGCGTAGGGCTAGAATGCCGTCGCCGTTGAAGGTCTGAGCGACCGCAACGAGCGGTGGCTCGTGTCGTCCGCCGCGCTGTACGCGACCGACGACGTCAACGGGACAAAGTAGTCTCGCAAACGGCCTCACACGCCTATGATGCAGCAGTATGAGTCGCCCGTCAGATAAGGGTTCACGGCGTAACTTATACTAAAACCCATACTTCAACAGCCGTCGCCCAGAATCATCTTCTAGGCAGATCGTCCCCCTTCCTAGGGTCCGGCGCGATTGTGTTGAAGAGCGCCTCTCTCGACTCTTCGAGGTCGTCAACCAACTTCGCTGTCAAATCATTCATTTCCGCAAAGGTTGCATTTGATCGTCGAACGCCGCCGCATCCATATCGCACTGATGCCGAAGCGCCATTTCGGCTTTGATTTGAAACTGCCGGACGTTCGCGGACAAGATGAGAACGGGGTGATGAGTTGTGCAGGAAAAAGGTGCGGCTCGACGCCATCGAAGGCACGTTCGAGCCAGCGAAGCTCGGCATATTGAACGCTAAGCGGGTTTCAGCAGCCGCGAAAACCTTCTCCCAGCGATCGAGCGCAGACTGGAAATCCGCTTGAGAACCTTGGCGGCGTCTACGAATAGCGCGCAGTGAGAAACCTTGAACATCTTAGCTTTCATGGTTACGCACAATACGAAAGAGAGGCGGTCTATGCGCCAAGCCACATACGCCCGAATATAATTCGGACTTGCTGCCGCAGGGCCGTCTAATATTTGGCTACGGGTCTGAAGATTCTGACTAGAACTTGACACGGAGGATGGAAATGCAACTTGCCCTTAGCATTGAAGGCGCCGATCGACCGGCCGACATGGCGGCTGATCTGGCAAACTGGCTGCGCAACAGTCGCCTGAAAGACGTAGATGAAGTCCGACAGGAGCAATCTCCCCCAGCACCCGGTGAACAGGGCCCAGAGCTTCAGGCGCTTCTTTCGGTGGTGTTGGCCGGCCCAGCTGTGGTCGCTTTCGTCCATTGCCTTTTCAGGTATTTGGAAGCGCGCAGGCCGAAAATGAAGATCAAGTTGAAGCGCGGCACCGAGACGCTGGAAATCGACTGCACCAACCCACCCTCGCTCGAAGAACTGACCGATGCGGCTGAGGCGCTGTTTAAAGACCACACATGACATATCCAGCAGAGCTTTCCTACGGCCCGGCGTCCATGGTCGTGTTGATCGGGACGTCGGCTTGTCCGAACGACGAAAAGAACTTGCCACCACTGCCGCATGCCCAAGCAAACGTCGAGGAATTGAAGCGCTTGTTCTTGGACCGAGAAGTTGTGGGTCTTCCAGAGTCGAACGTTATTGCGATTGTGGACGAGCCCGAAGCGAGTTCAATACTGACGAAAGTTGATATCGCGGCAAAGGCGGCGACCGACACTCTCATCATCTACTACACCGGGCACGGACTCTACGGAGACCAGCACGCAGCCTTATACTTGACCAGTAAAAACACGGTTAGCGATACAAAACCGAGCGCGATCAACATCGACGAGATCAAGAAGTCCATGCGCGCTTCGCGAGCGACCAAGCGCATCCTCATTCTCGATTGCTGCTATAGCGGCAGAGCCTTTGACGGGGGCATGAATGATACGCGAGACGACTTCACAAGCGCGATTGACCTGAGCGGCACCTATGGAATTGCCGCCGTCCCTGGTGACCGTAAGGCCTGGGCGCCACCGGGAGCAAACCTCACGAAGTTCACGCAAGTTCTGGTCGACGTTCTCGACAAGGGCCTTGATTCGAGCAAGACGATACTTACGCTAGACGACGTGTTCTTAGCTGTAAGAGAAAAAGTTGGGCGAGATGCACAAACCGCATTGCCTCAGCGAAGCAATTGGGAAAACGGCGGACAGTTCAAACTAGCGCGGAACCGTTTTGCCAAGCAAGGTTCACTGGAAGCCGCTTACCAAGCGATCGAGACACTTCAAAATGCTCTACGTGACACAAACCTTCGCATTGAGGCACTGGAGAAGAAGACCACATCAGAAAACCCATTGGAACCACGCATCGAAGCGATAGAATTGTCGGTGATGGGCCGGGCCGACTTGCCCGAAACGGAGGAAGTGCACGCTTCACGCAGGTCATTGCTGACGCGGCTGTCTATCGTCACGCCGCCGTGGGTGCGCCTAGAAATTTCACGGAATGTTTGGGACATGCTACCTGCCGCCCCACACAAAATACTAATCATGCGCCACATCGAAGCGCAACGAAATGCCAAACTCCTTTACATGTGGGAAGTATCTCTTTTGTTCGCCATTGGTTATATGGGAGCCGTGATTGGAAGCCCTCTTATTTCCACGATCCTTTACCGGAATCTCATTTTCGTCTGCACAGGACTGCTCTTCTTTACTCAGATTGTCCTACTTATGGCGTTTATGAATGACCTTCTGGCGCGTAAGCGCGGACCATTCCTGCTGGATTACATGGGAAACTTGCCTCCCGTCCTGCAGGACATTTGCCACACCAACGTTCCTATAGCCACGGCATTTGCTACCCGATTACTAAATATCGCTGGCCTTCCATTTGAAGATGCGGCAGCAAAGCGTGCGCTTAGTCTGGGAGCAGTTGCATCGATGGTAGCAATATTTTTAGTAACGCAGCCTCTTAAGAATTTTTAAATATCGCGCTTTATTGCCTAAAACGTGGCAATGCACAAGCGGCTTCTCATATCGACAACTCAGTCATTCGCGTTCACTGACATGCTTCGCAATCTGGGTTGTCGATTCTGCACAGCTCGACTCCTTCCGTCGCGCCGACGGGTTGGGTGATGCGCGTCAAACCCGGGGGCGGTCCGGGAAAGGAAGGCGCGGACGGCGCTGGCGTCCTTTAGGGCCGCTGCGCGTAAACGACACCTCAAAACAAGTGGTAAACCAACGGGTTGCAGGGTATCGTGCAGAGCCATGGAACGACTCTAGGCATTTAAACAATAAAAGTGCGTTCACAAGGGAGCAGCGATGGAAGCAACCGAAAAAGTCGTGCCGCGACGCCCTTCCACCGCCAACCCGGAATCGATTGAGGCGCTCGTCAGGCAGTTTGCTTCGCGCGTCCTGTTCCTGCGCGCTGCGTGGCACCGTGGCGACGATGGCGCACAGAATCCTTTGCAGGCGATTGAACGCGAGGCGCGAGGCGCCAGCGCAACCATCGCTCTAACGCCTCATGGCCGGGCGCTGTTCATGTATCTACTGCCTGACGAGGTCAAAGCCTTCGGCGACCCTGGCGCGGCCATGTTCATGTGGATCGCCTCGCAGACCGTGCAGATGATGCAGGCGATTGAGGACGGCGAGCCAGAGGACGCGATCAAACCGAAGATTGATGCCATGCTCACTGATATCGTGGCCCGGCTGACCGGGCAAAAGTACTAAAGGCCTCGGCCGCAAAAAAATAAGAGGGCCACCCGAAGGCCGCCCGAATTTTGGATGATCTTGCGACAGCACCCGGAAGCTATTCGGGCACTGGCTTTATGGTTGCGTCACGAGTCCGCAGCGTGTCGAACGTCGATCCTCACCAGCCTATCGACGGATCAAGGTCGACGTCTGGAAAGCCACCGAAAACGGCCGTCAGAACGAGCACACTCTTTATGCGCGAGACCAACCAAAGTTCTTTTATGGCGATCTCCCATAGATCGAGGGAGAAAAGTAAGTCTTAGGCGCCGTTGCCGCGCCGAGAGAAGGACATGTTTTTTCGATCTTCGTCTTAACACTCTCAAGAATGGATGCGTTCGCTGTTTTCTCGTTCCACAAAGTCTCATCAGGATCAGTTCCCAATGCAATCAGCACTGAGGTGAAGGTTTCTGCGCAGCCGGCATAAGCATCCATTCGATCGACGAAATTAGCGGGAATCTTAGGATAAGTCGAGCGCACCAACACCAGATCGCCGCAATCGCCTGTTTGGGAGCCTTTGTCGTGGGTTACCAAGTGAGCGTAGCGGGACGTCAGGCATGAATCTGAGTCGGCTAACAGAGGCAAGAGCCGGCTGTTGACCATGTTATTTACCGCATCCAGAACGCCATTGGCGGCAGGACGATGGTTGGTGTCTCCCATGTCGCCTCCGGGCTGTCGTTGGTAAAGCAAGAAGTCCGCCTCTGGGATCGCGGAATACGCATGGGCCGCAGCTTCTTGATACAACTTGAACGCATTCAGAAGGGCGTCCGGCGGGCCGCCTATGTCTATTTCCGTCGCTAAGTGTCTTGCTGCCCCCGAGTACTCAAATAGCGCTTTGTGAGTCGCAAGGATCGCTTCACGCCTTGCTGAAATACGTGCAATGGTGTGTTCCTTTTCCGTGCTGAGTCGGTTGTATGCGAACGTAACCGTTGCTCCGAGCACCACAGTCAGGAGGAAGCCCACTAACGTTAAAAGCAAGGGATGACGACTCCAGTGCTCCTTTGGATTCTGTTTGACGATTACACACTGTCGGCTTCCACTCATTTCCATCTCCCCGCGGCCGGCCCGGCATTAAGGGACACATGTCTTCAGAGAAGCATAGATCACGGGGAATAAAATGGTGAAAAAGTACGGAACGCGGCATGATCCAGCGCCAGACGGCTCACCAAGCGGAATCCGTAGACGGCAACAACGATGCCGAGCGCTTGCCCTTGTGGTCCCCGCGTTACTCACCTCCCGGTTGAATCATTTCCGCGTAATACGGCGAGACCCCGCTCTTATTCGCCGTGACGCGGTCAATAAAATTCGTCCCGCGATCAAACGATACTTCCGTGAAGTAGTTTCCGAACGGCTCGTATGTGTGAGTGACCGTATGCGCGTAGTGAAGCGACTGAATCTGGGCACCGTAGTTGACTTGCACGTAGACGCCCGCGCGAATTTTTTCGTGGCCCATGAGCCGCATGTCGCCGCTCTCGAACACAACATTGTCCTGATTCATGGCGGCCAGCAGATTGCGGCGGTTGTCGATCCATGAGAGGAAGCTGTCTTTATTCGCATAGCGTTGCGCGCCGGCAGCCGTACCGTTTCCGCTGTCGGTCTCGTTCAGGTCGCCCTGCTGCGTCTGAACTTCCATCTTGCGAAGGCCGTAGAGCAGCGGATTGACGTTCTGATACCCGGTCAGGTAGAACGGAACTGCGCCCTGCTGCGCGGCATACGTCGCGTACTCCATCGTCAGGGGGCCGTAGTTCATATTGAAGCGCTGCGCATCCACCCAGTAGAAGTTCGCCACATTCTCGTCGGAACGATCGCTAGTGAGGGAGATGATTGACGACGAATCAATCTGCACCACATTCGCACGAGGTGACTGGCTGCTCGCAAGGTCCACGCCGGTCGTCACAGAATCCTGAATCGGCTGCAGAGCCTGCCGGTTGGCCGCCGAGAGGACAGGTGTAGGGCGATAGACTGCGTACGGTCCTGCGGGCCCCCACGGGCCAGAGTCGCGGTCTTCAATGAAGAACTCGTTGAAGGGCCCGAGGTCGAGGTATTCCTGCAGGAGTTCCTGGACATTGCCGCCGTTGAACGCGCCAAGTTGCACCGACATGAGCGCATCCGGAACCTGAATATCACACGCGATCTCGGCCAGCGCCGCGCCCGATGTCGCGCCCGCCGCCTGCATGCCAGAAATGTACTTGTTGACGATCTGACTGAAAACGGTCAGCACGAATTCCGTCGATTTCAGCACGTTCATGGCTGGCCCGTACTTCGAGAACATCGGGAAACTCGAAATGAGATTCGCGGCTTCTGGCGTACACGGCATGTTGAAAATCTGCAGAATCTGCAAAATCTTGTGGTAGTCGTGGCCCATAACATGGACCGTACGGCGCGGTTTTCCGTCCGCGCTCATGGTCTGACTGCGACTAACTTTCGACACGAATCCGCGCATCATAATGGGAAGATAGCTGCTAGGCGCCCCGCCGCCTTGATGCTGTGCGGTCTGGCTGCCAGCGTACTTCCACGCGTCGCCAGCAAAGCGAATCTCAAACATGTCCATCGGTTCGATAAGCGCAGAGAGCGTGTCCGTCAGGCCGTTCATGAGTTCGTCAACGAAGTCGATTGAGAACGCGCCGCCGTCGCCGCGAACGGATTTCTGCACCGTTACGACAGAGCCCTCACCGAGCCACGGCGTAACGTCAACGATGTTTGCCGTTGAATCGGACTGACTCAGTGGGGCCGACAAGGTTGATGGCGCGGCCGAGTTTGTCGAGAAGCTCATCGGCGCACCGCTTCCCGTGCCGCTTGACACGTTGCCAGCAGCGCTTGTGCGCGTCACCACCTTATGCAGAAAAACCTTGATATTGGGCTTACGGATTTTTACTTGCATGCTTGTCCATGAGGTTAAATGATTTGCGGGGCATCGATTGCACCCTTGAGAGGCGCTTAGGCATATGGTGGCTTCAGCAAGGCCCCGCGCGTGGCGGGCCTTCGATTGCCTATGAGACGTTGCCGACGGTTATGCAGCCGGGGGCTGATTACGCTTGATAAGCTCCTGCATCGCCTGAGTCGGTTGATAGAAGTTGAAAGTGCTCTGGCCGCCGCGATTTCCGTTCGTCTTAATGTGCAGGCGGTAACGCTCGCTCATCGCGGACAGAAAGTTTGCCTCCAAAGTTTTGATCTGCTGATCCAACACCGACACGGCGATCAAATCCTCCTCGCGTGCGGCGTCGCGTTCTGCGCCAGTAGCATGCGCCTGAGCCTGCGCGAACTCCTGATCTACCTTCGACAAGTGGGCAGCGCCCTGCTGGATAAGCGCCGACAGATCGGCGGCATCCTGTAGGCTGGATGCGCGGCGCAGAGCGGCTACTTCCTCAGAGATGCTCCCGGCCTTGTGGTCGGCAATAGCGAGCGCTGCAGCCGCCTCGGATTCGCTTTTGCGAACGAGCAACTTGGTTTGCGCGGAATGGGCTGAAGTGCTGCGTTCTGCGCATTCGGCCAAGCGGCTGCGTGCGGCGGCAAGCGCCTGAAGTGCGGGGGTCGGGATAGGTGCATTCATGGTCGTAAATCCTTTAATAATGTTGAGTCGATAGTTAGATGCTGCCGGCGTAGCGCTGGGAGATCATTGAGATGCGGTTGGCACGCGCTGCGGCCAATTGAACGGCATCGTTAGCAATGCGGTCGGCTTCGATCTGAGCGAGGCTCTGGCGTGCGGCATGCTGATTCGCGGCCTGCTCTGCAGCAGCAGCGCCGAGCGCCTTCTGTTCGTCAGTCAGCGACTTGAGCGCGGCTCGTGCAGCCGTAGTTGATTCGCCCGTCAACAGCAGCGTGTTCAAACGCAACTTTGCCTGCCCGATCTTGTGCGCCAGCGTGGGTTCATTCGCCATCGTTTCGGCCTCCTGTTGACCGCGTTTGATGTTGGTTTGCTTCGTCACCGCCACTCTCCTGTTCTGTCGTTGCCAGTGGCCGCGACTTAATCCATTCGTTCACATCCTGCTCGCGCCACGCTACCGCGTTGCCATGGAGCCGGATCGGGGCCGGAAACTCACCCGCCTTCACCAGACGCCAAACAGTGGACCGCGATAGGCCAATCCACTCTTGCAACTCGGGAGCGCGGACGATCTTTTCTCGTTCCGACATTTGCGCCCCTCGTTTCTGGAAACATCCCGCAACACCATGAAACGAAGTTTGTCATCACGACCTTTTTAGGTGCGAGCGACGGGCGCAAAAAAACCGCGCTAGGCGGGTTTCAATATGAGCGATTGATTCAATCCTAGATCTCGTTGCGGCGTCGTGACGCGATTCTCTTTTCATCACCATCAAAGGAGAATCGCCATGAGCGAAAAAGAAACACTGAGCATGGCTCAGACGATCAAGGCCACCGGCCTATCGCGCAGCACCATCACCCGCGCACTGAGGCGTGACGACGGTTCCTTCCCGAAGCCGATGCGCAACGGCAGCGCCGGGAACATGTACTTCGACCGCGAGGAGGTTCGCCAATGGGCAGCGGCCCGCTCAAGCGTCCGCGATATGGTCAAGTCGTTCGAGCCGCCTGCCGACTTCATGGACGTGGTGCGGATGGTCAATAACGAGGCCATGACGACATCGCTTGATGTCGCCAAGCGCTACGGCAAGCAGCATAAGGACGTTCTGCGCAAGTACGATTCCCGCGATTGCAGCGACGAATTTAGCCAGCGCAATTTTGCGCCCGCTGACTACATTGACGAACAGGGTAAGCCACGCCGCATGATCCGCATGACGAAGGATGGCTTTATGTTCCTTGTCGCGCGCTTCACCGGCAAAGCCGCAGGCGAAACGCTCGAAAAGTACATCGGCTGCTTCAATGCGATGGCCCGCTATATCTCCGAACTGAGGGGCGATCTTCGGGCGCTGTGCGATGTCGGAATAGTGCAACGCATGGACAAAATTAGGTCTGAAGCGAGCTACCACGCAAGCGGGCTTGCTACCCTTGGACACAAGATTCGCCGCGGTGAGGCTGGCGAGAGTTCGGCCATTGGGCGATTGCAATTGAACCTGCCATTCGAGGAGCAATACCACCCGCGCATCGAAGACGCGACCCGGCCGCAGGAGTGTTCGTGATCGCAGGATTTCACTAGACGAACGTCGTCAAAACCGTCGCGGGAGGCCGCAAAGGAACCACACCATGTATCACTTCAGCGAGCACAGCGAGACGCACCAGCGTCTTCTGTCACAGCTTTTAGGTAAGTCAAGCGTGCATGCGGATGTCCTCCATGACCACCTCACAAATCATGGTCGGATGGGGACCCACTCAATCGTGCCAAGCAATCCCCAAAAGGCGATCGCTGGAAGCACGAAGCCAGACATTCTCACGCCCGCTCAGCAGGCACGTGCGGATCGCGAATCTGAGGCTACTGCCGAGGCTGCGTACCGCAAACGCAAGCGCGCTGCCGAGCGTCGTGCGGCTGGCTATAGCGACGAGGACGAGGACGAAGGCGGGTCCGGATCGTCGCTCAGCAAGAGTCTGCATTTCGGTGCATTCCAGGCGCTCAGAAAGAGCCTCGCCAGCCACGCGCGCAACGAGTACAGCGCGAGTGATTTCATGGCCGATCTTCACCGGGGTCCGGTAGTCAAGCCGACCACGTCAGCGATCAGCAAGAGCATTCAGAAGACCCATATAACCACCGCAAAGGCACTTGGTATGAAAGCATCCAACACGTCCGCCGCATCGATGCGCAAGAGCATGGCTACCATGTCGGCCATCGCGGACAAGCTCGGCAACAAACAACTCGCCAAATCCATCAGCGGCGGCGGCACGGTGCGCGGCCTGCGCACGGTGCGCGGCCTGCGCATGGTGGCACCGAAGTATTCAGCCGAACAAATCGAGCGCGGCAGCATGGCCGCGTTGCAGGCAGGCGTACTCGATAGCGAGACCGCTGGCGTTATCTCGAACCTGCTCGCAATCGGCGGCGCGGCCGCGATTCCATCCGCCGTGATCCGCTTGCTTGAAGGGCAGGATTAAGGCAGCGAGCGGCCGGCGCGAAGTAATCCTCACGCAACGCACAAAGAGCCCTTTTCGAAGGGCTTTTTCTTTGTCAACGACCATCGTGTCAACCGCGCTACACCCCGCAAAAAACGTTGACGTACCGTGTTTTTTGGATATTCGTGACGCCGAAATAGATCCCTGAGAACACGCACGGGGCGACGCACATGAAGGTTTATTCTGGATACGAAGGCATCACGCGCAAGGTGAATCTTGCCGAGCGCATGACAATGTCCGACGTGGTCATCAAGCGCAATCCTGACTTCCCGACAGCCCCCCCGACTTTTTCGTGCCGCCCCTTGCTCGCGGACATCAGCGCGATCACCTGTAGGGCCAATTGGGAGCGCGGCGTTTCTAGCTGCATCGGCTGTGCCGTTGGCGAGTGCAATACGGCAGTCGTCCCGAAGAAAGCGGTGAAGGCGCAGTCGGGGAGCGTCGTGTATAGCAATAGACCCGCTCGCCCCTGCGTACGATGCCTCAAAGATGGCTTCGGGGACTCAGGTAAGCGCACAGTGGGGAGGGTCCGCATGGTCGCGCTGGCGGCGCTCACCGTTCCGAATGGTTCGCAGTCTTTGACTCTTTGTATTGGCTGCTTCAATCGTGCGAGAGAGTTGCGGGCTGGCCGAAACAGCAAGGGAGTCCCTCCCCGCAAGGTCTCCTGCTTGCGCGAGGTTATTGCGACGTATAAGGTCGGCACCAAGCTCTATAAAGACGTGCCACTGGGTCTGCGCAGCGGCACGCCCGAAGTGCTTCGTTTGCTCGAACGCTCCTACCCGGGCACCAAGGTAAAACTCATTCGCGGGACGTTCGGCGGCGAGCCCATGGATGTTGGTTCGCAAAATGATCCATTGCTTGCGACGGTCAAGTGGCGTCAGATGGTTCGGCCTGCAGTCGAGAAGAAAGTCTCTCCCGCAATGGCAGCCGTGCTCGCCGAACTTGACGACGACGCACCATCCATCTCGCCAGCATGGCATCAGGTATTCGGCGATCCGGCGCGAGAGACGAAGAGGCGCGGCATCTCCTCATGGAGCGTTGAACGTCAGGCTGAGTATGCGGACTCTCTGCTCGCGGCGATTCGCGAAGCTCAGAAAGACCCGTACGGAATGCGCGATCTTGCGCAATGGCTTCTTGAAGGAATCCCGAGCGGACCTTGGCTGTACGTCGCACCGGCTCACAAGCCAGCAGAGGCGTCCGCGCCTGTTGCCGATGCCATCGCACCGGCCAATGTCGCTGAGCCCGTCAGTACGTCGATTGAGTTGGTTGCAGAGGCCACCCTGATCCAAGGCTTCCCTGGCGACGCCGAGCCGAGCGAGTGGGATGGCTGCTTTGTCGAAACCGACGGCGTCAGGGTCTACGTAACCGCGTACGCAGCAGAGCACGGCATCAGCGACTGGGACGCGGCCATCGAACTCGGCGTGTGTGAGCCGGAAGGCGCCGAGCCGGACGAGCAGCCAGCACCTGAGCAGATTCCAGAGCCCGCATTCATCGAACGCACCAAGCGCCTGACCAAAAAAGAGAAGAAGGCGCTGAAGAAGTCCGAGCGCGCCGAGCGCCAGGCACAAGCGCAACCGAAGCGCCCAAGCAATCCAAGGCAGATCGCCGTGACTGCACGCGCTTTCATCAAGGTCATGTACGCCATTGGTGCACGCAAGTGAAGACCGGCGACCGACTCCACGGCTTCGAGGTAGTTCGCGTTTCCGCGAGCGGCATGTTGCTCACTTGGTGGTGCGCGACGTGCGGCCATCCCGCCCAACTTCTCCGCAATGCGAATCTCGATTGGATGCGCGAGCACGACGTGGCGCACCAGCCACCGCTCGTCTGGCCGTTTCCCGTGTACGCCGTCGCAGGAAAACCGACATCGCCGATATGACGCGCACATGAAAGCGCCGAGCGCTAACCGAACCACCCACATCACAGGAGACATCATGTTGAACTCAGCCGGAACTCGCTACACCGCACCCATGAGCCGCCGTCAGGGCAGGCTCGTTGCGAGCGCCGTGCATGGCACGCTGTTCAATCCGCATGTACTCGAACACTTGGCCTGCTCTGCTGTGCGCTATCACCGTGGCGTTGATAGCATTGAAGCGCGTGTGTGGGCGTCTGCAATCGCGCTGTTTGAGTTCAACGAGCCGGCGCCACTTTGAGCGCGGCCAATGACCTCACCGGGCTCACGTACGGCCGGCTTGTCGTCATTGAGAGGGCCGCCAGCGACGCCCGAGGGAATGCGCGCTGGGTATGCCAGTGCAAGTGCAAGAAAATCACCACCGTGCGCGGCTCAAGCCTAAAGAGCGGGACCACCACGTCCTGCGGATGCGCGCGCCAACGGAAACCCGAGGGGGCGACGAGGGCGGCGAGCACTAAAAAGGCAGATCGCGAATTCGAAAAGTCACTCGCGCTGGCGCAGCAACACGGCGCATGGCGGCGCGAACTCACCGGGCAAGACATTCTGCATGGCGAGCCAAGGGCCACATTCGGCGATCAGGAAGCGGTGCAGGCAACCGCACAGCACCAAGCCGAGCGCGTTGCACCGAAGGGCCCGATGCACGAACGCTGGGGATTCGACCCGGGTCCGGGCGTGCGGCCTACGCGCAAAGAGCGTGGCCTGAAGTGAGGCGTCGCCCTCGCATCGCCATAAAACGACCGAAGAGTCTCACTCAGAAAAGCGTCATCCCCCGTACTTCTCCATATTCAACAAGGATTTATCTCCGAGCCCGTACGCATGAGACCGATCATCGGCCCGGGTCTCGGCGATTGGATCGTAGAGTTGCCGCCGTTGGGTTTGCACACGGAAATGTCGTGATGCGAATCTACGTTTGCTGGCTTGGCCGCCATGCAACTCAATAGTCCCGTATCATGCAGTCTCGCGTTACCCGAACCCCGCTGAGTTTTAAGGCGGTGATTGAGTGACCACCGGATTTGTCCTTCACGGGACTATTGAGCAAATCTGGCGGTCGGGATCTAGCCCATCCTTCAATCCCCACCTTAGCGCTTAGCGGGGTTTTGCATTTGGGCTTCCAGCGCCGCCAATAGGGGAGCGCGGCATAGAAGAAACCCGATGGGGGGCTGGCCCGGCCCTAGCGGAACAGAGGCACGGCTTAATGGTCGTGTTTGGCGTAGCGCCTACCGCGATAAACGTTGCCCAAGTTGGGTAGATGAACCCCTTGAAGATCTAGATGGCTACCGCACACAGGCGCAGCAGGATCTTCGGCATAGACAAACCCGCCTCCACCGCGTTTTTGACGCTGCTCATTTTTTAAGCAGCCTCGCGCGACCCGGGTGAGTCTCTTTTCACTGGATTGCGAAGCGGGGTTGACGTCACAAGCAGACCACCGGGTTGGATGGTAAGCAGAAGCAAGCGGGTAAGGGATACACACACGGCCCGACCAGCCGTCCCGAAGGGGCTCATGCAGGTCCTACGGCCTTCGGCAACAGACTCGGCAAGCAGCAAACAAGGGGAGCGAGCAAACCCCTTCGAACAGCTTCCGAAGCTAATAAGAGAGAGTCGGAATGAACGAGAGAGGACGAAAATGGCTGGCAAACCCAAGGATCGGCCATACTACCTATCACGCCCCTGAGTCGCCACCTATCCCAGGCCGTTTCAGTCACCTCAGGAGGCCCCATGATCGTTAAGTCAAAAGGTCCCGATAAGGTATTTGGCAAATATAACGAGTTTGTCCTACTTCTTCTCGCGTTCGTGCTGACGACCGTCGTGGGCGGCATGTTGACCTATGCTTTCCAGACGAAAGCCAGAGCCAATGAGGAACACTCAGCGCGGCTTCAGGCAGACTTGACGCGAGCGTCTCAGGTATCTGAGGAAATCAGTCGCACGCTCGATCGGCGTCTATACCGCACAAGGGTCCTGTTGTGGGCCATGAAGGATGGGGCTCGGGATGAAGATTTGTCAGTTGCGCGGGATGACTACAGAGCAGCACTGGCCGACTGGAACGAGAATTTGAACCGTCGATTCTCTCTCGCGGAATACAGTTTCGGCAGGCCAATGCGAATAACGTTGGAGAATGGCCTGACTGCGAGTTTCCTCGCCATTCACAAGGAGATAGATGACTGCCTGCGCAAAGCCGGAACGTGCGACCGCACTAAGATAGAAACTATCGAAGACGTCATTAACCACCTCAATGTGAACGTCTATGGCTACGACACACAAATGCTATCGCTAATTCGCGCGGGAACCGTTGGCTCGTTCTTGTCGCCACCGGTACCCCTCCCTGATAGGTTCGACATGATCGTCTTTCTCAATCATTGGCAGACATTGATTGGCGCGACAGTGGGTGGTCTCATGGGCGTTGTAGGTGCGCTCATCGTCGCGTCGCGCGCGACCCGGCGCGAGCGGCGTATCGCGGCAAGTGCACTGCTTCCCGAGCTGATGAGCTTTCGCGGAGCTCATGAGTCGCTGGAAGAGCGTGCCCACGCGAGCAAGTTCTCAAGGACAGAAATAGAAAAAGCGACCTGTCGAAGCCTGGTGAGAGTCCAGCCTCCTGCTGTGATCTTGCACAGTCCCGCGCTCGGACAGCTATCCGACATTGATGCGAGGCTTTACGCCCACCTGAATCACTGCGAGTTGATTCATCGCTACTTCGAGCGCGGTCTCGCGGAGTTTGAGCGGATGGACAATGATGCCAAGGCACCTATGCCCGCGGCGAATATTGCCGAGTCAGAGGAGCGCCTGCAGAAGAAGGCGGCAGACGTGGTAAAGAACTGGCATCTCGTCGCCGAGCACGCTTCGCTGGCGAACTACTATCTGGATCGGTTCATTTTCAGGCGGTGGCCGGCCTGGATGTTCAAGCTGCGCATGCGGCTCTTTCCGGAGATTCTTGATCGTCGGTCGGCGCACCTGCTGAAGACCGGCAAGGTGGTGGCCGGAAACGCTACGCCGCCCAGCTCGCTAGACGAGAATTCGCCCATCTGAGCGTGCCGCTGCCCCGTCACTCAAGCAATCCGGGAGCCGAACGTCGGCAAGCGAAGCGAGGATCGAATCGAGCATCACACCAAACAGCAAAGTCATCGTCAAGCCATTGCGCGAAGCGCACAGCAAGTTTAGCGTGCAGCCACGTTCCACCGCCATTATCCGCGCGAGCCTGCGACGTTTTCAAAAACGGGATTTCTCCGTATTTGCGCTCGAAGGCCGCCAGGACCCATTGAGAATTGGAATGGCGAGGTCACACTTGAATATCGTAGCGCTTCTGTAAGTCTCGCATGAACGCAATGATTGCCTCACCACATGCGACTTGATCATGGTCGTATCCAGAAAGTCGGAGCCCGTTGGTCGTCCAGTTTCCGCCGTCCGCTCTGTGCAGGTCTACAGCAAGGCTGGAAACATGGAGGTTTCTACAAACGTGTACGGTTTCCAGATGGTCATTGATGATCTTGAGCAATGCTTCGCGGTCGATAATTTGGCGAGCCATTGGAGCCTCCAGCGATGTATTCGCGTAATCCTAATATGCCGAAACGTCTCATCTTCTCCGCGGCGCTATCGAGCGTTGGAGCGGCGCATCTCCCGCGCCGTCATCAGCTTGATCAAAACTGCCGTGGCCTGTGCCTTCTGCTCCGAAGTCAAGGTGCTCTTGTCCAGCTTCTCCTGCCATGCCAGCCATGCATCCAAGGCGGCGGAGTTCGGGGTAGTGGATGGTTTCATAGGCCACACGATAGCGTGGAAACGAGTGGTCTACCAACGGTTTATCTGTTCGATTGCGCGCGGTTTCGTCGCGACCTTGCCTTGACGATTGCGGGTCGCCCGTTGCCCGTCGATAATCGCCCCACCACAACAAAGAGGGGCCATTATGAAAGACGGTTGGCAAGCGCCATTAGCCGCACTATTGATCATCGTTGGCGGCGCGCTGTTCGTCGCATATCCAATCAAATCATCGTCCGATGTAGCGGCGTGGGTGCAGGCAATTGGATCAGTAGGGGCGATCCTGACGGCTGTATGGGTTTTCCAGCGGCAATATCAAACCAACATCGACAACGACAAGGCAGAAACACGCGCTTTCGTACAGGCCATACGCGCGGAAATCGAAACCGTGTGGCACGACTATTCGGGCCTTGTGGGCAAGCAATTGCGCGCCGTTCCACCCGGTGGGTTTTATGATTTCATCGTGCCATCCGCGGAGCGCAGACTCATCGTCTACACCAATTCGTCTGCGCGGGTAGGCAAGATCGACAACGACAAGTTGCGCAAGACGATCATTCAAGTCTATGGCGGCCTGGCAGGTCATTTCGCGTCGATGGAGATGAACAGCCGTATGCTTGCGGAATTTGAGCGATTTGCCGCCACCTACCAAAGGGACGACAAAGAACAGGAAATCCAGCGCAAGCTAAAGTCGCTTACCGTATACACAGAATCGCTCAAAATGAGCGACCTTACGTTGCAACGAGAAGTTTTGGGCCTTCAATTTCTGATTGATGCATGGTTGGCTAATCGTCCGGGGCGCTAACCGTGCAATCGGTTGCTCAATGATGCGCGAGCGCGTGGCCGAACCACTCGGAGCATCTATCGGCTCACCCATTTTCAGATTGCCAATACTGGAACCAGTGATGAACACGCTACGACTTAAACTTATGCGGCGGGAGGGCATGGGACGCCTGCAAGACGCCGATACCCTGAGCGGACTACCGGACAACGAAGGAACATCCAATTCGCACTATCTTCTTAGGTTGCTCGCTCTTGAACTGCTGCTCAAATGCTTGTGCTTAGCATCCGGATGTGACGCAAAAAATGTCCGGGGGCATAATTATGGAATCCTGTACGAGATGCTTCCGGAGCCAACGAAGCACGAGTTATTGGACCTAGCGACAGAGCGCCTAGGTCCGTCTGGCCTCACCAATAATCTGGAACAAATATTCGCGGATCTGTCGGCGAACTTTGTCGCCTTGCGATATCCCTACGAGAAATATGAAGGCCTAGACGAACGTAGCTACATCGAATTAGGAGACGCATGGATCGCAGCAGGAGCGCCGCTTGAAACGGCGACGTTCCGCTTCCATTCAGAGGAGTTATACGGTCTAAACTACGCCCTCGCCGCGATGACGCTTCCGTTTGCGCTGGGGTAGCCGCTTCCGTCACAGCCCATACGTGCGAATAAACGTGCTGTATAGGCCGTAGATATCGGTTGCGATCGTCCGCCCCGTGCTGTTCTGTATCCGTGACATGGTATGCGTCACCGCGTCCCGAAAAACCTCACCGTCATACAGTTCCGGGCCGTGCCGAGTCAGCCTACGCATGATGCTTTCCCAGTCGTCGCGCAATTCGGGCGGCAGTTCTTCGACGGTCAGGTGCTTCAACACCCAATGCGCGCTTTTCAGGCGCGCCCTTACGTCGCCTTCTCGCGTAGCGAGCCGATAGACCGCGTCAGTTAGCTTTTCCCGTACCCGCGAGTAACGTCGCATCTCTCGCCCCTTTGCGCACTGCATCATGAGACTGCTTTGGCGATTGTAGCGGCGACCGAATAAGTCGCACCCCTATTCCGCATCAGCGACTCCCCACGCCCGTTTCGCCTCTTCCGCGAGGGCGTTTACCTCGTCTTCGTTCAGGTCGGTAAAGCTATGAAGTTCCGACCCAGCCCGAATAAGCAGATCAACGGCAATCAGCAGCATGCCGATTGTGTCCGGTTCTGCCTGGCGGCAATATCCGAGTTCGGTCATCCGTTCGCGGCCACCCCCGCAGCAACGGCAAAACCAAGCCCCACAATCGGGCCTTGCTGGAGCATCAGCGGCACACGCCTACATGACCCGCGCAAGCATTGGGGCAATGTTTCTCGCGCGCATGCTATCCGCTTGCCCACGACAACTATCACTCATTTTTCTGAGGAGATGCTATTACGCCTACTAATCCCGCTTCCGTCGAAAAGGTTGTGCTAGTGTCGCTTTAACCGGGGATATTCGGTTGAGCAGTCTTCGTAACTTTCGCTAATCGTTGGAGGTAGCAATGAGCACCTACGGTATTTCGTGGATTAAGCTTAATCAGGCGGGAACAGAAGTGGACGAAGTGAAGATCCATAAATTCTCCAAGGCCGAATCACCCGCCGAGTACGAAATAGACGATGGCACAGCTATGGCATACCACGAAGTTGCGAGTCTGATTGATTCAGGCGACAAGGTGTGGGTGATTGTGTATGACGGTCCCGGCAAGTTTCGGCATACAGATAAGGTACGAGTAAAGCCAGGACAGTACGAGTATTTGGAGAGCTTCGGGGCGGATGGTGCAGTGACCACTGCATTGATGTCGCTCCCCACGTAGCAGTGATACTTGTTGGTTCGCGCCCGTGCCACACTTCCACGCGGCGGCCAGCAATTTACTTTCGGGGAAAATACCCTCAGAGCCTTGACGGGCGGGGCTTCGATGGATGATACAGTTTTGTATCATCTTTTTTCAGCCCACTCACCGCGCCCTGAAGCATCCAAAGCGACGGACTGGCGTCGCTCCACCTTCCGGCCTCTGCAGCCACGCTCGCGTGCTATCGAATCCGCGCCTCATCCATGCGGCCGTGCGCTCAATGACGATTTCCGGGCATCCTTGGCTCGCCAATTCGACGCGCAGAGCCGATATCGCAATCTCAAGCAGTTCGGCCGCTGGCAGGCCGGGCAGGTAGTTCAGTTCATTCATGGCGGTTAGTCGTTCGTGAGGATGCGTGCGGCACGTCCCTGCGTCGTTCATATCGGTCCTCGGCAATTCCGGTATGGAACCGGAATTGAGCAAAATCAATGAGTTGCTTTGCTCGATAAATTTAGCGAGCAAAAGTCAGGGCGCGGCGTCTAGTCGTTGGTCATCATGCGCTGGGGTGTACAGGATTTCCTGTAGACCTTCGAGCGGCGCAGGGGGGCAGCTTTTTCCTGACCCCTTCGAGAATCTCGGCAAGCTCTGCATCGAGGAGCTCGCACATTGCGGCGTAACGCGGATCGTCGGCGATCTTCTCATCGGCCACGGCGTGCGCCAGGCGCTCAATGACGTACGGCGACGGGTAGATCGTCACCGTCGGCGCGGTGCAGGCTTCATGGAAGCGGCGAGCGGCGCTCATATCGGGATAGATGCGCGGCGGCTCAATACCGCGCTCGGCCAGCATCGCATTCAGGCGGGCAGTAAGGGCCGCGCCTCTCACTTTAGGCATCGGCTTCATTGGGCATCCTTTGCGATTACGTCGGTTACTACCGTTGCGTGCTGGCCGTAGACATTGGCCCTGCCCATCAGTTGTTCGCCGGGAAGCATATGAACCACGATCCGGCACGGCGTCGGCTTCAGGGGCTTGCCCACGAACTCAGCGACCTCCAAGCGGACCCGCTGAAGCTCGGCGTCCATTTCCCCCTGCTGCAGGGCGAGCATCGCGGCCACGTTGCGCTGTGCAGCGAGCGCAGCCCCCGGGCCCTCTTTCGTCCCGGCCTTCTTCAGCGACTCATACAGCTTCGAGCGGGCGGCGTTCATTTCCTTCAGGTGACGGGCGTTGATCGCGCGCTGGCGGGCCACGATGGCAGCCTTAACGAACTCTTCGCGCTCCCATTCGTCCAGCCCGGCAGGCACCTGCATTTCGTCGGCGTAGGCGGTCGATTGCGAGGGGGTCGGGACCACCCCCACCCCCGGGGTGACATCCGTTGTCATCACCTGCGATCCGGTCGGCGGCACGAAGACATCAGACACCACGCGACCCGGCTGTGTAGACGCCTCGGCACCGTTCACGTGTACGGCTTGGGTCCCGCTCGGCACGGCATTTCCTGTAACTTTAGCCTTACCGTCTTCAGCCCCTTTCCACACCTGAGCAGGCACGCCAATATCCTTCTGCCACCTCCCTTCGCGAGCCTTCCGGGCGACCAAGCTCTTAGAACAATCAAGGACTTGGGCGACTTTCCCCAATCCGAGACCGGGTTCGGTTTCATATCGCTTCCGGGCTTCGGCCCATTGTTCATCTGTGATTTTCTGCGCGGCCATTGCGAGTCCGGTCTGCTTTTCAATGAGACCATTGGACCGTCCCGACCGGGCGGCGTACACATCTCGTACACAGGCAGCGAAGTCCCGTGCACGCATGAGAAAACAGGCTGAAGTTGAAAAATCTACACGGCAACCGAAGTGCATCCACTCGCGGAATTTGAGGGCGATAACGCGCGTCGCCGGAAGCACGCATTTCGACCCTGAGCCGACGGTGGATACATTCTGCCGAATGGCTGGTGATGCTCTGACTCCGGCCGTTGAAATCAAGGCGTTTACGCTGCATACGATTTGCGAGTAGACGAACGGGGACTTCAAATGAGCAAAGCGTTCGCGTACTGCGTTGTTCGAATGACGCTGAACGATTCGTTGCGGTCTTTGACGCTGTTCAGTCAAAAGTCGATTGCGCGCTCGGAAGCGGCCCTTTGCAGCCGGGTTTTTGGCAGGCGAGCCGCACTGTAGATCCGCTTTCTACTGGCGGCCGGCTGGCAGGCGTTACGGCCCCGCCGAGCCTGCCAGGTTCTACCGGTACTCGGCAATGCGACGTTCAGCTTCTTTCCGCTCGTCGTCGATCCTTACTATCACGTCTCTAAATTCCTGGTCGCGACTCCACGCGCCCGCTTTCGGCTCCTTAACGGGTATTCCTGCGTGCTTACGAAGACGCCGCGCGAGGTCGGAAGCTTCCAGTCCTAGTTCGGAGTAGTCGCGCCTTCTTGCCCAGAAGTAGTCACTGTGTTCTGGGTAGTCTTCATCGAAATCTGAAAGACCCGCGAGCCTGCTCTGGATTTGCTCCCGCTTATTGGGAAGCAGCAGGATTGCGTACATGAGATTTTGCGGCAACACTTTCCATTCGACATTAAGGTCTAGAGGTTGAAATTCAGGCGGCTTTACTGTCGGCACGTTCTCCTCCTCGTTTCGACCGGCTGGGCGGCCATCATATCTGGTGCCGTCATCAAGGGCGACATGAAGGCAACCGGTCGCAAAACGGTCTAGGTGCGAAACGACGATGATCGCGAGGTACGCAGTGTCCTTCTGACGCTTGGACCGATGGATCACCCAATCCTTGATGGCGGTAAACGAGTTCCCTAGCAGCACGCCGCTGATGCCTGCTGCGGCCGAGATAATGGCTGAAACGTTCCCGGTATCCATGTTTGCTCTTTAGTTGCGTTGCGGTGAGTTTATAAAGCGGCGTTATTGTGACGCCTTTGCATGTCTAGGGACCGAGCTCCGTGTTCAAAGTAAATCGTAGTCCGCCGGCGGCAAGCTCGGCACAGCTAGTATGTAGGTCGTCCCATCTATTACCAGGTCGTACGTATTAGATAGTGTGTGCATCCGGTCTATAGATTTGAAATTCGATCCGTTGGATTTTAGGACTTCATCCATTCCGGGTAAGTTCTCCGGATTATATAAGTGAACCATGGTACCCATTCCGAAAGAATTTTCATCCACACCATAAGGTACCAATCCAGTTTTCTTCTTTAAAATATCCCAGTATCGAATTTTTGGCGTTTGCGCGCACCAGTTCACTATTCTTTCAATTGTCGATTCTTTCAGTCGCGCTTGCACGGGTGGCTTTCCGTCAATCGTCAGTTCAGGTTCTGCGGTACGCCCAGTAAGTATAAATCGCCCAACTTGAACACCCGGTTCAAAGTAACTACTCAGCTCGACCGGGCCAAGCTTCATATGAGCACACATGTCATGCAGCGCGCAATAAAACTTGAACAAGCTGTCGCTTCCGAACTTCAATGAAACGGTGACCGCCTCGTTTGTTATCCTATCGCTGTCGATACAAGTCTCAAAAGCACGTTGATGAAACATGCACCCCTCGCCAAGTACGCATATGTAGTTAGGCCATAGATGCGCGGGATTTTCCGACTCCCAATCACTCAAATTCTGATACAAAGAATCGAGTGAATTACTATCAAGAGAATAGGCGAAGACGACCCCAAAAGGCTTGGGCCGCGCGCGAACTATGTTAAATCCATTTCCTAACGACTCAGCGATGCCACCAGCGGGAGACATTTTTTTTAATGATTTTACTTTTTCTAGAGAGTCAATTAGTTCATTTTTTGACAGCCGTGACTTAACCTCTATTATTCCGTAGACAGAATCGATCGGATATATTTGATTATGTTCGCTGTAGAGCAATGAAAGACCATCTATTTTGTCATATACGACAATATCGCATTGGCGCGACACGTCACGCACGCGACCAACGACTTCTCCCGCACCTAAACCATATTTGGGAGGCAAGCGCCCCTGAGACAAAAACTCTCGAAGAACATCCTCGCGCGCCGTACCGCGGGTTCCCATATGTGCGTGCTGGGCGGTTATCTCGAAATCAGCGCGCATCTTGTCACTTACCGCACGGAACAGTTGCTTAGCGTCCATTGATTCGCCTCTCCATTGTGGGCATGATCCATATGTCCCCCATTCTACGGTTGTTAGTCCCACGAGACGCTGAGTAAACGACATGACCACACCCAAAGCGACGCGGTACGATTTTTCGCTGCCGGTCGCGCAAAGACTCTCCGATCTGGTGGGAATAAAGATCGATCTTGAGGCGACCGAGAAGATTTGTGCTCGCTTGATTGCAGAAAAGCATAAGCGTGAGCGTCATCCAGGCGATGACGATGTTGCGTATGCGGATGCTATGTTCTACGCGGACGTGCTCTACGCCGCTGCTGTTGTGCGTTTTATGCGCACTAAGGCTACCGGCGCACGATCCAAGATTCTTGCAGAGTGGATAGATGCGCTCCCGGACTATCTTCGAGCCGTCTACACCCATGTAAAGGATCTGCGCGACAAGTTCGTAGCGCACGCTACTGCACCGCTCGAGGATAATCAGGTGTTCGTCCACGTCCAGCTCACAGGCGAGCACGGGGGAACCGTCACAGGCGTCAATTATGACCACGGCCGAATGCAGAGCGGCGGCGGCTTAGAGGCTTTTGCTCTCGGAGAGTTAGCGAAGGCACTGCGGGTGATGGTCGAGTCTGCCATTGAGGTTGAGGTCGCTCGCGTGTTGGAAGCGGCGCGCGCGATGCCGATTGCTGACATCATAAAACGGGGCAGTGAACTGGTGCCGGTGCCGTCCATGAGCGCTGTGAACAAGGGCAGAAAGCCCTTCGCAGGCAAGTAATCTCCTTCCTCGGCCCGAATTTTGGGCCGGACTTACGTTGGGGCCGCGATGCAATATGTAGCATGCGCGCCAACAAGGAAGTAACGACAATCCGATGCGTTAGGGGGAGCAGATGTCACTTTTCAACTTTATCAAACCGAAGCGAGATGTATCCCTTGCGTTCGGCCTAGATGGAATCGAGAGAATCATTTATGGAGAGACCGACGCTGCATTGGACCGCTTGCAGGCTATAGGAGCAGCACTAACACTCTTTCCAATTAAGAAACTCTCCCCGCCGGAGCCATCAACGAAATGGATGTACGAGTTCACTGATGGAATGACGCCAGAGCAAGTGCAGGAAGCCTTCGACGGGGTCATTGCTCTTATAGAAACACTTAAGACCGGCAGCGAGGCGCCATACCACGCGGATGGAACCTTGACGATCAACAAAGCTGGCGTACTTCTGACGACGTGGAGTGGCACCGAAATCGGTTTTCCCTTTAAGGCTGTAAATCAGCGCATGCCAGATGGGCATATTCAGCAGCGTATTGCTGAAGCAATAGGGGACGACCTGCACCTCCGCATGGTCGTCGACGGAGGTGAGGAAGTGGCATCTACCTGCACGTGGATCATTAGCCATGCGGAGGGGAAAATCAGCTTCTCTTTGAAGGAAGCGCGCTACTCGCAGATCAAGGACTACGGCCGAGTGTTATTGAATCAAACGATCGAAGCGAGCGGAAAAGTCCAATAAGAACATCGAGATTCCGAAAACGATAAGCCCGCACGCGGCGGGCTCTCCCTTGTCTTCTTCTCTTATTTCACTTGGTTGCGGCGTTAGCCTCATGTGACATGGTGTAGGACAGCGGGTTGCTTTGGTCGCGCGCGAGAGCGGGCCGCATCATCGACTTATTGGCCGGAATTTTACGGGAGGTGTACGTAACTTCCATCAATCCCCCGTGCGATCCCTGCTTGATCTCATGAACTACCTGATTGTCCGAATAGATGAACGCTTCCTTTACCGATTGCGCAAGCACGTGATTGTTGATCCATATCCGCGCGTCATTTTCTCGCTTCATAACCGTGTAGCGGGTCTGCACCTCTTTGCCGTCACCTGACGCCCGGACTACCGTGTCTTCAATCAAGGCCACGGTAGCATCCAGCTCTGCCAAAAATTCTCGTTGGGCTATCACAGCGTTGAAGCCAATCGACAACTGTTCCGTGTATCGCAAGTCATAGCATTTTTTGCATAGCTGCAAAAAGTCTCCATCGATTTGAGCAAACAGCACTGGTTCCAAGTTTCGAACCGAGTTCCAGTGCGCGGTCTTCAAATGCCCATGGCTCTCCATGCTCCGTGTCGCCATTACCGCCTTAAAATATTTTTCTATGGCAGTGCTTGCCAGAACAGCTCCCTGCTGGAGCAAACCTGCGTTTAACAGGACGCGCGCAGCGATGTAATCATGAAAACCGTCGTTCATGAAGTCAACGACCTTTCGGACATGCGCTTTTTGTACAGGCCTCTCCCCTTTTCTGCCCTTTTTCATTCGCAAGCTCCAGACACTTTGGTTGTTATCGAACGCGATACTACCCTTATACGAAAAACCCGCACGCGGCGAGCGGCATCGTAGATACAGCCGGGAAGGCATAACGCAAAGAGCATTTCGGTATACAACTATGTGCGCCTGCCACGATATCTGTCGGTACTCTTCATTATCGGATTCGCTGAGGAGGCAGCTTCTGACGGCTCTTGACCGGAACATGCGGTTGCGCACCAAGCCATTTTCGATAGTGTCGTGCTTGCACGCACTCGCGAATTGCTTTAGCCCAGTGAACATTAGGTCGCCAAAATCCAGTTTGCAGCGTCCATAAGCCGATCGCGAACACGTTTGCTCCGTCCAGCGCGTGTTCAGCTGATGTTGCTGAACAGCAGCCTGCGCTCAGATTGCCGGGCGACGTGAGTGACTGATTCGCCCACTCAGACCGGCCGTTCGACGGCATGGAACCATCGTCTTTTCCTGATGGCCGGTTTGGGTCACCGACCTCAAAATATGGACCCATTTTCTGCATGAGTTTTTTCCATTCCGTAACCTCGAAGCCTGAAAGGCAAACGCCCGCAACCAGTTGGAGGCTGGCGCGGGCGGTGTGCTGCGATAGCAAAATTGCTGCAGGCTCGGGTTGGTGCCATGATCACGGCGAGCTATACCTGCAAAGTAGGTTCTGCGCTGCACCCGGGGCTCGCGAAACAGCGACGACGCCGTGCAGCACGATATCGACTCGGCAGCCTGTGGCCTCCGCTAGGCACTGCGCAGCAGAGACCGCGACGGCATGAATCAGGCTAGACGTTGGAACCCGCGCCCGCTCCAGCGCGCGGATCTTCTCAATCAGGTCATGGGGGAGCATTGGGCCTAGCTACCGTTTAGCGAAGCGGATGCGCGCGGAACCCCTGGCGAGGTGTCGTATGGTATGGCGCATACTCCTGCAGCGACGCCATGGCCGACCAAATCGTGCTGTAGCGGGCATGGAGATGCGAGTCGCGCACACTGTTCTTGAAATTCGGATATGCCAGCTTCATTACCTGCTCGGCGAGCGCGGCGGCGACCGCTTCGCGCTTTACACCGGCGCGGTAGAGGTAGTCTCTGCCCGGCGACTGCACAACCTTGGCGTCCGGGAAAACGGCTTCAATATCGCCTTGGCGGCGTGCGCGCACGAGAAGCGTGCCGGGTTCGTCGGATGCATCAACGATGCTCAAAAACGATTCAGAAAGGCAAATCCACATGAGAAACCTCAGGGTGTGTTTGTCCCCGGCGATGCATCGAAGGCTCGCCGCAAGACGCGAAAATTAGATAGGTGTTGCGGAAGATCGGCGCTTACGCGCCCAAATCGTCTAGGACCGACATTGCGAGGTTGACCCCGAGCTGAGCCAATTCGGCGACGTTGGTATCACCAAGCTCAACGATCGCTAAGAGCAAATTTTTCGCGGTGCGATGTCCGCTCAAAACACGCGACAAACAGTCGAAAGCCCCGATGTCGTCACACTCGTCAGCGTGCGCGTGGCAAGCGGCAACCGCTTCAGTCGCAGCCCGGCAGCCGAACCGCGCAAGCTCAGCTACGTCGTCGTCCGCGAGGGGTTCAATTCTGGAAAGCAGAAAAGCCTGCACCTCCAAGGCTTGCATGCCAGTACGCAGCGTGCTGGCTGACGTTCCTAGCAAGACGTGCTGGACGGTTGAATTGAGGGATTGGGCTGCGTGCATTATTTTCTCCGGGTTTCGTGTTGTGGGCTGCGATGAAACAGATCATAGACTTACGTAGCTACGAAATACAAGTCTTTTCCGGAATAATTGTAGCTACGTAACTTCGTGTATCATCGCGACATGATCACGAAACCCAAACGCCTAGACGAGGACGTAGACCGGAAGATGGGTCGCCCGACGATCAATCCGGACGGCGAGGCCATGACGCCGCGCCAAGTGCGCATGGATGATGCCCGCTGGGAGAAGTGCCGCAGACTCGGCGGCGCAGGATGGATTCGCGACCGCATCGACGAGGCCAATGATCCAGCGGAGTCGCCCAAGCGCCGCAAGTAGCCGCGCCATCAAAACGAAAAAGCCACCGAGTTCACCGGCGGCTTTTTTAATTGCAGCACTGCGTCACTGCGGGCGCGACGGAGCGGCCCGCCTGCCCTTCTAGAAAAACAATCAGCCCGGCACCGCCGCGTTTTCGCGAACCTCGCGGGTGCCCTGCCGTCAGCATCCAAGGGCATCGGGTCCGATGCGCTTGACCATTTGCAGCGCGGCGACCTGTTCATTCTTTGATGCTTGTTGACAAGGCTCTGCTTGCACTCGAACTAGAATCCAAGCAAATCGGCGCGGCGTTCGTCGCCAGCAACTCGCGAATCAACGTTCTCCACCAGCGACAGCTTCTCGATGCGTTCCTCGATGAAGCCGAGATATGAACCGATTCCGTACCGGACGGCATGATGCAACTCCCTGCCGTTCACGGTGAGGCAAGCAACGCCGCCGATTTCGCCGGGCAATTCATTAACCATTGGGGAATCCTCCAGCCCGGCGCTACCCGGGCTCGTGTCAATTAATGAATTACACGCGCTGGCGCGTCTTCGGCGTCCGACTTCAGGATTTTGACGGCTTCGTGCTCCAGCGCGGTCGCCTCCACGCAGAACGGTTCCGCCTTCGCCATGGCGCTTTCGATTGCGCCGATGCTTCCGTCCGCATCAGCCTCTTGAAAGATCGACAGAACGTGCTCATGCAGCGCGGCGATGTGCTCGTACACGACTGCCAGGTTCGGCATGGGGGTATTGAGGGCGCACTCCTGATTGTCGCGGCTCAGCTTGACCAAGTTACCGCGCCTTGCCATGAGGTCGGCGAATTGCGCGGCCAGTGCGTTAGGGGCGGGTTTCTTCGTGCCCGCCTGCGAATCAATGAACTCACGGCAAGGGTCCAAGTCTTTGCGTTCAAGCATCGTGAAGTGGCGCAAGTGCGTACCAAACCTCTCGCCATCCCAGCCGCATCCGTCGCGAGGGCGATAGGTCGCGGTGTGACCGGCCTTGTTCAAAGAGAGGAGCGCGTGCATCGTCAGGCGAGCGTTGTATTCTTTCGCCAAGTCGATCATTTCCGGGCGATGCGCGGCATTCGTGCCGCAGAGTTCGAAGCGCTGTTCGAGCGTCGTGCAGGCGTCGATCTCGTCGAGCAATCCGATCCATGTAATAGCGTACTTGCGGGCCTCGTCGTATTCGATGCTATTCGCGAAGCGGCGCACTTGATGAAACGCATTGAAAAGCGCCATTTTGCGGCGATGGAGTTCGCGCTCGCCGGCGATGTTTTCGGTGGCGTCGCGCTGGTTGTCGATATGCATAATCAGTGTCTCGTGTGTCTTTGATGAGCCCGGGAGCTACCCGGGCGCGGAGATATTTAGAACGAGCACTCGTCCTGAGCGAAGGGGGCCCATGAGCGCGCCAGCGCGCCGTTGAGCATCCCCCAAGAAGTTACGCCGCCGATGCGGCCGCCGTGCTTCAGGAGCGCGTCACGAAGGGCAACGTTATCCCCTTCGACGTTGCCCAGATCGAAGGACAGCACCGCAAAGATCACGCCGCATTCGCCCGTGCCCCCCTGCACTGGCGACAGTTCCAACTCAGCACGGACAATCCCAATGCAACCGCTCGACTCACTCAGAACACAGTGATTGTCGCTGCTGATTCCGAGCAGTTCGATGCGATCGGCAAGCGTGCTCACCTTGTCGAACATTGGCAGCAACTGGCAGAACGGTTCGCGGAACGTGTCTTTGTACGCGATGGCCGCCTGCAGATTTACGAGCGCTTGGCTGTTCAATGCGTGTGCTGCGTCGTACTTCGCCAGCGAGTCGGCGCGCTTCGGCTTACGCTTCGGAAGTGCATCGCAACTACGATTCCATTCAGCGCGTGCGTGTTCCTCGCGAGCGATGGCGGCACGTGCGCCGATGGCGATGGTTTTAATCAAGCGTGCGAGTTCGTTCTTTTGCATGGTAGATCGTCTTTAAATTAAGTATTTCTAAATATGTTATGGGTTGCCGCTCACGCGGCGATGCGTTGCTTTACTGCTTGTGCTTCGCCACGAACTCGATGATCGCGGCGCGCGCCAGTTCGGGGGCGCTGCGCCCGTCTTTCTCGCTCAATGCCTTCAGTGCGTCGCTTACCTGCTTCGGCAGCGACAGATTCAACCTGCCTTCCATGTGAACTCCTCAGTGGTTAGTGGCGTCATTGTGCATGCCTGCAACACGCCAGCGCCACCAATGCGACAAGCCGCGCCCATCAAACCCTTATGCCCACTGGCTCGACGACCGGGATGCTGGACTGCTCGGTTATCAGAACACTTCCTGCGCCTTCGCTTTCCCCGACTTCATTGCGATCGCGCCTTCCGAATACAGCACGCGGAACGTCGCCTGGACTTCAGGATGGGCCCAGAGCGATGCAAACAGGCCGGGCATGTACTTAACGAGAATCGGATCGCCCGTCGGGACCGTGGCCTTCTCATTCACGATGCCCAGCGACTCACCCAGCGGCGTAGCGACCTTGTATGACTTTTGCGGCCGCCCGGCGACGGACGAGTCACGCCAGCGGGTCTCAATCATCGCAGCGCCCTGCAATACCTTGTTCGCGTTCGTTGCGCTCAAAGCGATGCCGTGAAGGGCGAGAGCGTCCGTGAGGCTGATTGTCGTTTGTTCGGTCATCTTTCAAATCCTTTGATGTAAGTTTTGGACTGCTTACTGCGTCAATTATTCGGGCGAGGCAGAATCGATAAGAGGCTCCATACGGGCTTCGAGCGGCCTCTTGTCTACCAGCGTACCGACGAGCTGCCAGAAACGGCGTGGCTGGCGGTCTATGAGGCCGGTTCGATGCGCAAACGGAACGCCTCAACGAAGTAAAACGTCTTGTCGTGCCGGTTGTACTCCACGGACGCGATCGCAACGTACTCAACGCCGACGACGAAGAAGCCTTGGCGATACTCGCTCGCTCCGCAGTTGTGTGAGCCCTCGCAATCCTCGCTCGCCACGTCGCGCATAACCTCATGGAGCGTCGCCTCGGCGTCTTCGATCGTGTCGTACACGTGGTTCGCCGGGGCGCGCTCGAAGTCATCCAGCGCCGTCACAGCGGCATCGTGCGCCGCCTTGGCCGTCTGCACTGCCGCTTCCAGTGCAGCCTTCTTCGTGTCGCGCTGCGCCGCCGCACTCGGCTCCACTGCCACGCGGGGCGGGTTGAACCGGCTGGCGATGGCGCGCATGCGTTCGAGCGGGCTATTCGATTGATTGATAGTCGTCATGTCGTTTCGTTGGTTGGTTACGGCCCGGGGGGCGTTGCAATCAGTCAAATCCGCCGCGCTGGCGTTTCGGTTCGGGGCGCGCGCCGAATGTCGTGCCGTGGGCAAGATCTTCGAAGCGCTGGAACTCACCGAAGAAAGCCACGCCGACCGGTCCGGTTTCGCCTTGGCGCTGTTTCGCGATAATGATTTCGCACTTGCCCTTGTCCATCGAATCCGGGTTGTACACCTCGTCCCGATACAGGAACATGATCGTGTCCGCATCGGCTTCAATCGAGCCAGAGTCCTTCAGGTCCGACATCATCGGGCGCTTGTTCGGGCGCTGCTCAACGCCGCGGTTCAATTGCGAGAGCAACACGACCGGGCAACCGAGTTCTTTCGCCAGAAGCTTCAGGCCGCGCGTGATAGCCCCAATCTTCAAATCGTGGCGCTCCTCATCGCCGAGCTTCATCAAACCGAGATAGTCCACCACCAGCAGCGAAATGAAACCGCGCTTGCGCTTGAACGCCCGCGCCTTGCTGCGCACTTCGAGCAGCCCGGCGTCGTCCGGGTAGTCGAAATGCAGTTCGAGTTCATTGATTTTTCCGAGCGCAACCGTGACGCGCGAATAGTCCTCATTCGACATGCCGCCAACGTCACGCAGAGCGTTCATCGAAACGCGCCCCTGGTTCGCAAAGAGGCGCGGCTGAGTCTGTTCATTCGGCATTTCAAGCGACAGGAAAAGCACGGGCCCACACGCCGCGACATACGCTGCAATGCCGAGCGAGATAGCGGTTTTGCCCATCGACGGGCGCGCAGCAATCACCACCAGGTCGCCGGGATTGAACCCGCCGCCGAGCTTGCGGTCAAGGTCCGTCAGGCCGGTTCCGATAACCTTCGGGCCGCGCCCTTCCGCCCTCTCTTCGAGCAGGGCAAGGTATGCCGTTGCCGCGTCCGACGCGCGGATCGGCTCGGACCTCACGACAGTCTCACCAAGCTTCTCAATCGCCGCGCCGGCAGTGTCGATCAGGTCCATTGCCGACTTGGGCGTATTGGCCGCCTCACCCTGAATATCGGATGCCAGCGCCATCAGTCCGCGCTTCTGAGAACGGTCCACGATGCTGTCGGCGTAGCGCGCGATGTTGGCCGACGAGGGCGTGTTTTGTGCCAGCGCGTTCAGGTACACGAGGCCGCCAACATCCTGCGCTTTGTCCTTCAATTGCAGGCGCTCATAGACCGTAATCACGTCGGCGCCCACGCCCTGCGTGATCATATCGACCGTCTCGGCGAAGATCGTGCGATGGTCCGCGCGGAAGAAGTGCGCCGCCTTCAGGTTGCCGATGCGATCGACCGCGTCGTTATCAAGCAGGAGCGCACCGATTACAGATTGCTCGGCCTCAATCGCCTGCGGAAGTGGACGCTGATTATCGTTGTCCATTATTTCGCCGCCTTGCCATCGAGAACCTGCTTTGCCTGCATACCCTGAGTCGTCAGCCCGCACGTATTGTCTTCGCGGATGAACCACAACTTGAACCAGTTTCCGCGCACCGATTTGCGATAGACCTCGCGCCAGTCCTTGTAACGCTTGCTGCCAGCGCTGTAGCGCGCCTTGAACTCGGACCACTGCAGCGCCAACCAGTCATCGCAAATGCCAGCCTCCTCGGCGTAGTCGTAAATCGGGTCGCCACTGGGAATCGGCTTCTCGCCGGATTCGCGGCAGTTCGCAATGAACGTCTTGAACTCAATCGTCGGCTTGCCCTCGCGTTTTTTCGAAACGGCAGGAAGCCCCCCTTGGGGGGTATGGGGGGTTTTGTCTTTATCCTCTTCCTTTCCCTTCCCCTCCTTTCCCTTCCCTTCCGTCAATGAGGGCTCAGTGAGTGCCGCCTGAGTCGCATCTGATTCTTCACTGAAACTAGGCGCAGGAATGTTGCTTTTCGACGGACGATTGATGACTTGGTGCTTGCAGAATCCCTTAATGTGCAAATAGTTCTTACCGTTCACTGAGTATTCATTGAACATTCCCTGAGCGATCACTTCCTGAATGAGGGGTTCGCAGTCGATCGAGTCAGCCGGGAAAATCTGCATCTTCAGTTTTTTTGCCGAACGCTCCAGGTTGCCGTTGTCGTCGGCGAAATTCAGCGAGCCAATGACCGTCAGGCGAGCGGCCATCGAGAGTTCGACGACCTTCTCGTCAGTCCAGAAGTCGGGCTTCACGGTGCGGATGCGGGCCATTTATTCGGCCTCGCCATTCGTCACGGTCGCGACGTTGAGCGGCACGACATGGACGGTGTAGTCGGCACCGCTTTGAATGAGCTTGCGCGAAACGTAGCCCAGCGCGATCAGTTCTTTGAGGCGGGAATAGACGGTCTTCGGACCAGCCGGGCTCATCGCAACCAAGTCGGGAATGGTCAGGCGGTAGCCAGCGGGACGCGTCACCAGGTAGAACAGAATTGCCTTCGCTTCAAGCGTGATACGGCGATCCGATGCGATGCGCTGTAGGTCAGCGACTTGAACAACAGGGGACATAATGCCCTCCAAATAGATTTGGGAGGGCGGCAGCAATGCTGGGTTTCGGAATACGAGCGCACTAATTTCATCGCCCGTCAAAGTAGCTTGATAAGCAGAATCAAGCTGGATATAATCGCTACCGAGCGCCAGCGCTCGTTAATTTGCATTACCGACCGCCATACGGTCGAGTCATCCGCCCTGAAGGTTTCGAGACCTTTGGGGCTTTTTCTTTTGCCCCCGGGCTTTGGACTATCGGGTTCGCTTTCGCAAGCCACGGACGAACTATATCCTCCATCGCCCCATTCGGCAACATCGAAAACCTCTTAAAGCTCCGCCCAGCAAGGCTTTTGCTGCTTCCCGAGCAGAGGCAGATTGGCAATTCATGCGTTAAGTCCTTGATATTGAAAGGTCTGCTAATTAAGCAGAATCGTTTTTATATTTCTGTGCCGGACGTATTATTTTTTTACTAGCTGTACGAAATCGTGCGACCAAAGATATCCGTACAGTTTTAATAAAGTGCTGCCATGTCAATCTTCTGCTTTTCAAGCAGTGATATCCGGCAACGCATATCGAAATAGTCCGCTGTGCGTGATCTTTTGCGTTCGGAGCCCATTACCATTCGGTCTCGATTTGGGTGTGCCATCAACTACACAAAGGAGTCAACAGGATGAAGCGCAAACATATCCACATTCCCGATGCTCTCGATTCGCGCGCCAAGGCTTGCGCGGAGAAGTTGGAAATGTCCATGGCCGAATTTGTCCGCCGCGCCATCGAAGCCGCGCTTGAGAAGCACGAAGTGCTGAAGGACTGAGCCATGCTCATATCGGAACAAGAAATGGAAGTTGCGGTCCGCGAACTACGCCGCGCTGCGTACCATGAAGCGGCTCATAAGTTTATCTGTGAGCGCTTCGGCGGTCGCGCGCACGCATGGGTATGGGCCAATGACGCAGAGCGCGTCAAGGAAGGCGAGAAGGCATGGATTGGCCGTTGCCGCATTGACTGGCCGTGGGAAGTGAACGCCGAACGCAAAGCGGCAGGCATCAAGCAGGTACGTGAGCCGGTTTATTCCCAAGAATACATCTGCATGGCCGGGATGATTGCCGAACTCATCTTGGGCGACTTGGACCACGGGACGGAATACGAAAGCGGAACCGACGCCGCTTGGTTCATTGCCTACAATCTGCGCAGCATGATCGAAGACGGCAGCGCATCCGAGACCGACCTGCGCGGCATGGGCGTCAGCTTTGACGAAGACAACGGTGAAATCGTCGGATTGCGCAATGGTCTGGTATTGACCTGCGCCCGTATGGTGCGCGAGGAGTGGCAGAAGATCGTCACCGAAGCCGACCGCCTGCTTACCGAGGCGTCGCTCGGAAAGATTTTTACCTCGGACTTGGGAGTAACGCTTTGAGCTATTTTCTGGATTTTTCGTGCCTTACGGGTACGCACCGCAGCCCGCGTGTCGGTCGCGCGGCAGAACGCTATGCAGTCACATGCCTGCGGGTCTTGGACGCTCGTAATGAAGTAGCGATGCAGGACATCGGCGGCGGATCATCGGCACCAGCGCCACGCACGCCGCGTCGCGCTCGCTCGGCAGCGAGGAAGCCGGCGGTGAGTGATGACGGCGATTCGGACGGTGAGCCTGAACGGCGCTGGCACCCGCACATCCCTGGCGAGAGACTGCTGCGATTGCCGCAAGTCTTGGAGACGATCGGGCTTGGCAAGACGCTGTTGTACGAACTAATGAAGACAGGAGAATTTCCGCAGCCACGAAAGGTACGCCACCTTTCCCTATGGCCGGAGTCCGAGATCCAGCAGTGGGTTCGGACCGTGGCGGAGCCAAAGAAAGTTGGCTGAAATCTAGAGTTGAGAGCAGCGGACGGTTAGCCGTCCGCTTTTTTATTCGTACTCAGCCGAATAAAAACCGGGTATCAAGCCGGGTATGGTTTCGGCTCTATCGAGCACAAGTCAATGCTGGCAAAGGTTCCCACGTCAAGTTTGGTGATGAAACTTCCACATGACGATGTGACGTAACAAGACGGGCTCCAGGTTGTAGCGAATGATTGATGCCGATCGCCCAAGCGTATCAAAAACACCGGGCGACCGTACAAAATCACACCACTTCAAACAACCCGGCTGCGCCCTGCCCGCCTCCGATACACATCGTCACCACGACAAACTTCGCACCGCGCCGCTTGCCTTCGATCAACGCATGCCCCGTGAGCCGCGCGCCCGAGACGCCATACGGATGCCCTACCGCGATCGCGCCGCCGTTCACGTTCAGGCGGTCGGCGGGAATACCCAACGTGTCGCGGCAATACAGCACTTGCACGGCGAACGCTTCGTTCAGTTCCCACAAGTCGATATCGCTGACCGTGAGACCCGCTTTCTTCAGCAGCTTGGGCACCGCGAACACCGGTCCGATACCCATTTCATCCGGCTCGCAACCCGCAACGGCGAAACCCCGGAAAATCCCCAGCGGCTTCAGCCCTTCCTTCTCGGCAAGCGACGCGTTCATCACGACACACGCCGACGCACCATCGGAAAACTGGCTCGCATTGCCCGCCGTGACAACGCCGCCAGGCATTGCAGTACGAATCTTCGATACCCCTTCGAGCGTTGTATCGGCGCGAATGCCTTCATCGGAAGATAGCGTGACTTCCTTCGTGAACATGCGGCCTGTGGCTTTATCGGCGACACCGGCAAGCACCGTGATCGGCACGATTTCGTCGTTGAACTTGCCCGCAGCCTGAGCCGCCGCCGCGCGCAATTGCGACTGCACACCGTACTCGTCCTGCCGCTCCTTCGAGATCTCGTAGCGTTTAGCGACGTTCTCCGCGGTCTGCAACATCGACCAGTAGATGCCGGGTTTGTGTTCCTTCAACCACCCGTCGAACAGCATGTGCTGGTTCATCTCGTTCTGCACGCACGAGATGGATTCCACGCCGCCCGCCACATACACATCGCCTTCGCCGGCGATCACGCGTTGCGCCGCCAGCGCGATGGTTTGCAACCCCGACGAACAAAAGCGGTTGACGGTCATGCCCGGCACGCTGACCGGCAGGCCCGCCCGCAGCGCGATCTGCCGCGCAATGTTCATGCCGGTCGCGCCCTCAGGATTCGCGCAACCCATGATCACATCTTCCACGCGCGCCGGGTCGATGCCCGCGCGCGCCACAGCCGCTTGTGTTGCATGGCCGCCGAGCGTCGCGCCGTGGGTCATGTTGAATGCGCCGCGCCAGGATTTGGCGAGGCCCGTGCGTGCCGTCGATACGATTACCGCGTCAGTCATGCTTGTCTCCACGTCGAATACGAATAGTGTTGTTGGTTTATCCGGATCATCCGGTCCACCGTGTTCAGCGCAGCAAGTCCGTCGATCCGATCCGCGATACACCCGCCGCCGTCATCTGCTCCCACGCCCGCGCAAGCGAGCCGTCGAGATCGATCGCGCGACAGGCATCGTCGATAACGACCGCTTCGAAGCCCGCGCTGCGCGCATCGAGTGCGGACCACGCGACGCAATAATCCGTCGCCAGCCCGCAGCAATAGACGCGCTTCGCGCCGACATCGCGGAGATACCCCGTGAGGCCCGTCGGCGTCTTGCGATCGGCTTCCATGAAGGCCGAATAACTGTCGACATCCACGTGATGACCCTTACGAATCACCAGCCGCGCGTGCGGCACGTGCAGATCGCGATGCAGCGCCGCGCCGTGCGTGTCCTGCACGCAATGCGTCGGCCACAGGACCTGCTGACCGTA
>Ga0255336_100751_pt1 | contig 37908 bp, 49 predicted proteins | sample MeOH1_35cm_T3_17_FD_189102 | JGI IMG/M metagenome (GOLD analysis project Ga0255336, IMG submission 189102) | Sandy soil microbial communities from University of British Columbia, Vancouver, Canada - MeOH1_35cm_T3_179 | ecosystem: Engineered > Artificial ecosystem > Sand microcosm > Unclassified ...
GCCGCCAACCACAACCCGAAATGGAGGGCTAGGTTAGCGACGGCCAGCAGCGCCCGATCGGTGACCAGCTGCATGCTCAGTCTCCGATCCGCAGCTGTGCGAGCTCGTCTTTCAGGTGCTGCAGCTTGTTTTCGAGATCGCCCAGCGCGGCATCGATCGCGGCCGATTGCTGCCAGTCGCTGCCCGGTGCCAGGACCTCGGCAACAACCGCCGCGCCATGCAGGCGCCAAGCGCGCAGCAGGTACTTGGCATAGGGTGCGTGGCCCTGCAGCCAGCCCTCCGCCGTCCGGACTTCGACATCAAAGGCCCGCGCGATTTCCTTCGCGCTGACATGGCGCCGGCGCAATGCCGCCGCCCATCGCGCGCCGATGGCACTTTCATCCTGCAAAGTGACCGTATTCTGGCCCATGGCTTTCTCGCCTCTCCCGCTCCAGATTTGGAAACGGATCGAGGGTTGGCCCGGCCTTTGATCAGCGACGACCGTCAACGGTAAGGGCAGCTGGCGGGTCGGGGCAGCAACCCCGCCCGCCGGCACAAGGAAACCGAAAAGATCACGTTCAGTCATGACGCAACCTCGCCGACGAGGGGCCGGCCGGCCGAGGGGAGTGCTCGGCCGGCCGGAAGCGACCCGGCATCGTCACAGGCCGGGCCAGTGGGGAGAGAGATGAGAGGATCACGCCGCATGCGCCGCCTCCGGGGCGGCCGGCGTAACGGCATCGGCCGCGCGACCGTAGAAGTGCGCGGCCGTCACGTACCCTTCCGTGACCTCGGCGATGCGGTCCATCACGTCGGGTCGCGGGATTACACCCTTGTGTATGTAGCGGTGGATCTGCAGGCGCGTGCGCCCAATGCGGCGGCCGAACTCGGCAAGCGGCATGTCCTTTTGGGCGATCCATTCCTTCAGTCGCTGACACATGAGCAGTCCCGGAACTAGGTTAAGTCATAGAAGTATCTTTAACAGATACTTTTCGTCAAGACCTAGTATCCTAAACGGGTCCTGCGCCATGTATCTTGTAAGGATACACTGAGGGCATGGACAGCAAGCTCAGACAGATGCGGAAGGCTCGGGGGGTCTCTCAGGAGGACCTTGCCGATGCGATCGGCGTAAAGAAGGCCGCGATTTCAAAGTATGAGCTGAAGAAGGCCCATCCCACCATTGACCGGCTTAAGCAGATTGCCGATTTCCTGCAGTGCCGCCTCTCAGATCTGATTGAAGACGACAACGAAGATCCAAAGGCCGAGCGCATGCTGGCGCTCTTCCGCGAGCTGCCGCCGGAACAGCAGGATGCAATGTTACGACTTGCTGCTTCGATGGCGGAACCAGCCGGAACAGCTGGCAATCCCGTCAGCAAAAAAACAGGCACCTGATGAGCGCCAAAAAATTTTGCCTCGCTCTACAACTGTCAGTTCTGCACAACAGCGTATGCTGACTTTATTGCGTGTAATTTCTGTCTCTAACCTGTCCCAAGACGCGAAAGTATGTCGAAATGTTTCTGCGAATGATGATTAAGCCCCTCGCCGCCCTTCTTCTCCTGGCCGGCTGTGTCAGCAGCCACCAGGCCAACCAGGACATACAGGGGCGAGTTGTGGGTCTGTCGGTCGACGATTTCGTCATGCGTTATGGACCGCCCTATAGCCGCTATGACATGGCGGACGGGCGGAAGGTTTATCGCTGGGGCTATGATCGGGGCACCTACACCACGCCGGCCGTCACCACGGGCGCCCTTACAGATACCGGGGACGGAACCCTGGTGTATGACGCGCAAACTGTGGGCGGCGGCACCAAGCACCAGGGCTGCGACATTCAGTTTACCGCCGATCAGGCGGGCAAAATCGTCGAGGCGCATGCCGTCCGCGACAGCCTGGGTGTCTGGACAACGTCCTATTGCCATGAATTCTTCGACTAATCGCCTCACGATGGTATCTTATTAAGATACTTTCTCTTGACGTGTAGTATCTTCAAAAGATACTTTGCCTTCGTCACAACCGATGGAGGCAACCAGTGGCACATCACAAAAATCTCGCGAAGCCCGCCCGGAAATCCTCTGGCCGTATGGCCAGCCAGGGCTTACCCAACCCGGTCGATGTCTATGTCGGCCAGCGCATAAGGCTGCGCCGCACCCTGCTCGGCATGAGCCAGGAAAGCCTTGGCGAAGGCATCGGCCTCACCTTCCAGCAGGTCCAGAAATACGAGCGCGGCATGAACCGCGTATCGGCCTCGCGCATCATTGATCTCGCAAGCCAGCTGCAGGTCGCGCCGGCCTATTTCTTCGATGAGATGCCGGCGGCAATCGCCGCCAACTCGCCCGCGCACCTGCTCGGCAAGGCGCCAGATCTTTCGCCCATCGAACGGGATCCGGCGACCACCAGGCGCTGCCTGGAGCTCGTGCGCTACTTCAACGCTATCAGCGATCCAACGGTCCGGAAGGCACTCTATGCGGCCGTCAAAGCCGCTGGCGCCGCGAATGTCGTTCGCGAAGGTGCGCTATGAGCGGTTATCGCTTCGACCAGGTCGGGCGGGCGGGCAAGTATCTGACCCGCTTCCTGATCCGGTGCTGCGTCTCGGGTGATGCCATCGCCTCGGCGCTGCGCCTCAAGAACCGCGACGGCAGTTTCCGCTTCACCCTGCATCGCAACGGCGGCGTCATCGGCACCTTCGAGGGGCCAGACGAGGAGCAGCTGCGCGACCAGGCGCTGAACGCGGCCGCGGCCGCCGATGAGACGGCGCAGCTGCAGGGCCGTCGCCCCCGCTACCAGAGGGCGCCCGCATGAGCGCCGACATCATCCCCGCCCGCCCGCCCGCCGCCGTGCGGCTGCGCCTCGCCAATGAGGGTGAGCCGCTGCTGGTGACGGGCTTCTCTCTCGAAGACGGCCGGCTCGCCGTGCAGCTCCCGCTGCGGGGCATGGGCGACTGGCTCAAGGAAAACAAGTTCAGCTGGGTCACTGGCTCGAACGGCATCTGGACGAGGTCTATATGAACGCACAAACCCCTTACGATCGCATCATGGCCGACATCGAAGCGGCGAAGCTGTCAGTTTCGGCGGCCTGCACTAGCGCCGGCCTGGCCCGGAACACGCTCTCCCAGGCCAAGAGCCAGGGCGGCAAGCTCAGCCTGGACACCATCACCGCTTTTGCCGGCTTGCTGAAAAAGCCGGTCGGTTATTATCTCGGCGAGCCGGCCGCGGCGGCGAGCTCCGTTCCGGCAACGGCACGCTTCGACATGATCACCCCCTCGCCGCGCAATCCGCGCAAGCACATCGACGATGAAAGCTTGCGCGGCCTGGCGGAGAGCATCGCGGCCGACGGCATACACCTTCCGCTGCTGGTCCGCATGAACCCGGCCGGGCAGGAGCTTTATGAGATCATCGCCGGCGAGCGCCGTTGGCGGGCTGTGCAGCTGTTGATCAGCGAGGGCCGCGCCGGCAACGACTACGAGCTGCCAATTAAGCCCATCCACCCCTGCGACGATCGGCGCGCCCTGGAGATCGCTGTCACCGAGAACGTTGCGCGCAAGGACATGACGCCTTGGGAAGAAGCCCAGGCGTTCGCCAGCCTGGTCGCCGCCGGCGCCAAGGTGGAGGAGATCGCCAAGACCGTTGGCCTGGTCGCTCGCACGGTGCAGAAACGCCTGCGGCTGGTCAACGATCTGGCGCCGGAAGTGCAGCAGGCCCTCGCCGCCGGCACCATCAGCGTCGAGATCGCCAATATCTTCGCCAGCGATTGCCCGAAGGAGCTGCAGGCCGAGGCTCTGGAGGACTTCGCTAATATCATTGGCAGCATGAGCGCGGTCAACTTCAAGAACCAGCTCACCTGGTTCATCAACAACAATACTGCCGACGATGACGACAGTGACGATGGCGATGAGATCGAGAGTAAGACATCGTCGCGGTCAGCGCCGAAGCAGACCAAGAAGCAGTCAGCAGCCGAGGCCCTACGGAAGCTTCGAGCTGATAAGGCTGCAGCAACAGAAAACGCGCTGGCGCAAAAGATCGCCGGCGCCAACGATATCGCGCTACGCCTATGGATGATGTCAGTCATTGCGCACTATTCGCACGACCTGCCCACCACCCTTGAGGCCAGCGACGGCATCCCCGTACATATCATCGAGCAATTGCCGGCCGAGTTCCGCAAGCAGTTCCAGGATGAAGCCGACGGCTACGTCTCGAACACCGCCGAGGCACTGGGTGGATTTCGGCAGCTTCGCGAAGATGCCGACCTGATCAGCATCTGGCACTGGCTCGCCGATATCGACATGGCGATCATCAAGAGTACGTTCTGTCATTGGGTCGCGAATTCAATCAGCCTGCAGCTGCATCGCCGCGGCAACTACAGCGGCTTCGATGGCGTCGACCCGCTGACCTTGGACCTTGCCGAGATTTGTCATGTCGAAATCCCGGCCGAGATCCTCCCACCCCAGGTTGACCTGGAGGAGGCGATCGCCGGCAAGCCGGAAAAGGCGGGCAAGAAGAAGGGGGCGAAGTGATGCAGGAACTTCTACCGCGGAAGGACGAGCTCGGCATGTGGCGCGACTGCGGGCGCCGTATCGGCCGCGAGCGCGCCATGGTCGACCGCACCAGCAACAAGGTCAAAAAGCCCGAAGAGCTGTGGATCCCGGAGGGCGCACATCCAGCATGGATTGAGGGCCTACGCGAGGGCTATCTGGCCGAGATCACACAGGACCCCAGCTATCCGCGCACGGAGGACATCTGATGAGGTTGCCGACCGAGCGAGAGTTCCATCTGTTTCAGGACGATCTCGCCGAGTGGCGCCGGGAGATGCGGAAGCAATACGGCTGGCGCGCCGGCTTACGCCTGGAACGCGGCGCCGATCGATACGGCCGCGGCTTGCTGCTCTACCGACATTGGCCCTTCTGTTTGTGCTGGGCATGGATCGTCCGTTTGACCTACGTCACTGAGCCGGCCGTCAGCCGCAAATGGTGGCGCCGCTATCACTACCGCAACAACAGCGGCGTGCAATGGGGCGTCGGTATTGGCAACTGGTCGCTGACCTATAGCTCGCAGAAGAACGACCAGTGGATGGTTGGCGGCAATCATAGCGAGCGCGCCCTGGCCTATCTCCACGACAAACTGACGAGGAGCAACACCCATGCCTGATCTGGAGAAAGTCGGCCGCGTCGCGTTGCGCCAGGAAGGTCAATGGTGGGTCGCCTATTACGCTCTGCCCGGCACCATGACCGGGGCACTCACCCTCGGACGCATCCGGCTGGCGCCGGCGATGGCGAACCCGCGCGTCAAGGAGCTGTTCATCGAGACCATGCGCGAGCTGGTCGCCGACATCATCGAGAGCAAGACCGGGATCCGCCCCATCTGGAAGACGCCAGAGGAAGCGCCCGAACACGAGAAAGCGGGGAACGCATGAGCTTTTATAAGAACGCTGTTTGTCGCGGCGCATGGGCACTTGGCACGGCCTGCGGCATCTGCGAGCGGTGCGAGGAGATGACCGCTCTCCAACGTGTTGAGAATGGCCGGCGCAGACGTAACGAGCAGCGCCTCGCGGCCGCCGCCGATCCCTGGGGACATGCCGAGACCCTTCGCTGGCACTGGCTTCGACGCAAATCTGATGGCGCCCTCCGCATCGCCTGGCATCAAAGTGGAGATTGGAGGATATCCGACCTCATCGCGCGCACGACATGGCGAACAGACAAACAAACCCGGGACCATTACGACTACGTTTGTCCGGTCCAGTTGCCGGAGGCTTGAGCTATGCGTGAATTTTTCCGAGACCTTTGGGAGGCGATCACGACACCGCCCGGCCAGGTATACCTGGAGATGCAGCGTGAGCGCATAAAGACGATGGAATACGTTTGGCGCCAGCAACGGCGCGCCGAGATGCGGGCGACGCCGCCTCAGAAGATGGAGGCGGACGACCTCTACGGCCGGCGCTACATGATCGCCGCCAATATCGGCATCGAGGAGGCCGCATGACCGACCGCACCCTCCTTGACCGCTCGGCCGTCGCCCGCAAGCTTGGGATCACCGTCGAGAAATTCTATCGCCAGCGCCCCGACCTGGAGGCCGAGGGTTTCCCGGCGCCGGCAATCGGCCGCATGAGCGGCGCCCGCTGGGATCCGGTGGCGATCGATCGCTGGCTCGATCGCAAGCTGTCGACGCCGGCGCCGGCCGCCAGCGGGGCCGGCAAGGTCGAGGATTGGGGCGCCGAGCTCGATCGCAACGCTGCGGCCCTCGCCGCTGGCCGGCGGCGCTGATGTACCGGGCGCGCGGCAAGTCCCTCGTCTTTCAGGTCCTGCGCGAGCTCGTCATCGGCCTCGCCGACAACGTGCAGGACCTGGACGAGGCCTTGCGCGTGAACCGCGCCTATATCGACGAGCTGCGCGAGACCGACATCGATTTATGGAACGCGCTGAAGGAGCAGACGCAGACCTTGCGACAGCGCATGCGATCGGCCAGCCACTTGACGCCGGCCAGCGGGCCGGCGCGTAATTTCGGGACACCAGCGCCGACCTATGCGGTCGGCCGACAGAGGGACGGCTGGGATGGCCAGGATCAAGGTTCGCTATTTCGTTGAGAAGCCCGGCAAGGATGGGACGCGTTATTTCTGGCAGCCGTCCAAGACCCTACGTGCCATGGGCTGGCAACCGGAGCGCCTGGCCGACGATCGCGACCAGGCGATCCTGCGCGCCGGCGAGCTCAACAAGCGCCTCGACGCTTGGCGGAAGGGCGAGGTAGCGGCCGGGGCGGCAGCGGCCGCCAGCGAGGCTCCGGCGCTGGCGGCGAAGCCCGGCAGGACAGCCCCCAGCCAGCCGCCGATCCCCGGCAGCGTCCGAGATCTCATCATCCGCTATAAGCAGTCACATCGTTACACCGAGCTCGCCGACAAGACCCGCTACGAATACGACGCCAACATGCGCGTCATCGAGACATGGGCATCGGACGGCCGCGCGCCCGTCCCGTCGATCGGCCCGGCCCGCGTCCAGGCGCTTTATGAAAGCCTGCGGCAACGCACGCCCTCGAAGGCGGCCGCCGTGATCGGCATGTTGCGCATTCTGCTCAAGCACGCGATCCGCTTGGAATGGGTCAAGATCAACGCGGCCGAGGATCCCGGCATCCAGGGCCGACCCTTCGCCGGCAAGCTGTGGCCGATCGATGCCGTCTCGCTGTTTATCGAGACCGCCGACCACATGGACTATCATTCGGTCGGCACCGCCGTCGCGATCAACTTCTGGATCGGCCAGCGCGAGGCCGATGTGCTGGGCTTGAAGCGCAGCAGCTATCGCGACAACACATTCTATGTGAAACAAAAGAAGACCGACGCCCGCATAGCCGTGCCGCATTCCCCCTGGCTTGGCGAACGCATCGAGGCCGAGCTCGCCAACCAGGCGCGGCGCAAGATCGAGGGCGCGACATATCTGCTGATCTGCGAAAAGACCGGCCAGGCCTGGAATGGCGACACCTTCCGCCATACCTTTGCCGAGATCCGCGCAGCCGCGGCCCTGGAATGGCCGAGCTTCTTCCTGGAGGATGACAGCGAAGTGCCGATGGATAAGCTGTGGTTCATGCACCTGCGCCACACGGCAGTCACCGAACTCGCGATCGCCGGCTGCACCATCCCGGAAATCGCCAGCATCACCGGCCACACGATCAAGAGCGTCTATCAGATCCTGGAGCGCTATCTTGTCACCAACTCCGCCTTGGCCAAGGTCGCCATGGCGAAGCGCCTGCAGATGGATACCGAGATCGTGGCGCTGATGGAGGGGGCGGGCAAGTGATGGCGCGTGTTTGCATGAGCGGCGCCTTGTAACCGGCAACGGAGAGTGAAATGGATTACATTGATGTCTTCCGACGCCTTCACCAGGCGGTGTCAGCAGCGGACCCAAGCCTCACCAGCGAGGCGCCGATCCTGCTGTTGCCGAGACCAGACTTGGCTCATCGCCTGCTGGAGCAGCTTTTTACGGAGACGGGGCCGCTGGTGTTTCAGCCCAGGAGCGCGGTCAAAACGATCGACGATGGCGGCGTGCCTTATCGCCAGCTGGAAATATTTGGCATCAAGGTGCGCTGGCCGCGCGCCGGCGAAACAGCTTGAGATGACCGGTACCAAGCATGAGGACCCGGTGCCTTACATCCCGGAGCATCACGCGACGCGCAGCGAGCGCGACGATATCCTGCGGCAGCAGATCGGCCATGAGGCCGTCGAGTGGTTGCTGCCCGGATTGCAGCCCCTCCTCGACTGGTTTGTCGATGCCAGCGAGGCGGAGATCGTCGAGCTCGAAAACGCGATCGGTGGCGTTCTCATCGATCGGATATCGAAACGCTGACTGGCGCGCGAACGCGGTTCGCGAACACCCCTGGAACGAAAAGTTGGACATCCAACTTTCACAAAGTTGGACAGCCGATCCGGTTCCGCTATTGTTCCGCCTACAGACTTCTAAATTATATAATGATTTCAATGGGAAAAAATGGTGCCGTTGAAGGGAATTGAACCCCCGACCTACTGATTACGAATGTGTCGGAAGTCGTTATTTTTCAACACCTTGTCAGACTCCACTCTGTCAGACTTTGTCGAACTTCTGTCAGAAGTTGGACGTTTCTTTAAGGCCTCTAGCGCAGCTTTGCAACCCACATATCCATGGGAGGCCGGCGCAGGCAGCGGGTACAGCGCATGCGCTCCTTGATCGCCACGACCGGAAACTGTGCCTTCAGCTTCCGGTGCAGCTGAGACTGCGTTACATGGCCCCGATGGCCGCAAATGCAGTTCCCGACGATATACTCGTCTCGCTCCAGGTCCGCGAGGGTCGCATTTTCAATCCGCCGGCGCATGGACTTGTTCTCATTACGTTCTCGCCATGGAACGCTGCCCGGCCGGCGGAGTCAAGAGATCGGCGGGCGCCCTATTTCAGCACGAGCCAAACCAGAAGCAGCAGTAGGACCAACATCACCAGGCACAGCAGCTTGACCGCCCGCTGCGCGTCGAGGCGATCCCATTCGCTCGCTAGGTTCTTCAGGTTCTCATAGATGATGTGCGGCCACTGGTACCACCTGGCGGCCGCCATCTCCTCGGCGAAGCGCCGGAAATGCGGATCCATCGCCGGCACGAGCCAGCCGAAGAGGCCGTTATCGCGCGTCCGGTCCTGCGCATCGCTGCCGAACCAGAAGCCATAGACCATCCAATAGCCACCGCCGGCAGCGGCGGCCAGGAACGCCCATGGCAATAGCAGCAGTTTCAACCAGGCCTTCATTGCCCCGCCCTCTCCGCTTGTGGGTGATAGATACGATTGATCGCCCGGATCTTGTCCGAGCTGCAGGCCCAGGCCGATCGATAACGGTTGACCAGGCCCATCAGATCAACATCGGTCTTGATCTCAGCCGACGACCAGGCCGGCTCGTCGCACGGCCGCAACAGGCTGTCCGGCAGATCGCGATAGACCGCGACGGTCTTAATGACCGACGGCAGGGGCTGCAGGGGCGGCTGGCCTGCCCTCTCCGCGCATGCCGCCAAGGACATCGAGCACAATAGGGCCAAGAGGCCGGACTTGATCGGGATGCGCATTTGCCCTCGCTTTCAGTGCGTCTAGCTGGTTGTTGAGGTCGGAGATCTCCGCGGCTTGCTGCTGCGCCGTCTCGTCGGCGATCGACTGCGCCTTGGCGAGATCGGCCGTCTGGCGCGTCAGCTGGGCCGCCTGGTCGTCAATGACGCCCTGCATGTCGGCGGCGGATTTCTGCCAGCGCAACACATCCACGGCGAGCGTGTCAGCTCGATCGCGAAGCGTGCCGATCGTCTCCTGCGCTGCATGCAGGCGGGCGCTCTGGATCCAGGCGAAGCCGCCGAGGCCGATGACGGCAACGGCCACGATCGCCCATGGCAGGATCTTCTTGATGGTCATGCCGCCCACCTGGGCGGCCACTGGTGCCAAGAAAGCCATTTCATCCCCTCGCTTCATTCTGGCGGTGTGACGAGCTCTGCAGCGGCCGCCATCACGGCAGCGCCTCCATCATCTGCTGCCACTGCGCGATGCGAGACACATAGGTCAGCGTTTCGCGCGCATGGTCGCCGGTGACGAGAGGCAGGCAAGGCACGACGGTCGACCAGGCCGGGGCGCCGGGACAGAGCCGCAACGCCTTCCGGATGTTGCCGGCGCCGGCGTTATAGGCCGCCTGAGCCATCTTGTGGCGCTCCGGGTCGGGCCAGGCCCGCCAGTCGGCGAAACGCCGCTGCTGCGCCATGTAAAGCGCGCCGCCATAGATCGCCGGCTCCACGTCATAGGCGGAAGCCTCACCAATCTGCAGCTGCGGCAGGATCTCGCGCCAGGTCCCGGGCATGATCTGCGCCAGGCCGGCGGCACCGACCGGCGACTTGGCGGCCGGGTTCAGCTTGCTTTCCTGGTAGAGCTGCGCCTTCCAAGCCTGCGCGCGCGGATAGTCCGGCCAATAACGCAGGACCGCCCGCGCGATCAGCAGGTCGTACTTAGCTGAAAAAGATGGCGGCTGCGCCCAGGATGCAGAGCCCCAGCCAGCGGTTACCCAAATAGCGAGCGACAGCGCCATTGCCTTTGCGAATTTCACCCCAGGCCTCCTTGAAGTTGATGCCGGCGCGGCGGTCGAGGATCCGGGAATAGGCCCACACGCAAAAGCAGCCGCCGCCGAAAACCAGCGCCTTGCCGACATATCCCCGGACTTGTTCATCACTCAGTAGCTCGTTCATGGGTCGACCCCTCCTCTGTTGATAGCGGTGCTGGCCTGATTGATGTTTGTCTTGCGTGCCTGCGCGTCTTCCAGGCGATCGATCCGCCGCAAAGCATCCTCCATCTTTGAGGCGTAGACGGCTTGGTTGAGCAGCACCTGGTCGATCGCCTTGCCCTGCTCTTTGAGGTCCGACCAAGCGGTCGCGCCGATCGCCGTCAGGATCGGCAACGAGAACCGCGCGACCAGCTTCACCCAGGCATTGTCGGCCGCTTGCTCCGCGCGCTTGGCGAGATCGCCCGACATCAACCCACCTCCGGCCAAGCGAAGGCCGGCAAGCTTTCAATAAAATCGTCAATCGTCGGTTGCTCGATCTGCCCGGAAACGACGAGCGCAAGCTGCTGCGCTGCATATTCCCAGACCTGATCACGCCATACCGACAGCGCGTTCGCTTCCGCCTTGAACTTTGCGTTCGTGCTATTGGCGTAGCTGCAGGCCGATACAATGTTGTCGTAATCCCGCTCCTTAGCCTTGTCGTCTAGAGCACCGCCGATCGCTACTCGGTAGTCTTCGATGCTGGGCGGTGGCGGCGGCGGTGGCATGACGTAATTGCCGCCGTCGAATAACCAGTTGACCCCGACATCGTCCGGCGCGTCGTCGCGCACCTGTGTCATCAGGTCCTCATGCAGTACTGGCATCTCCGCAAATAATTCCACGACGCGACCGGCATCTATACGAACGATCTTGCTCATGTTGACCTCACGCATATTCGAAGATGACAACAAGGCCAGTCCCGCCATTGCCACCGGCAACGATAGGCGTTGTGGCATTGTAAGCACCGATGCCACTCGCACCGCCGGCGCCGGAATTCGGGTCGGCGCTATAGCCGGCCGTCGCGGTAACTGAGTTGGCCTGAGCCCCAGCGCCACCAAAGGGACCGGCTCCGCGGGCGCCTGGCATCGTTTGGGTCCCTGTTCCGTATGCGTTGAACATCGGGCAGCTGTCACCGCGCAAATTGATGTCGCCACCGCTACCGATGCCACCAACTCCGACCGTGCCGGTTACGCCCTGACCTTGGCGCCCCACGCCGCCGGCTCCACCGGTCGCACTGCACCAAGCTCCAAATGATGACGTCCCGCCTGCTGATCCCTGCGCAATAGCCGCGTTGGATGCGCCGCCGCCCGCCGCTCCAACGGTCACGGTCTCGGCCGCAGCAAGCGCTGAGGTTAAGATTTTCTTGATAGCGCAGCCACCGCCCGCGCCAGATTGTGCCCCGCCATAGAGCGATGCCATACCTGACGTGCTGCCTGCGCCTCCGCCTGCGCCCAGCACATAAATGACAACGAAGCTGCTGGCCATGTTCTTGTTGTAAGTACCGCTGGCGGTATAGACGACGACATTCAAAAGGCGACCGGCCGTAATGCCCGTCAGGTTGGCGCCATTAACAGCGGGCAACTTACCAGCCGCATCAAGCTGCACCACGTTGTTTGCCGCTGTGCCAACATTTTGCGTAGCAGCGCTTCCCAAGCCGATGGCGTTTCGCATGGACGCATCGGTCGTAAGGGCTGCGCCCCAGCCACCATTCGCCCGCGACACAGGCAAGGGGATGTCGGCGGTGCCGTAGAGCTTGTTGACCAAGCCGGACCCATCATCGGCCCAGCCCAGTAGCTTGCCGGCTTCCGGCGTCACCTGCAGAGAAACGCTTCCGGTGACTGTCGGGCTCAGGCTGATGCAACGCGACACACCGCGAAGGATCTGCTGGCAAATGGTGGTCAGCTTGTCGAAGGCCCGCTCGACGACACTGCTCGGAAACTTGTCACCAGCCGGAAACACCGCCGTCTGGGTCGCCGGCGTATTGCGTTCCAGGATGACGTTCTTCACACCAACGGCCGGGGGCACGGGGATCGTCACGTTGCCACCTGTCGGAACCCCGACATTGCTAACCGTGTAATCGGCGGTCAGCGTCTTAGTGACGCCATCGACGATGACCACCATATCCTCGGCGGCATAGATAATGTTGTCATACGGGAAGATGGTCGTTACACCATCGCCGTTATATTCCCACCGCGAAGTTGTGTCCGTTGTCGACATGGCGTTCCCCTACTGCACGTCAAAGATACGGCGCTGCCCCATTTCCTTGCGGCGCATGCGCTCCTGCCGCGCGAGATAGCCGGGCGAGGCTGCCTCGTGCAGGCTGTTCAAGATCAGGAAGTCGAGAGCCGGCCGCGCATACCACATGTTCAGCAGCGGCACGTTCTGCAGGAAGACATTGAGGGCATCGCCGGCACGGGCATCGCCGTCGCGTGCGTGCATGGCGAGGTTGAGGAGATTGGAAGCAGCACCGAGGGTCGGCCCCGCCACTGTCTCCAGCGGCCCATTGCCGAAGCGCGATGCCTGACCGAATAGGAAATCGCCATAGATACCGCCGCCGCCCCCTTGTGCCAGCGCCGCCAGGATCGTCTTGGGATCGGTCGGATCGCGCGGCGGCCACCAGCCGCGCAGGATGTCTTTCGCGGTCATCGACAGATAGCCGGCAATGGTGAGGCCGACGATCAGATGGCCGATATGGCCGCTGTTGTTGAGGATCCGCGCCGGCAGGCTGCCGCCCTGCCCGCCACTGATGGCGCGGCCGAGGACGCGATTGGTAAAGGCGATTGGGTAGCCCTTGAACTGGCCGATGAAGCGCGCCGCCTCGCCCCAGAATGAGCCCGGCCGCAGCCCCCAATACAGCATCCGCCGTGCTTGGTCGTCGGTCTCAATGACGGCGAAATTCATCTCGTCGGCGAAATAGCGGCGGACCGACAGCTCCAGATCATAGCGCTCTCCGTCGCGCCGCCGCGCCAGCCAACCGTCAAACTTTGCCTGTCGATCGGCCATCACCTGCGCCGGCACGGGGACTTCCCGGCCGAACTGCTTCATGGTCGCCTGGCCGAGCTTGAAATGCGCCTTGGCCTCCGCGATGTCGGCCGCGGGGATCAGGGTATCGATGACGTGGTCGGGAAGGTCGCGGATCCGGTCGCCAGTCACATAGACGTTGCCGTTTTGCGCCCGATACTGCGCTTGGCGCAGTGCGTCCCACCGCTCGGCCGTGATGCCGTGCAGCGACAGGCCGTGGCGGAAGCGAGCCTCCAGCTTGGAAAAAGCGGTATCCACCTTCGATCCCATATAGGCCGACAGGATGCGGGCGCCGGCGGAACGCTGCGCATCGGTCCAGCGCGTGAGGCCGCTCCAGCGGAAGCCCCATTCCATCGCCTTCGACATGACACCGGGAACACTGTCGCCCGCGACATGCGGACTGAGGACATGGCCGATCAACCCGTCATAACCCTCGCCGATCAGATAGGCGAGCTCGCGCTCGAAGCCCTGGCCGCGGCCCTTGACGCTCTCGACCAGCTGGTCGGCATAGCTCTTGAACAGCGGCTTGCCGTGGAAATGCAGGTTAGCGGCACCCGTCACCACATCGGACATGGAGGAGACAACGGCCGCCATTAGCTTCGACATGCTTTGCCAGGCGCGAATGCTGCTGCCGATCCGGGCCGCCGTGAGATTTTCCGGTGCCAGGGTCAGGCCCCGCACCTCGGCAAGGGCGCTGGCGATCCGGCCATGGCCGTCCGTCGTCAGGGCGCGGATTTGGCCCTGCTTCGCCGCATCGGGGATCCGCTTGTCGTTGCGGATGCGCAGCTGCAGGCTGTCCATCAAGCCGGACAGCATGACCTCCGGATTTGGGCCGAGGATCTGCATCTGTGACGCCAGGCGCGCGGCGCGCTGTTGATGCGCGATCATCGAGGTCACGACGTTGCCATGGCCGAACTGGCGGTTATAGGCCAGCCAATCATCCGCCGATTTGAAGTGCAGCACCCGGTGGCGCTCCAGGGTTCGGGCAAGGTTGGCGGGGCCGGTAAATTCGCCCTTCTGGGCCGCAGTGATGGTGCTGTCGCGGCCGGTGACGATCGTGCGGTAGGCCTGGCGCAAGAATTCCACCGGATCGTCGATCGCCTTGCGCAAGTCGCCCCGCTGCAGATCCAGCTGCTTTTGCTGGTCGCGCAGGCTTGATCGCCGCTTGTCGGCCGCATCGCGGCGGGCCTCGACCTCGGCACGCTGATCCGGCAGCTGCTTGCGCTCAGCCTCGATCTTGGCGAGCGCGCCGTCGATCCGGTCGATCACGTCATGCGCCTGGTTGGCCTTGCGGCGCAACCGGTTGAGGCCGACGGTGTTCTCGCTCGCGGCGCCCTTCAGCCTGCCTGGCTGGCTGCGCCGCAGGGCATCGCGAAGTTCCGGCCGGGCCGAGACCTGGCGCTCGATGTTGCGCATCAGATAATCGGCCTGCTGATCCGGATCTACGACCATGGCGTCCTTAGTGCCAAGATCGCCCTCGCGCGCCTGCTCGACCATGACGGTGGCAAGATCGTCGACATGCTCGGCCTTGTTGAACGGCGCATCCCGCTCGTCCTCGACGAAGCCCTTGAAATGCTCCCATAGCTCTTTCCGCGCCGCTGCGTCGATCTCGCCCCGTTCCAGCTTGAGGCCGTACTCAAACAGCCGCTCGTGCCAGGCATCGGTGAATTCGACCTGCCGGCTTTCAAACTGGATCTTGCGGGGAGCGATCGACGACTTGCCTTTGGGGTTGCTGTTGCGCAGGGCCTTGGCGGCCGCCTTCAGGCGCGCACGGTTGCCGGATAGCCGCTGCAGGGTCGCACCATATTCGCCCTGCCGCTCCTGCAGCCTTGCATCAGCAATCGCCCGCCGGCGCTGCAGGGCCTCGGCACGCCCGGCCAGCAGGGTCTCGCGGTCGTCGATTGCCTCCAGTCCTTGGCTCAACAGCCGCACCGATTTGTCCGCCGCCTCCAGATCAGCCGTCACGCGCTCATGCTCGGCCGCCAGGGTATCGATGCGCGCCTGGTCGCGGCCAAAGGTGCGGTCCATGTCGAGGCGCGGCAGGATCGCCTGCACCCATTCGCTTTCGGTAGCACCCAGCAGCTTGTGCGGGTCATGTACCTGCGGCCCGGCCCAGCCATCCAGCTTACCAATCGCGGCACCCATGCGGTTCAAGTCGGTCCGGGACAGTTCGGCGAAGGTGGCGAAAGTCCGCGCCATCCATTGCGCGTCCTGGTTCTTGGTGACGCCCGGCTTGCCGCCTTGGCGCAACTCGAACATCTCGCGGACGATGTCGTCGGCAAAGGTACTGTCGCCCAGCATGCGCTCGATATGCGGCCGCTCGCGCTGGATGGTTGCCAGCATGTCGCCGACGAAGCGGCTCTCGAAGGCGAGGCGCGTCGCCGACACTGAGACGCGGCCGGAGGCAATACCCTTGGCCGTGCCTTCCAGCACCGCCAGCACCGCGCGGGGATAGCTGAGCCCGCTGGCGACATGGTCGGCGATGGTGCGCTCCAGCCTGTCCCGCACGATCGCATTGAGCGCGGCATGCTTACGCTGCAGCGCCGCCGCGATCTTGGCCTTCTGCCCCTCCTCGCGCGCCAGCTGGCGCAGCCGGCGGTCCAGCTGGTCGATCTTGCCCTCTGCGGTCAGGCGGTCGCGATAGCCCTGGATCTTCTCGAAGACCTGTTCCAGATCCTGGTCGCTGATATTCGGCGCGACGCGCCGGACGATATCGATACATTCCTGCGCGCTCATCCCGCCCTCGCTACACACGCCGCGGCGGCATCGAGGCCGGCCGCGTATTCATCCGCCTGCGCCGCCGCCGCATCCGCGTCGCGAATGGCGTTCACCTCATCCGGCCGCAACCGGCTCTCGATCTGCTTCAAGGCCGCCGCTTCGTCGAAATCGCCGCTCTCGCTGTCGATGCCGAGCTCGCGCGCCAGATCTTCCAGGCCGCCGGCGGGCTGTTCGATCCGCGCGGCGGCGGCCGCGACTTCCGGATCCGCTGGCAGATCTGGCGCGGTTGCCGTGCTCAGCTGCTTTCCCTCGGCGCCGCGCGCCGTCGCCAGGATGTCCCGTGCCGACAGCGCCTCGCCGAACAGGCGTGGGCCGGCAAGGTTCATGCTGGCCTGGTCGACATAGCGGCCGAGCCCGATGCGCAGCTTCTCCTGGCCGACCGCGCGTGACAGGTTCTCGCCATACATCAGCTGCAGGAAGGCGCGCACCTCGGCCGATCGCGGGTCGAACATGTCCATCTGATCGGCGAGGTCGCGCAGCTTCGCGCCGGTATCGCGGGCGCGCCGGATCATGCCGACCGCCTGCATCAGCGCGACCGTCTGGTCCATTTCCGGGATGATGTCGCCGATCGCCGCTGCGACGCGCAGCTTGACCCAATCCGGCGCCAGGTCGGTCAGGGCCTTGCCGATCGTCCGCATATTGTCGTCGGTGCTTTCCAGCAGCCCGCCGATCAGGTGGGGATCCTCATAGGCCCGCGCCAGCAGGGCCGCCTGCAGGCGCCGCACGCCATCTTGCGAGAGCCGCCCCTGCGCATCGACCAGGGCGCCGCGTTCTGCCGCCGGCACGGTCTCCAGCCAGCTCCGGACAAAATCGCGGTTGCCGGCGGCGCCGATGTCGCCGCCGCTCCACAGGTCAAAGATCTCGTTTGGCAGGTTGCGGGCGTCGGACTGCGCCCGCTCAGCGGCACCCATGGCGAGCGTGGTACGGTCATTTGCCTCGCGCGCGAGGGCGGCGCGGTCTTCCAAGGAGAGATCGCCGAGGCGCCGGCGGATCAGAATGGGCTCTTTCATGCCGTCGATGGCAAAGCCCTGGTCCTTCAGCCAAGCACGATAGGCCGCGGCCGTCTGCAGGCCCTCGGCATAGGCGCGGCGGATGGCGAGCGTGCGGCCATTGCCGCTTTCGACGATGTTGTCACCACCGACGATCGGGGCGCCGTCGCCGGCGGCGGCTGTGCGGCCCAGCAGCTCGGGATCCAGGCGCGCGGAAATGTCCGCGATCTGCGCTGCAGATGCGGCCCGGCCGCGGTCGCGCGGCTGCAATTCGGCGGGGAAAGCGGGATTTACGGCGAGTTCGCCGTTATGGCTGGTAACGAGCGACGCCGCATCGACCACCTCATAGCGCACCGGCACACGCCGGCCGGCCGAGGTGACGGCGACGGATTGACGGGCTAGGGTTTGGGTTTGCCCGCCGGCTTCAGATCGGCCACCACTTCGCGCAGGGCCTTCAGCTGGTAGTGATCCGTCGAGGCGTCGAGATCCAGGAACATTTGATCCGGGGCCGTCTCCGCCGTCGGGGTCGTGTCGTTGGCTACCTTTTTCGACGAGGGCCGGGCTGGACCCCCGGGGAACGTCGTTCGAGTATCGGGCATAGCTGTCTGCCTCCGATTTTAAGGCCTCATAAGTCCGGATAGGCGCATCGCCGACGGACCGCACATACTCAGGATCGACGAAGCGGCCTTCCTCGCGGAAGCGCTTGATCGCACGGTTAACGGCCTTTTCTGAGGGAATTTCGGCCAGGACGAGATGAACATCGTAACCTGCCTGCTTCAGAAGGTGGATACGCTCGCGGATATTGTCAAGCGTTTTTCCAACCAGGGGCAGCACCAGGTTGTCGCCGGAGCGCACCGCCCGGGCCAGGACACCGGCCGCGATCTGGTCGCTCTCCTGGTGGACGGCCATCGCGCCGAGCCCGCCCTGGAACTCTGGCAGCTGCGCCTTGGCCGCGTCGCTGTCGACGATCAAGGCCCTATACTGCGCCGCCAGGGGATCCGCGATGGTGCTCTTGCCGGCGGCCGGCGGGCCAAGGACGATCACCGCCTGGCGGTTCTTGGCGCCGGCGCCCTCCCCGTACAGCCGGTCCGTCAGCGACGCCCGCAGCTGGTCGCGCTCCGGCGTCGAGACGGCGATCGTCTGCTGCATGGCCCGCGACTGGCTTTGCGCGGCGATCACATCGGCCGGCCAAGGCTCACCCGGTCGCCAGACCATCTCCTCGGCATTGCTGACCTTGCCGCGCAGGCTGTCGGCTGCGGCGACCGCATCCGGGGCCAGCCCGACCGGCCGGCCTGCCGCGAGGTCGCCTGCCGCCTGCGACAGCAGATCCGCGGCTGCTTGCCGCCCGCCCATGTCATCGACGGCGCCGTGGCCGCGCCAGGCTTCCCAGCCGCCATGCGCGCCGCCAGCGGCTGCCCCGAACAGGCCGGAAAAGGCGATATCCATCGCCGCCTGCGTAAAGGTCGTGTCGTCGCCGAACTGCCGCTTGCTGGGGATCAGGTAGGGTTCCGACGCCGCCGTACCGGCCGCGGCCTCCCCGCCCTGCACGACGGCGCGGCCCAGCACCTTGCCGGCGGTCGGCCCCAGGAAGCGCGCCATGCGGGCAACGACTGCGGCCTTGGCGACAGGGCCGGCAAGAGGGATGAAGTTGACGGGATCCGGCGCACCGCCCAGGAGCTCGGCGCCAAAACCCAGGACCGAGCGCGCACCGTAGGGGCTGCGGTCGATCAGGTAGCGGCGATAGGCATTCTCGTCGAAGGCATCAGCCTTGGCCTGCGCGCGGGCGACGGTCATCCGGTTGTCGAACGGAACGCCGTCACGGTAATAGGGCGACTTCTTCCAATCGTCCTCGCTCAGCAGCGGCACATCTGTCCGCACCATGCGCGGCGGGCCGCGATGCACACCCTGCGTCGGGTCGACCATGCGGTCGTCATTGGGGATAGCGACGTTCGCTTGACCCTGACCAAGGGTCGAATTCCACCAACCTTCGCGCAGCTTAGAGCCTAGATAGTCGCCGATCGGCGTTTGAAAATTCTCGACCTCCGACAGGCGGTCGAAAACGTCGGAAGTGCTGACGGAAGGGAAAGGCTGCAGGTCGCTCATGGGTAATACCCTGGCGTCTGCTCGATCTCGGATTGCGCCTTATCAAGCTCCTCTCGGTGCTTCTTGGCGGCGTCCATCACCTCCTGCAGGCTCCAGACGCGCGGGTTGCCATCGGCGCCGGCGACGGCCTTGCCGGTCCCCGGCTCGATCAGGACGAAGCCATTGCCCGAATTGATCCAGACGCCCCGGGTCACGGTCGGCTTGAGGTGATAGGCCTCCCACTGCCGGGCGGCAGCCTTGTCGGTCGGCCGATCAGCTTCGAGCAGTTGCGGGATCGCGCTCTCACGCAGATACGCAAAGCCCTCCTCCAGCTTATCGGCGTCGGTTCCTTTGGCGACGACGACCTGCGCCAGGTCATCGACACTCACCGGCTCCAGATGACCGAACAGGTCGGCATAGCTGGTCGTATCGGCCTTATCGAGGCCGGCGGCCGATCGCGCCCGCACCACATGCTCCAGGTCGGCGCTGTCCGCCTCGATACGCTGGTCGTAGGCAGCGTCGCCGGTCAGTTGGTATTGCTTCGCCAGCACCCCGCCGATGCCATCGCTATAGGCGTCATGCGCCTGCTTGCGGATCGTTTTGACATCGTCGTCGGTCAGCACTGCCTTTGCCGGCGGGGCCGACAGTTCACCCAAGACCCGGCGGGCAACAGGGACGCGGCTGGGATCATCGCGCACCATGTCGAGCGCCCGGCGCACACTCTCCGGCAGCTTCGCCGCCTCCAGCTGTGCGAGCGCCTGGCCCGCCTGGTCGCCCGGCAGCTGCAGCAGCTGCGCGACGAGCCCGAATTTTTCATCCGGCGTCGTCGCCGAATTGAACCGCTTCACGAACTGGTCAGCCTCATCCGGCTTGAACACCGGCACATCGACGCCATAGGTCGCCTTGGCCCGCGTCACCGCCTGCATGCGCGCCTGCACCTGGTCGGGTTTGGAGAAATCCAGCTGGGTGTGCGGCACCACGCCCTGCGCCTCGGCCCAGGTCAGGGGATCCTGCTTGATCTGGTCGACGACGCGGCCCAGCACCTTCTCGCCCGTTTGAACGCGATTGGCGAGTGCGGCGGCCATGACCGGATTGTCGGCCTTGGCGGCATCCTGTTGTGTCCGCTTGATCTCCGTCAGGATATCGGCCGGCGCCATCTTCAGCAGGTTGGTGGTCCAGCCGAGATCCGCCTTGGCCTGCTGCAGCGTGCCCGCCGTCTTCGGGTCCAGCTTGTTTGCGCGTGAGACCAGGTCGTCGAAGCCGGCATAGACCGTGCCATCCCGCAGCGCCGTCAGCGCGAAACTCGCCTCGGTGTGCAGATCCGCAACAGCCGCTCGACGATCGGCTTCGGCCAGGCGCTTTTGCTGTTCTGCCTCGGCCTCGCGCCGGTGCAGCTCAACCATATTGTTATTGACCAGCGCATTCTTGCTGTCGGCCGAGAGATAGCCGTCGAACTTGCCGCTCGCCAGCATCTCCTTCGCCTTGTTCGGGTCTGTCTCATTCAACCCCTCGAAGGCCGCTTGCGTGATGCCGTAGCGCGCGATCTGCCGCTGCCGCTCCTTCTCCGCCGGCGCCAGGCTCGATGCCTCGATCGCGCCCTCGGCAACACCGATCGCCTTTGGCAGACTGCCGAAATTGGTACGAACGCCGTTCGCCTGCAGATTGACCACGTCGCCGATATCACCGGCCTGCTTGTCGAGGCGGCTTTTCGCCTCGAAGGCCATGGAATGGCTGGCAATGTTCCCGCGCAGATCCGCGAAGCGCATCTCTATCCAAGGCCGCGCGCTCTCAGGCGCTGATGCGACCCGCTGCTTCACATCTTCGTCAAAGCCCTCCAACATACTCTTGGTGAAATCCGGCGCGCCGACAGCCGCATTATTCTGCGCGTCGATCATCTTCTGCTGCCAATCGATCTCAGCCTGCGAATAGGCCTTGGCTGCTGTTACGGCGTCTGACTTCTCACGCTGCCGCTGCGCCGCTTGGTTCGCCTGTTGCAGATCGCCGCTGATATCCGACCCGGCCTGGCTGATGGCGCCAAGGACGGATCCAGCAGCGCTGCTGCCGACATCGATCCGCGCAGCAGTGCCCCCACTGCCAGGCCCCGGTCGGTCACCAAGTTCATCCCATGTCGGAAGCCGCATGCCGAATGCCCCTTACGTCTTCCCGCCGCCGAGTTGCGGCGACGGATCGACATTGGATCCGTAGTAATTGTCATAGACTGAGGTCCCGCCACTCAGCAGTTTGGCGCCGCTCTTGACCAAGCCGCTGGCGAGATAGTTTCCGGAGTCCATGCGGTCGATGGCGGCTTGGCTTCTCAGCTTCGCCTCATCGGCTGTGGCGCTATGCTGGATCATCAGCGCGTCGAGCTCCGACTGGCCGGCAGTCTCCTCCATCACCAGCAGCGGGGAACCTTCGAGATCTAGGCCGCTCGCGCCAACCTGTGCGCGCTGCGTCGACAGCAGGCGCCGCGCCCGGTCCTTCACCTGCTGCGTCTGGTAGTCCGCTTCCTGTTGCCGGGCGGTTGCCTCGTTGTCCGCCACCTGCGCGTTGTATTTCGCCTGGTTGCTGGACTGCACTGCCGTCATGGCGGTGCCAGCGGCGGCGGCAACAATCGCGGCAATTGCGGCAGCCTCTTCGATCCCTGTCATGCCGCCTCCTCGCTTAATGCCGGACACGGAGCAACCCGGGCGTAGAGATAGTGATCGTTGCCTGCGGGGTCATAGGCGGTCGCCTTGCCCTCGACCTTGAAGCCCAGCACATCCATCCAGCGGCAACCCTCGCCATGGCCGGCAAGAACGGTGGCCTCTATCCGCCGATAGCCCATGTCATGGGCCAGCTGCAGGATCCGCTGCACTTCGCGAGTAATCTTCACCCAGGCTGAGCGTGGCATCCGCCGATCGATCAGTGACCAAGCCACGGCGCGGCCTTGCCATTGCGGCTTAATACCCGCGCAGCCGACCACCAGGTCGCCCGCCACCGCCGACCAGCTAAGTTCCGGCTCTTCCAGATACTCGCCATAGCCCTCGCGGCTCAACCAGCGCTGCACCGATCGCTGCGCCTGCTGCAAATCCATGTAATCGAGGTCATGCGCCTGGAACGGGCGAAAGCGAATGTCATTCATCGGAGGTCACCACGCGCGGATAGAGCGACAGCACGGTCATCGGCAGCGGCTGGTCCTGGACGATCATCATGTCGCCGGTCGTGTCGTAATCGCCGGGGAAGTCGACAACGTTGTCACCAGAGAGAAGCGGCATCGGATGATCCATCGGCGCATCCGGATCGCGGTCCTGATTGACCGGCTCCCGATTGACGTCATCCCGGCCCAGCCAACCCAGCAGCGAGCGCAGCATGCGAACGATGACTTTGCTGATGATCTTAGTCTTGCCCTGCGCCGTGCCTTCGGCCTGGCCGGCCTCCAGCGGCATCGGCTTCAACCGCGAAACGAACTGCAAGCCGACATGGACCGTGTTGGCGGGATAGTCGAGCTCGACCTTGCCGCCGACGACCTGCTTTTCCGGATGGACCGCGCCGTCCGTTAGGATCTGCACCGTCTCGCCTTCCAGATGGTCCAGGCCGGTGAGCTCGGTCACCGCAACATTGGGGTCACTGTAAGACAGACCGCAGTCGACATAGAATGCATCGGCCTGGTTGCCGCCCAGAGGCAGCGGATCTTCCAGCACTTCGACGTACCGCTTGACCTGGCCGTTGATCGTGCGACGGACGATCAGCCAGACCTCATCCGATCCGCCGGACCCTGGGATGGTCGCAACACTTTCAACGAAAGCATCACCCCCCAGGATATGCCGGTGCCAGGCCGTCACCTGCTGCTCCGCGATATGCGTGCAGGCCGCCAACTGCCCGTCACTCCGGACTGCCCAGATGATGCTGAATGGCTCCGACTGATAGGCCATTTCGACGATGCCGGGGCGCGTCGCCTGCTCGGCAAGCAAGGTCAGGTCTTCCGCCTTGTAGCTGTCGGTCTCGAAGCTGTATTGCTCCTTCATGATCTTTCGGCCGAGCAGCTGCAGGAACACCGCGGCATCGTCGATCAGAACCGGCATGATGTTCGCGCACCGGCGCCTCGTGTGCGGCCGGGCTTTGGCATTCGTGGGGGTCAACGCGCTGGAGGCCGTATCCGCCTGGATGATGAACTCGGCGCCCCGCGTGCCGGCGACCAGGACGCGCATGGAAGCCAGCCACGAGATCTTGGCGACCCGGTCGAAGCCGAGCGAGAAAGCCAGTGGATCCCCGTCGGTCGTACCCGGCGTGAAGTTCTCAAAATCGCCTGTCTTGGACCCGTCGATCCGCTGCGGCCGCTCGACGGTGGAACTGCCGAAACACAGGCGCTCCTCATGGAACGTGTCAGATCCTGGCCAGCCGGCATAGTCCGACCACAGGCCCATGCGCCACGTCGTAGCCGCCGTCGTTGCCGCAAAAGCCGTCTTCACATCGGCATGCACCTGCGTCGCGCTGTCGACCGTCGTAATCTTCGCATAGCCATAGGCGGCACCGTTCTTGATCCGGATCAGCCGGCCCACGTCTCCCGCCTGGAAACCCAGACCGCGATTGATCCCGGTCACCGCCGATGCGGTAATCGTGATGTTGGCGCCATTGGTGGCTGACGGTATCATCGTCGTGGTGGTGACGTTTTCGTCGAGATACGGCCCGTCGATGAAATCGATCGCCGTTAGGGTCCAGGCCGCATGCCCAGTGCGGGTCAGCTTGCGCGGCCCATATTTCGGATGAACGACATACATCACGTCGTTCGATTGGCACCACTTCAGCAGCGGGATATCCGCCGTCTTGTAAGGCGTCGCGATCTCATAGATCGCACCGCCGCCAGTCAGGATCTGCCCCTTGTTCATGTAGAAGCGGAAATAGAGATTGCCCGCCTCGATGATGTATGCCTGCTCGTCCGAGAACTCGAAATTGATTGCGCGGCCGCGCTGGGTCGAGTCCTTGACCTCGGCAATGAAGCGCGTACCGCCGCGGCGTTCGGCCGGCCCCAGCGCCAAACACAGGAAGTTCTCGCAGATCTGCGAGCTGTTGTAGTAGCGCGATTGATCCGTTCGCCCGTTGAAATACGGGCTGGCCTCGCCGCCGGTAAAATTGGTGAGGGCTGGTGTCGCCTTCGGCATCAGTACCTCGACGCCAGCAATTCGGAGTCCGGCAGCTCCTCCGGCGTCCCCTCCATGGCATCGACCGATCGGGCCTCGCGCAAGGCCAGCTCGTAGGCCTTCCGCGCTTCATCTGTCCGCGCGGCGCTGGTGGTGACGCGGTAGCAGATCAGGTGCGCCAGCTTCATGCCGATCGCCTCGGACAGCAGCGCATCCATGTCGGCTTCGCCAATCCTGCCGATATACCAGCCGCGGAGCGGCGCGGAGACGTTGGTCAGGATCTGGCGCCCCTCGACTTTGAAGCGCGCATTCTTCTCCAGCAGGCGATAGACCCGTAGGCAGTAAGGATCTGTCGGCAGGTTATAAGCGTAGGTGAACTCGAAGGCTGGTTGCGCACCACCGACCGGCAGCGAGAAGCGCTTGGTCGCACAGTTCCATGGATGCGAGCGAAGCACCGCATCGCGTGCAGTGGCATAGCGCGCGAGACACGTCTTCGCGTTCTTACTGCCGTCGTTGATGTCGTTGATCTCTGCAGCCCCCAGGCTGATCAGGGCGATGTTGCAGATCTCGGTGCTCGACGCCATGCCTTGCCCCCTTTATGCCGCCTGGTCCCCGCGCCAACCGCGAACGGCGTGCGCGGGGTGCCCCAGGGCGGGCAGGATGATCAGTCGAGGACGTAGGTGGCATGGCCGCGCAGAACGCCGCCGGCCTGCCAGCCCGCAGTGCTGACGGTCGCCACAAGGGTCGTCTCCGCCGTCATCACGTCACCGACATTGGTAGCCACGTCGGCCGCGAAGCTGCCGTTGCCGGCCGCCGCGATGCTAGTGGCTGCCAGATACTTTCCGGCGGTGCCCGCGACGCCGATCTGCAGGGCGCCGGTGCCGCCCATCGCGCTGTTGGCATAGCGGCCGCCGAGAAGGCGGGCGCCCAGCGGCAGGGTGCAAAGGTCGACAGTGTCGTTGAGAGCGATACCGCCGGCCGGGACGGTGTAATCGAAATAGGCGACGCGGATGCGGCCCTTCAGTTCGTCCGGCGCAAGCATTTTCGGCGGTACGTTGGTACGCTTGGTCTCTTGAACGCTTTTGTAAGCAGCCATGATCAGGTCTCCAGTAGCTGTGTCTCAGGAAGGCGATAAGAGGCGCAGAGCGCCCCTTACACGCTCTCGTCGCAGTCGCAGACGACGATCTTCTCGTCCTCGATGCGGGTGGCATCCATCGACATGGTCACCAGCAGCTGCGTGGCGTTGCCCTTGTCACGACGCGGCCCGATGTCAACCGTCACGTCCTCGCCGACCGCAAGGCCAATCGCACCCTGTGCACCGAAGATGCAGCGGCGGATATTGCCGGTCTTCTTCAGGCGCTCGATGCGGGTGAACTTGAAGTTCAGGAAGGTATCGATCTTGCCCTCGGACAAAGCCTTGACCGAGTTGTAATCGGCTGACTTGATCTCTGTCGTGTTGAGGAGGTTCGTGATCTCGTGCGATGCCACATAGGCATTGCGCGGGATATCATCGTCGACCTCGTTGCCATCCAGGATCTCCTTGATGATGAGGAGCTTGGCCAACGTCATGCCAGTATTGGCGCCGGTGACATTCACCGCGACGATCTGGTTGGCGGGCAAGGCGATCGGCGTTGCCGCATTGTCTTCGTCGATCGCATATGAATTGGCATCCGACGCGGCGATGATCAGATCGTCTTTCTGGCGGTTGGCCGCTGCGATCGCGTTCTGCATGTACTTGCCCTGCGGATCCGCGATCATCCGCATCACGTCCTGCTTATCCAGCAGGTGCGGCAACTCGAAATCGGCAAGGGTGATGCGGCGACGAGAATGCGGAACTTCGACGACACCGGTGTCCTGGTGACGCGACGTGCGGCGCTGCATGCTGACCTGGCCGATGCGGTCGAAGTAGCCGAAGCGGCCGGCAAGCATGTCGGGATCGGTCCGGCAGAGGCTGAGCATGCGGGCGTCTTTCTGCTGCGAGAGCATGATGAAGTCGCCGGCGAAACGATCCACAAATCCAACGGGAACGGTACTCTGTTGCATGGTGCCCTCCTAGAGCGAAGCCGGAATTTCCAAATCCGGCGGGGTTGTCGCTGAGATCGGAGGGGTTGCCCGCCGAGGCCGCCCGGAAAACCGGACTCCTCACGGACCCACTGCCTGGACGGTGTCGCCCGTCTTCGGCGGCCTGAAAGCCTCAGGCCCGGCACCGGACCCGACGCCGAAGCGCCGGGTTGCCCGGATCAGTTGGCCGCAGCACCTTTGGCAAGTGCATACAGGGCATTCATGTGTGCCTGCATGTCCTTGTAGCCTTCGGCTTTGCGGTTGACGTAAGGATGGTTCGGATCCTTCGCCGCTTCAGCGCGGATCCGCTTGATTTCTGCATCGGCTTGCGCGGGCGTGGTTATCGGCTGCGTTCCGGCACCGCCGCCCTTGAGGCCTTCCAACTGGCCATCTTCGCTGATATTCGCGCCGACCTGTGCGAAAGCCTTTGCCAACACCGGATTGTCGAGCAGATAGGTGCCATCGCTGAGCCTGATCCCGCGGGCATCAGCAAGCTCCTTGCCGAACACAGATTTGACCGCGCGATTGGCGAGATCCAGCTTGGCGTCATATTCGCCACCCCAGTCCTTGCGCAGGCTTGCCTCTCCAGCCTTGGCGAACTGATCGGCATGAGCGTTGAGCGCCTTCACTTCCTCTGCCCGGACCGCCGCATAGGACTGCATCGCGCCGACCACCTGGCTGTTGCTGAGGCCAAGCTTGTGGAGCTCCGGCAGCATTGCCTTCTGCGTCGCCTCGCTCCAAGGCACGCCATCCGGCACCTTGAAGTTGGCGAGATCGTATTTGTCAGCGCTGTCCGGTCGGCCGAGCTTGTTATACACGGTCGCCCACTCTTCCGGCTTGGCATCGGCGCCCGGGATCGCGATCGCGCGGCCGGCGAAGCTTTCGAGCTCGGTATAGCCCTTGGCCATGTCGGCCGGCGATTTCCAGCCCTTGGTCTGGACGAGCTGCTGGTGCGGTTCGAAGCCTTCGCCCCATACGTTGCCGCCACCGCCCGCGGGCGGATTGCCGCCGCCGCCCGCCGGCGCGTTGCCACCGCCGCCGTCCCCGCCACCTTCCGGTGCCATACGGGCCACACTCCACAACGTCGCGAAAACCCAATCGCCACCGATACGGAAACGGGTCATTCGTCACCTTCCGGTCGGAGCGGCGGCTTCGCGGCCGCCAGGAAGGCGTCAGCCGCTGCGATCGCGTCGGCCGCCACCTTCTGCTCGGCGTGGCTGTAGCCACCCTTCCGCTTCAGCAGCAGCGCGCGTTGGGCCTCGACATAGTCGACAAACAGACTGCTCGGATCCTTGCGGTCCGGGCGGTCCGTCGGCGCGGCCTCGGATTTCTGGTCGGGCTTGGCCATGGGCTCAGGCCTCCAAATCCGCGGCAGCCCTGGTCGCCGCATCGACCAGGGCTTGCTCCTCTGACGGAAAGCCGCTCATACCGGCAAGCGCCGCGGCGATCAGCTTCAGAGCCTTGCGTGCCGCCACGTCGACAGCCGGCTTTGGCAACGGAATGCGCGTCGTCTTGGCTGCCGCCGATTTCTTCGCGGCCTTAGCTGCCGGTTTCTTGGCCATCGATAGCCTCCTCTGGCTCGTTGGAAAGGCGGATGAGCTCGTCATCGCTCATGCCGCAAATGCTCGCGATGCGCAGCCCAACGCGGCGCACGCCGTCATTGAAGCCGGTCATGATGGGGTCACCTGGCACCACGACGGCGTTGCGCACGTTGCAGAACTTCAGGAGGTCCGCCAGGACCACCTTTCCTTCCGGGGTCCCGAAAACCTGGCGATAGAGATGCCTGCGCCGGAACAACAGTTGGAAGCGGTCACGCAGCCGCATCGGCGCCTCCCGCTTGCATGGCCTTCAGGGCTGGCAAGGCGCGAACGGCATTCGCGGCGGTTTCAATACCTTCCATCGCCTGCTTCTGCTGCAATGCCTGGGCCTGCGCTTGCTGCCGCGCTTGGCGCATCTCGCCGACCTTATCGGTGTCGCGCATCCAATCCTTGGGCAGACCGAGAGCATCCGCCGTATCCCGATAGGCAAGATCCGCATCCAGGTTGTCCGCCAGCGCCTGATCCATCTGCACCATAGGCGCGGTGATCTCATTGAACTGCGCCAGGGCGCGAGCTCGCGCGACACGCTGGCTCTTGACCGCCGGCGAAACATACTCGATGACGAGTGTCTGCCCCTGCAGCTCGGTCGGCAGCGGCAGGAAGGCGCCGCCGCGCATCATGATGCCGAAAACCCGCTCGATCATGACTTCCAGGTCTTCCAGCATCAGCCGGCCCGTATAGGGGCTAAGGATCCGCTGGTTTTCGTCCGTGACCTGCAGCACCTCTGTCGCTGTCATCCGGTCCTTGCGGATCATCTGGATAACCGGCTTCAAGAAAGCATTGTCGATGCGGGTGCGGACGCCCTGCATGATCTCCTCGCCGATATCGGGGCGGCCACCGGTCAGCAGCGCCTTGATCGGGTCGATCGAGTAGGTTCCCGAGCGATAGTAGGTAATGCCATTGGCATTGGAGCGGATCGGGCCGACGACGCCGTCATCGGCGACCATCAGGGGCGGATCGATCATCTTCTCGCCGCCACGGATAGTGACCTTCATGGTCCGCTGCAACATCCTTACATCGGCCAGGGCTTTCATGCCGCAGCCGCGGCCGTAGACCTCATCCGCGCGCTTGGTCCAACGCGGCGTCGAATAGGGCATTTCCTGAAAGCCGCCCTCGTCGATCATGTGCTTGTCTTCGACGCAGACATACTCCGAGCCCATCGGCATATTGAGCCGATCGCGCTTGCCGCTATCCAACAATTGGCGGGGCTCGACCGCGTGAATAAAGCGGAACTGTGTCTCTTCTTTTTTCGGGTCGCTCGCTGCTTCCTGGACTTTGGCGCCGCACTTGCGCCCCCACCGCCCAACTGCCTGCCGCGCCGACAGCTTGAAATCGCGATAGACCTGGTCGACTTTTCCATCTGCATTTTCGGCGAGCAACAGCTGGCGCAACGGCACGCTGTTGAAGATGATGCCGCGTCCGGGCCGATCGGCGATGAAACCGCCAGCAGTACCCATACCGGTCACATCCAGGTACTTCTCATGCTGCGCGGTGGAGAACCCGCCGCGGCCGCTGCGAAACACCTTGTTCATGCGACCGGCGGCATCTTCCAGCCAGAAGGCTACGTTGGCAGATCTGTTCAGCTGCTCGTTCGCAGCGCGTAACCCAAAGAAATCATCCCATGAGGGCGTCAGCGTGGAGACGATGGTCGCGGCCAGCAACTCGTGCGCCGTCTCGCCGGAGTTGTCGAGGACCTTGTCGTTGGACTTCTGGCCCAGCGTCTCGACGCGATTGACCGCCATCGCGAGCGGATAGATGAAATCGCGGACTTCCTGGCAGTGCTGAAGATAGACCCCTCGATCGGCCTGCATACGATCCGCCTTGGCGATGATGTCCCGGATGCGGTCGCTCATCGCCTATTGTCCCAACAGGGTCTTCTTGCCGAGGTTGGGGTCCGTGGTGTCGCCTTGCGTGCCGGTTACCAGCGTGGCCGCGCGACCGCGAGCCTGCTGTGCCGCCAGTTGCTCCTTGCGGCGCGCCTCTTCCACCGCAGGATCCTCCTCCGTTGGCGGAGGGGTCGGCTTCTTAGGCTTTGGCGGTCCACTGAAGACGGCACCCATGGGCTTCCCTTGGTCTCGGCAACGATCAAAGATGAGCTAGCCCATGCTTGGGATCGGCGGCGCGCGAAGTCCAGTTTGCCGCTGTCCCGAAATTCAACTATTTTGTCCCGAAATTCGCGCGTGGCCGCGCTGCCATGCCTCATGCAGCTTCGACCGGCTCATCTGATAACGGTCCTGCAGCTCCTTCCACAGGTCGCCGGCGCCACGCGCCTTGACGATCTCGATCTCATCATCGGGGGTCAGCTTGCGCGGCCGGCCGCGTCGCCGGCGACGATCAGTCTGCATAGGCTTGCCTCTCGCCGTAATGTTGCTGGGAACTCTCAGGATAGTCCTCGTCATAGGCGCGCGTTTGCCTTGGGGCTTCGCTGCTCCGCGCATCGCGCCCCATTGCCGCCCGATATTCACCGCCGCCGAGTAGCCCGTATTGCAGGGCATCGTGGACGTGGCTGAATTCGTTTTTGTCCGGCAGGTCGCTGAATTTCTCGCCGTCCGCCGCCTTGATGCGCTTGAAGCGATAGCCGGAGTTGAAGCCCTTGCGCAGCACTTTGCAGGTGGGAGAGATCAGCAGGCCAGGCTGGCCATCGATCAGCCGGGACAGTGGCAGCCGGACCGCCTCCAACCGCGGCGTGAGGGAGTTGCTGGGCGCTTGGCGGAACGGGATGCGCGTGCGGGATCCCATGATCTGCAGCCAGTTCTGCTCATCGGTCGGCGATCGCGCGCTGGCCGACGGGTCGCCATAGGCTTCGACCGCGCCCTCGTCAGCACGCAGCCAGTCGATGCCGCCGGTCCCGCCGCTCGCCCATGCGCGATACCGGGAGGCGAGCAAGGCCGTCAGGAGCTCACTGAATTTCATCGCGCCCATGCCAGTCGCTGGTGCGATCAGCTCGTCCAGCGCGCGCCATTGCCCATTGGGCATCCGCTGCAGGATGACGATCGCCGGCGTGAGGCCCGCATCGGCGCCGATGTAGAGCTTCAGACCACGCACTGGCTCCAGGGGTTCCGGCGACACATGGAGCTCGTCATTGAATTCCTCGTAAACCGGCTGGCCGTCGCGGCTGGCGCCCCACTGGTTCAGCACCATGCGGCGGATGTACCAGGCCGGTTGCCCAAAGATCTGCTGACCGTAATAGCCATTGACCAGGTTCTTCAGGTTCTCCGCTGCCGGGTTCACCACGTAGCGGCCGCCCGGCATCTTGATCATGGCGCCCGGCTGCTGGAAGAAGGCGAGCGGCGGCTGGCCACCGATATCGATCCCGAGCTCGTCCAGCATCTCCTGCGTCACGGGATTTTCCACGAGCTCGTCATACAGCCAGTGCTCGGTATCCGGCGCGTTGAAGTCCAGCCAGACGCCGCGCCACGATGCACCGGCAAAACCCGCGCCGGCATCGACGGCGGGATAGCGGCCCACGCGACCGCGAACATATGTCAGCGTCTCACGCGCCTGCTTGTCTGCCTCGTTCATGTAGGCGCCGGTGCCTTCCCAGCCCGGCATGACATCGGCGGCGCTGTTGTCGCCGAGGCCGATGAATTCGACGATGATCTCCGCAGTCGTTTCGTCCGGCAGCTTGAACTCGACCGTATGCGTCGCCGGCGATCCGGCCGAGCCACCGACGAAACGACCGAAGCTTTCCGGGACCCACTTCTTCCAGCTGGGGATCGTCGTCTTCTCAAGCTGGCGGTAGGTGTCGCGGATGACCGCGAATTTCGTTCGCCGAACCCGGTCGCGCGGATGCGGTGCCTGGCGCATGCCGCGATACAGCATGTCCATCAGGCAACCGCCTGTCTTGCCGGAACCCACCGGCCCCATGATGCCGCGGATGAAAGCATCGGATGCCAGGAAGCGAGCGGCCACCGGACCCGACGGCGCATAGGCCATGAAGGGCGCACTCATGCCTCCCCCCCGCTCGACCTGGAACCCGCGCCCTGACCCGCTCCCCGGCCCCGGGGGTGTCCCGCGGATCCAATCGCCCAAAATTTCGGGACAGCGCGTTCCCTGGGGGCGGGCAAAGGGTCAGGCTCGGCTTGGGGGGTGCCGGCCTCCGACGCGCCGGTCCAGGCCGCGGCGATCACGACCGGCCCGGCTGCCGCCTGGATCCCGCGCGAGTGCAGCAGCTGGTCGCCGCTCATTCGCCACCGTCCCGCTGATCCGCAATCAGCGGCTCGCTAGCCGCAACCGCTTGATCTGCCTGCGCTTTCGGCTCGCTGTCCAACTGCGGCTGTCCAACTGTGGCCTGATCGATCAGGCTAACTTCTTGATTTTGCTTGCTTCCCGGAATGACCTCGACGGCGGACAGATCCATCACCTGGCCGTCGACGCCACCGCCCGCCATCATCACGAATAGCCGCGGATCCACGAGGTTCAGCGTCGGCAGGTCGCCCCTGACGGCGATCTCCACCGGCATCTTGCCGTGCAGGTACGGCGCCAGCTCGGCCGCCGCCTTCACCTGCAGGCCATAGGCGTCCAGCTTGTTGCAGCCGAGCTCGCCAGCCAGGTCGGCCACCGGCCGGCTGTACGTCTCCGCCAGCATCTCCAGCGGCGATCGGTACTTGGACAGCAGGTAGCGCGCCCAATCGGTGGTGCGCTTGTTCGGCGCGCCTGCCGGCCGCCCTGGCCCGTTGCGTGGCGCCTGCAGGACCGCTTGGCGCTGCGTGCGATCGAGCGGCAGCTGGTCGACCTGATCTGCCGGCAGCAGCGGCAGCTGCAGCGCCGGCGAGGCCGGCGCATCGGCACCATCGGCGGTCGCCGCGACGGCCGACGCGAGGCCGGCGGAGAAATCGTCGCCAGCCATCAATATCCGCCCAATATTTTATTGGTTAGGCGCCGCGTTAGGTCGCGGTTAGGCGCCGAGCGATCACCAAGCCATTGAAAGAGAGCCATCTATTTCCCTCTATCTATTAAACCTAACGAACTAACCATCTAACTACTTGTCTGCCCTGATGCGTGCGCGTGTGTGCGTGTGCATAAAAGGGAGACTTGGTTAGGCGGTTAGACGGTTAGCCCCGCTGCATCCCTTTGATGCGACACACAAACCGCCTAACCGAATTCCTAACCATGGCCTAACCACCCGCACCCGGTGACGCCGAGGCGCCAATCGCCGGCCGCGTTTCATGCCGGCTACGCCACTGGGTCGGGGTCAGGGACAACAAGGCCATGGTTAGAGCGCTCCCGGGCCAGGGTCGGGGCGATCGCCGGCATCGGATCGTGCGGCGTCGGCCGCGCTCCGGTCCCTCGCCTCGACGACCTCATACACTTGCGCAGCACCGAGGGCCGGCGAGGAACCTGCGGCCGACCCGTCTTGGTTAGGCGGGCTTCCGCCCGCTGGCAGGCAAACGGAGAGGGGCAGAAGGGTCGCCTTCGAGGTGCAGCCGAACCACAGAGCCTTGGTCGGCACGCGATGCGGCAAGCGGCGTAGCGACTGCACCCAGACGCCTTGAGCACCAGGCCGTGCGCCCCACTGCGTCCCCTCGAATAGCTTTGCGAGGCCGCGGTGGACGTTGGCAACGGCAAGCCAGGGATCGCCCTCGACCTGAACGATCTTGAGGCCGACCTCCTGCAGGATCTTGTTTGCATTCTCGCGGCGATCGGCATCCAGGCCATCCTCTTTGCCGGCGACGCGGCCGATCCAGCGGCCGATCGGATAGCGCTGGCGATCGTGCGGGTTCTCCAACACGGTCGAGAGCAGATACCCAAGGCAGGATTTCTCGTCAGTGAGATCGCTTTCGATCTCCGCCAGGGTCGAGGCCTGCAGCTTCTTCTGCCACGCTTCGAGGCTGTCGCTGTCGGGCTCGTGGTCGTAGAGCAACAGATCTGCCATCGCGAGGAGCGTGCCGAAAACGTCCTGGCCGCGCGCACTATGGCCGGCCTGCCCCATCGCTGCGCGATATGCTTCGATCGTCGCCGGCGCGCGGTGCCAGTTGTCGACCAGGCGCCGCAGCAGCTTGGCGCCGAGATCGCCCATGCGCCTCGGCGTCACCACCGGCGGCGCTTGGTCTGTCTTCAGCTGGTCGAGCTCCAGGATCGCCATGCGGCTGCGATCCTGCGGCAACAGCGGCGGGATCAGGATCGAGGTGAACAGGAAGCACGAGCGCACGGTGAACTGTGCGGCCTCGTGGTCCTGCCCGCCACGGATCGCGAGCGATCCGCTGGCCGCATCACGCGCCAGCTTGATCAGCTGGCCCATTTTGCGATTGTCTTCCTCGGCCTCAGCCTCATCGATCGCGACGGGCAAAGAAGCGTGCTTGAGGATCTGCCGGACAGCCGCCGCCGTTGCATCGCTCGTCTGCAGCATGCCGTTGTCACCGAAGATCCATTGCACGGCCTTCTGCAGGCTGGACTTGCCGGTACCGAAGCCGCCGGTTGTCCAGGCGAGCGCGCGCCAGGGGCTGGCGCCGCCGGCCATGGCATTGCCGATCCAGCCGAGCAACAGATAAGGGTCGATGTCCTTGCGGCGCCAGTTCCAGGTCTTGAAGATGTCCAGCACTTCATCGGCGGGCGATTTCTTGCCACCCGCCATGGGCTGGGGTTCGGGATGAGGCCGCAGGCTGGGGCTCGCAGTGGGATACACCATCTTGCCAACCAAGCCGGGATCGCGCTCTTGCCACCAACGACCGGGAGCAGGCTTGCCATCGGCTGGGACGATGATCAGCCGGTCGCCAGCATGAAGGATCAGCTCCCCGTCCGGACCGGCCCAGGCGCCGGCGCCACGCACGCGCTCTTGCGGCGACCAGACGCCACACACCGCGGCGGTCGCCATCAGATTTTCGGCCGCGAGCTCCGGCTTCCAACCGGTGACGTACCACTTGTTTTCGTCCTCATCGAACTTCTTGCGCGGCCAGAAGTCGTAGAGCAGTTCGGTGCGCCGGCCGAACAGCGATTGCACGTTGAGGCGGCTATGATCCTTCGCCTTCAGCACGCGAAGCTGGCCGAGTTGATCGAGATAGAAAAACAGCTCGTTGCTGACGCCGAGCGGGACAACCGGGCACGTCGGCGGCAATTCCGGGTCTTTCGCCTTTGGCTCCCCTGGCGCGCCTTCGTTGTCCGCCGGCGGCGCCTCGCGCGTGATCTCCTCTGCGTTGTCGTGCATGGAGCGCAGCTGATCGATGCCATCGGGGCCGCTCATGACCGGCCTGCCTTACGGTCGAGACGTTCGATTTCAGCGATGATGAGGGCGCCGGCACGCACCAGGTCGCGTCGGCGATCCTTGGGCTTGAGCCAACGAGGAGCCCATGGCCACATCTGCACAACGATCGACGTGAAACCGCGCATGATCCCATACACCGCGCCGCGATGCGCTTCGCGTTCATCCTCCGTTGGCAGCGATGCCATGTAGGCATACGAGGCGGCGGCCCTAGCCATCTCGCCGGCGGAGTGGCTGTCGTCATGGCTGATATCCCAGCCTTCTCGACGGATCTGCCCGTACCGCTCTTCGAGCAATTCCGACGCGATCGATAAGCTCACCCCCTGTTGCTCGTCTGGGATGTTATCGGGCTTCATACACTCCCCCTACTCTGCTGGTCTTGCTGCGCCATCGACGCCAGCTGCATCACCTCATTCGGGTCCTTGACGCCCTGCGGCGGCACGGCGATCCGGACGCGCTTGCCCTGGTTCAGCTGGTTGTCGATGACACGACGGAAATCGAGATCGGCTTGACTGCCGGGTTCATCGTTCTGTTTCCAAAAGCGCACGCCCTCGACCTGGTCCGGGAAGCGCAGGCCCCCCATGTTCGAGATCGAGACGCCGGCACCGACACGCAGCTCCGGCATGGCGATCGCCACCGACAGCGCATCCTCGATGCCTTCGGTCACATCGATCCACACACCCGACTTGCACTCGCGCAGCTTCCGGCCCGGCTTGATCTCGCCCGTCTCCGGCTCTACGCGAAAGCCATTCCAGAGACGGATCAGTCCGCCGCGATAGGCGCCATAGGCCATCTTCGGCTTCTCAAGCGGCGCCTTGGTGACGCGGCCGCCATTGTGTTCCTGCAGCCAGGTGCGATGCACGCCCAGGAATGCCCCATCCATACCGACGATCGGCGCCAGCATTGCCGGCCACTTGATGCCGCTTTCCTTGTTCCAGAGACCCGGATGGAAACGCAGCGCCCGCAGCGGGAATGGCAGGCCGCGCACATTGAGGCCGCGGCCGAGGAGGTATTGCTCGACCGGCGAGCCCAGGACCTCGGCCTGCGCTGCGAGGTACATACGATGCGCGTCGCCGCGTTTCTTGGCCGCTTCCTTCTCGGCGTCTTCGTCGCGCCGTTCCTGCTGCTCGACCGCCCGTCTGGTCTTCTTCAGGCTGTCGGGATCCGTGCCATCAAGGCCGAGCCAGCCGCGCGCCCATTTGAGCGCCTGGACATTGTCGCCGTTGAACCACAGCGCCGCGGTGAAAGACAGCGGAGTCCAGGCGCGGCGATCGCCGCCAAAATCCTTGACCAGGCCCTTGAATTGCCCGTCGATCGCGACACGGAAGCTGCCGAGATGGCGATCGTTGCGCAACGGATTGAAGGCGACGAAATCAGTGCCGTCGACGTGGCCGCGAAGCTCCCATTTCTCGACGAGCTCACGGATGCGGCCGCGCATCATGTCGGAGATCTGGTCGACCGAGTGAAGATGATTGCGCGCCTCCTTCATGCGGCTCATAGACGAGCCTCCAGGCCGCAAGCCTTCAGTGCGCGGTAGAGCAGATCATAAACGCCGCGCTTCTGCCGATGATGGCCCTCGACGCCGACGACCATGATCTCTTCGTCTTCGTGACCGACCTGCACGCGGCCCTTGCGCCATGCCGCCTTGAGCGATCCTGCGAACGGTGGCGTCTTCTTCAACACCACCACGTAGTCGCCGAGTTCTAGCGTGCCGCCGACATTCGCGATCTCGATCATACCGATCGTTCGCGCCTTGCTCTCGTCACCACCTGGTAGAAGGTCGATCGTGCAACGTATCATCGCCTCACCGCAGATCAGCACGCGACATCCAGGCGTGCTCGCCGCCGATGCCAAGGGTTGCGATTGCTTCGTCGAGCTGCGACCCGACCTTGTCTTGCCGCACCACGGATAGGACCTCATCAACGCCGGCACGGGAGGCAGGCAAGTCGAGGCGGGACGCCTGCAGTGCCCGATGGCACGCCACCAGCAGCTGCTGATCGTGCCGGCCCGGCAAATCCGTCGGCTTGGTGGCGTCGACCGCATTGCGAAGGCGCAGAAGATCGCGGTCGCTGGTGTCCGCAGATCCGTGCGCGAAATAGAACGCCGCAAGCATCAACTCGGTACGAGGTGTGAGCCTGGTCATCGCTGCACCGCCTTGCACTCCAGCGCCAAGTTCAGCAGCTGCTGCGCGTACCAGATCGCCTTGTCCGGACTGATGCCCTTGAGAAGCAGCTTGCCGTCGCACGACAACAGACACTCGATGCTGCCGCCGTCTTCGGCGCGGCGCGGATACAGATACCCGGGCGAGACGATCGGACCGGAACCACGAACGCCGTTCGCATCATTCACCAGCTGCAGCTGCGGCTCAGCCATTTGCCTGCCTCCGCTCTTGCCGCCGGCGAAGATGCGCCGCCAACCACAACCCGAAATGGAGGGCTAGGTTAGCGACGGCCAGCAGCGCCCGATCGGTGACCAGCTGCATGCTCAGTCTCCGATCCGCAGCTGTGCGAGCTCGTCTTTCAGGTGCTGCAGCTT
>Ga0255336_100752_pt1 | contig 37866 bp, 30 predicted proteins | sample MeOH1_35cm_T3_17_FD_189102 | JGI IMG/M metagenome (GOLD analysis project Ga0255336, IMG submission 189102) | Sandy soil microbial communities from University of British Columbia, Vancouver, Canada - MeOH1_35cm_T3_179 | ecosystem: Engineered > Artificial ecosystem > Sand microcosm > Unclassified ...
CCGGTTTGCTTCCCTTTTGGGATCCTGCTCGTGGCATCTCTCAAACCAGGGGGTGGGGCCTGTTTAGATTATTACGGATCCTGGTTCAGAACCATGTCGCATATTTAATTTAATATGGCGCCTCACATGAACCGACAAGGGCTCGGCCTCGATTCCTACCTTGACCGGTTGGTCAGGTCGTGGAATCATGAATAAATTTTCAAGAAACGAAAAAAATTTCATGGCGAGGAAAATCAAGCCAGCCGAGGCATCGGAACTCGATCTCAGCCTCGCCGTCAGGGCGGCGTGGTTGTCCTATATTGGCGGCCGCACCCAGGGCCAGATCGCCGAACGCCTCAATATCTCCCAGGCCAAGGTGCACCGGCTGATCGCCGAGGCGCTGAGCCGCGGGCTTGTCAAAGTCTTCGTCCAGGGAGAGCCGGCCGATTGCATCGCGCTCGAAGACGCCCTGACCTGCCGGTTCGGCCTCAAGCGCTGCATCGTTGCGCCTGATCTGGGTGATGGCGAATTGAGCGAGGCGCAGCAGGTCTTCGCCGCGATCGGCTCCGCCGCCGCGCGCTTCCTGCACCGGGAGCTGGCCTGTGGCGCGATCACGGTCGTGGGCGTCGGCAAGGGCCGCAGCCTCGCCGCCATGGTGGAGCGCCTGCCGAAGATCCGCCGGACGGATCTCAAAGTCGTCTCGGTTTCGGGCAGCCTGACCCGCAGCCTGGCGGCCAACCCCCTCGACATCGTCATGCGCCTCGCCGGCCAGACCGACGCCGCCGGCTACTTCCTGCCTGTGCCCTACCTCGCCAAGAACCTGACGGAAAAGCAGGTGCTGCTGGCGCAGGACAGCATCCGCAGCATGCTGGACCTAGCGCGCCAGGCCGACCTTGTGCTGGTCGGTATCGGCAGCCTAGAGGGCGACGCGCATCTCCGCCAGGTCGGCATGATCGCCGACCAGGAATGGGCCGATCTCAAATCCCACGGCGCTGTCGGCGATTTGATGGGCAGCTTCATTGACGCCGAGGGGAAACCTGTGGCATCCGCCGTCAATCAACTCTCTGTCGGCCTCGGCCTGCAGGATCTTCAAGGCAAGCAGGTCGTCGCCGTTGCCGGCGGCATACATAAAGCGGAGGCAATTCTGGCGGCGCTGAAGACCGGCATTCTCACCGGCCTGGTGACGGATGAGCGGACGGCTGCCGCTGTGGTCGAACTGGCCCAACGCAAGAGCGAGGCGGCCTGACGTGACAGGATTGCCGGTGCGTCAATGGTGAGCGCGCCGGTCCTGACCACCCATCACCAGCAACGAAAATCAAGCACGCATAAACAGGAAGCAGAAAAGAAGGTAAGGGAGACACTATGAAAAAGACGCTGAAAACAGCCAGTGCTCTGGCTGGCCTCGTGATGATCGGCGCGGCCGCGACCGCCGCCGCCCGGGCTGATGATGTCAAGCCGGCCATCGTGTTCGATCTGGGCGGCAAGTTCGACAAGAGCTTCAATGAAGGCGTCGCCAATGGTGCCGACAAGTTCACCAAGGAAACCGGCATCAAATATAGCGGCTTTGAAACCACCAACGAGACCCAGATCGAACAGGCCCATCGCAAATATGCGCAAAAAGGTCTGTCGCCGATCATCGGCGTCGGCTTCGACCAGGGCGATGCGGTGACCAAGGTGGCGAAGGAATTTCCCAAGACCAAGTTCACCATCATCGACAGCGTGGTCGATGCGCCGAATGTGCAATCGGTGCTTTTCAAGGAAGACGAGGGTTCCTTCCTGGTCGGCATGATCGCCGCCATGGCCTCGAAAAGCGGCAAGGTCGGTTTCGTCGGCGGCATGGATATCCCGCTGATCCGCAAATTCGCCTGCGGCTATGAGCAGGGCGCCAAATACGCCAATCCGAAGGCCGACGTGCAGCAGGCGATGACCGGCACGACCCCGGCCGCCTGGAATGATCCCGGCCGTGGCAGCGAATTGGCGAAGAGCCAGTTCGATAATGGCGTCGACGTGATCTTCGCTGCGGCGGGTGGCACCGGTAACGGGGTCTACCAGGCGGCTGTCGATAACGGCAAGCTGGCGATTGGCGTCGATTCCAACCAGAACTACCTGCATCCGGGCACTATGCTGACCTCGATGGTGAAGCATGTCGATGTCGCCGCCTATGACAGCTTCAAGGAAGCCAAGGACGGCACCTGGAAGGCCGGCGTCACCACGCTCGGCCTCAAGGAAGGCGGCGTCGACTATGCCTATGACAAATACAACGAGAAGCTGATCACGCCGGACATGAAGGCCAAGGTCGATCAGGCCAAGGCAGATATCATCGCCGGCAAGATCAAGGTGCATGACTACACCTCCGACAACGCCTGCAAGTACTGAGCCTGTCGCATATGACCTTGCCTGCACCGGCAGCGGACGATCATGCGACCACACCGGGGAAAGCGACGCTTTCCCCGGATGCGGCCATCGAGCTTCGCCATATCGAGAAGCGCTTCGGCCCGACCGTCGCCAACCGCGATATCTCGATGACCATCCGGCGCGGCGCCGTCACCGGCATCATCGGCGAGAACGGCGCCGGCAAGTCGACCCTGATGAGCATTCTCTACGGCTTCTATCAGGCCGATGCGGGAGAGATCCTGGTGGGTGGCAGGCCGCTCGACATCCGCACCACCCATGACGCCATCGCCGCCGGCATCGGCATGGTGCACCAGCATTTCGTGCTGGTGGATACCTTCACCGTTCTCGAAAATATCATGCTCGGCCGCGAAGGCGGGCCGCTGCTGCGCCAAGGCAAGTCGGTGGCGCGGCGCGAACTGCTGCGGCTGGAGGCCGAATACGGTCTCGGCATCGATCCTGATGCCCTGGTCGGCAATCTGCCGGTCGGCGCGCAGCAGCGGGTGGAAATCCTGAAGGCGCTCTATCGTGGTGCCGATATCCTCATCCTCGACGAACCGACCGGAGTCCTGACGCCGCAGGAAACCGATCAGCTGTTCCGCATCCTCGCCACCCTGCGCGCCAAGGGCACGACCATCATCCTGATCACCCATAAGCTGCGCGAGGTGATGGCGATCACCGACGACGTCTATGTCATGCGGGCCGGCGCCGTCGTGGCGCATCGTCCGACCGCGACCACCAACAGCCAGGAACTGGCGGAGTTGATGGTCGGCCGCAAGGTACGCCTGAAGCTGGAGAAGAAGCCGGCGATGCCGGGCGCCGTGCAATTGCAGGCGACGGATCTCGGCCTCAAGGATGAACGCGGCGTCGACTGTCTCAACCATATCAATCTCGATCTGCGTGCCGGCGAAATCGTCGGCATCGCCGGCGTCAGCGGCAATGGCCAGAGCGAGTTGCTGGAAGTCCTCGCCGGCATCCGCGCACCCAGCAGCGGCAGTTTCACCGTCGGCGATCGCAAGATCACGCCGCAATCGGCCTGCGATCCGGCGTTGATGAGAGAGCTCGGCATCGCCCATATCCCCGAAGATCGCCATCGCCTAGGGCTGGTGACGCGCTTCACCGCGGCGGAATCCGCCATGCTCGGCTACCAGCATGAGGCCGGCTACCGCCGGGGATGGCTGCTCGACAGCCGCGCCATCAGGGCAAGCTGCGACCGCCTGATGGAGCGCTTCGACGTTCGCCCGCGCATCGCCGATCTGCGTTCCGCCAATTTCTCGGGAGGTAACCAGCAGAAGCTGATCATCGCCCGCGAACTGGCGCGCCATCCGAAGGTACTGCTGGTCGGCCAGCCGACCCGCGGCGTCGATATCGGCGCCATCGAATTCATCCATAGCCAGCTGATCGCCCATCGCGACGCCGGCTGCGCCATTCTGGTCGTATCGGTGGAGCTTGACGAGGTGATGAGCCTCGCCGACCGCATTCTCGTCATGTGCGGCGGGCGCATCACCGGCGAGGTCGCGGCGGCAGAGGCCGATGAACGCGAGCTCGGTCTGATGATGGCCAATGCACGGCGCGGCGGGGAAGACGCGGCGGCGCCAAACCAGCGCAGCCTGCGGCAATCACGGGCGATACCATGAGCGGCCGCAGCGTGACCCTCCCGCGCTGGGTCGATATCGCGGCTATTCCGCTGACCAACGTGCTGCTGGCTTTCCTGGTCGCCGGGCTCATCGTGCTGGCGATCGGCGAGAACCCGCTGGAGGCGACCCGAATCATGATCTCCGGCGCGCTCGGCAGCGGCGAGGGGATCGGCTATACGCTCTATTACACCACCAACTACATCTTCACCGGTCTCGCCGTCGCTTTTGCCTTCCATGCCGGCTTGTTCAATATCGGCGGCGAGGGCCAGGCCTATATCGGCGGGCTCGGCGTCACCCTGGTCCTGCTCGCTTTCGACCACAGCCTGCCCTTCGCCGTGCTGCTGCCGCTGGCCGTTCTGGCGGCGATGCTGTTTGGCGCGCTCTGGGTGTTGATTCCCGCCTATCTGCAGGCCTATCGCGGCAGCCATATCGTCATCACGACGATCATGTTCAACTTTCTTGCCTCGGCCCTGATGGTCTATCTCGTCGTCAATGTGCTGACCCCGGTCGGCGCGACCGAGCCGGCGACGCGCGACTTCACAGCGGAATCGGCGATCCCCTTCGTGCATGAGATTCTGGGCCGTTTCGGCATCGCCATGGATTCGACGCCGCTCAATCTCTCGATCCTGCTCGCCTTGATCGCCTGCCTCTTCGTCTGGCTCTACCTCTGGCACACCCCCTGGGGGTATGAGCTGCGCGCCTTCGGCCATAGCGAGAAGGCGGCGATCTATGCCGGGGTCAAGACCCGGCGCATCATCCTCATCACGCTCTGCATTTCCGGTGCCTTGGCGGGCCTCGTCGGCGTCAATGAGATCATGGGCGTGCAGCACCGCCTCATCCTCAATTTCACCGCCGGCTATGGTTTTGCCGGCATCGCCGTGGCGCTCATGGGGCGCAATCATCCCGTCGGCATCGTGCTCGCAAGCCTGCTCTTCGGCGTGCTCAGCCAGGGCGGGGCGGAGCTTTCTTTCGAAAACCCCGCCATCACCCGCGACATGACGGTGGTGATCCAGGGCCTCGTCATTCTGTTCTCGGGCGCGCTTGTCCACCTGACGCGGCCGTGGTTCGAGCGGCTCTTTGCTTTCATTCTGTCGCGCCGCAACGCGCTGCCGCAGGAGGCGTGAGATGGATTTCGATGCCGTGATCCTGACCTTCGCCGCGACCTTGCGGCTTGCCACCCCGCTGATCTTCTGTGCCATGGCGGGATTGCTGTCGGAGCGTTCCGGCATTGTCGATATCGGCCTCGAGGGCAAGATGCTGGCGGGCGCCTTCGCTGCGGCCGCCGTCGCCTCGCTGACTGGCTCGGTCTGGCTTGGTCTTGTCGCCGCCATCGCTATCTCCGTCTTTATAGCCCTCATCCACGGCTATGCCTGTATCACCCAGAAGGGCAATCAGGTGGTCAGCGGTGTCGCCGTCAATATCCTCGCCTCCGGTCTTGCCATCGTCGCCGGCACGGCCCTGTTCAATCAGGGCGGCCAGACCCCGAGCCTGCCGAAGGAAGCGCGCTTCCTCTCGCTGAACTGGCCGGGTGCCGTGGCGATGGAACAGGTGCCTGTGCTGGGGCCGATCTATGCCCATCTCATCAGCGGCCATAACCTTCTTGTCTATGTCGCCTTGCTGACGGTGCCGCTGACCCATTGGCTGGTGAACGAGACCCGTTTCGGCCTCAGGCTGCGGGCCGTGGGCGAGAAGCCGGAGGCAGCCGATACCGCCGGCATCTCGGTGGCCTGGCTGCGTTATCGCGCCGTGCTGCTCTGCGGCCTCCTGACCGGTTTCGCCGGTGCCTATCTTTCGACGGCGCAGAATGCCGCCTTCACCCGCGACATGACGGCGGGGCAGGGCTTCATTGCCTTGGCGGCGATGATCTTCGGCAAATGGCGGCCCTGGCCGACGCTGGGCGCCTGCCTGCTGTTCGGCCTGCTCGATGCCATCGCCATCCGCCTGCAGGGTGTCAAGGTCTTCGGCACGATCCAGGTGCCGGTGCAACTGGTGCAGGCCTCGCCCTATATCCTGACCGTGCTGCTGCTGGCCGGCTTCATCGGCAAGGCGGTGGCACCGAAGGCAAGCGGCATTCCCTATGTCAAAGAGCGCTGAGCGGTTTTGCGGCGGCGCCGTCGTCTGAAAGGTTGAAATGATGAGTGAGCGGGTGGAGGAAATGGTCGCCCTGGCGCAGCAGGCCATGACGCGGTCCTATGCGCGTTATTCCAACTTCCGCGTCGGCGCGGTGTTGCGCGGCGCCAACGGCAAGCTCTATGCCGGCTGCAATGTGGAGAATGTCGCCTATCCCCAGAGCCAATGCGCTGAAGCGACGGCGATCGGTGCGATGATCATGGACGGCGAGCATGAGATCGTCGAAGCGCTGGTGATGGGCGAAGGTGCTGACCTGATTTCGCCCTGCGGCGGATGCCGCCAGCGGCTGCGGGAATTTGCCGGCGATGCGGTCGAGATCCATCTTTGCGACAAGTCGGGTGTCAGGCAAACCACCACGCTCGGTGATCTCCTACCGCATTCCTTCAACCCCAACCATCTGGGCAAGTGACCGCATTATGCTGCCGCAGGAAATCATCCGCCGGAAACGCGACGGCGCGGAATTGAGCGAGGCGGAGATCGCCTTCATGGTCCGGGGCATCGCCGATGAAAGCATCACCGAGGGCCAGGTGGCGGCCTTCGCCATGGCGGTGTTCTTCCGCGGCATGACCATGGCCGAGCGCGTCGCCCTGACCCGCAACATGACGCGTTCGGGCACGGTGCTGGACTGGCGCGACTTGCATCTGCCCGGCCCCGTGCTCGACAAGCATTCGACCGGCGGCGTCGGCGACAAGGTCAGCCTGATGCTGGCCCCGATCGTCGCCGCTTGCGGCGGCTTCGTGCCGATGATTTCCGGTCGCGGCCTCGGCCATACCGGCGGCACGCTCGACAAGCTGGCCGCCATTCCCGGCTATCGCAGCGATCCCGATCCAGAGCTGTTCCGGCGCACCGTCAAGGAAGTGGGCTGCGCCATCATCGGCCAGACCGCGGATCTCGCCCCGGCCGACCGCCGCCTCTATGCTATCCGCGACGTGACGGCGACGGTGGAATCAATCCCGTTGATCACCGCCTCGATCCTGTCGAAGAAGCTGGCGGCCGGGCTCGAGGGCCTGGTGATGGATGTGAAATGGGGCAACGGCGCCTTCGCAGCGGAGCCGAAGATGGCGCGCGAACTGGCGGAAAGCATTGTCGCTGTTGCCAACGGCGCCGGGCTGAAGACCACGGCCCTCATCACCGATATGAACGAGGTGCTGGGACACAGCGCCGGCAATGCCGTGGAGATCGCCGAAACGGTGGATTACCTGCGCGACCCGGATGCCGCCGATCCGCGCCTGCATGAAGTGGTGCTGGCGCTGGCGGCGGAGATGCTGCTGCTGGGTGGACTTGCCGCGGACATAGAGGATGGCAGAGTCAAGGCAACGGCGGCTTTGCGCGACGGTAGGGCGGCCGAGATTTTCGCCCGCATGGTCCGCGCTTTGGGCGGCCCGGCCGATCTCCTGGAACAACCGGCGCGTCATCTGGTTTCCGCCAGGGTGGTGAAGCCGTGTCCGGCGCCGCGCGCCGGCTATGTGACGGCAATGAATGCGCGTGATCTCGGCCTCGTCGTGGTAGAGCTTGGCGGTGGCCGGCGGCGGGCCGATGACAAGCTCGATCTCAGCGTCGGCCTGACACAATGCCTCGGCATCGGCCGCAAGGTCGAAAAGGGCGATCCCCTGGCGATGGTCCATGCCGCGAGCGAGACTGCGGCGAAGACTGCGATTGCCCGCCTGCAGCAGGTCATCATCTTGGGTGACCAGAAGCCGGCCGCCCGACCGATCGTCGCCGCGCGGATCGACGCTGCGCGGATCGGGGCAGAACAGGTCAATGCAGCACAGGCGCGTTCCCGCACCTGATGCGATGATGAGGAGACAGGGCATGCAGCGCGGGGTCATTCTCGTCATGGATTCCTTCGGAATCGGCGCCACCGCCGACGCGGCCCGTTTCGGCGATACCGGCGCCGATACGCTTGGCCATATCGCCGAGGCCTGCGCCGCTGGCAAGGCCGATCGGCCGGGAATCCGGCAGGGGCCGTTACGCCTGCCGAACCTGACCCGCCTCGGTCTTGCCCGCGCCGCCGCCGGCAGTGCCGGCCATCCACCGGCGGGGCTCGATGCGACGGCGCCGGTCCAGGCGGCTTACGGTTATGCGGCGGAAGTGAGCTCCGGCAAGGATACGCCGAGCGGCCATTGGGAGATCGCCGGCCTGCCGGTCACCTTTGACTGGGGCGTTTTTCCAAAGACACAGCCGAGCTTTCCCAAGGATTTGACCGATGCGCTGATCCGCGCCTGCGACCTGCCCGGCATCCTCGGCAATTGCCATGCCTCAGGAACCGATATCATTCGCGCGCTCGGCGCGGAGCATATCAGGACCGGGAAGCCGATCTGCTACACCTCGGCGGATTCCGTGTTCCAGATCGCCGCGCATGAAACCCATTTCGGCCTGCAGCGTCTCTATGACATGTGCAAGGTGGCGAAGAAGCTGACCGAGCCGCTGAATGTCGCCAGGGTAATCGCTCGGCCTTTCATCGGCGAGACGGCTGATGATTTCACGCGCACGGCCAATCGCAAGGACCTCACCACGCCACCACATGGCGACACCTTGCTGACGCGTCTCGTCGCCGAAGGCGGCAAGGTGGTTGCGATCGGCAAGATCGCCGACATCTATGCCTATGGCGGCATCAGCAGCAAGATCGCCGCCGGCGACAATATGGCCTTGTTCGATGCAACGCTCGCGGCGGTGAAGACGGCCGGCGACAGGACACTGATCTTTGCCAATCTGGTCGATTTCGACATGCTCTACGGCCATCGGCGCGATATCGCCGGCTACGCCGCGGCGCTCGAGGCCCTCGATCGGCGATTGCCGGAACTGGAGGCGCTGTTGCAGCCGGATGACATCGTCCTCGTCACCGCCGATCACGGCTGCGATCCGACTTGGCATGGCAGCGATCACACCCGCGAACATGTGCCGATGCTGTGGTTCGGCCCCAAGGTGAAGCCCCGGGATCTCGGCCTGCGCGCCAGCTTTGCCGATATGGGCCAGACGCTGGCGGCGCATTTCGATATCAAGCCGCTCGCTTACGGCACGGCCTGCCGTCTCGATTGAGCTTTGCTCGGATGGCGCCAAGTTTGTTGCCGGCCGGGCGGCGGGATCGGCTATGATGCCGGCCACGCAACGGAGAAGAGGGCAGGGCGATGGCGGCGGCGACACCGACCGAATTGACGGGAGTTGAACGCAAGGCGATTGCGGCCGATCTGGAGACAATCCGCGCCCAGGAAGACGCCCTGGTCTTCAGCCATTTCGATGCTGATGTGGCGCTGCAGCTCGGCCTCGCGTTACGCGATGCGGCATTGGCGCAGCAGGTGGCGGTGACGATCGACATCCGTCAGGGCGACAATATCCTTTTCTTCCATGCGATGCCGGGGACGGCGCCCGCCAATGCCGATTGGGCGCGGCGCAAGCGCAATGTCGTCGAACTGCTGCGGCGTAGCTCCTATGCGGTCGGGCTGGAGATCCGCCTGACCGGAGACCCCCTGGACGGCAAGATGGCTCTACCCTTGCGCGACTATGCGGCCCATGGCGGCTGCTTCCCGATCCGCGTCACGGGCGCGGGCCATTGCGGAACGGTGACGGTTTCCGGCCTGCCCCAGCGCGAGGACCACAAGCTCGTCGTGGGCGTCCTGGCGCAGATGCTCGGCAAGGATCTCGCGGTGCTGAAATTGGATTGAGGCCGCCGCTTGGGCGCTACTGTCCGGTTGATACGCTCTTTTGATCGACGATCGCGAGCGGCGGCGCCTTCATGCCGAGCGACGCAAGATAGCCGGCATTGATGCGGGTGTTGCGGAACTTGATGGCGTCGAGATAGGCCCAGAGGATGCGCCTGGCCTCGGCCGGCGCGGGCAATGTCTCATGCGCCCAATCTTCCGGCGCTTCATTGCCGAGCGTCTCCAGCTTCTCCCAGCCTTCCGGCTTCGGCACCGACAGGACTGTCGATTCCGAGTCCAGATTCTTGAAGGTCCAGAAGCTCCAGTCGATGCCGAAGCGCTCGTTCAACCGGCGGAAGGCGCGGTTCCAGTCGTCGGTCAGTTCGCCGGATTCGCCGAGGAAGATCGGTACGTTATAGCGGTTGGCGAAGTTGACATAGCTCTGCACCGAATCCCGTTCCGTGCTGGCCCAGAACTTGTGATAGGTATAGGCGATGTTGTCGTCATAGGGCCGGCCGAAGACGGCGAAATTGGTGCTCCACTGCGCCGCCGCGGTGAAGACGACATGGTGGCGGTCGACGCTGCGGATCGCGGCGACAATGTCCTTGTAAAGCGGCTCTAGCCGCGGGTTGAGATAGTCGACATCGTTGTAGGGCGAGATCGGCTCGTTGAGCAGATCATAGCCGAGCACCGTCGTCTCGTCGCGATAGCGCTCCGCCAGGTGTTTCCAGAGATCGATCGTCTGCCGGCGATAGCCCGGCACGTAGAAGACCAGCGGAAAGCCGGTTCCGTCATCGTGGTTGACGCCTGTCTGGCCACCGGGCGCGGCATGCAAATCCACGATCACCTTGAGCCCCGCCGTACGACACCAGCCGATCACCCGGTCGAGCAGGCGATAGCCCGGACCGTCGAATTTGCCGGGATCGCTGGCGTCGATACCGCCGGCGTCCATGAAGAGGGCGTAGTGCAAGGGCACGCGCACGGTGTTGAAGCCGGCCGCCTTGAGATAGCGGATATCGTCCTCGGTCACGTAGTTTTCGCGAAAGACCTCCCAGAACGCCTTGGCATCCGCCGGGCCGATCAGGCGCTCGATCAGGAGATTGATTTCCTTCGGCGCATGCATGCGCCGGAATTTGAACATATAGCCTTCCGGCACCAGCCAATTGCCGAGATTGATGCCGCGAATGGCGAAAGGCGTTCCGTCCGGCCCGACGAAATGCCTGCCGGCCGTATGCACGAATCCGGTTGCCGCACCGGTATCGGCTGCACTGGTATCGGCCGCGACGGGAAGCGTCGCCCGTACTGCGCTGTCCTCTGCATATACCGAGGATGACGGGACGGTGAAAGCGGCAGCGCTCAGAGAGGCGGCCAGGACAAAGGCAGCGAGAACGTCGCGCAGGATCATGCGTTGCAGGGGATGGCGTCGCAGGGAATGGCGTCGCGGGGGATGGCTACGGGGCGAAGAGCGCGCTTCAATCTTCCGGTGTCTCATATCCTGTGCAATCCGGACCGACAAATTCGTAGCTCTGGACGATATAAGCAGCGCTCAAATGAAAAGTCGTGTTGCACCAGGTTGTTCCGATTTCATCAGGTTGGGGCACGTCAATATCGACATAATGGCCGTCGATCCGAACTTTTTCCCATCGCGTCCCGCCATAGATTCTGTAGGTGCGGTTCTTCTTGTACGTATAGTGCTTGGTGCCGTCCAGCGACTCTTCGATATCGGTGGGTGCGCCCCATTGGCTGGTGAGATGCTCGCCGGTCAAGCCGACCCATTTATCGAGCTGCCGGCGATAGCCCATCTCGCTGGGAATCGGCGCGGAACAGCCGCCGAGCGCGCCGGCCAAGAGCAGCACAAGCCAGGCCGCGCCAGGCCGGAAAGGCAGCAGCCGGATGGCCAAATGGCGCCCTCTTTCCCGCCTGCCGGCGCCGCCAAGCCGTTCGCCACCGGCTTCATGCCTCCGGCTTTTTTCCAGATCCATGCTGTCCTCTCGTCCCAAACGGCTGTAATCCGGCATGTCGACCATATACCAGTATGCGATATTCTGTCGGTCAACACACGCATAAAAAGAATATACCGTTTCTCCCGATAGGAAAATAACTTTTCAGAAACACATTTTTTACGTGTGCATGGAAGTAAGGGCACGCCTTCGGCAAGGCGAGGTGTCGGCCGCGGCGAGAGCTTTGCTTGACAGTCCCCCGGCTGCCCTTTACCGGTGCGGCGGACGCTTATTTCCGCAACGGTTTCCCTCAGCCGATCAATGGTCCCCCGTCAATGCCGCTCCTGACAGCTTGCTATCTCCTTATCGCGCTGGTGGCGCTCCTGCTGCTGACGGACCGGCTCCGGTTGCAGCCTTTTCTGGCCCTGGTGGCCGTCACTGCCGGTTTCGGCCTGGTCATCCGGATGTCGATCAGTCAGATCGGCAATCTCTTCGGCATCGGTTTTTCGAACAGCCTGCAATCGCTCGGCCTCGTCATTCTCGCCGGCCAACTGATGTTCGTTCTAGCGGAGCAGAGCGGGGGTGCCGACCGCCTGGCCGGAGCGGCTCCGCGCCGGCCGCTGCTTGCTCAACTGGTGACGCTGGTCGGCACGATTGCCGGTATAGCCTCGACGCCGGCCGCGGCGCTGGCGGTCCTGATACCCCTCATCCGCAGCCTCGGCCGCAACCGCGCCGATGGCGGCAACCGGCTGACCGTCTTCCTTGGCCTGGCACTATCGGCCGGCCATGGTCTGCTTTTTCCCGCCCCTGTCGTCATTGCCGGCATCGCCATCCTGGGCGCCGACACCGGACGAACGCTCGCAATCGGCCTGCCGATCGGGGTGGTCACCGCCTTTGCCGGCGCGCTGGCGGCCTCGGCCGTGATGGCGCGCCTTGCTTCGACACGGCTCGCTCCGGCCCATCTCGGCGCGATGCAACCCTGGCAAGCGGGCCGCGGCAGCGGGCCGAGCGCCAATCGCACCGCTGCGTCCCTGGTGGCGGCTTCCCTTCTGCTGATCGTCCTGCTTGCCGTTCAATCGCTCGCCGATATTCCCAGCGAACCTTTCGGCGGCGGTCCGGCCCGTGAAATGCTGCTCGGCCTCGGGCGGCCGCTGGTGCTGATCATCATCGGTCCCGGCCTCATGCTGGTGGCACTCGGCCGCTGGTCCCGCGACATCGTATCGACGGAAGGATGGCTCGGCCGTGCGCTCATCCAGGCGGCGCCCGCGATGCTGCTGATCGGCGCCGCCGGCGGGCTCCAGCGGCTGTTGCAGGAAACCGGCATGGCCGAGCTCCTGGGCGAGAAGCTGCTCGGCTGGCATCTCGGGCTGTTGCTGCCGCTGCTGGTTGCGGCCTTGATGAAGACGCTGCAGGGCTCGTCCCTGGTGGCCGCGATCACCGCTGCGGGCATGATCCAGCCCTTGCTGGTGCCGCTCGGCCTCGATCATGAAACCGGCAGGGCCTTGGCGGTCCTGGCGATCGGCATCGGCTCGATGACGGTCGCGCATATCAATGATCCGTTCTTCTGGCTGATCGGCGAAAACGCGCGGCTGCGCAACCATCAAGCGCTGGCGGTCGTCAGTTTCAGCATGGCGCTGCAGGCGCTGGTCGCCTTGGTGCTGCTGCAGATCGTCGCGGTCATCGACGCCTGATAGGCTGGCGCGCGAAAGGGAAGGAGCAGGCTTCGTGATGAAACCAGCGGTGAGACGGCGGGATTTTCTCAAGGCAACGGCCGGATTGGGCCTCGCTGCTGCGACGATGAAAGGTGTTTCAGCCATGGCCGACACGTCTGACGCCGCTGCTCTCTTGCAGCAGCCCTTGCCCCGACTACCCAGGGGCTTCGTTTGGGGTGCCTCAACGTCGTCCTATCAGATCGAGGGCGCCGTCACCGAAGACGGTCGCCTGCCCAGCATCTGGGACACCTTTGCCCATCAGCCGGGCCGCATTGCCGACGGCAATACCGGCGACGTCGCTTGCGACCACTATCATCGCTATGGCGGCGACGTGGATCTCATGGCCACCGCCGGGTTGCAGGCCTATCGCTTCTCGATCGCCTGGCCGCGTGTGCTGCCGACGGGGCACGGCGGTGTCAATGCGGCCGGGCTCGATTTCTATGATCGCCTGGTCGACCGCTTGTTGCAGAAAGGCATTCAGCCCTGGGCCTGCCTCTATCACTGGGACCTGCCGCAGGCTTTGCAGGATCTGGGCGGCTGGACCAATCGCGAGATCACCGGCTGGTTCACCGATTACGCACTCGCCACGGTCAAGCGCCTGGGCGACCGGGTGCAGCACTGGGCGATGCTGAACGAGCCCTCGGTGCATGCGATCTTCGGCCATGCCATTGGCAACCATGCCCCCGGATTGAGCGGCTGGCAGAACTATGTCGCTGCCCAGCATCACCAGAACCTGGCGCAGGGGATGTCGCTGGCCGCCTTGCGCGCCGCTTATCCCAAGCTGACGCTCGGCACCGTCTTCTCGTTGCAGCCGGTGCATCCGGCGACCGAGCGCGATGCCGATCGCGCGGCCGCTATCCGCTTCGACGCAGTGTGGAACCGGAACAATCTCGATCCGCTCTTCAAGGGCGAATATCCGGATGTCTTTGCCGGTTCCTTCGCGCCGCTGGTGAAGGCGGGCGATCTCGACATGATCCGGCAGAAGGTCGATTTCCTCGGCGTCAACTATTACGGCCGGGCTCATGTGGTCGACGATGCCAACAGCGTGCTGGGTGGCGCTAATTTCGGCCCGCTGCCCGCCGGCATGCCCGTCACCTCGATGGGATGGCCGGTGGAACCCGACGGCCTTGTCGAGCTACTGCTGGATATCAAGGGCAATTACGGCAATCCCGTCACATATGTCACCGAGAACGGCGCCGGCTATGACGATCCCGCGCCGGCGGGTAATCTCGTGAATGACGAGCCGCGCGCCAGATTCATCCTGGCCCATGCCGAGGCAGCGTCGCGGGCGATCGCGCAGGGTGCCAATCTCAAAGGTTATTTTGTCTGGTCGCTGCTCGACAATTTCGAATGGGCCGAGGGTTTCCGCCGCCGCTTCGGCATCGTCCATGTCGATTTCACGACCCAGCAGCGTGTGCCGAAGCTGTCCTACCAGCTGCTCTCGAAACTGGCGAAGCAGCAGGCGTGAGCGCTGGAAGCGAATTCAGTTTTCCGACTGAAGGCGCTTTGCTTCGGCCCAAAAGAACCGTGTTCTAGAAGGTGGAGAACCGATACCGGGTCACCTGGCGATAAGTCTCGCCGGGTCGCAGAACGGCGCTGCCGAATTGCGGATGATGGGGCGTATCCGGGAAACGCTGCGGCTCCAGGCAGAGTCCGGCATTGGCGCCATAACGGCGCCCGCTGAGGCCGGGCGGATTCACCGCCAGCTTGGCGCCGTCATAGAATTGCAGACCGGGTTCGGTGCTCAGCACCTCCATGCGCGTCCGGCTTTTGGGTCCGATCAGGGTCGCGCCATGACGCGGCGTTGCACCGGCCGTGGGGGCGATGACGAAATTGTGGTCATAGGCTTGCCGGCCGTCTTTTGTTTCCAGATACACCTTCCGGGGCTTGCGGAAGTCGAAAGGCGTCCCCGCGACTGAGCGCAGTTCGCCGGTCGGAATCAAGCGGTCGTCGACCGGCGTGTAATGATCGGCGGCGATCTCAAGCTCATGGGAGAGCGTATCGGGCGTGCCATCGAGATTGAAATAGCTGTGCGCGGCGAGGTTGACGATGGTGGGGCTGTCGGTCGTCGCCTCCAGCGTAAGGCTGAGCGTCTCGCCGTTCTCGATGCGATAGCGGCAGGTCGCGGTTACCTCGCCCGGATAGCCCTGATCGCCATCCGGCGAAACGAGGCGCAGCAGGACACTGTCCCCCGTTGCGTCGACAACTTGCCAGGGCAGCTTGGCGAAGCCTTTGGTGCCACCATGCAGATGGGTGCGGCCGCCTTCATTGAGGTCGAGTTGATAGGTCTTGCCATCCAAGGTGAAACGCCCGTCGGCGATACGATTGGCATAGCGTCCGGCGATGCAACCGAAATAGGGCGAGGCGCTGACATAGTCTTCCAGCCGCCCGAAGCCGAGCACGCGCGTTTCACCGCGATAGCGCAAATCGCGGATCACGGCGCCCCAGGAGATGATCGAAACCTCGAGGTCGCCGCCGGCAATGACAATTTCCTCGATCGCGCTGCCGTCGCTGAGCTTACCGAAACTTGTGCGCCGAACTGTCATTGAGTGCGTACCTGGTTATGATTGCGCCGATCCACCTATTCACCCTCTTCACCCGCTCTTGTCATGCCCGGACTTGATCCGGGCATCCATCTTCAAGACGGTGTGTTACAACCGTGGACCCTCGGGTCAAGCCCGAGGGTGACAGAGAAATGACGCCGACGCACGGCTGCGAAAGAAAATGCAGCGGTGAAAGCCGACATTGCCGGGCTTGACCCGGCAATCGATCGGAGCGGGAAACGCCTGTCCTGAATAGGAGTTCCTTGAACGCTGCGTCATCGCTCCCGTTCAATGATTGTCGCGCGGCATGCCCTTGGTATGGGCGATGTCCTGATAGGCGACGGCCGGCTTCAACACCATGCCTTCCGCCATCTGGTCGATCATGCCGCGCTGGATCTCCTGCCAGGGCGTCTGATGGCCGGGATAACGATAGCCGCCGCTCGCCGCCAGATCCTGACGCCGCTTTTCCCATTCGGATGAGCTGACCAGCGCATCGGCGGTTCCCTTGCGCAGATCGACGCGGATGCGATCGCCCGTCTTCAACAGGGCAAGGCCGCCATTGGCGGCCGCTTCCGGCGAGGCATTGAGGATCGAGGGAGAGCCCGACGTGCCGGACTGCCTGCCGTCACCGATGCAGGCAAGCGCGCTGATCCCCTGCTTGATGAGATAGGCGGGCGGACGCATGTTGACGACTTCGGCGGCACCCGGATAGCCGATCGGCCCGACGCCGCGGATAACCAGGATGCAGTGTGCGTCGATGGCGAGCGCGGGATCGTCGATCCGCTTATGGTAGTCCTCCGGCCCGTCGAAGATGATGGCACGGCCTTCGAAGGCTTCGGGGTCCTTGGGGTCAGAGAGATAACGCTGGCGGAACTCTTCCGAGATCACACTGGTCTTCATGACGGCGGAGTCAAAGAGGTTGCCCTTCAACACCACGAAGCCGGCGCGCTTCTTGATCGGTTCCTCGAAAGTCTTGATCACGGCCGGATTCTCGATCGTCGCGTTGCGGCAGTTCTCGCCGATGGTCTTGCCATTGGCGGTAAGGGCATTCTCCTTGATGAGGCCCTGCTTCATCAGCTGCGCCACCACGGCGGGAACGCCGCCGGCGCGGAAATAATCCTCGCCAAGATACTCGCCGGCCGGCTGCAGGTTGACCAGCAGCGGAATGTCATGGCCATAGGTCTGCCACTCTTCGACTGTCAGGTCGACGCCGACATGGCGGGCGATGGCATTGACATGGATCGGCGCGTTGGTGGAGCCGCCGATCGCCGAATTGACCCGGATCGTGTTGATGAAGGCGTCCTTGGTCATGATGTCGCTGGGCTTCAAGTCTTCCGCCACCATCTCGACGATGCGCTTGCCGGTCTCATAGGCGATCTGCTGGCGCTCGCGATAGGGGGCGGGAATGGCGGCCGAGCCCGGCAATTGCATGCCGAGCGATTCCGCCAGCGAGTTCATCGTCGTCGCCGTTCCCATGGTGTTGCAATAGCCGGTCGAAGTGGAAGACGAGGCGACCATGTCGATGAAGCCGGTCTGGTCGATCTCGCCGGCGGCGAGCAGTTCGCGTGCCTTCCAGACGATGGTGCCGGAGCCGGTGCGCTGGCCCTTGTACCAGCCGTTGAGCATCGGCCCGACGGAGAGCGCAATGGCCGGGATATTGACGGTGGCGGCGGCCATCAGGCAGGCCGGGGTGGTCTTGTCGCAGCCGATGGTCAGCACCACGCCGTCGAGCGGATAGCCGTAGAGAACTTCCACGAGACCGAGATAGGCGAGATTGCGGTCGAGCGCCGCGGTGGGGCGCTTACTGGTCTCCTGGATCGGGTGCACCGGAAACTCGATGGCGATGCCGCCGGCGGTGCGGATGCCTTCGCGGACGCGCTCTGCCAGCACCAGGTGATGGCGGTTGCAGGGCGAAAGATCGGAACCGGTCTGGGCGATGCCGATGATCGGCTTGCCGGATTGCAGTTCCTCTCGGGTGAGGCCGTAATTCAGGTAGCGCTCCAGGTAAAGCGCCGTCATGTCGATATTGGCGGGGTTGTTGAACCAGGCGCGCGAACGCAGCACCTGTCCGCCGGCCTCCCGGGATGTGGCGCTGCCGGTGGCGTGGCGACCGATATCACCAAGTGCGGCCTCGGCCGGCATAGGGGTTTTCTTATCAGATGACATGTTCGTTCCTTTCAATCCCGCTCGCGCGGCAATCCGCCTTTGTCAGCATGGATCAGCGGCATTTGCCTTGACCCCGATCAATCGTCCCGCCCCGGCGGCGACCCGGGCAAGAAGGCATGACGCAGTACCGTTCCTGCGTGCTGACAATGCCCCGGCGGAAACTATTGCTGTTAAACCGATCCGTCATTGCTGGTATTCCGGATTCATGGCTGCCTTGCTGCGGCCGCTTGCGCCAGAATGGGCGCTAGGCGATTGTGCCGTCCTTCTTCAATCACGGCGGTCATTGCCCGTGATGCCGCCGCCGCCTCGCCATTGACGATGGCTTCGACGATCTTTGCATGATTGGCTGCCGCGAGGCGCAGCCGCTGCGGATCTTCCGCCGGCGCCGTCTCGGTCAGAGTGGTGATCAGCACCGCCTCGATGATATTGCCGATGGCGCGCATGAAAGGATTGCCCGAGGCCCCGGCGATGCGCAGATGCAAATCGAGGTCGATGGCGGCGAAGGTCTTCCGGTCCAATCCCGGACGTTGCATTTGCCGGATCAGGTCCTGAAGAGCGGCGACATCTTCTGCATTGCGTTTGCTCGCTGCCAAAGCCGCCGCCGCTGGCTCGACGATGAGGCGGATCTCATAAAGGCTTTCCAGGAAGCGAAGATCGAGGCCGATTTCCAGGCGCCAGTTGAGCAGTTCCGCATCGAAGAAATTCCAGTCGACCTGCGGCCGGATCCGCGTGCCGATCTTGGTGCGGGAGATCAGCAGGCCCTTGGCGGCGAGGCTCTTCATCACCTCGCGCAGAACCGTGCGCGAGACGGCGTAGCGTTCGGTCAATTCCGCTTCGCTGGGCAGCAGGGTGCCTTCCGGATAATCGCCGCGGAGGATGGCGATGCCGAGGCTGTGCAGCACCTGGTCCTGGGCGGAGCGGGCGCGGCCCGCCCTCGCGCCGGCGGCGAAGACGGCAGGCCTGACGGTCGGAGCGCTGGTCATGTCGAGCGCACTTCCGTTGACGTCTTTGCCGGCTGGCTTGCGGCCGATCGGGTCTCCGCCGGCTGGCCGCGCCGTTGCGGGGACGGCGCCGCCTGCAGCCGTCGGGCGGACAACACCACCAGCAGCCGGTGGAAGGCGATGAAGGCGAAAAGCAGCAGGCCGACGACAATCTTGGTCCACCAGCTGGAGAGCGTGCCGTCAAAGGTGATGTAGGTCTGGATCAGGCCCTGGATCAGCACGCCGATGAAGGTGCCAAGGACAAAGCCTTGCCCGCCGGTCAGGAGCGTGCCGCCGATCACCACCGCCGCGATCGTGTCCAATTCAACCCCCACCGCTGCCAAGGAATAGCCGGAGGAGGTATAGAGCGAATAGACGATTCCCGCCAAGGCCGAGAGCGTCGCGGAAAGCACGTAGATCAGGATTGTGGTCCGCGCAATCGGCACGCCCATCATTGCCGCCGCCGCGCGATTGCCGCCGAGGGCGAAGACATTTGTGCCGAACCGCGTCTGATGCAGCAGCAGGCTGCCGGCGACGACGGTCACCAGCATGATAATCCCGACCAGCGACAGCCGGCCGCCCTGCGGCAGTTGCACGAAGATCTCGTTGAGCCTGACATAGAGTGGATGGTCGACAGGCACGGAATTGGTCGTCATCAGGAAGCAGGAGCCGCGCGCAAGGAACATGCCTGCCAGGGTGACGATGAAAGGCGGGGTGCGCAGGTAATGGATCATCGCGCCCATGGCGGCGCCGAAGATTGCGGCAATGCCGATGACGAGAATGAAGGCGAGTTCCGGCGGCAGGCCATGCTGGATGGTGACAGCGAGGAAGACGCCGGTAAAGGCGATCACGGCACCGACCGAGAGGTCGATCCCACCGGAGATGATGACGAAGGTCATGCCCACGGCAACGACGCCGAGGAAGGCGTTGTCCGTCATCAGGTTGCCGACCACCCGCCAGGACAGGATCTTCGGAAACTGCAGGGTGCAGATGGCATAGGCGAGGATGAAGACGAGGATCGTCACCAGCAGCGGCAGGAAGCGCTTTCTCACGCGGCACCCCCTTGCGTTCCCCGTTCTTGTTCCCGTCCTTGGCGCTCGCGCCAGCGTCGATAGCGGTTCTGCAGCAAGGCTGGCGCGTTCGACTGCATGATGAGGATGACGATGATGACCGCCGCTTTGACGATCAGGTTGAATTCCGGCTTGAAGCCGGAGAGCAGGATGCCGGTATTCATCGCCTGGATGATGATGGCGCCGATGAAGGAGAGCAGGAGGCGGAAGCGGCCGCCGAACAGCGAAGTGCCGCCAATGACGACGGCGAGAATGGCGTCGAGTTCCAGCCAGAGGCCGGCGTTGTTGGCATCGGCCCCCTTGATATTGGCGGCGGCGATGATGCCGGCGACCGCGGCGGTGAGGCCGCACCAGGCATAGGCGATGGTCAGCACGATGCGGGTATTGACGCCGGCATAGGTGCTGGAGAGCCGGTTGATGCCAATTGCCTCGATGAAGAGGCCGAGCGCGGTGGATCGGAACAGCAGGATGGTGATTGCCAGCATGACGAGGGTGATGACGACCGGCATGGGGATGCCGAGAAGATTGCCATTGGCGACGGCAATCAGCGCGGGGTCCACGAAGGTGACGATCTGGCCTTCGGTGATCAGCTGGGCAATGCCGCGCCCGGCCACCATCAGGATCAGCGTGGCGACGATCGGCTGGATATCCAACACCGCCACCAGGAGACCGTTCCACAAGCCGCAGCCGATGCCGACGGCGAGTGCGGCCAGGACGGCAACCGGCATGCCGTGGCCGCCATTGATCAGCGTTGCGGCAACCGCGCCGGCGATGGCCATGACGGCGCCGACCGAGAGATCGATGCCGCGGGTCGCGATCACCAGGGTCATGCCGATCGAGAGGATGGCGACCGGCGCGCCGCGGTTGAAGACATCGACGATGCTGCCGAACAGACGGCCATCCTGCAGCCTGATCTGGAAGAAATCCGGGAAGATCAGCCAATCCGCCAGCAGGACGGCGGCAAGGGCGATGATCTGCGGCAGGGCCTGGCGCAGGGCGGCAGGCAATCGCGTTACGGCGGATTCGGTACTCATCGATCGTCCCGTCATTGACCTGCCTGTGTCTTTCCGTCGGCAGCGATATGGCGGATGATGGCGGAAGTCGAAATCTCTTCCCCCTGCAGCATACCGACATGTTGGCGATCGACCAGGACGACGACGCGGTCGCTGTAGCTGACGATCTCGTCGAGTTCCGAGGAAATGACGACCAGCGACATGCCGTGGCTGCAGAGTTCCTCGATCAACCGGATGATCTCCGCATGGGCGCCCACATCGATGCCGCGGGTCGGTTCATCGAGGATGAGAATCTGCGGGTCCATGGCCAGCCAGCGCGCGAGCAGCGCCTTCTGCTGGTTGCCGCCCGAAAGGAACTGGATCGGCTTTTCGATATCGGAGGTGCGGATGTCGAGGCTGGCGACGAAACGGTCGGCGATCTCGCGCATCTCGCGGCCGGAAAGGGGCTTCAGCCAGCCGCGCCGCGCCTGCAAGGCGAGGATGATGTTCTCCCGCACCGACAATTCGCCGACGATGCCTTCGGTCTTGCGGTCTTCCGGGCAGAAGCCGAAACCCCGGGCGATGGCGTCGCGCGGGCCGGCGAGGCGGAGATCGGCGTTGCCGGCGCTGACCTGGCCGCAATCGGCGCGCTCGATGCCGAACAGCAGCTTGGCGGTTTCGGTGCGGCCGGAGCCGAGCAGGCCGGCGATGCCGATGACCTCGCCCGGCCGGATGTCGAGATCGAAGGGCTGCACCAGCCGCTTGCGGCCATAGCCGCGATAGCTGATGCGCGGTTCGGCGGCCAGCGCGGGGCGATGGTCGCGCGTACTCTCGACGGCGCTCAGTTCCTTGCCGAGCATCATCTGCACCAGATCGAGGCGCGGCAAATCGCGGACGGGCTTTTCGCCAACGCGCCTGCCGTTGCGCAGGACTGTGATGCGATCGGCAATGGCGTAGACCTGGTCGAGAAAATGGGTGACGAAGATGATGCCCACACCCTGCTCGCGCAACCGGCGCAAGGTGGTGAACAGCGTATCGACCTCATGGCGGTCGAGGCTGGCGGTCGGTTCATCGAGGATCAACACACGTGCGGAAAGATCGATGGCGCGGGCGATGGCGATCAATTGCTGAACCGCGACCGAATAATCGCCGAGCAGGGCATCGCAATCGATCTCCAGCCCATAGGGGCGCAGCAGGGCTTCCGCCTGTTGCCGCATGGCGCGGGCATCGACGAAGCCGAAGCGCCGCGGCTGGCGTCCGAGATAGAGGTTCTCCGCCACCGACAGATTGGGCAGCAGGTTGACCTCCTGATAGACGGTGCCGATACCGAGACGCTGTGCCTCGGCGACGTCACGCGCGGCAACCACGCTGCCGGCGAGGCGGATAGTGCCGTCATCGCGGCCGTGGATGCCTGTTAGGACTTTGATGAGGGTCGACTTGCCGGCGCCGTTCTCACCCAGGAGCGCGTGAACCTCGCCGGCCTGCAAGGTGAAATCGACCTGGTCTAGGGCCTTCACGCCGGGAAAGCTTTTGCTGAGGCCTCTTATTTCCAGCAAGGCGGCATCGCCTCTAAGGTCGGGGCGCGACGAACTTTCCTGCTGTAATCCGCCTTCCGGCAGTTGACCCTGCGGCAGTGTCTTGATGTCGGGCATGGTTGCTTCGGCCATGATCACTTGCGCCCGATTGCTGCTGGCAAAAGCACCGGTCGGTGCGCGAATAGCATGCGCCGCAGCCGATATCACCGGCCGCGGCGCATGGCTGGGATCAATACATATCCTTGCGCTTGTCGTATTCCGCCTGGGCGGTATCCGGCAGATACAAGGTCGAGGGAGTCTGGATCCATTTCGGCGGCACGGTGCCGTTCTTCTTATAGGCGATGATCGCATCGAAGGCGGGACCCGCCATATTCGGCGACAGTTCCACGGTGGCATCGGCATCGCCGTCGGCCATTGCCTTGAACATGTCGGGCACCGAATCGATCGAGACGGTCAGGATGTCCTTGCCGGGCTTCAGTCCGGCTTCCTTCATGGCCTGGATGGCGCCGATCATCATGTCGTCGTTATGGGCATAGACCGCGCAGATGCCCTTGCCACCATCGGTCGCCTTGATGAAGCTTTCCATCACTTCCTTGCCGCCGGCACGGGTGAAATCACCGGATTGCGAGCGGGTGATCTTCATATCGGGATGGGCGGCGATCGCTTCCTCAAACCCCTTCTTGCGGTTGATGGCGGGGCTCGATCCGACGGTGCCCTGCAATTCGACGATACTGCATTTGCCGCCGGTCTGCTTGGCCAGCCAGTCGCCGGCGACCTTGCCTTCCAGCACCTGGTCGGAGGTGACGGCGGTCAGATAGAGGGAGTCATCCTTGGTATCGATGTTGCGGTCGAGCAGTACGACCGGGATATTCGCCTGCTTGGCCTCGCCGAGCACGGTGTCCCAGCCGGTCGCGACCACCGGGGCCACGAAAATGGCATCCACGCCCTGGGCAATGAAGGACCGGATCGCCTTGATCTGGTTCTCCTGCTTCTGCTGGGCATCGGCGATCTTCAGGGTGATGCCGCGCTTTTCCGCCTCGATCTTGGCCACCTTGGTTTCGGCGGCGCGCCAGCCCGATTCCGAGCCGATCTGTGAAAAGCCGATGGTCAGGCTGTCGGCCCTGGCGGCAACGGACGCCAAGGGGGCGGCAACCGAGGCAGCCAAAGCGCCGGCCGCCAGGAATTTGGTCAGTCTAGAAAATATCATGAGCGTTCTCCCCGCTGAGAAATGCCAGGTGGGTCTTCATCGGACCTCTTCGGCAGCGCCAGGGAGGATGCCATGAGGCGGCCTCCTTTCCTAGTATTATTTTATTATTATATGATAATTGAATGCGGCGACGGCGGCGCCTCGCTGGGACTTCGCAAAAAAAATCAATGGTTTAGGAAGTTGGGCCGCTCAGCCGGCGGGCTGTTCGCCGATTTGGTCGTGTCGTGGCCAGTTCGGCAGGATCTCGGCCAGCATCTGGAGATAGGGTTTGATCTCCAGCAGGATCTCGACCGCGCCGCTGATCAGGTCGCGTGGCGCCGAGGGTGTCGGGATCGAAGCCTTACCGATGCAGAAGATGCGCTTTTGCCGGGTGATTACCAACCGGCTGCAGGTCAGATATTGGGACGCGTCGATGACGGCATGGACGCTGCGCCGCAGGGTGGCGCCTTCGACCGAATAGGGATCGGCAGCGATGTCGGCGGCGACCTGAAGAATCGTGCCGCTGTCGATCTGCCGTGTGTTGGCGCCGAAGCGAAGTCCCTGAAAGCCGAAGGAAAACTCAAGCGGCCGGCCGCGCTCTCCCACCCGAACGGAGCCGTCCTGTTCGAACTGGATACGCTCCAAGGCCTGCGGCGGTTCCATCGGCGATAAAAGGACCTGTACGGGGTTCAAGGTGCGATTCCATTCTGTCCACCAGCGGACTCTAGTGGCGGGTCGATTAACGATGGGTAAACCATCGGCTCAAAATGTCGCAAGAGACCTGGGAAGATTATAGGTGACCCACTAGATGATATGTGGCAGATCAAGCACTTGCTGGAACTGGCTGCGGATCGGTTGGGCCAGATGAACCATGCTCCGCGGTACTTCTTATATTAAAACTGAGGTGACGCTATCGTGTTGCAGACTGTGCTGACGCCTATTCACCGCGAGGGTTGGCCCTTCATCGCCATTTTTGCCGTCGTCACGGTCATTCTTTGGTATGTCTGGCTGCCGCTCGGCGTGCTGGGCGTCATCCTGACGCTGTGGTGCGTCTATTTCTTTCGCGATCCCGCGCGCGTGACGCCGACCCGGGCCGGACTGGTGATTGCCCCGGCTGATGGCGTCGTGCAGATGATCCAGCCGGCCATCCCTCCCTCCGAAATCGGCCTTGATCAGCGGCCGCTGACCCGCGTCAGCATTTTCATGAACGTCTTCAACGTGCATGTGAATCGCAGCCCGGTCGATGCCGATGTCATCGCCCTGGCCTATCGCCCGGGCAAGTTCGTCAACGCGGCGCTGGACAAGGCCAGCGAGCATAACGAGCGCCAGTCGATCCATCTGCGTACGGCCGATGGCCTCAATTTCTGCGTCGTGCAGATCGCCGGTCTGGTCGCGCGGCGTATCAAATGCGACCTGACGGCCGGAAAGACCGTGCAGGCGGGGGAACGTTTCGGTATCATCCGCTTTGGTAGTCGTGTCGATGTTTATCTGCCGGATGGCGTGCAGCCATTGGTGGCGGTCGGCCAGTCGACCATCGCCGGCGAGACCGTCCTTGCCGACTACCGCTCGGACGAGGCGGCGCGCCTCGGCGAAATTCGCTGAGGGCGGCCTGACCTTGAGGAGGAGAGAGATCATGCGGCGTCATCGTTTGCGCGATCATTCGATCAATCGCCTGATCCCCAACATGCTGACGCTCACCGCCCTTTGCGCAGGGCTCACCAGCATCAAGTTCGCCTTGGCGGAGAAATGGGAATTGGCCGTGGTGGCGATCCTGGTCGCCGCCCTGTTCGATGCCCTCGACGGCCGCATCGCACGTCTCCTCGACAGCACCAGCAAGTTCGGCGCGGAGCTGGACTCGCTCTCCGACTTCATCAGCTTCGGCGTCGCGCCGGCGATGATCCTCTATCTCTGGGCCATGCAGGATGTCGGGCGGATCGGTTGGGCGGTGGCGCTGCTATTCAGCGCCTGCACCGCTTTGCGTCTGGCCCGTTTCAACACCAAGCTCGATAATGCCGATCTGCCGGCCTGGACCGCGCGTTTCTTCACCGGCGTGCCCGCGCCCGCCGGTGCGGCGCTCTCCCTGATGCCGCTGGCGGGCTTCCTGCGTTACGGCTCGGGTTTCTTCGACAGTCCGTTTCTCGTCGGCCTGGTCATGGTCGGGGTCGCCGCCTTGATGGTCAGCCGACTGCCGACCTTCTCCTTCAAGCGGCTGAAGGTCACGCAGGCCTGGGTGCTGCCGGCGATGCTGACGGCGACTTGCGTCATCGCCTTCCTGGTTTCCGATACCTGGGACACGCTGCTGGTGGCCGGCCTGGCCTATCTCGGCTCCATACCGTTCTCATATAGGCAGTACCAGCGGCTGCAGCGGCAGCGCTCGCTGCCGAGCAATCCGGTGCTCGACCCGCTGGACGCCGATCATCTCTGAGAGGCGAAAAGACCGCGCCGGCTCACCGGGCCTCACTGGTGGGTGGGCCCTCACTGGGCCGCGGCGGTTGCCTTTCCAGTCACGGCTTCCGTCTGGCGCGACGGAGCGGCCCGGTGCAGCGGCTGATAGGAAAGATGCGCATAGCTTTCTGTGACGCCGGCGCTGTTTTCCGGAACAATCTCGACGAATTCAACATTCATGCCGGGTGCCAGCCGCCGAATGATGGCGCGGAACTCCGCTTTTGAGAACGACCAGTTCAAACTGTTCATGCGCTTGCGTTGCGGCGTCTGCGGAAACTGGATGAAGGTCTGCGTCGTCGGGCTCATCAGGCCGAGGATGCCGCCGAAATAGCGATCGACCTCGCTATCCGGGATTTTCGAGCAGACATGCCAGGAGGCGATGAAATCCGGCTTTCGCGCTTTGGCGGCCGCCAGGTTGTCCGGCGCGATCACCGCCAGATGCGGCTGCTTGGCGGCGTACATTTCGGTGCCGAGAAAATCGGCGCCGAGATCGAGGAAGGTTTGTGTCACATCCATGCCGCAGAAATTGCCGGGCTCCAGATATTCCACCACCGCCTTGCCAAGCCGCAGGCTGCCGCAGCCGTAATCGACAAAGCGATGGTGCGGCTGCATGCCATGGCGGCGTGTCAGGTCCAGCAGTTCTGTCGAGGTGCGGATCGCCTGGGCCTTATGACCGATCGCCGGATGATCTCCATAACGACGCAGCTTTTTGTTCACGACGTCGGCGTAATAGAGTTCATAAGGCTTGGCGGGATTGAGTACCCGCCACAGCCAGTAACGAATATGCCAATAATAGAAGTGGCGACCAATCATTCAAAAAAGCCTGCTCTTATAAATGGTTAATTCAACGATGGGCGAATTGGCTTCGCAGTAATAACCGCATTGGGCCGTGCCGTCTGCTCTTTTTGTCAGGAAAATGAAATCTGCGAGGCGGCAATTCCGCGACCGCCATTCGCCATCAGCCAACCGGGTTCGGGTGCATTCACGTCTGCTCGGCGCCGGCCGGGAAGAAGCGGTTCTGCGGGCGCGCCAGGCCGAGATGCTCGCGCAGGGTGCTGCCTTCATATTCCGTGCGGAAAAGTCCGCGGCGCTGCAGTTCCGGCACCAGGCGGTCGACGAAAGCGTCCAGCCCACCCGGCAGCCAGGGGAACATGACGTTGAAGCCGTCCGATCCTTCCTCGACCAGCCACTGCTCCATTTCATCGGCGATGGTCTGCGGCGTGCCGACGAAAGCGAGGCCGGAATAGCTGCCTGCGCGCTGCGCTAATTGCCGGATCGTCAGATTCTCCGCCTTGGCGAGCCGGATCATGCGTTCCCGGGCGCTCCTGCTGGCATTGGTCTCGGGGATCTCGGGGAGTGGACCGTCGGGATCGTAGCCCGAAACGTCATAGCCCAGCATACCATTGAGCGAGCCGATGCCGTTGTCGTAATGGACCAGACTGTCGAGCCGGGCGCGGGTGGCGCGCGCCTCCTCCACGCTGTCGCCGACGACGACGAAGGCGGCCGGCAGGATTTTCAATTGATCGGGATCGCGCCCGGCCTTCTTCATGCGCCGCTTGATATCGGCATAGAAGCTCTTGCCCTCGGCGAGCGTGCCCTCGGCGCCGAAGATGACCTCGGCCGTTTCGGCGGCGAGCTGGCGGCCTGCCTCCGAGGCGCCGGCCTGGACGATGACCGGCCAGCCCTGGACCGGACGGGCGATGTTGAGCGGGCCGCGAACGGAGAGGTGAGGGCCCTTGTGGTCAAGCACATGCATCCGCGCCGGGTCGAAATAAAGCCCGGCCTCGACATCGCGGACAAAGGCGTCATCGGCGAAGCTGTCCCACAGACCGGTGACGACATCGAAGAATTCCCGCGCCCGGACATAGCGCGCATCGTGATCCATCTGGCTCTCATAGCCGAAATTGAGCGCGGCATCCGGATTGGCCGTGGTGACGATATTCCAGCCCGCGCGGCCGCCACTGATATGGTCGAGCGACGCGAAGCGCCGGGCGATGTGATAGGGCTCGTCGAAGGTGGTCGACGCGGTGGCGACAAGGCCGATCCGTTCCGTCGCTCCCGCCAGGGCGGAGAGCAGCGTGAAAGGCTCGAAGGAGGTGACGGTGTGGCTGCGCTTCAGCGCCGCGATCGGCATGTTGAGCACGGCGAGATGGTCCGCCATGAAGAAGGCATCGAACTTCGCAGCCTCAAGCCGGCGCGCGAAATGGCGCAGATGGCCAAAGTTGAAATTGGCGTCGGGATAGGCGCCGGGATAGCGCCAGGCGCCGGTATGGATGCTGACCGGGCGCATGAAGGCGCCGAGATGCAGTTGACGCGACTGAGGCATCTGTCCTCCCAGAGGGTCTGCGCCGGACACCATGATCCCGCGAGACAGCGCGGGAAGCCGGCAGGTCAGGGGTAGATTGGCATCGCAGCAGCCGAGGACAAGCCGTTTTTCGCGAGGCTGTAGACCGAAACCGCGACAGCTCGCCCGGGACTAAATCGGCAAAGCCGCCAGGGTCTTTGTGACCCAGGCCTTTGTGACGCAGGCCTTCGTGACGCAGGCAAGTCCTGCTTGTGCCCTCGCAAGCTAATCTCGATTGCGGCGGAGACAGGCATCCTCTCCAATTGCCTCCGCCCATCAAGGGACGAGAAACGGATTATATGATGACGAAGAATCGGAAGAATGTGGCGCAGGAGACAGAGCAAGCGATCCTGAAGGTTCAGCGCGCCCTGTGTCTCATGAATGCGCCGCATAGCTATCGGCTCTTCAGCGTGAAGGATCTGGTGCAATCGGCGACGGCGCAATCGCCCGCGCATGCAGGTTCCGAGAAGCGGCAGCCCGCGGTCGTCCTCTCCCTTGTCGGAAACGCGCCTTCGCCGATCGACGGCGACGCTTCCTAGAGCAAGCGAAACCGTTCGCCGTCATCCCGAGCGATGCGCCCCTGTTCCTGCAGGTGAATGAGATGGGCGCGGACCGATTGGGCCGCGGCGGGATGAAGGTGGCGCGGCACATTGTGGTAGAGCCGCTCGACGATAGCTTCGATGGTAACGACGTTGTCGCGCAGACAGGCCAGAACGTTTGCCTCGCGCATGCGGCGATGGCCGATCAGAGCTCTGACGAAAGGTTTCGGATCTTCGATCGGCGCGCCATGGGTCGGGTAATAGATGCGCTCGCCGCGTGTCAGCAAGCGCTCGAGGCTGCGGATATAGTCGCCCATATGGCCGTTGGGCGGCACGATCACGCTGGTCGACCAGCCCATGACATGGTCGCCAGTGAAAAGTGCTGCTTCCTCGGCCAAGGCAAAGCAGAGATGGTTGGAGAGATGACCCGGCGTATGTAGCGCTTCCAGGCGCCAGCCGGGGCCGGCCAGCGCATCGCCCTCGGCCAGGCGATGGTCGGGCACGAACAACTCGTCCGCGCCGGCTTCGACCTGATCCTGCTCATGCGCGGGATGCGGCGCAAAGGCGTAGGTCGGCGCGCCGACTGCGGCCTGGAAGGTGTCCGCGCCGCCGCTGTGATCGTCATGCGTATGGGTGATCAGGATATGGGTGACCCGTTCGCCGGCAAGACAGTCCAGCAGCGCCTGGCGATGTTCCGGCAGGTTCGGCCCCGGATCGATGACGGCCACCGCGCCATGGCCGATGATATAGGTTCCCGTGCCATGAAAGGTGAAAGGCGAGGGGTTGCGTGCGATCACCCGGCGGATCAGCGGCGAGAGATTGTCGACGCGTCCATATTCGAAGGCCAGTTCGCGGCGGAACGGAATGTCGGACATGGCGGCTGACCTGCGGGTTGCTCTCCGGCCCTTGCGGCCGGTCGATCAGCCTTATAGCAGATTCGTCCTGCGGCTCTACCATCGCCGCAGCGGATACATGCTCTCTTATCGCTCGCGCATGCTTTCATCGACATGCCGGACCAGGGGTGACAGCAGATAGTCGATGACGCGGCGCCGCCCGGTCTGGATCTCGGCCGAGACCTGCATGCCAGGGCCGAGCCTGGTGGGGCCGTCTTCGGTGGTGATGGCATCGGATTTGAGGGCGATATGGGCGACATAGGCGGCGCTGTTCGGCGCATCCTCAGCCATGCCGTCCGCATCGCCGGGGGCATTCGCCTTCCTGCCCTTCCTGTCGCCGTCATTCTGCGACACCGCATCCCGCGTCACATCGAGGACAGTGCCGTCAATAAGACCATAGCGGGTGAAATTGAAGGTCTCGATCTTGACCCGTGCCGGTTGGCCGGCATGGACGAAGCCGACATCCTTGTTCTGCACCATGGCTTCGACGACGAGGTTCGCCTGGTCAGGCACAACGGACAGAAGCGCCTCCGCCGGTGTGACGACGCCGCCGATCGTGTGCACGGCGAGCTGCTGCACGGTGCCGTCGATCGGCGCCTTCAGCGTCGACCGGACCACACGTTCCTGCGCCTTGGCCTGTTCCGCCTGCAGCTCGCTGATCTCGGCCTTGACCTTGTCGAGGTCCTGCAGGGTATTCACCTGGTATTCGGCGACGGTTGCCGCGCGCTGCTGCAACAGCGCCTGCATTTGCGACAGCGCGGCCTGCCTGCCTTTCGCCTCGACCGAGAGCTCATGGGTCTGTTCGATCAGTTGCTGATTGGCCTGATACCAGGCGAGCTTGTTGCCGAATTCCCGGTCCTTGAGATCGCGGCGGATCTGTTCCTGCCCCTGCACCATGGGCAGGGCAGCCTGCAGCTTCTCGATGGTGGCCTGGGCTTGGCCGGCTTCCGCCTGTTTCGCCGCGATCTGCTGGTCGATATCGGCGAGCTTGGCATCCTGCTGCGCGACTTGCGCCAGCATGGCGGCGCGGGCCAGTGCGAGATCGGCGGCGCGGGCTTCCTGCGGCGGACCCACTAGGTCCGGCGTCGCATGGGCGCCCGGCTGCGTGATCGCATCGGCGAGGCCTTGCAGGCGCGCCAGGTTGAGCCTGGCTTGCAGCAGGTCACGGGTATAGCGGTCGCGATCGGCGATGGCCTGGGTCGCATCGAGTTCGATCAGGACATCGCCGGCCTTCACATGGTCGCCGTCGGCGACGCGGATCGCCGCGACCATGCCGGTCTCGACCGGCTGGACGATCTTGGTACGGCCCTGGGCGATGACACGGCCGGGGGCGGAGGCGATGATGTCGATCTGGCCGATGCAGGCCCAGACCAGCGCGGCGATGGCCATCAGGATGATGCCGAGCCCGACCGCCCGCCCGACCGGCGAAGGCGGGGTTTCGATGATCTCCAGGGCCGCCGGCAGGAATTCGCGCTCTGCCTTCTGCCGGCGCGGCAGCTTGACGACCTTGGCCGTCGGCATCGCGGGATTTGCGCGTTGCGTCGGGCCCGTCCCGCCAGGTTGGCTGTCGGCAGGCGGCTGCAGCTTCAGGACCTCAGGCGACATGGACCACCTCCCCGGACTGGACGCGATGGAGGGCAGCATAGCGGCCGCCACTGCGGATCAGCTCGTCATGGCTGCCGTCTTCCACCACGCGGCCCTGCTCGACGGTGACGATGCGGTCGCAATGCCGCACGGTCGAGAGCCGGTGGGCGATGATGATGACGGTGCGGCCTTCGGAGATGAGGCGCATGTTGCGCTGGATCGCCTGTTCGGATTCAAGGTCGAGCGCGCTGGTCGCTTCGTCGAAGATCAGGATGCGCGGATTGCTGACGAGCGCCCGGGCGATGGCGATGCGCTGGCGCTGGCCGCCGGAAAGCGTCCCGCCGCGCTCGCCGATCTGGGTATCATAGCCTTCCGGCAGTTGCAGGATGAAGTCGTGGGCGCCGGCCAGCTTGGCTGCCTGCACCACCTGCTCCAGCGGCATGCCGGGATCGGCAAGCGCGATGTTCTCCCGCACCGTGCGATTGAAGAGGACATTCTCCTGCAGGACCACGCCGATCTGCCGCCGGAGCCAGCTTGCCTGCACCATGGCAAGGTCAATGCCGTCCACCAGGACACGGCCGCTTTCCGGCACGTAGAGGCGCTGGATCAGCTTGGCGATGGTGGATTTTCCGGAACCCGACGAACCGACGATGCCGATCGATTGACCGGGCTCGACCGCGAGATCGACGCCCTTCAGGATCTCCTGGCCGTCGATCCGGTAGCGGAACTTGACGTGATCGAAGCGAATGCCGCCCTTGATGGCGGGCAATGCGCCGCGACCGGCCATATGCGCCGGTTCGGGCGGGGTGTTGAGGATGTCGCCCAGCCGCTCGATCGACAGCCTGGTCTGATGGAAGTCCTGCCAGACCTGTGCCAGGCGCAGGACAGGCTGCGAGACGCGCGTCGCCAGCATGTTGAAGGCCACCAGTTCACCCACGGTCATCTCGCCGTTCATCACCGCCTTGGCGCCGAAGAACAGGATGGCCGCGGTCGCCAGCTTGGACACCAGCTGGATCGCGCTGCTCGCGTAGTTGCCGAGATTGCTGACCTTGAAGGAGGAGGTCACATAGCCGGCCAGCTGTTCTTCCCAGCGCCGCTGCATCTGCGGCTCGACCGCCATCGCCTTGCATGTCTCGATGCCGGTCACTGTCTCGACCAGGAAGGCCTGGTTCTCGGCGCCGCGGCGGAACTTCTCATCGAGCCCGGCGCGAAAGAGCGGCGTCACGGCCAGGCTGATGCCGGCATAGAACGGCAGCGACAGGATGACGAGGCCGGTCAGCCAGAGGCTGTACCAGGCCATGACGGCGAGGAAGACCACGGTGAAGAGTAGATCGATCACCAATGTCAGGCTGGAACCGGTGATGAACTGGCGGATGTTTTCCAGTTCCCGCACCCGGGCGACGGAATCGCCGACGCGCCGCGCGCCGAAATAGGCGAGCGGCAACGCCACCAGGTGATGGAACAGCCGGGCGCCCAGCTCGACATCGATCCGGTTGGTGGTATGGCTGAAGACATAGGTCCTGAGCGCGCCGAGGACCGTTTCGAAGATCGAGACGGCAACCAGGCCCACCAGCAGCACGTCCAGGGTCGAGATGCCGCGATGCACCAGCACCTTGTCGACCACCACCTGAAAGAACAGGGGTGAGATGAGGCCGAAGATCTGCAGAAAGAAAGAGGCCAGCAGCACCTGGGCCAGAACCTTGCGGTACTTGTAGATAGCCGCCATGAACCAGGAGAGGCCGAACCGGCTGCCGAGGTCTGAGAGCGAGGCCCGCTTGGTGATCAGCACCAGACTGCCGTCCCAGAGACTTTCCAGGGCGCTGCGATCCATCAATTCAGGCCGGGCGCCTTCGACACGCGCCAATGCTTCCCCGCGAATGACCAGCACCTTCTGCGCATCGGCGCGGAGGATGATCATCGCGCCGCCGTGACTCGTGCCGGCAAGAGCCGGCAGGGGCGTCACGCCGAGGCGCGCGAAGCCGCTGTGGCTCTTGCGCGCCCGCAAGCCCTGGCGCCGGGCGAGCCGCACGATTTCATCCGCGCCGATCTCGGCAATGCCGGCGAATTCGCGCGCCAGGGCATCCTGCCCCAAGGCCAGGCCGTGGTAGCGAAACAGGAATGCCAGCGCCCCCATGACCTGCAGGCGTGGAAGGTGGATGGTGGTTCGCTCGGTCGCATTCATGGCAGGATGTCCCAAAGACAATTGTCACGCCGAGAACCAGCAGGGCGCCGGCCGGGTGATGATCGGAACGGTCCCGGCCGCGCTGTCCCCTGTCGTCGTAAAGGCGCCGCTGCGATGGCGTTACGCGCGGACTTGGTAAAACGCCGCGCGCACTTTCGCCGCATCCAGGCGGCACCGTGTCCGGCGCTTCCGGCTAGGCGTGGGTGGTCGATTGCGTGGAAAGGGTCGTCGTATTCGCGCTGACCGGTGCGTCGTTGAGCGAATAGGCCTTGATGTAGTCGATCTTCATATCGGAGCCGTTCGGCAGCCCGTCCGTCGGGGTGCCGGCGATGCCGCCAACGGCAAGGTTCACCAGCATATACATCGGGTCATGCATGTCCGCCGGCGTGGCAGCCTGGAAAATGGCGACATCGTCGAAGTACCAGGTGATCGTATCGGACTTCCACAACACACCATAGGTATGGAAGCCATCGGTGTTGTCGACCTGGACATTCATCCCCTGCTTGGTATGGGTCCCTGTCGCATCGGAATGGACCGTGGTCTGGATCGTGTGCGGATCCTGCCCGATCATTTCGACCACGTCGAGTTCGGGCGGCCAGGAGCCGTCCTCCGGCAACAGCCAGAAGGCCGGCCAGGCGCCTTGCTCGCTCGGCATATCCGCGCGCATTTCGAAATACCCATAGGTCTGCGCGAAAGTGGAATAGGTGCTGAGGAGGCCCGAGGTATAACCATAGCCCCCCACCAGGGGCTTCATGGCGTCCGGTGTCTTGTCGGCGGAGATCGTCAGCACGCCGTTGGAAACGGAAAAGGGGTTGAGCGAGGCCGTCGGGGCATAGAGTGGATTGACATACCACTGCAGTTCGCCATTGCCGGTGAGGGTGCTGCCCGAGGTCGGCGCCCAGGGAAACTTCGCGTCCCAGGTACCGGTGGTGCCGCTGTGAAGCGATAGCGTATTGAAATTGTCGGCGAAGGTCTGCGTCAGCTGCGAACGATCGAGCGCCAGCTGGAACTGGTTTGCCTGCAGATCTCCCGCCGTCTTATTGGCCAGGACCAGTTTCTCGCCATTGCCGAAATCCAGCCAGAGGTCGGTGCCCTGCTGCGAGACGTGGCTGAGCAGCTGGTTGAAGGAGGTGAAGCCGTATTGGTTGAGGCGAATCTTGTCGTCGCTGCCGAAATCGGTGATCAGGTCACTGCCGTTGCCCTTGGTGACGATGAAGGTGTCGGCGCCGCCACCGCCCGTCAGCACGTCATTGCCGGCGCCGCCATCAATGATCTGGCTGCCGGAAGCGCCGGAAATGATGTTGTCCAGGCTGTTGCCGAAGGCATAGCTGCCGCTGCCGGTCACCGTCAGGTTCTCGAAATTGGCTGGCAGGGTATAGCTCATCCAGGTGTTGATCGTATCGACGCCGCCGCCGGCCGCTTCCGATACATGGTTCTTCGTCGAGTAGAGATAATAGATGTCGTCGCCGCCGCCGCCGCTCATCGTCACGTCGACGGCGGCGTCGCCATACATTGAATCGTTGCCGCTTGTGCCGGCAAGCACGGAGCCGGATTTCATCCCGCTGGCGGAGAACCAGTGCGTCGATGCGCCACTGTAATAGAGCGCTTTGCCGAGGGCATTGAGAATCGATTTGAGAGCCATTGACATGTCTTTCGTTGGGCCGCTGCCTGCGCCGATCGCCTTTGGTTGCGACAAGAACGGCAGCCGAGTTGCATGGTGATCAAATCTGTTCGGAGAAATACGCTGCTCTCGACGGCAACTTTGGAAGACATCTCGCGGATGTTGCGAGGACACTGAGTGGGCGGCGAACAGATGGGAAATTTTGTATGCGCGTATCCTGAAAAAAATCTTAATGGAAGACGGACGAAGCAAGCGACAGCGCATGACGACACGATGTCGGCGGTCGAACGAAGCGCTCTTTTGTTGGTTCCCGCTGCGCGGCGCCCTTCGTCTAAAATGCAACGTAACTCTCGCGCGCATTCTTGTGCCTGCCGCGCAGCCATTGGTGCGCGTGACGCGCTTATGCGCGCGTGAGATATCGACTGCAGGACAACGACAACTGATCATAATGACGATGCTCGCGCGATTTCTTCAAAGTGGAGCGAGCAAGGGCACCCGCGACAGCCGTCATTGAGAGCAGAGGAAGCATTGCGTCCTTCATCGCGCAACTCATTGGATGACGCGTGCAATCAGCGCGGTCATCATCGTGTGCGTTTCCGTAATTTTCCGCGCGCGCATTTTGTCGAAGCTCACAATTCAGCGGAGAAAATTTTCACTCAGTCCGAAAATTTTTCGTCGTCATCTTCGTCATGGCCCGTGACCTTGCCAGATCTCGACAAAAAATTGGGAATGGGAGTCGCTCTTCTTTTTCCGCAGATCGCATTCAAGTGTGACCATCCGCGCCGGCGATGTGATCTCTAGGAGATGGATCGGGGAGTCGAGCCTGGTGACCACAAACGGGTCGCAGCATCTTCGACACATCGACGCGTTCAGCGCCGGAGGAGTCGTGAGAAGCTTACGGCAGCCATGCGCGTCCGCTTGCCGCGAAGACGGATCGGCAAATTTGCTGGACCGGGTCCTCATGGGTTGCCGGTCGCCAGATCCAACGTCCGCGGCGCTTCCGCGTAACGCCTCATGCATCTGCCCGATTGCTCCAGGAAGGGCGATCAACGATTTCCGCGGCCTTCGTCAAACTCCATCCAAAAAGGCCGGTCCGCTTGGTTTTCAACTACATCACCTATGCTGCATCGCAGCATAAAAGCGAGCAATGTGATATGTTGACGATCAACAGGTAGACATGTCATACCAGTTTCGCCTCGAAACGAGGTGACGGCGGAAACACGCCATAACGGGGAGGACCAGATGCGACAAAGATTCGGAATCCATCACAGTCACGCGGCGGCGCGCCTTGGTAACGGGCGGCGATGGATATTGGCAGCGGCGGCGGCGATGACGATTGCCGGCGGTGTCGGCTCGCAGGCTTGGGCGGCAACGGTGGCCAAGCCTTTTGATGCCTGGCCGGAGCCGCAGATCAAGGCAACCATGACGGTTGACGAGGCGAAGGCGATCGCGACCGAGCGCACGCGTCCGCAGACCGAGTGGAAGGGACCGACCAGCGGTCCACAGGCGACGACAGATGCTGTCACGGTGGTCTATGTATCGGCCGATGAATCCTACGTCTCCTTCGTCAATTGGGGACGCGGCGTCGAAGAAGCGGCGAAAGCCCTGGGCTGGAAGACCGTCATTCTGAACGGCAAGGGAACGATCACCGGCACCTTGCAGGCCATGCAGCAGGCGGTCTCGCTCAATCCCGCAGCCATCGTCACCTCGGCCGATGCCAGCGCGCTGCAGGAACCTATCAAGCAGGCCGTCGCCCAGAACATCCCGGTTATCGGCATCCATGCCACGGCCTATCCGGGGCCGGACCCGAAGCTCAATCTCTTCACCAACATCTCCTCCAATCCGGCGGAGATCGGCGAAACCCAGGCGGCCTATGTGATCGCCCAGTCGGACGGCAAGGCAAAGCTGCTGCATTTCCTCGATAACAGCTTCGCGATCGCCCGTTTCAAGGCGAAGGCAGCGACCGATCCCGTGAAGAATTGCAGCGGCTGCAGCTTCATCGACATGGTCAATATCCCCATCGCCGATCAGACCAAGCGGATTCCCGCCGTCATTTCCGGCATCGTCGCCAATCACGGTGACGGCTGGTGGGGCACCACCTGCTGTGACAATTTCTATCCCTATATTGCCTCGGCCTTGCGTTCGTCGGGTATTGCTGCGGACAAGGTGCATCTGGTCGGCTCCGATGGCCCGCCCTCGGCCTATGACATGATCCGCAAGGGTGAATACGAAGTGGCGACCGTGCCCGAACCCAGCACCCTGTTCGGCTATCAGGCGATCGATGCCGTGGTGCGCGCCATGGCCGGCCAGGCGCCATCGACTTTCGTGCAGCCGACCTATCTGGTGACGAAGGAGAATG
>Ga0255336_100753_pt1 | contig 37785 bp, 36 predicted proteins | sample MeOH1_35cm_T3_17_FD_189102 | JGI IMG/M metagenome (GOLD analysis project Ga0255336, IMG submission 189102) | Sandy soil microbial communities from University of British Columbia, Vancouver, Canada - MeOH1_35cm_T3_179 | ecosystem: Engineered > Artificial ecosystem > Sand microcosm > Unclassified ...
GACCGGTGTGAAGCTCGCGAGACGCGTGAAATCCACATATCCACCGAGCAAAAATTCGCCGCCCCAAAGCGCGTTGTCCAAGCCCATGCCCAGCCCGTCGAGCACGATGCCAAGCACCTCCGTGCCCAAGCCGATATCGTTTTCCGCAAGACACGCTGCAAAATGCGCGTGATGGTGCTGGATCTCGGCCAGCGGTAAATGCCGTTGCCGCGCGATATCGATGCCAAGCTTGCGCGACAGATACTCGGGATGCAGGTCGACCGCGACGAAGCGCGCGTCGTGTTCGAACAGATGCCGATAACGCACGAGCGACGCCATGTAGTCGCGATACGTCTCGCCGTTCTCCAGTTCGCCGATGTGATGCGAGAGGACCGCTTCGCCATCGCGCAGCAGGCAGAATGTATTTTTCTGCTGTGCGCCCATCGCAAGAATCGCCGGTGCGCTAGAAAAATCGCTCGGCAAACGCAGCGGCGCGGGCGCATAACCGCGCGAGCGGCGCAGCAACCGCGGTACGCCGCCCATGACCCGCGCAACCGAATCGTCCACGCGCCGCGCGATATCGCGGTCGTTCATCAGAAACGCATCGGCCATGCCTGCGAGACGTGTGCGGGTTTCGTCGTTACCGATGCATTGCGGCTCGTCGACGAGGTTGCCGCTGGTCAGCACGACCGGGCCGTCGAGCGATTGCATCATCAGATGATGCAGCGGCGTTGAAGGCAGCATGAACCCGAGCGTGGCGATGCCCGGTGCTACGCCCGGAAACGGATCGCTTGCGCCGCGATCGATCATCGGCATGATGACGATTGGCCCGGCCGCGCTTGCAAGCAAGACCTTGTCCGCGTCGCTCACCGCGCAGTAACGTTCGATCATCGCCACGTCGCGCGCGAGCAGTGCGAACGGCTTGCGCTCGCGATGTTTCAGCGCGCGCAATTTCGCAACTGCCGCATGATCCGCCGCGGCGCACGCAAGCTGAAAACCGCCAAGCCCCTTGATCGCGACGATCTCGCCGCGCTGGATCAAGCGACACGTCGCATCCAGCGGATCACCTTGTTCGAGCGAACCATCGGCTCGCTCCAGCCATAGGTGCGGACCGCAAGCCGGACATGCAACCGGTTGCGCATGAAAGCGCCGGTCGGCCGGATCGTCATACTCGCTTCTGCACGCGGCACATAGCAGAAACACCGCCATCGTTGTATTCGGGCGGTCATAAGGGATCGCCTGAACGATCGACAAGCGCGGCCCGCAATGCGTGCAGTTTGTGAACGCGTAACCGTATCGACGGCTCGACGGCTCGAAGGTCTCGTCGATACAAGCACGGCACGTTACCGCGTCCGGCACCACCCCGGTATGCGCATGTCCGCCTTCGCTCGCAACAATCCGAAACCCGCTGGAAGGCGGCGGTATTTCGTGGAGCGCGTAACGCTCGATGGCATCAATCCGCCCAAGCGGCGGACAACCGGTTCGCAAGCCCACGACAAAATCGTCGAGTGTGGTCGTATCGGCCCATGCGTGGATCAGCACGCCTTCGCTGTCGTTGCATACATCGCCACTCACACCGCGATCGCGCGCAAGCCGCCATACCGCGGGCCTGAAACCCACACCCTGCACCAATCCGCGCACACGAATGACCGCACCGACCCACGATATCGCGGGCGGTTCGTCGCGAACCGGTGGCGGGCACAGGCTCATGGCCTTGCCCGTCACATGTTGCGGATACGGATATAGCGGCGGATATCCTTCATGTTCGCCGCAATGCCGACAATCAACGCCGGCAATAACAAGTACTTCATCAAGAGCTTCATCATGCTCTCCAGTGGTCCTGCGACACGCTCCCGGCGTTGGCCACGGCGGTCGGCGCCTGCGTGTTTTCGATCATCGTTTCAATGGTTTCTACCGCTTCATTCACTGCTGCCGCGACGGGCTCGCTCAGTCCCATGCGACCTTCCTGCCCCTCCTCCGTGCCTAGACTTTCCGGCTCACAACCAATCAGGACGATACGTCCCACTTCGCCGCCCATCGCCGCCACTGCCTGAAGGACTTTCGCCGGATCCAGATCGTGCGGCGAGATCATCACGGGCGAAGCATCGCCTTTGAAGTCCTCGCCAGGGCTCCCGGCGGAAGGCTCGATCGTGTACAGCGTTCCGGGCGGTCCATCGCGATGCGTTGCATCGACGAGGATGGCGAGGTCCACGCCGTCCAGCAGCGCGTAATACAGATCGATCCCCCGGATTCCATAGTCGATCACACGAACATCCGGCGGCCAGGCATCGCGTCGTCTTGCGTGCAGACGCCGCACGACTTCGACGCCGAAACCGTCGTCGCCCAGAAAAACGTTGCCGATTCCGGCCACCAGGATCGAGGTCATGACGACCGCTCCTCGCGCAACGGTTCGATCTCGTCGGGTGAAAAAAAGAAGCGATGACCCGGCATGCGCGCCAGTCCGAAGTCGCGCCCCGGATCGCAGTCGATCGTCACCGCCACATGGACGTTGTCCTCGAAATCGCGCTCGATCGATTCGATGGTCGCTATCTGATCGCGCAAGGCCAGGTCAAAGATATCGGCGCGCGCGTGGGGATGCAGCACGACGCGTGAGCCTACCTGCAACGCCACGCCGTCAACGTTGACGCAAACGAGCCGTGGCTTGGCGTCGAGCTCGGCCCACGGCGCGGCGTCGTTGGGTTGGTCTCCCGATTCCTCCGATACATCCGGCCAGCCCCCCGTATCCACCCGCACTTCGCGCAAGGTCCCGTGCAGGCGCTGCAAGTCGCTCGCGGACAGGTTTTCCGTGCGTTCAAGCAGCGCGCGCGAACGTTCATCGCCCGCGGCCATCTCGCGTTTCTCGGCGTCAGTCATGGTGAGGATTCGCAGCGTCAGGATCTCGTCGATCTCGGTGGCATCGAAGAGATCGCCCGCGCTTTCCGGCGCTACCTGGGGATAGTCGTAGAGGATGATCGGCGCCGCGAGCATGGTGTCGCGCCGCTCGGCGGAGCCGACCAGCACCGGCCACAAACCGATGTTCGTGCAAGAGGCAACCGCTTCGGCGAGCTCGTCCGGCGGCTCGATCGACGAGACGAACGCAGCGCCCTCCACCGCCAGTACTGCGTGGCATGACAGCAAGGCGAACGACGAAGCCGCATCGCGATTCAAGCGCTGCGGTTCGTCAACCGGCGTGGCGTTGACTATGCGTACCGTGAGCCGGAAGGTGCGCTCAGCGAGTCGTGTTGCACAGCATTCCACACGGCCGTCGATAGCCGCCCGTGTACGCACCAGCGCACCGAGCACGCGGCCGTCCGCTTCCATCAGCGGTTCGACAACACGGCTCCCGGGTAGCGAAAACGGCAGGCGCAGCCCCGCGATACACAATTCATCCAGCGTCAGCGCCGGAACCTCGACGTGCTGTTCACCGGCTTCCTGCCACGCGTCGAAACGCCGCCCGCCCACTTCCAGCGACGCCACCGGCCGCGACGACAATTCATCTACGCCCGTCCATGCAGCCGCAGGCTCGTTCAACTCACGCACGTCCCGTTCGATCAGATGCAGGAAACACGGACGCACCGTTACACGCGTTTCGTCGTCGCCTTCGATCACGCATTCGGTCTGCATCATCGAAGCATCGCTGCCGGACCAGTCGGCCCATGCTCGCGGATACACGCTGCCAAAGGTCCAGCGCTGCCGGTTCTTGACCGAGGACGCACGGTACGGATACAGCATGTATCCCTCGTACAGCACGGCCTGAACGATCCCGTCGATGGGGTTCATTGCAAACCTCCCTGCGCGGGCCACGCCTGTTCGCTGCGACTATCGTCCAGCAAGGCAGTCAGTGCCTCGTCCCAGCCGGTTAATCCCCGCTCGATACGGTAGCGCTCCAGCCGCTCGTACACGCCGCGCTGCACGCACATCCATGCGCTGTTCGGGTAGTAGTAATCGCGCATCGCGCGCCACGTCGCGACCGGCAGGCGAAACGCTGCTTCCTTGTGCCACGGAACACGCGCGACGTGCAACGTGCCGTCGCTCTCGCGATAAAAAATAGTACCGCTGAATTGCAGCATCAACGGAATCTCTCCGTCTCCCAGCGCATCGAAATACTTCGTCGCCGCGACATTGAAGTCGAACGTGCACGGCACCGGCAGGTCGACCGTGCAGGTATCGGTGAACGGAGGAACAGCGGCGTTCGCATGCGTCCACAACAGGGTCCGCAATGTTTGCGACCAGCGTTGCGGAACGCCGAACAATTCGCTCAGCCGCGCCTGATCGACCGGCTCGTAACTACGCCGGGTCGCTTCTATCTGGATTTGGCAATGCAGCGCGAGGCTCGCGATCTCGTCGTGCGTGTTCGACGTGTTCGACGTGTTCGGTGTTTTCATATTGGTCACCCGCAGCTTGAACAACAGCAGCGGCGACACTGAATGCAGCGCGACCTCCGCACCCTCGACAACGAAGTCAAGATCAGGCATTCGGCACTCCCTCGGGCAAACGCTCGCCCGCTTTCAGCGCGGCGAAACAGGCATGGATCGCACGCCATGCATCGACACCGCCCGACAAGCCACGCCAGCGCACACGAATCACGCCGGTCAGCGCATAACACTGGTCGATAGGCACGCGATAATACTCACGTGCGCCTTCCACGCGGTTGACCAACAGCGCTTCAACGTCGGGTTCGAGGGTATCGAGGATGGGGTTATCGACAACCAGGCGATCCCATGCGCTCAGGTCGAGCGACGACTGCATCGCACCGGCCGCACCGGGGTACATCGCGATCACGCGTTGCGCCGCCGAATCCCGGTAGAAAAACGCGATGCCGATCGGGATCGCCAGCGCGTCCCATTGTTCGTCGCTGAGATGAAAGTCGCTGAGCCGGGTACCGCGTTCCGGCACCCGCTTATATCGCGCATTCTGCTGATTGCCGAACAGCAGCGCGCACGCGCGGCAGCAGCAATGCAGCGCGTGCTGCTCCAGTTCGACCAGATGCGGATGGACATTGTCGAGCGGTTCGCCACACAGTTCGCATAGCGTCGTCAACGGTGGCCGGGCAAACGTCCGCAACGCGGCAACCCAGCCGCGTTGTCCGGGTTGCCCGGGTTGACCCTCCCCGCGCGCGTTCATGATGTAGGCAGCGTTGCAACAAACCGCAGCTCGTGGACATTGACGTCCGGCATCCCGTCTATTTCAATGTGCGCTACGTCCGGCGCCTGTTCAAAAATCGCCCGCTCGATGTCGTTCTGCACATCGGCAGGCGTGACGTGCTTGCCAGTCAGCACGCCCGCCAGACGAACGCGTACCAGGTCCTCCCGCGCATCGACCACTTCGATCCCCATGCCTTGCGCACCGAGCGGCGCGCGCAGCCCTTCGACCGCGTGCTGCACCCGGTTTGCCAGATCCTGCGGATGCAGTCCATGCAGCAACAACAATGCGCTGACCTGCTTGTCCTGCATCAGCCGGGCGACAATCGGCCCGTCGGCGCCGTCCGCCTCCGTCACGATGTCGGCCAGCCGGGCAAGGCCGCTCGCATGCAGATCAAGCACCACCTGCAGCAACGCTTGCGCAATGTCTCGCGCATGCTTGTTCTCCAGCGCCGCCAGTGCTGCAATCAGTTCGTCGATGCGCTGTTGTTGTTCTTCAAGCCCGCGCGCGCCGCTCATGAGTGCCCTCCCGGTTTCATGCCCAGCGGAACGCCGAAGGTCGGCGAATGCGCGACATCGACGGTCTTGCCATCTCCCACGTACATATGGACACCGCACGGCAGGCACGGATCGAAGCTGCGCACCGCGCGCATGATGTCGATGCCTTTGAACTTGTCCGGCCCGTTCTCTTCGAAGATCGGCGTGTTCTGCACCGCGTCTTCGTACGGTCCCGGCGTGCCGTAGATATCGCGCGGATTTGCGTTCCACGGGGTGGGCGGATACGGATGGTAGTTCGCAATCTTGCCGCCCTTGATCACGAGGTGATGCGACAGCACCCCACGCACCGCCTCATGAAAACCACAGCCGATGGCTTCATCGGGCACCTGGAACGGCGTGAAGGTGCGCGTGTGGCCCGCATGCAATTCGGCCAGCGCCTTCTCCGCGAAATGCAGCGCGCAAGCTGCCGCATACGCCTGGAAGTAAGTGCGCGCACGGTCACGTTCGATCGCGTTGCTCCACTTTGGAATGTTCCATTCGAACTCGACTTCGGGTTTGAGCGCCGTCTTCGGCAAATAGATCTTCACGCTGTGGCCCGTCGACTTCACATAGCCGATATCCACCAGACCTGCGAGTGCGGTCGTCCACAAGCGTGCGATCGGACCGCCGCCGGTATCGAGCGCAAGGTAATCGCCGGTGCGTTTGTCGTACCAGCGCGGCGACATCACCCACGTATAGTTGCCGTCGAACTTGCGTTTTTGCGGCCGCGGCAAGGTGGTCTGGTTCCAGGGATGTTTGCGGTCGATCGGGTTGCCCAACGGGTCCTCACGAACAAACGTTTCTTCGTGATCCCAGTCCTCATAGAACGAGCTGCCGAGCAGGATGCGGATGTTCAGGTTGATCTCGACCAGATCGGTTGTCACCAGTTCGCCGTCCACCACCACGCCCGGCGTGACGAACATGCTGCGGCCCCAGTCGGTCATGGTCTTGTAGTTGTAGTCGCACACGTCCGGGTCCTGGAACGATCCCCAGCACCCCAGTAGAATCCTCCGGCGACCCACTTCCTCGTAACCCGGTAGCGCTTCATAGAAGAAGTCGAACAGGTCGTCGTGCAGCGGCACGACTTTCTTCATGAACTCCACGTACTTCATCAGCCGCGTGATGTAGTCGGTGAAAAGCTGCACGGTCGGCACTGTGCCCACGCCCCCGGGATACAGCGTCGACGGATGCACGTGACGTCCTTCCATCAGGCAGAACATCTCCCGCGTATAACGGCTGACATGCAGCGTCTCGCGATAGAACTCGCCGGTGAACGGATTCAACGCGGTCATGATGTCCGCAATGGTCTTGTAGCCGTGGATCTGCGCATGCGGCGAGGCGGTCTTCTGCGCTTTCGCCCAGACACCCGGGTTCGTTTCCTTGACCATCCGCTCGCAGAAGTCGACGCCCACCAGGTTGTCCTGGAAGATGTTGTGGTCGAACATGTACTCGGCCGCTTCGCCGAGATTAACAATCCACTCCGCCATGTTCGGCGGTTTCACGCCGTAGGCCATGTTCTGCGCATACACCGAACAGGTCGCGTGGTTATCGCCGCAGATGCCGCAGATACGGCTGGTAATGAAGTGCGAGTCGCGCGGATCCTTGCCCTTCATGAAGATGCTGTAGCCGCGAAAAATCGACGACGTGCTGTAGCACTCGGCGACCTTGCGCTGCTCGAAATCGATCTTCGTATAGATGCCGAGACTGCCGACGATCCGCGTGATCGGATCCCAGTTCATCTCGACCAGTTTGGCAGGCTGTGATGCCTTGCCCGACTTTAGTTCAGGTGCCGCAATGTCCGCCATGACCCCCTCCTGGATACTTCTGTCTCTCGCTGAGACCGCCGTTAGGTTCATTACCCTTTATCCAGCGGCGGTTTGCATGTGTTCCGCGCAGCCGTTCAGCGACGATAGCCAGTCGTCAGCTCAGGACGGTTATGCCGCCATTTAGGTTCATCGTTGATGGTCGTATTGGTGAGCTTGCGCAAACTGCGAATCAGCCCGCCATAGGACTTGATGAGATTCGACGACAGGACCGCACCGGGTGGCTGGTCCATGAACGGCATGAACTTGTCCGGGAACCCCGGCATCGTGCAGCCGATGCAGATTCCGCCCACGTTCGGACAGCCTCCAACGCCGTTGATCCAGCCGCGCTTCGGCACGTTGCAGTTGACCACCGGTCCCCAGCACCCCAGCTTGACAATACAGTTCGGACTCCCATATTCCGTGGCGAACAGCGCCTGCTCGTAGGAGCCCGCGCGGTCGCAGCCATCGTGCACGGTACGCGTGAACAGCCACTTCGGACGTAGCGCGGCATCGAGCGGAATCATGGGCGCGAGGCCGGCGAGTTGATAAAGCAGGTACAGCAGCGTCTCCATGAAATTGTCCGGCTGCACCGGACAACCCGGAACGTTGACGATAGGCAGGCCCGCTTTCGATTTCCAGTCCCAGCCGAGATAGTCCGCCAGGCCCATGCAACCCGTGGGATTGCCTTCCATCGCATGAATGCCGCCGTAAGTCGCGCACGTGCCCGCGCCGACGACGGCCAGCGCCTTGGGCGCAAGGCGATCGAGCCACTGCGGAATCGTGATGGGTTCGTGCGTATCGGGATCCGTTCCCATGGCGGCCCAGTACCCTTCGCGATTGATTTTTTCGTTCGGGATCGAGCCTTCCATGACGAGCACGAAGTTGTCCATCTCACCCCGCGCCGCAGCATGAAACGGGGCCATGAACTCCGCGCCGTTTTCATAGGCCAGCACCGGGTTGTGCAGATGGACCTTCGGCAGTCCAGGGATTGCGCCGAGCAGCACGTCTTCAATGCTGGGCTGCGTAGCGGCGGTAATAGATACTGAATCGCCGTCGCAACCGAGGCCCGCGGTAATCCACAGGATGTGTACTTCCTTCAGTGCAGGGGCGTGCTGAGTCTTGCGGCCATAGGGAATGGCGCTTGCCGGATCCATGGTGGAACCTCCTCGCCTGCTGGCGATTTTGTGACACCCCCGCGGATTGCAACGTGTCTGTTGCCGGCCGTGGCGGGGACCCGCCTTGCGCGAATAGATCAAGCACGGCGATCGACGGATGCCGCTTTGGTCTGTCTATTCGCTCGCCTTTCCGGTCTGCATTAGGTCGATATTTAAACCGCGGTTAAATACGCGGTTAAACCGTGAGTAAGCCGCAGTTAAACGTTTCGCCGGCATGACCGTGTTTTTTATTCTCTTAAATATAGTTCGTAACGCTAGCCAATCAACCGGTTTCTGCGAAGGTTTTCCCGGGCCTGCGTCGAAACGGCCGGCAACGCCCTGCCGGCCGTTTGAACATGCGGCGCAAATGGGTGTTCAACGATCTATTCGAGCATCGCACGTGATGACATAGGTAGAACAGGACGCGACACGGGCACCTTTTTTTTCGCTGCCCAATCGCGCCCTTCCTACGCGGCAATGATCACGTCTTTACGACGTCACGCAGGTAAAGCTCGATGCTGAATTGACGTCGCCGCTGCCGTTGTACTTCGGCCAGGCGGGGTAACGGCACATCGGACGCGTCAGAACGACGCTGCCGTCCGCCCCAACTCTTCTAGCCGTCAGTTGATCCGGCGGCACGACGCCCTTCTCTACCCAATTCTCGAGCGCCGTCAGTCGGTCGGCAAGCGGTGCCCCCGGTCCAGTACCCGAATGTGTCACACCGGGGGAGTCGTAAAAACGCATGAAACCGTCGGTTGCAGATTGCCCCATCGTTTGCACGACCTTGTTGTAATACGCGATTGTTCCGAACACTTCCACCAGGTGATCGCTGAGGCCGTGCCAGAGAATCAGCTTGCCACCGTGTGCGGCAAAAGCACTCATGTCGGGGTTGGTCGCATTGACCTTCGCGGAAACCGATTGCCATATCGCCGCGTCGGCGGTCGGGTTATAGGTCAGCAAGTTCGTGTTCGCGTTTCCGGTGATGGCGTATTTCACCCATTGATCGCAGAAGATACCGAGCCCCGAGGAGATCGCTGCCGGTGTGCTGCCGAACTGAAACGTACCCCATCCGCCCGCGCTGTCCGACTCGGCTCCCATGCCCCACCGAGGCGCTATTGTCACACCGTTGGCAAGCGGAACCGGCAAGATACTGTCCGTTACAAGCAGTTGAATGGACGCGAGCTGAGCATCCGACAAGCAGGTGTCTCCGCTGTCATTTCCGCCGGGACAGCGCAGCGTTTTCGGATCGAATGTGCAGGCTTGCACGTTCGAGATGACTCCATCCGCGACGCCGTCCAGTGCATCGCATGCTGCGAGTTGCGCGGTTTCGAACAGCTCGATCTTGTTCGGGTTCATCCATCCGGCGGCACCCTTGCCAAGGATCTGCTGCTGCACTGCAGTGCCCTTTTGGATCACCTGGTCATAGTCGATCACCGGCTCCAGCGCGACGATGCCGTCGTAATTCTGCGGGTAACGCTGCGCCTGTTGCAGCGCTTCGCGCCCACCAGTCGAGCCGCCGTAGAAGTATCGGTACGTTGGTGCAACACCGTAGACCAGCTTGGTCGCGGCTTCCGTGACGGCGTAGACCAGCGGGATCGATGCGAAGCCGAAGTTGTCGAAGCCACTCGGGTTGTTCAACGCGAAAGATAGATCGAACGCACTCGGACTCTGGTGTCCGCTGTCGTCCGCTGCGATCACGTAACCGCGTTTTCGGACGTCGTTTTCAGGCTGAAACACGCCGAAGGTATCTGTGATGCTCCCGTCATAACCCCCGCCGCCCTCCTGGATCGTTTTCTTGTTCCATGCAGCGGTGATGGGCATATCGATTTTGAAGTTGATCGTCGATGTCGGCGACGAAACGATCCGCCCCAGCACCGAACACATCTCTGGTTGCGTCGTGGAGGCGGGCTGGATGCTCGTGCTGACAACCGTACCTGTGGCAAGCGTTTTTCCAGTGAGGCCCGAGCAAGTCTGTTCAAACGCCTGAGTCGCGGTCAACTGCGCCGCTGAAGTATTGCCGCCACCGCATCCGCTTAAACTCAGGCTACCCAACGCAGCAGTTAAAACGAGCGTTCCATTCAACAGGTAATGCTGCGATAGTTGTTTATCGTGTGTGCTCACGTCTCCTCCGTTCCTGCTGTATGTAAAACGTGGACAAGCAGTCCCCTTGCGATGCCAGATATGGCTCCGGCTATCGCGATGGGTGCGATCAGTTTGTTGACCTCCTTCTTTGCGTGCTTCGGTTCGCGTCACTCGATGACGATCACCGAGTCCGCGTTGGAGAAAAGCCGTTGCACGTCGTCTGCGCGCAGGGTCAGCACAGCCCGCTGGTTGACGTAACCCTTGTCTGTAATCTCACCCGCCTCGAGCGAAGGCGCGCCGGAAAGGATCACGGCCCGTGCGGCGCGTTGCGACGTGCCGCTATCGCGTGCCATGCGACGCAGGCCTTCGAGCACGGTCTCGCGAACGGCTGGGTGACGACTTAATTGCTCCCCTGTGCCCTCCGATATATCGAGCTCAGCCGCCAGCGCGCGCAACACCTGCGTCGGGAAAATCAGCAGGCCGATTTCATCGCGGTCATGACCCGCGACCACCACGTCCAGGGCGAAAGGCGCGAGCGCGCCGACGGCTTTCAGTCGAAGCGTGCCGACCGATACCCATGTGCCGCTCGACAGCTTGAAGTCCTCTGCAATGCGTCCGTCGAACACCACTCCGGCGTTCGGATCCTCGGGATCGCAGAGCTTGCCTGCGTCGCCGATGCGATAGAAACCCTCTTCGTCGAAGGCGGCTGCGGTTGCCGCCGGATCGTTCAGATAGCCGGGAAACACCGACGGACCGCGCACCCGCATGTCGAGTTTGCCGGCGCAAGGCACGAACTTGAGTTCATTGCCGGGCGTCGGGACGCCGATGTTGCCGGCCACGTCATGATGGAAATGGACGCTCGTGACGACCGGCGAAGTCTCCGTGGAACCCCATGCCGATGCGAAGAAAACCGGTGCTTCGCGATGGCGTACCGCCACTCGCTCGAAACGATCGCGCAGCGCGGGCGGCAGGCTCGCCGCTGCATAAAACAACATCTGCAAGCGCTCGAAAAATCGTGCGGCGAACAAGTCGTCGGCTTCGAGAAACGGTGCGAGCGCATCGAAGCCGCGCGGGACGTTGAAATGCAGCGTCGGCGCCACGTCGCGCAGGTTCTCGACCGTGCGTTCGATGAGACCCGGCACCGGACGTCCATCGTCTACATACAGCGTGCCGCCATTGCGCAGCACCAGATTGAAGTTGTGGTTGGCGCCGAAGGTATGGCTCCACGGCAGCCAGTCGACCACGACCGGCGCTGCGCCATCGACGAAAGGCCAGCACTGCGCGATCATTTGCTGGTTCGCGCTCAGCATCCCGTGCGTGTTGATGACAAGCTTCGGTTTGCCCGTTGAGCCCGATGTCAGAAGTAGCTTCGCGATATCGTCAGGCGCGATCCGCGCATAAGCCGCATCGACGTCAGAGCTTGCAGCGGTTGACAACAACGCATCGAATGGCAGCCATCCAGCCTTCGGCGCGATGGTTGCGGCGATCGGGCAATCGAGCGGTGCAGCGGCGAGCGCATGGCCGTAGGCATCGCCGTCTTCGACATAAACCAGCGCCGGATCGAGTTGCCTCAAGATGCCGTGCAGCTTCGTCATGTCCTTCGCCACGCGCGCATAAGCCGATGACACCGTCGCGCTCGGCCGTCCGACGAGCATGGCCGCGAGTGTCATCAATGCATGATTGATGCTGTTGTCAGAGAGCACGGTCACCGGCCGCTCGGGGGCGGCCGCCAAGCCGAGCAGCGCCTGACCGATCGAGCGCGTTTGGCGCAGCGCATCGGCATAGGTCACCACACGCCAGCTTGTGCTTTCACCTTGCCGGCGAACCCGTTCTGCGAGGAACGGCACATCGGGCGTGAGCATGGCCCAATGCACGAGCCAGTCGATCACGCTGCGCCGGAACGGCGCGAGCGGCGTACGCGAACGCAGCACGAAACTGTCATCGGGCCTCGTTTCCCGCGCGATATCGGGTTGCGCGAGCCCTTCGCGCATCGTGCAAATCGGAGCGCTCAGTTCAGGACCCATTGACCACCTCTGACGACAACCAGCACGCGACCCGTAGCGCCATAGGCTAACGCGAGCTTTCGGCATGACTGTGACATCGTTTGTCTCCTGCTTTATTGTTGTGGGAAGGTCGGGCTCAGCGCATCGCGAAGTCGGGGCTCGGACCGTTCTTGCGCGGCAGTCCCATGATGTCGCGCGCTTCAGTTGGCGTCGCCGGCTCGTAGCCCATCTCGCGCACGAGCCTGACGACGCGTTCGGTCAGTTGCAGATTGGTCGCGAGTTCACCGGGGCCGTAGTACAGGTTGTCTTCGAGCCCAACGCGTACATGACCGCCGAGCAACAGCGAATTCATCGCCGACGGCAGTTGCGCCGGACCGATCCCGCTTACGCAAAAGATGCTGCCTTTGGGCAAGAGATCGACCATGGATTGCAGCACGCGTGGCGTATAAGGCATCGCGTTCTGAAAGTTACGATGCACACCGAGTACCAGGTTGATGAAGAACGGTTCGTCGTCGAAACCCGCGGCTGTCAGTGCGGCGACGTCCTGCACGATATGCGTCGGACTGAAGACTTCCCACTCCGGTTTGATGCCGCGCTTTTTCATCTCGATGGCGAGATGCTTCGACCGTTCCGGCGATGTGTGCATGAGCAACTCCTTATCGCCGAATGTCGCGATGATCGTGGTCGCGTCGAGCGTGCACATTTCTGCGCCTGCATCCATGCCCTTCAGGCGCTCTTCCCACAGGATTTCCCAGTACCCGTTCGGCGCCCGCGCGATCATGTCGCCGTGCACGCCACCGCCCGTCGAGTTGTTGATCACGATGTCGCACTTCGCGCGAATCCGCGTGTTGATGTCGCGATAGATATGCGCGTTGCAAGTCGCGCCATCGTCGGGTCGTCGTGCATGCACCGCGACCACGCTCGCGCCGGCGTTATAGCAGTCGACTACATCACGTGCGATTTCATCGGGCTGCGTGGGCAGGCTGGGATTCTGCTTCTTGCTGGCCATGCCGCCCGTTGGCGCAATGGTCACGATGACTTTGGGTTTGCTCATGTTTGTCTCCGTCGAATGTTTTTGATTTCCAATGCGCGCACCTCACGGGATCGACGCTGCCGCCGCCTTCGCGCGCAGCATCGCGAGGATCAGTTCGTCGCGCTCGGTTGTGATCTGTGTGTCGCTTCGGTTCGCCAGTTCGGCGTCGATACCGTCGACCACCTTCTGCTTCAGTTCGGGCGTCAGCACCGGCGTGCCCAGGTCGTCCCACCAGCTTTCGATCGGTCCGCCGAGGTGGTCGAGCAGATGCCGCATGCCGCCCTCGCCGCCCGACAAATGCAGGTTTGCAAACGGCCCCATGACAGCCCAGCGCAAGCCGGGACCGTAGGCGATGGCATCGTCTATGTCGCTCACGCTCGCGGCGCCGATCGCCACCAGATGGAACGCCTCGCGCCATAACGCGGCCTGCAGCCGGTTCGCAATATGGCCTTTGACTTCCTTCTTCGGATTGATCGGCCGCTTGCCGATGGCACGATAAAAATCGAGCGTCCGCTGGATCGTTTCCGCCGATGTCCGCCTCCCACCTATCACTTCAACCAGCGGAATCAGATGCGGCGGATTGAATGGATGGCCCAGCACCACACGCTCAGGATGGCGGCACGCCGCCTGCACGTCGCTCATCAACAAGCCGGAAGAACTCGATGCAATGACGACGTTCCGATTGAGCATCGCGTCCATGCGTTCGAACAACGCGAGCTTCAGATCGGCGCGCTCAGGACCATTTTCCTGCACGAACTGGGCGCCTTCGAGCGCGGCTTCTAGCGTGTCGTGGAAGCTAAGATTGTCGAACGACGCGCCCGTTTCAAGCCCGCTTTCAACCAATGTCGGCCAATGGCGCAAGACTGCTTCGGTGAGGCGTTCGCTCGCACCCGCAGCCGGATCCGTTGCGCTGACCTTAAGGCCCTGCGCGAGAAAATAGGCGGCCCAACTCGCCCCGATTACACCGGTGCCAACGACCGCAACGCGCTTAATACCAGACTCGGCACTCATCCCTGCCCCCTCTCCGGCGAACGGCCGCCGTTCAGGAACGCCTTCATCCCTTCGGACGCGTCCTGACTGCTCTGCGTCAACGCGGCGGTCAGCGACTCGGTGAACAAACCCTCGCTCATCGACATGTCCTGAATCCGCGCCACTGCGTTGATCGCGGCCCAGTTCGATAACCGCGCATTCGCCGCAACCTGCGCGGCGAGTTCTGCTGCCATCGGCCGCCCGCCCCCCGGCTCGGCGAGGTAATGCGCGAGACCTAAGCGATGCCCATCGGCGGCGGAATATTTGCGGCCTGTCAGCATCATTTCGGTCATGCGATCCGCGCCGATCACGCGGGCAAGACGCACCGACGCGCCGCCGCCCACGAAAATCCCGCGCTGCGCTTCTGGCAACTGAAAAAACGCGTCCGCTTCGGCGATGCGCACGTGCGCGGCAAGCGCGAGTTCCAGCCCGCCGCCGATCACCCCACCCTGCATGACGGCGATGACCGGCTTGTCTGAAAACTGGATGCGTTGAAACACCTGATGCCAGCGCTGCGATGTACGTAGTACCTCAATGGAGCTGCGCACACTGTTCTCCGCGAGATCGAGGCCGGCGCAGAAGTGCCCGCCCGACGCCGACAGCGTGACTGCCCTGACCTCATCGCCGAAGCTTGCAAACGCTGCATCGAGCGCCTCGATCAGCGCGTTGTTGAGCGCGTTGCGCTTCTCGGGACGATGCAACTCGACATGCGCTATCGCGCCGTCGATGCGCACGTTGAGGAGTTCGTGTGCCATTCATTCACCAGAGTTGTTCGATACACATATCTTATAAGATATTTTTTCATGAGCAATCGAAAAATGAGAATTCGGCGTAAACCCCTAAATTTCGTGTCATTTGATACGGAAATGAGTGATTGTCTATTTCAATACGCACGGTTATATATCTTTTAATATACTTATTCACGGTACAGGCCCAAGGCCACCCAGCGCATGACTGCGTTCGCATCGAACCCGAAAACAGCGTGACGCTCGCGTAAAATACGGCTTTCCCTTCCAGAACCGATATGGCGACCAAGACCCGTGACGCTTCGCCATTGCCGACCACGAAGTCCGCGCAGGACACCCTGCTCGGCCATCTGGCGCGGCGCGTACGCATCCTGAGGGCGCAGCGCGGCATGACACGCAAGCAGCTCGCCGAACAGTCGGGCGTGTCGGTGCCTTATCTGGCGCGCGTCGAAGGCGGGGAAGGCAACGTGTCGGTCGCGCTGCTGCACAAGCTGTCCGTGGCGCTCAACGTGCCCATGCAGGATTTTCTCTCCGATGCCGCCGCGCAGAACGCCGACCTCACCATGCTCGTGCAGTTCCTGAAGCAGCAGTCACCCGCCACGCTGGCGCGGCTGCGGCAACAGTTGATCTCGACGCCGGGGTTTTCGGGCATGGGTCATGGCGACCGCATTGCGTTGATCGGCTTGCGTGGCGCGGGCAAATCGACGCTCGGCGCGTTGCTCGCGGCACAGCTCGATGCGCCCTTCGTCGAGCTGGACAAGCTGATTGAGCAGGAAGCGGGTATCGCGATCGGGGAAGTGATTACGCTCTATGGGCAGACCGGCATGCGCCGGCTGGAGCGGCGATGTATTGAACGGATCATCGATACCCATCCGCGCGTGGTGCTCGCGCCTGGGGGCAGCATCGTCGCTGAGGCCGCGACTTACGAGCTCCTGCTGCGCACGTTTTTTACCGTCTGGCTGAAGGCGCGGCCGGAGGTCCATTTCGCTCGCGTGATGGCGCAAAACGACGCGCGGATCGCCACGTCAGCGTTGCAGCGCGAGGCGCTGGAACACATTCACCGGATGCTCGATGCGCGCGAGAATCTCTATCAGCTAACAAACGCGACACTCGACACATCCGATCTGAACGTGGACGAGGCATTGCAGCAACTGGTCGCGTGGACTCAGCCGGCTGCGGCTATTTCTTGAGCTACCGGTTCCTCGCAAATAGCGTATCCCGTGATCCAGCCCCGCGCCGATGGCGTCATCGTGGGGCACCTTTCACCCTGCCCATCGCCACACCGACACGCCTCGCTTTCGTCCCCGAGGCCAGCGGCCCCGCACTATATATGTAACCGGCATGTAACCATTGACCGGCATTTGCAGCCGCTGGAATCGCTCATGAGCGCCCCGTGCTCGGGGCACCTTATTAAAAAGTACGCCTCGGGGTCGGCGACGCCAGCCGGGCCTGAAACCGCACCCACTTAATCAGCGCCAGACTCGATGGCCCTCCATCATAAAAAATTCTCGCGACATCGGTATTTTTTTGCCCCAGAATACGGGGCTCTTAAGTATTGGTAAGTTATGCCGTAACCCAAGTAATGGAGTGTGATCTTAGACTCCCTCCGGCTCAGGGATACAACTTGAGCGGAATGCACTCCCCCGACAGCGGAGCGCGTCGCCGGAGGCATATATGCCGCACGCAACCCAGCCACTTTCCAGCGTGGCATTGATCCTGTCTTCAGCGCTCGGCGACTCGCTGTTGATGATGACCGTGGCACGCAACCTTCGACTGAACGGTATTGCGGTCACGGTGTTCGGCCAACAGATCAATAACATGCGTAGCTGGTTTCCCGGCATCGACATCGAACCCGAATTGCGACTGGACGACTGCGCGGCAAAACTCGCCCGCTTCGACACGGTCATTCAACTTCACGCCAACAAGCCGTTCATCAATCTTGAAAGGCTGCATCCGAAAGTCCTCATCCTCGCCCATCTTTGCAGCGCCAATTCGACGGATTCCATGGCGGAACGCCTGACCCGCTTCTGCCGCGACGAATTGCGCCTCGCCCAGGTCGACAAAGGCAACGGCATCACACCCCTGCCCGGCCTGCGGCACCGGCACCGCCCGCTGCGCGTCGCAATCCATCCCATGGCGAGCACAACCGACAAATGCTGGCTGCCGTCCCGTTTTATCAGCCTGGCGATCAAGCTGCGCGACAGCGGTTTTGACCCGCAATTCGTTGTCGCGCCGGAAGAGCGCGAGCACTGGACGCATATTGAGCGCCTGGGGCTCACGCTCGCGGATCTGGGCCCGCTCGACCAGGTTGCCGCGTGGCTGTACGAATGCGGCTGGTTCATCGGCAACGATTCGGGTATCGGCCATCTTGCCTCGAGCCTTCAGATCCCCACGCTCTCGCTCTTCATGCGCCGCGGCACAGCCCGCACATGGCGCCCGGGCTGGGGGGTGGGTCAGGTGCTGATCGGCAGCGCGTTTCTGCCGACCGGACGGCTCAAGGAGCGTTACTGGAAATACATGTTGTCGGTCAACAAGGTGGCGGATGCGTTCGACCGGCTACGCGCACTTACTGCCAACGCATGAACACCCACACTTCACCCGCTCCTCGCGCCCCCGTTGGCCGGGTGGCTTTCGTCGCCTCCAACGCGATAGGCGACACGCTGGTCTCCATGGTGATCGTCAGGAACCTGATCGACCACGGTTTCGACGTCGCCGTCTACGGCACGCCGGCGCATGCGCTGCGGCAGTGGTTTCCGAGCGTGGCTATCTTTCCACTTCCGCAGGAAAACATCGGGGCCGCGTTTGCCCCTTATGACACGGTCTTCCAGATGCAATGGAACCAGCCGCTGGTCGATCTTATCGATGTCCATCCGCACGTGCTGACGCTGCACGACGTGGAATTCGGCGACCGCCCAGGCTGCATGGCGCAGCGTTTCGCCGATTTCTGCCGTGATGATCTGGCACTCACTGCACCGGTGCTGGATAACGGGATTACGGCGCCTGCGAGCCTCGAGCATCGGAGAAACGCCAAGCGCGTCATGATCCATCCCGAGGCCAGCACCGAGGACAAACGCTGGTTCTCGCATCGGTTTGTCCGGCTCGCCCAGCGCTTGCGCAAGCGCGGTTATGACGTGCAGTTCGTGATCGCGCCGCACGAGCGCGAACGCTGGCGCGACCTGGAGAAGTTCGATATCCCCGCGCCCCATTTCGCGAACCTGCACGAGCTGGCCTGCTGGGTGTACGAATCGGGGTGGTTCATCGGCAACGACTCGGGCATCGGGCATCTGGCATCGAATCTCGGCATTCCGAGCATCAGCCTGTTCCGGCGTCGCCGGGTGGCGGAGCGGTGGCGGCCGGCGTGGGGTCTCGTCGATGTGGTGCTGCCATGGCAGTGGGTGCCCACCGCGTACCTGAAAGAGAGGTTCTGGCGGCACACGCTGACGTGCAACCGGGTCCTGACGGCGTTTGTGCGGCTGACCCGGCAGGCAGCCCGTACGCACGGGTAGATTGCTCGCGCCGGTGGACAGGGTTGGGGGTTCTGGCGCTAGTGGTTGGGGGTCGGTTGGGGGTCGGTACCGGGTGGGTTAGTTCGGGGTTAGTGGTCTGCGTGAGTGAGCTGATTTCTTTATAAGTGCCAGCCCCCTGTGGTCAATTTCGCGACAGCTTCTGAGCCGCTACGCGTAGCGGCTGACAGCAGTGGCCCGCTGCCAAGCGGATTCCGGCGGCATAACACGCGGTTCGTCGTCGAATTCAATCGGGGCCGCACCCAACCCGGCTGGGGTAAAGACATAACCTCGCCCCCGGATGGTCTGGATCAGGCGCGGCCTCGACGGGTCCGATTCGACAATCCGCCGCAGCCGGCAGACAAGCACGTCCAGCGAACGGTCGCAGTGCCCTTCGCCGGCACCTCGCAGCCTGTCGGCAATCACCCGCCGGGACAGCACCTCCAGCGGATGTTCCGCGAACAGGCGCAGCAACGCGAACATGCTCGAATGCATGGCGACGGGCACGCCGTTGCGCGTCAGCCGGCGGGTGTGGAAATCGAGGACAAATTGGCCGATGTCGCACTGCCCCAGCGCACCGGCAAGCGCAGGCGCTTTGTGCGGCACGCGACGCAGCACGTTCTCAACGCGCGACAGCAACTCACGCGGGTCGCAAGGCATTCTCACGTAGTCGTCGGCACCCAGTTCGAGGCACACGATCAAATCTACCGAGCCAAGCGTGCTCATCGTGTCTCCGATCACGATAACCGGCGTGTCGTGGCCGGCCTGGTGCAGCGCCTGCAGCACCGCCGAGGCTCTCATGTCGGGCAAGCCGTCGCGCAACACGATCAGCGCGGGGACGTCCTGCTCCATGCGTCTGATCAACGCGTAACCGCTGCCAAGCGTATGGACATCCTTGTAGCGGCTTTCGAGGACATCGCGCAGCTTCCCGTGGACCGCCGGATTGTCCTCGACAAAAAAGATGCGTGTTTTCATCTGTGTTTCCTGGACGACTTCCTGAAGGATTTTCTGAATTTCAACGAGCCTGGCCAACCATCGTTTTGCCGCTATACGCGGGGTAATACGACACGAGCGGGCAACTCCCGATCGTCCGTCACGAGGTGCTGCGGGCCGTTCCTGTGCGAGCGCATGCGATGACGAATCTCTTCTTCCGACGCATCTCCCGGCACCGCGAGACACGAATACTGCCCCTCGCGATTGACCCATTCGACGATCCGGCAGCACTCGCCCCAGGCCCGCGGCAACGTGTCCGAGACGCGCGCGCCACGCAGCTTGATGACCCGGTGCGCGCCGGTCGCGGACGCGGCTTCGGGCGCATCAGCCGCTGGCCGCGTATCGTTGTTCCGGGGCGATACCGCGCCGCGCCCGAAGACCTTCGATGGGGTGCGCTGAACGCTCGAAGCGGTTTGCATGTGTGTTCTCTCCAAAATCGGCGGATAAGTTGGCAGATGAGCGGCGTAGGTGGAATGACGCCATTGGCAGGATCGAATAGTAGTCAGGCATCTCGCACTGACGATGAACAAAAGAAGGAGAAATCGTGGAGGTTGCGCGGGAGCGTCGCGGAAACGTAAAACACCCCCCTGTTTCCACTAGAATCCGCGAATGCACAGCGAAACCCATAGCGAAATACTCGGCGCCCCCCTAGGCGGAGCGGCCGGTGAAGCGGCCCCAAAAACGCCGGCCGAACCATCCGGCGACCTGCAGGGTTCCGGCTCGCGCAACTGTCTCAAAGTGATCGGAAACCGCTCGAGGGCGGGAGCCGGGAAGTTTCGTTTCGGCATTACGTGGAAGATGTTTCTCGCGGTGTTGATTGCCTGCCTCGCCATTTCCCTGACGATGGGATATGCGCTGCGCCTGAGTTTCGAGAACGGTTTCCTGCATTACGTCCGTGCGCGCGACGCCGGGCGTCTGAACGCCGTCATGGCGAAGGTGACGGCCGAATACGCCGCTCACGGCAGCTGGAACTTCCTGCGTCAGCATCCCGAAGAATGGGTTGCGCTGCTCGACGCCGCGCATGACCAGGCGCTGCGCCAGGAAATGGTCGAGGCGCAGACGAACAAGCTGCCCAGTTGGCGCACCTTTCCGGGCAGTGCCAGCGTGCAGCAACTGCTTGGCCCCCTGTCGGGCAAGGAGGAAGGTCCGCACTGGGGAATGCGCCTGCCGGCCCCGGCGTTCGCCGACTCCGGCGTGGTGGCGAGCCACGACCGGGTCGACCGGAGCGTTGTCCTCGACGAACCGCCCTATGACCGTCCGCCGCCGCACATGCCGCCGATGGTACGGGGAGGACGCGGCGACCGTCAGCCCGCCACGCTCTTCGATGCCAACCATGATCTGGTCGCTACGACGGACTCCGAACCACCGCCCGACGCGATGCTCAAGCCGGTGGTCTACAACGGCAAGGTGGTCGGCTGGGTCGCCGCCAACGCGCCCAATACGCTCTCCGATGCCGCCGATATCGCCTTTCAGGCCCAACAGGCGCGCGCGACCTGGGAGATCGCCGGCGTGGCCGTTATCCTGGCCGCGCTGGTCGCCATGTTGCTCGCGCGCATCGTGCTGGCGCCGGTCAAGCGCCTGATGATCGCGACCCACCGGCTTGCGGGCGGCGACTACACCACGCGGGTCGCGGCCGGGCGTCGTGACGAACTGGACCGGCTCGCGGGCGATTTCAATGTGCTCGCCGATTCGCTGCAACGCGCGGAGCGCTCGCGCCGGGACTTCATCGCGGATATTTCGCACGAGTTGCGCACGCCGCTGGCGGTGTTGCGCGGCGAACTGGAAGCGATCGAAGACGGTGTGCATGCGTTCGATCGCCATTCCCTCGCCTCGCTGCAAAACGAGGTCGCGATGCTGAACAAATTGATCGAGGACCTCTACGAGCTATCGCTGAGCGATGTCGGTGCATTGAGCTACCGGAAAGTGCCGGCCGACGTCGGCCAGCTTGTGCGCGCGTCGGTCGAGTCGATGCGGGAATCGTTCAGGGCCAAGCAGATTGCGCTGAGCCTGACACTGCCGGAGGCATCCAGCGAGTCCCCTGCGGATGGCGCGTCCGGCCTGATCTTCCAGGTCGATCCCGCCCGCTTTGTGCAGTTGCTTAAGAACCTGCTGCTCAATTCGCTGCGTTATACCGATCCGGGCGGAAACGTGTGCGTGTCGGTGTCGGTCGGCCCCCGTGGCTGGCAACTCGATGTTCAGGATTCGCTGCCGGGCGTGCCCGCCGAAGCGCTGCCGCATCTGTTCGAGCGCCTGTATCGCGTCGATGAATCGCGCAGCCGCCAGAGCGGTGGCGCGGGTCTCGGTCTCGCGTTGTGCCGGGCGATCGTGACGGCGCACGGCGGGACCACCATGGCGCGGCCGTCGCCGTTGGGCGGCGTCTGGATAACGGCACATTTTGAACCGGAAGGAGGCGTTTCATGAGTACCGAGCGACGCGGCGTTCGAATCCTGATCGTCGAGGATGAACCGAAGCTGGCGGCGGTGATGGCGGACTATCTGCATGTCGAGGGATTCGAAACAACGTCGATCAGCGACGGCGCCGAGGTGATCCCGTTCATTCGCACCACCCCGCCCTCGCTGATGCTGCTCGACCTGATGTTGCCCGGACGCAATGGCGTTGATATCTGCCGCGAACTGCGGCAGTTTTCGACCCTTCCGGTGATCATCCTGACCGCGCGCGTAGATGAAGCTGATCGCCTGCGTGGACTTGAAATTGGCGCCGATGACTACGTCTGCAAACCGTTCAGTCCGCGCGAGGTGGTCGCCCGGGTGAAGGCCATTCTGCGCCGCGCGGCACCTCCGGCTGTGGCCGCTGCGCCCGTTGCAACGGGCCTCGAAGTGGACCAGCAATTCCATAGCGCGCGGCTCGACGGCGAGGAGCTGAAGCTCACGCCGGTCGAGCTGCGCATGCTGGCGTTGCTGATGAAATCGCCGGGCAGGATCTTCCCGCGTGATTACCTGCTCAACCAGCTTTACGACGACCATCGCGTGGTGACGGATCGAACCATCGACAGTCACATCAAGAATCTACGCCGCAAGCTCCAGGTCGTGCGCCCGGACAGCGAGCCGATTGTTTCGGTGTACGGCGTGGGGTATCGGCTGGAGCTTTAGCGGGCAAGAGTCTCGTCCAGCGTCTGCGCCAAACGACACAACCGCCTCGACGTTCAAGCAGCCTTGCTTTCTGCGATGAAAGCACGAATGACGTCGCTGAAGTTACGATCGGCGGCCAGCCCCAGCTTCTCGCCTCGCGACGTCTCCCATGCCCCCGGCCAACTCCCGACAATCTTTTCGATCTTCGGGTCCGGTTGCCAGTCGATCAGCGACGCGACCTCTTCCCCCGCCACTTCTTTCAGTGCATCGACCATTTCCGCCACGCTGACCGAGAGTCCCGGCATGTTGACCACCGGCCACGTGCCGAGCGCCGCCTGCTCGAGCTCACAACCGGCGATCAGCGACTCGATCGCCTTTTGCGGCGACAACAGCCACAAGCGAACATCGCCACTCACCGGACACACTGCGCGCTCGCCATTCAGCGGCTCGCGAATGATGCCACTGGCAAACGATGACGCCGCTGCATTCGGCCGCCCCGGGCGCACGCTGATAGTGGGCAAGCGCAGCACGCGGCCATCGACGAAACCGCGTCGCGAGTAATCGCATAGCAACAATTCAGCGATCGCTTTCTGCGTTCCGTACGATGACTTCGGGTTCAGCGCCGTATCGTCGCGAACCACATCGGGCAGCGTGCCGCCATACACCGCGACCGAGCTCGTGAACAACACCCGCGGCGCGTGTCCGAGCGAGCGGCACACATCGAGCAGCAGCCGCGATGCATCGAGATTGATACGCATGCCAAGGTCGAAATCCGCTTCCGCCTGACCGCTCACGATCGCGGCAAGATGAAAGATAGCCTGCGTGTCAGCACCAATGCACCGTTCCAACACACTGCGATCCGCGATGTCGCCTGTCTCGGCTCGCACGCGCTCGTCACCAAGATCCGGCGGGCGCACGACGTCCAGCAGCGTGAGCCCAGTGATCGGCTTACCCACCAAATTGCCGCGCTCGAGAAGACGGCGTGCAAGCCGTTGTCCGAGAAAACCGGCGCCGCCTGTAATGAGAATTTTCATGGTGCCCTCACGCACGTTGCAGATAAGGTTTGATCCAGCCGAGTCCGTCGGATGTTGCTGCTTTCGGCCTGTATTCGCAGCCGATCCAGCCCTCGTAGCCAAGCGAATCGATGAGGTCGAACAGATACGGATAATTCAGCTCGCCCAGGTCCGGTTCATGCCGCTCCGGCACGCCCGCGATCTGGATATGGCCGATACCCGCATGCGGGCGTTTCATGTCGCGCTTGAGCTTGACTGCGAGATCGCCCTCCACGATCTGGCAGTGGTAACAATCGAATTGCACCTGCAGGTTCGGTGCGCCGATCTCCTCGCAGATCGCCTGCGCGTCGTCCTGGCGGTTGAGGAAAAAGCCGGGGATGTCGCGCGTATTGATCGGTTCGATCACGATCGTAATACCGGCTGCACGTGCAGCGCTCGCCGACCGTTCCAGGTTCTTAAGATAGACCGCACGATGTTTTTCGCGCGACTGTTCCGGCGTGATGAGACCGGCCATCACATGCAAGGTCTTGTTGCCGAGCACGGCGGTGTATTCCAGCGCTTTATCGAGTGCACGCGCGAACTCTTCCTCGCGTCCCGGCAACGACGCGATCCCGCGTTCACCCGTCGCCCAATCGCCCGGCGGTGCATTGAACAAGGCCTGCGTGAGGCCATGTTCGTCGAGCCGAGCCTTGATATCGGTTGCAGCAAAGTCATACGGGAACAGGAACTCCACGCCTTTGAAACCGTCCTTCGCTGCAGCGCCGAAGCGGTCGAGAAACGCGTGTTCGGTGTACATCATCGTGAGATTGGCGGCAAAACGGGGCATAACATCGACTCCTTGAATGGGTTCAGCGATTCACGAGCTTGGCCGGCACGAGCCATGTGGCGATGGCGCCGATCACCAGCATGCTGGCGAGCACGTACATGCCCGTCGCCGTGCTGTGCGTCAGGTCCTTCAGGTAACCGATCATGTAGGGGCTCGCGAAGCCCGCGAGATTGCCGATCGAATTGATGACCGCAATCCCGGCCGCCGCTGCGGCGCCCGACATGAAGGCAGTCGGCAGCGACCAGAACAAGGGCGCGCAGGTCAGTACACCGGCCGCGGCCACGGAGAGCGCCACGATCGATACCGTCGTATTGCCCGCAAACGATGCCGCCACCGAAAAGCCGACCGCCGCGCCAAGCGCCGGCACGATCAGATGCCAGCGGCGCTCACGATGTTTGTCCGCGCTATGTCCCAGTACGTTCATCACGACGATCGCGACAAGAAACGGAATGGCACTCAGCAAACCGATATTGAATGTTCCGCTCACACCCGTTGACTTGATGAAGGTCGGCATCCAGAAGGTGAGACCGTATTGCCCGGTGACGAATGCGAAGTAGATCAGCGACATCCACCACATGCGGCTATCGGCGAAAAGCGCGCGCAGCGAATGTTTCGTGCTGTCGCCAGCATGCTGCGGCTGCGCGCTGATTTCATCTTCCAGCAGGCGCTTTTCGCGTTCGCTGAGCCACTTCGCGCTGCGGATGTTGTTGTCGAGATAAAGAATAGTCGCGATGCCGATCAGCAGCGCCGGGACCGCTTCAATCAGAAACATCCACTGCCAGCCTTCGAAGTGCTTGCTGTCCGAGAAGGTCTGCATGATCCAGCCGGACAGCGGATTACCAAAGATCCCCGCCACCGGAATCGCCGACATGAACACGGCGACAATCTTCGCCCGCCGATGCGACGGAAACCAGTAGGTCAGGTACAGGATCACGCCCGGATAAAAACCCGCTTCGGCCAGACCGAGCAGGAAGCGCAGGATGTAGAACTGCGTCGGTGTCTTCACGAACACGAAAAGTGCCGAGAGAATGCCCCAGGTGATCATGATCCGCGCGATCCATATCCGCGCACCGATCTTGTGCATCAAGATATTGCTTGGCAGTTCGAATAAAAAGTATCCGAAGAAAAACACGCCCGCCCCGAGGCCGAATACGGTCTCGCTGAAGCCCAGATCCTGCGACATCTGCAGCTTCGCAAAACCGACGTTCACACGATCCAGATACGCCACCACATAACACAGCATGAGGAACGGCACGATACGCCAGAACACCTTCGAATAGGTGCGGGTGAGTTCTTTGATGTCGTAGCCAGATGCTACAGGCGTGCGCGAGCCGCCAGGCACCGCTTGGTCAGGGGTCATACTTGTCTCCGGGAGGCAGTTTCGTGTTGGTGATTCGACCAGGCAAGGCGCTACCAGCGCACGTTGAAGGTCTTGCGCAAATCCTCGATGTCCGCTTCTTCGAGCGGTTCTGGAAGCGGTTCGTTGGTCGAGCGTGCGAGGAGCCAGAGCCGAGCCGTTTCCTCGAGCTCTTCCAGCGCATACGACGCGTGGCTGACCGATTTTTCCCAGACGACCGGTCCGAGCCTTTCGAGCAATACGGCGCGCACCTTCGATGCAAGCGCCGCAACGTGTTCCGCGACCACAGGGTCACCCGGACGCCGATAAGCAATCAACGGCACATGGCCCACCTTCATCACGTAGTACGGCGTGATTGGCGGCAGCACGTCGTCGCGACGCCAGACACCGGCGAGCGTCAACGCGACCAGATGCGTGGAATGCGTGTGCACGACGCCACGCGTCTCGCTGTTGTTCTCATAGATCTTGCGATGCAGCGCCAGCGTCTTCGACGGCTTGCCGCCGGACACGTGATTACCCTCTGTATCGACTTTGGCAATGTCGGCTGGATCGAGGCGTCCGAGGCAGGCATCGGTCGGCGTGATGAGCCAGCCGTCGTCGAGCCGCGCACTGATGTTCCCAGCGGTGCCGACGGTATAACGCCGTTCGTAAAGACTCGCGCCGGTCTCGCAGATTTCTTCGCGAATGCGGCTTTCGGTGGTCGTCATGATCAAGCGGCTCCGTCGAGAGACTTCAGCGCTTTCACGAAGAAATCCTTCGTGCCGAAATTGCCCGACTTCAATGCCAGCGCAAGCGGTTCTTCGCCGATAGACTGCGTCGCCGGCACCCCCGGATCGATCTGCGCGCCGATGCGCAGCGACTTCACGCCAAGCGCCTGAACGACAGCGCCCGAGGTCTCGCCGCCTGCAACCACGAACTTGCGCATGCCCGCATCGCGAAGCCTGCTTGCAATCGATGCTAACGCCTGTTCAACCAGATGCCCCGCTTTCTCGACGCCCAGTTCGTTCTGCACGGCCTTGACTTCGTCCGGCATGGACGTGGCGTAGATCAGCACGGGTTCACCGGCATGTTTCGACGCGAATTCAACGGCCTGTTCGACCACGGGTTCGCTGCGCGACAACGCGAGCGGATCGATGCGAAAGCTCGGTCTCGTCGCCCGCCATTGCGCTACCTGCTCGTTGGTCGCCTTCGATGCGCTGCCCGCCAGCACGACCGATTTACCTTCGATCTTCGGCAGGTCCGATGCGTGGCCGGCTTCGGTCAACAGGTTCGCTGCGCGGAAGTTATTCGGCAAGCCAAGCGCAATGCCCGAGCCGCCCGTGATCAGCGTAAGGTCCGAGCACGCCTCGCCCAGCACGTAGAGATCGCCATCCGAAACTGCATCGGCGATGGCCAGGCGCACGCCGTCATTGCGCAGCGACGTGATCCTGTCGCGCACGGCTTGCGCACCCTTGGCGATCACGTCGTAAGCGATCAACCCGACCTTCGATTTCGTCTGCCGCTGCAGCACACGCACGAGGTTCGGATCGGTCATCGGCGTGAGCGGATGGTTCTGCATGCCCGACTCGTTCAGCAGCACATCTCCTACAAACAGGTTGCCGCGAAAGATCGTGCGGCCGTTCTCGGGAAACGCTGGACAGGCGATGGTGAAGTCATCGCCGAGCGCGTCGAGCAGTGCATCGGCGACCGGGCCGATGTTGCCTTTATCGGTGGAATCGAAGGTCGAGCAATACTTGAACAGGAACTGCCGGCAGCCTTGCGCACGCAGCCATTCGAGCGCGGCCAGCGATTGCGCGACCGCTTCCGCGGCGGGGATGGTGCGCGATTTCAACGCGACGATCAGCGCGTCCGCCTCAATCTTCGTATCCGATGCCGGCACGCCGATGGTCTGCACCGCGCGCATACCGCCGCGCACGAGCATGTTGGCGAGATCGGTCGCGCCGGTGAAGTCATCGGCGATGCAGCCTAGCAAGGCTTTCGTCATTATTTGGCTCCCTTCGGCACCTCGATGCCCGGGAAAATCTTGATCACGGCGGAGTCGTCTTCGCCGCCGTGTCCGGCCGTCGACGCCATCATGAACATCTGGTGCGCCGCCGCCGACAACGGCAGCGGAAACTTCGACGTGCGTGCCGTATCGAGTACAAGACCGAGATCCTTCACGAAGATATCGACGGCTGACAGCGCCGTGTAGTCCCCTGCGAGAATGTGCGGCACTCGGTTCTCAAACATCCACGAGTTGCCCGCGCTGTGCGTGATGACCTCATAGAGCGCCTCCGGGTCTACGCCTTCGCGCAGGCCAAGCGCCATTGCTTCGGCCGCCGCTGCGATATGCACGCCTGCAAGCAGCTGGTTGATGATCTTCACCTTCGAGCCCGCGCCATGAGCCTCGCCCAGCCGATAAACCTTGCCCGCGATCGCCTCGAGCACATCCTCGCAGGCCGCATACGCCGATGCGGGACCGGACGTCATCATCGTCATTTCGCCGGACGCGGCGCGCGCCGCACCGCCGGACAGGGGCGCATCGAGCATATGCAGCCGAGCCGCTTCCAGGCGTTTGCCCAGTGCGACCGCAAAGGCAGGCGACACCGTCGCGCAGGCCAGCACGACACTGCCGGGTTTCATCGTGGAGACGGCGCCGGGTTGAGTGTCGGAACCAAACAGCACGGTTTCCGTTTGCGCCGCATTGACGACGACGGTCACCACAACCTCGCACTGGCGGCCCAACTCGGCCGGCGTCGTGCACGCAATGCCGCCCTCGCCCGCGAACGCTTCGAGCACCTGGGACCGCACGTCGCAGGCATGAACCTTGAAGCCCGCGCGCAACAACGAACGCGCGACGCCCAAGCCCATTGCACCCAAGCCGATTACTCCCACGTTTCTGGACATTTCGTTATCCTTCGAATTGACTGATCAGCAAATGCCCGCTTCCGCGAGGCGGCGAGCGGCGTTGTATAAGTGGGTCTGCGCGGCGTTGCGCGCAGCCATGGGATCGCGGGCGCGAATGGCAGCCACGATCCGGGCGTGCTCCTCGCGGACCTGCCGCGAAAAGTCCTCCCGCAGTGCTTCATTGCGGCGCGTAACGAGCGTGCCCGCCTCGAGATACTGGTTAAGGAAGGCAAGAGTCGTCAGGAAATACGGATTGCCGGTTGCACTGGCAATCGCGCGATGAAACTCGACATCCTCGGTCACGCCGTCCTCACCTTGCGCGACGGCAACATCGATCTGCGCCAGCTTCGCTTCGATCACATCCATCTGCTCGTCGGTCCGGCGCATCGCCGCTTCCGACGCAACTTCCGCTTCGATTGCCCGCCGCAACGCAAGGATCTGCACGACCGCGCCGGGCTCGACGGCTTGCGCGTAGTCGATACGCAACGGCCTGATCCCCGCGCGCTCGACAATAAATACGCCGCTGCCCTGGCGCGGCTCGACCATGCCTTCGTTCTTCAGCCGCGATATGGCCTCGCGGATCACCGTGCGGCTCACGCCAAACTCCTGAGCGAGCACAGCTTCGGTCGGCAGCTTGCCGGTTTTCACGAAGCTGCCCTTTTCGATCTGCAATTGAATCTGCTGCGCGACCGTGTCGCTCAAAGCCTGCGCAGGAATTTTATCGAACATGCAGTCTCTGATTTGTTGGGTGATACGGTCATCATACAAATTTTCAACCTTTTCGAGATACTAGCGATAACCCTGAGGACGCGATACGCGCCGGCGCCGATTCCCTCGCCACGCTATCCGATCGTAATATTTCTCACATAACGGTGAGAAATGTTCGTTTGGCCGGTGTAAGGTGCACGCCTACGATGGCAGCCGTATATGTATAGCGAACTATGACGTCTTCATTTCACGCCAGCGTGAACCATCCAGCCCTGCTGCGCCCTTACGATGGCTTCACGTCGCGACTCCACTGCGCTCGACGCCCGCAAAAATGAATCCTATAAACATCGTCCAGTTGCTCATCCTCGCCGCCCTGTGGGGAGGCTCGTTCCTTTTTATCCGCGTCGGCGTGACTGACTTTGGCGTTGCGCCATTGATGGCGTTGCGCGTTGGCATCGGCGCGTTGTTCCTGCTGATCGTGCTGATCGCGCGCAGGTCCGCCCGCGATGCTTTTCATACGCTGCGCACGCATGCGTGGCCGCTTTTCATCGTGGGCATCCTCAACTCGGCCGCGCCGTTCTGCCTGTTTGCGTATGCCGAACTCACGCTGTCCGCGGGCGTGACATCGGTGATCAATGCCACCACGCCTCTGTGGGGCGCTATCGTCGCGTTCCTGTGGTTGAAGGATCGCTTGAGCGGGCTGCGCATAGCAGGGCTTGTGATCGGCTTCGTGGGCGTGGTCGCCCTCGTCTGGAACCAGATGGATGTGGGGACGAGCGCGGCGACGGCCGTGACGCCGGCAGCAACCGCACTCGCCGCAGCGGCTGCGCTCGGCGCAACGCTGTTGTATGGGATCGCGGCAAGCTACACCAAGCGGCATCTCATGGGCGTCGATCCGCTCGCGGTCGCCGCCGGCACGATGAGCGGCGCGACCATCGTACTGCTGCCGTTTGCAGTGTTCTGGTGGCCGGCTGCACCCATCTCGACGCAGGCCTGGGGATCGGTGATCGCGCTCGGCATCGCGTGCACCGGCATCGCTTATATGCTGTTCTTCCGCCTGATCGCGGCGACTGGCCCGGCGCGCACGATCAGCGTCACGTTTGTCATCCCGATCTTCGGCATCCTGTGGGGCGCGTTGTTCCTTTCCGAACACGTATCGCCGGGAATGATCAAGGCGTGCGCGACTATTCTCGTGGGAACTGCACTTGCGACGGGTGTTATCAAGTGGCTTCCGGGTATGGGTACCCGGCGCAGGGTTTCTGCGAAGTAGTGAAGGTGCGGTTGCTTCGATGCCGCCTAGGAGTAACCGGGTCACGGCGCAGTCAGATGCAAGGACTTCGCTAGGCCACGGGCTTACGGCCGGAGTAGCTCAGTAACAGCCCTTTTAACCGGCTGTTCACCGCCGCATAGTTGCTCTCACGTGCCGGTATCGGTTAACTGGATGCGAAAACGCAGAGCCTCGGCGTTGTCGTAGGCTGCGACCTTTCGGAAGCGTTCGATCATCTCGCCATCGCAAGCCGCGATCACCTTCTGAGACGCAGCATTGTCGGGGTCCGTAGTCAGCTCGACATATGGCAAGCCGCGTTGTCGAGCGTCCGCAAGTATCTGCATCAAGGCCAGGCGAGCGTAACCCCTGCCCCTTTTCCATGGCACAACCGAGAACCCGATATGGCCCAGAACCTGAGGCGGGAGCACAGCCGTGTCTCGTTGCCAGCGAAAGCCTATCGATCCGCAAAACTCCCCGTCCCACATCCAGCGCACGATGCTGGGCAGTCGCGTAGTGAACGAGCCATCCGGTAACGGAATCGGACCGCCCGCGGCGTCCGGGTCGTCGAGGCTCGCCACAAACGCCGCGGCGTCAGTCGCGATCCTCTCCCGTTGTTCATTCGCGGCCACGGTCTTGCGCACATTGTCAGGCGACCACCCCGCTTCGAGCGCTGCCTTGTAGGACGGCAATTCAACTAGCGACGGCTTGACCAGCATGAGTGTTGTCATCGGCGGGAGGCGGGGTTTATCGAAACGCCACGATACACGAGGCGCCGATATCGCTCACGCGTCCACGATCACTTCGAAGCCGCCGTAGATCATCCGCTTGCCGTCGAAGGGCATCGCATTCGTATCGGGCTGCAGCCGCGGATCGGCCATCACCGCCTTCATTCCCTCATCCCTTATCTGACGCGACGGCCAGACGACCCAGGAGAACACGACAGTCTCGTCGTCCTTGCGTTTGACCGCCATCGGAAAGGACGTCAGCTTCCCCTCCGGTACGTCATCGCCCCAGCATTCGACCACATTCAGCGCACCGTTCTCCTTGAAGACCACCGCTGCTGCTTCAGCATGCTTCCTGTACGTTTCACGATTGCCCGTTTGCACGGCGACGACAAATCCATCTACGTAAGTCATGAACGCTCTCCGTTTCGGTATGAAGAAATAGGGGCGCAAAGCGAAGTCGTTTTGCGTTGCCATATCACTGCCCTACGCCCTATACGCACGACGAACGGCGCGTCCAGAAATCGACACGACTCAGCTACTTTTTTTACATGCCCCATCGCAACGAGGGCGTATGCACCGGGCTGTCCCAGTGCGTTTTCATCTCGTCGTCCAGCACCGAGAGCGTGATGGATGCGCCCGCCATTTCGAGCGACGTGGTCAACGCACCGACCTGTGCACGGCCGATGTTCAAGCCGCGCTGTGCGAGCCACGCTCGCGTCGAGTTGAACAGCAGGTAAAGCTCACCGAGCGGCGTGCCGCCCAGACCGTTGACGAGGACGAGCAATTCGGCATCGGCCTGCGGCTTCAGGTCGTCGACAATAGCGCTCAGCAATTCCGCCACGATGGCGTCGGCCGGCGCCATCTTCGCCCGCCGCCTGCCCGGTTCGCCGTGAATGCCGACCCCCACTTCAATCTCGTCGTCGCCGATCTTGAACGTGCGCGTGCCCGCTGCCGGCACGACGCAGCTCGTGAACGCAACGCCCATTGACGCTGTGCGCTTGTTGATGCGGTCGCCGAACGCCTTGCACTGCTCGAGACTCGCACCGCTTTCCGCCATACTGCCGACCAGCTTCTCGACGATCACCGTTCCGGCTACGCCGCGCCGCCCGGTCGTATAACTGGAATCCTCGACAGCGACGTCGTCGTTGATCAGCACGATCGCGTTCTGCACCTCGGACATCTCGGAGGCCATTTCAAAGTTCATCACGTCGCCGGAGTAATTCTTCACGATGAAAAGCACACCCGGGCCGGTATCGACCGCCATGGCGGCGGCCATCATCTGGTCGGGCGTCGGCGAGGTGAATATCTGGCCGGGACAGGCTGCCTCGAGCATGCCGTGGCCAACGAAACCGCTGTGCAGCGGCTCGTGGCCCGACCCGCCGCCTGACACCAATGCCACTTTGCCGGGCTTGAGCACCTTGCGGCGCACAAACACGGGCTCGTTGTTCAGCACGACAAGGTCGGCATGTGCGGCCGCGAATCCGGCCAGGCTTTCGGCGAGAAAATCGTCGACGTGGTTGATGAATTTCTTCATGGTCTGCGCTCCTTTACTCAATACGTTGTGCCAGATACGCACACACCGCCGCGATCATCAGCTCGCTGGAACGCGCGCCCGGATCGATATGGCCGCGCGAGCGCTCGCCGAGAAACGACGCCCGGCCCTTGGTCGCGAGCATGTCGCGGGTGGCGAGCATATGTACGTGCGCCACGCGCGGCAACTCGTCGAGCAGCGCTCGCGCGGACGCTCCCGCTGCCACCAGTTCCCGGTAGCGATTCGCTACCGGAATCAGTACGTCCATCATCGTCTTGCTGCCCACGCCCGTCTTGCCCCGCTGGCCGACGGCGTCCACGCCCGCGGCAAAGATGGCTGAAAATCCAGGGACGTCGAGCGCGTGCGCGGCCGCGCCCTTCGACATGCCGCTCAACAGGGAAAAAAATAACGGTCCTGACGATCCGCCAACTGTCGACAGTACCTTGGCCGCGGCCACGTCCAGCGATGGTCCGAACGCGGCGGCTTCAATTTCACCGCGCGCCGCGAGCAGCGCCTCCATGCCGCGCAGCAGGTTGAAGATGTGGTCGCCGTCGCCAATCTGCTGATCGAGCAACGCAATCTCGTCTGTGTTTTGCTTGAGCGTCGCATGCGCGGCTTCGATGCACGCCATGACCGTCTTGCCGTTCATGTCGGGATCCTCCTGCCGTCGGCGCGAAAATATAAGAGGCTGCGCGGGGGCAGCGACACGCCTACCGACTGCCCCGCGCTGAAATTGCGCTCCGTCACGGTCGTCGCCACCACGGCGGTGCCATTGCGATCCAGAATCAGCAGATGACGCAGCGGCGAATATTCGAGCACCTTCACATCCATTGCGTTGCGCTCGCCAGCTTCAGCCACGACGATATCCTCCGGGCGTATGGCAACGGTCGCCGTCCCTTCCGGCACAACCGCCGAATCGAAGAGCGACGGGGGCAGCAGGTTGATCGGTGGCGAACCGAGACGCCGCGCCGCACTCACGCACGCAGGGTTGCCGTAGACCTCGCGCGGCGTGCCGAGCTGCACCAGATGCCCATGTTCGAGAATCCCGATGCGATCCGCGAGCGTGGTCGCCTCGACCTGATCGTGCGTGACATAGACAATGGTCGCACCGATGCTCTTGTGTAGGCGTTTCAGCTCGATGCGCAGTTCCTCCCGCAGCTTGGCATCGAGCGAGGACAACGGCTCGTCCATCAGGAACACCCGCGGCTCGCGTACCAGCGCGCGCCCGATCGCCACCCTCTGCATCTCGCCACCCGAGAGATGCGTCGCCATGTTGTCGAGCTTCGACTCCATGTGCAGCATGGCGGCCACGGTCTGCACGCGCATCCGCACATCCGCCTCGCTGCTGCGCCGGCGTGGCGATCGCAGCGGGAAAGCGAGGTTGTCGAACACCGTCAGATGCGGATAAAGCGAGTACTGCTGGAAGATGAACGCCACGTCCCGGTCCGACGGATGAACGTTTGTCGCCAGCTTGCCGTCGATCAGTACATCGCCTACATCGGGCCGTTCCAGGCCCGCGATCAGGCGCAAGGTCGTGGTTTTTCCGGCGCCGCTCGGCCCGAGCAGCACGACGAATTCCCCGTCCTTCACGTCAATCGACAGATCGTCCACAGCCACCGTCGAGCCAAACCGCTTCGATACATTCTGTAGTTGCACTTCAGCCATGAACGTCTCCCGTTTCGGCATCCACCAGCACAGCCGCGGGAAGCCTGCGACCCGACACCGCGTCATAGAGCAGCGCGCGCTCCTTGCGAAACGACAGCCCGACCGGCGCGCCGGCGGCGAGACGCACCTCCTTGCCTACGCGCGCCCGCACGACACCCCCGGCCGTCTCGATCATGAGCACCTGATGCGAGCCGAGGAACTCGTCGGCGATCACCTTGCCACGCAGTGCCCCCTGTGCGTCGATGACAACGTGCTCCGGGCGAATCCCGAGCAGCAACCGTTCGGCCGCAGCGTTGCAATGGGGCACCGCTATGCCAGCACCATGCACCTGTACTTGCGTCGCGCCTGCTGCGACCGGTCCGTCGACGGGCAGGAAATTCATCGGTGGGCTGCCGATAAAGTTGCCGACAAAGACCGTCGCCGGAAAATGATAGATCTCGTGCGGCGCGCCGGCTTGCAGCACTTCGCCCTGGTTCATCACGACGATGTCGTCGGCCATCGCCATCGCCTCGCTCTGGTCGTGCGTCACATAGACCGTGGTCGCGTTGAGCTGGTCGTGAAGCTTGCGCAATTCGAGGCACATCAGTTCGCGGAAGTCCGCATCGAGCGTGCCGAGCGGCTCGTCCATCAGGAACGCCTTCGGCTGACGGACGATGGCACGTCCCAGCGCCACACGCTGACGATCGCCACCGGAAAGGCCGCCGGTCTTCCGGTCGAGGATATCTTCAATGCGCAGCATGCGCGCGGCGGCGTCCACCCGAGCTGTTATCTCGCGCCGCGGCACATGCTCGTTCTTCAGCGGAAACGCAATGTTGTTGCGCACCGTCATGTGCGGATACAGCGCAAACATCTGGAACACGAAGGCGATGTCACGCTGACGCGCGCGCAGCGCCGTGACGTCCTCGCCGTCGATGAGGATCTGGCCGGACGTCGGCAATTCAAGCCCCGCGATCATGCGCAGCGTCGTGGTCTTGCCGCAGCCCGACGGACCAAGCAGCACCACGAAACGCCCGTCGCCCACGACAAGATCCGTGTTGCGCACGGCGGTGAAATCGCCGAAGCGTTTGTGCAGGTTGACGAGCGTGATGGCGGACATGGATCAGTCCGGAAAATGGCTGGTGATGAGGAACGCCACCGCGCCGGCGAGGATCACGGGAAACGACCACGTGAAGAGCGCAAGCGAAAACGGTTGCACGAGCATCGCCATGCCTGCTCCGATCGCGACCGTCGCCGCGGCTTCGCCATGATCACGACGTAGGAAGCGCGCACGCGGCGCGACGAGTCGACGTTTCATTTGCGTACCGCTCCGAAGGTGATGCCGCGCAACAAATGTTTGCGCAGCACGACGGTGAAAAAGAGAATCGGCAGGACGAACAGCGTTGTCGCCGCGGCTACCGCGGGCCAGTCCTGCCCGCCTTCGCCGATGATGAACGGAATGAACGGCGGCATGGTCTGCGCGTCGCCGCTCGTCAGGAGCAAGGCAAATGCGTATTCGTTCCAGGCGAAGATCAGGCAGAAGATCGCCGTGGCGGCGATGCCGGTGATCGCCTGCGGCAACACGACCTTCACGAATGCGTGCAAGCGCGTATAACCGTCGACGAGTGCCGCCTCCTCGTACTCGCGCGGTATCTCGTCCATGAAGCCCTTCAGCAGCCACACCGCCAGCGAAACATTGACTGCCGTGTACAGCACGATCATGCCGACGTAACTGTCACTGAGTCCGAGCGCGCGATACATCAGGTAGATCGGGATCGCGACTGCGATGGGCGGCATCATGCGCGTAGAGAGAATGAAAAACAGCAGGTCATCTGCCAGCGGGACCTTGAAACGCGAGAAGGCATAGGCCGCGAGCGTGCCGAGGAACACCGCAAGAAAGGTCGAGCCGAAACCGATCACGAGCGAATTGACGAAGCGCGGCAATACCTTCGACGGACCCGCGATCACCATGTTGCGCTTGCGCACATCGCGCTCGTACCAGGTCGTGGCAGGCGGCAGGCTCGCGATGAACTCGGGCGTCTGACGGGACCGGATGGTAAAGAGATTGACGTATCCTTCGAGCGATGGATGAAACAACACGACCGGCGGATACGCGATCGCGTCCTCCTGGGTCTTGAAGCTCGTCATGAAGATCCACACTATGGGCAGCGACGTCACGAGCGCATACACGATCACGACCATCGCCGCAAAGGTCTTGCCGCGAGCCGACGCAGCGACCACCGAGTGAGCGTTACCGGGCTGTCTCATCGCTGTTTGATCCGGTTGAGCGCCTTGATATAGATGTTCGCAGCACCGAACACCGTGACGAAGAGAATGATTGCGAGTGCCGACGAATAACCGGTTTGCCACTTTTCGAACGCGGCGCGCTTGAGCGTGATCGAGACGGTCTCGGTGACCGAACCCGGGCCGCCCGATGTCAGCAGGTTCACCATGTCAAACATCTTGAAGTTTTCAATCCCGCGGAAAAGCACGGCCAGCATCAGGAACGGCATGGTCATGGGCAGCGTGATCGACCAGAACTGGCGCCAGGGTGTCGCACGGTCGACTTCGGCGGCCTCATAGATATAGTCCGGAATCGAACGCAGCCCCGCGAGGCAAATAAGCATCACGTAGGGCGTCCACATCCAGGTATCGACCATCACGATGGTCCAGGGCGCGAGCGGCACGTCGCCGATCATCTGGAACGAGGCCGGCGATATGCCGGTGACAAGACTGA
>Ga0255336_100754_pt1 | contig 37617 bp, 31 predicted proteins | sample MeOH1_35cm_T3_17_FD_189102 | JGI IMG/M metagenome (GOLD analysis project Ga0255336, IMG submission 189102) | Sandy soil microbial communities from University of British Columbia, Vancouver, Canada - MeOH1_35cm_T3_179 | ecosystem: Engineered > Artificial ecosystem > Sand microcosm > Unclassified ...
ACATTGACTCGGTAAAACCATCTGGCCCACGCATCCGTTCCATCTCGCTCTCATTGATGACATCAGTTCAACGTTTACGCCTGCGTCCCGGATGACCGCTACATGAGGTATTTCACCGGCCTGCTAGAACACGGACACGCACGCGCGTCGTGGTCTATCACAATGATGTGCTGCTGCACGGAACACGAGGTTTGCCTCATCGATCAATGTGCGTGTGGAAGGTCCATCTCGTGGCGCAGACGGAGTTTGCTCGTCTGCGAATGTGGTCGGATGTTCCTTGGCAGCACGAATTCCACTCATCCGGCGACGAAGGGAGCACTGGCTATTTGTCGTCAGATTGAGTACCTACTCGGTAAGGCGCATTTCCGCCTCCAGTCGCAATTGGATAGCGACCTCGCCGTCTTTGACGACATGTCGGTCGATACATTCCTTCGACTCGTGTGGGCGCTTGGACCATCCAGATGTGAGAGAGGCGGCTGCACGCAACACATCTTGCATGCAATCCCCACGCCATTTGAGGCCATGCTGACTGCCGATCAGGCCCACAACCGCATCCGGGATTTGCTAAGTGGACGAGACGTTGCGTCGCTCCAACTTTGGCTTCCCCAGCTAATTTCGATTGAAGAGGAAGCCGTCACTTTGCCGGACCGAAGATTGATGTCGTCAATTCTCGCAAGGATCAGGCCGCGCCTGCCGGTGGCTCGGTGCATAAATCGAAATGGTCCCATACAGTCTTCCCTGTTTGAGGGATAGCATGCCAACTGACAGCTCGTTGATGCTCGCGCCAACGCCGATCGCCGGCGAGTCTCCTTCATCGTGGCTCCATCGCCTAAGTCTGCTACATGGACGTGGTGCTCAGACGCTTCTGCACTCGGTGGGGATTCGAAAAATGAAGGATCCAGACATCACTCTGACCTCGCAGCAGTTTGGTAGTTTGGTACGCGAAACCAACGTAAGCGCATCGATGGTCGCCCACCTGGGAACAATCTACGAGCCGCTACGTGAGTCAAGGTATCGGCGCCTCCTGCGCCACGACGATCGAGGTCGGCCCGTTTATGCGTTTTGTCCCGAATGCCTCGCAAGTGACGAAACGCCTTACCTACGCATTGCGTGGCGATTCACTCATTGGGATATCTGTCCCACGCACCGCATCCGTATGTGCTATCGGTGTCTTGGTTGCGAAGCACCGCTTCTAGCTATGCGGCCTCCACAGAAGTTTTATCTGGCTGATCTTCGTCGCTGCTCCATGTGCGCTAGTGATCTAACCTTGCAGTCGGCCGACCGCCTGCCGCAGGAAGAAATATGCGGCAGTTTGCGGATTCAAGCAGCTCTGGCGAACACATTGTTGCTCGGACACTGCTTTATTGAAGGACATCCTGAGCGGGTGCCGCTAGACTTCCTGATGCACGCGCTGAGCACCAGGCAACTCGATGGAACTGGAATTCGAGACACCCCGTTGACGCCACAATTTCGTCTACTCTGCCACGACGGCCAGATGTTTTTCCTGTTCCTAAATTTCTTGAGCACACGCGGAGAGTCATTTCCTGACGTCACCTGAACTTGCGCTTTCTCCAGGACTCTCGCATTCAGGACTGGGCACCGCTCCTTACCCCTTTGAGTGACATTTGGCATTCCGAGGCTCGGCGTGTGGTTGAAGCGTCCCGCACACTCAAGCAGGATACTGACCTACTGTGGGAGTGGATGAGCGACCGCAATCTTTGGAGACGCAGTGAAGCATTTGAGACCGTCGACGCTGACTACTTCGACGCCGGTACGTATGTTCGCCTTCAGCAAGTGCTAATGAGGGAGGTCGCGGAGCGAAGCGTCGTTATCGAGACCCTGCCGTCAAGTAACGTCCGCATAAGCCACTACCAAACGTTCGGCGAGCACCATGCACTGCGCTGGATGAGGGTACCTGCGTTCATGCAGGAGGGCGATCCAGAGATTATGGTGTCTATTGGATCCGATGACCCGGGCATCTTCGCTGGCGACCTGAACGGCGAGTTCTACCAGTTATATGGTGCTTTACGGAACCACGGCCTCGGTGACAAAGCTGCTATGCAATATCTGCAACCGCTCAACGAACGTGGCCGACAATACTGATTCCACGACCCTTCAATTGGCTAAAAGTCGTGTGTGCGAAAATTGCTCAGCCTAGGAAACGCCAACTTTCGAATTCGTCTTCGTCGGCGAGCGTAGCGCGGCTAGATATTCTTCTGTGAGAGGTTGCACTCGGAAACAGAGATTCATGAGTGTTTCGGCCAGCAACCACGCGCGAAAATCCATTTCTGTGAACTTCGCCTACAACGACACCCTTCCGTATCCATTCGCTGACGAAATATTCCCCGATGAAGACGGCGTGGGATACGCTCTGCGGATGGCGCAAGCCTATATACAATGGAGCTCGCAGCGATGAGGGCAAAACGGATCAGTATCTCGGCGGCAAGATCCGGAATCGGTCGGATCTTGGTCTGGGTAAAGTCCGGCAGGGAATTCATTGTCTGCCGAGCCGGCACCCCAATTGTGCGACTGGTCCGGCCGACAATCAACGGGGCGGTTGGTAAGAATATAGTCCGTTCACACCGCGCCAAGGCACTACCAAGCCGGTTGGCCCGGGGTCGCTTTCGCAACCGGTCGTGCCACGCGTCGAGGTCGCCCAAGGTTCCATGACGGCGCGGGTCGATGGCACGAGACAATTTCATCAAGCCGGATTACAGTACTCTTGAAGATAGCAAACGGAAAACGCCGTTATCTGTATCTCAGACGCGCTGACCTATTAAGCCGCACCCGGTGGGATCTGACGTGCTCTGACTTTGAGAGAACGAGTTTCGCTGACGCACTGGTTCCCGGAGGCTCACGCAACCCTGATGGTCGAACACGTTCAGAAGCACGAGCCCTGATGATAGTGAAACACCAAAGCCTGTTAGGCTTCTTTGGAGCGTTGCACACCTGCTCCAATTGCTTTCGGACGGTGCGGATATTTGGTTTAACGCAGTCGATGTCTAGGAGCGTTCTATGGCGCAACAAATCTCCGACGCCGAACTCGCCGCGCGCAGTTTTTCAGTTGACAATGCGATCGCCACGCAGAGGCTCGCAGGTATGACGTTAGATTCGGAGACGATTGCGGATCTGAAGAGCTGGGCACGCGGGGAAATCGAACTGGTCACGGCACATGAACGCGCTCTCGCACGCATAGCGGCCACAGTGCAGCGGTCAAGATGACGGCATCGCATATAGCCCAACCATCGCTTTTGAAAGAACAAAGATGTCCAGGCTGATCGAAAAGCTCAAAAGCAATGCGCGATACCGACAGGCAGAGAGTACAGCCGATATCACGGAAATCGAAGTTCAATTCAGTTGACCTTTTGCCCACCATCCAGGGATGAAGCATCAACGTCGAGTGTCTTAACCGCTGCCACATATTCTGCGAACTGTTCGGCCGAGAAAGATGGCAGGTTCACCGGAATCGCCCAATTGGCAACTATTTGACCAGGACGTACTCGTCCCATCTTTTGGTCAATGCGGTTGCGAATTACTCCTAGGAAAACGTCACAGCCTTCTGAGGAGATAAAGCGATCGAAATATTTGTAGATGGTTGTCTCGCGAACTCCTCCGATGTCGGCATACAATCGCTCAGGAATTTTCGAACCATACCGGGTCATTGCGTCGGTCACTTGTTTATCACCGTCCTGAACACCGCGACACATCCCGTATGCCAGGGAGTCCGTGTCATCTTCGGGGATCGTTTTCATGTTGGGCACAGGCTCCATCAGCTTCTGGTTGGCGACCATCGATAACATCGTCTTATTGGTTAAAAGCTCATAAGGAACGACCGGGACATATGCACCACCGAGAGCAGCCGTGAATGGCAATCCCATCGCGCTTTTGTATGTGTGCGCGGCGTCTTTCAAGAGCGAGGCAGCCTGCCTTGCTGACGGAGCGACGTCAGGCTCGCTTTTCTTGGGCTGAGCAACGGCAGAGGCTTTCGTAACACGCTTCGTGTCCGGTTGAGACTTTTGTTCGGATGTGCTTAGCATCTTTACGACTTCGTAAAATTGCTGGTCGGCCTTGGCGCGCTCACCCGGCGACAGCCCCTTGACTCTTCGACAATGATATGCCAGCAAGGCCATCACCTCTAGAGTCCGGTTAGAGTCAGGTCCGTCTGCAAGCAACCGTTTCTCCTTCTTACTGTAATCGCCACGGACGCCTCCCTCGGCGAGTTTGCCCATTCCGCTCAACTCAAGTGAGCCGCCGGCCTGAACATCAGATCCGTCAGTTTTGGGAAATGGGTTGCACTCACTGCCGTTAGCCACCTCACTACTGTGCGCAAACGGCGACACCACAGATATCATTGCAAAGACAACGCACGCTATGATTTTATTCATTTTTTTTGATAACCCTCAGATCGGCCTATGCTCGAAGGCAGTAATTAGGCGGGAAAAACATCCCTAACGTGTTATCGACCGATTCGTGCCTTTGCTTTAGTGCAAATGAGAATCGACTTGGAAAAGCGGACCCAACGCTGAGGATCCTATGTCGACAACCTCACGGACAGCACCAATCGATGCACTACGCATGATTAACGCGTCCCGTGGGAGGAGAGCCGCACCGGATCTGATGCGGGCTTCAACGCCTGAGGAGATGAAGGCTCTCGCATCAGCCTGTGCCGTGCCAAAAACGCCCAATGAACTCGGTATTCGATGAGCGCGTCTGATGTGAGCTAGCGGAGCCCCATCGGGAAGTTCAAAGTTAAATGAACCAGGCTACGGATAGTTCAAACTTAAGCGAACCGCGGGTTCAAAGTTGCCTGAGCATCCCGCTCGGAATGCCTTGTCCTAGCGACGCGAGCAGTTCAAAAATAAGTGAATCTCGACACTTGCCTTTGAGCTTTGTTCGCTTCACTTCGAGCCTTGCATTGCGGCAAAAATTGGCGTCTCATTCGAATAATCTTCTTTCGCGACAAGCACTTAGGTTGCCGGGTATCGCCAAGTGTCATCGGTTCGGGCGCGGGCTGCCATTTGGAAATCAGCGCGCCGCAATTCGATGCGCAAGCATTCTGGCAGGGAAAACCCTAGGCGACCGGTAGCAAGAAGTATTTGTCAGCCTTTGAAGCAACCGCAGGGCGTGCTGATCATGTGTTTTGCTGCAAGCTCGATATTGGTTTTCTAAGGTCTTTTACCATAGCCTCCAGATCGGCAACCCGGGCGCTGTTGCCCTCGTTCTGAATAGCGGCGTGACGCTGATTCGTCGACCGTTCGACGTAGAAGTGATGCGCAAGAACGTGCGGGGCACCGAACCGTACTTCTATCGCACGCCCGGTCCGTCCGGACGGCGTTCATCCAGTCAGCGCAGAGTGGCGTCATGCGGCTCAACACCTACCGCCGTCACCCGCACTGCCTTTGTCGCAGTTGCGTCGTCCAAAGGTGAGATTTTGCATGAGTGGTGGCGCACACAATCTGGCATTCCGCTGACGTGCTTTGCCTTGTCATTGTGTGAGCTTGATCTGCTGACATCCGATCCGGCAAATCGAACTCGTGATCGACTTTCATTGCAGGACGGCCTGACCTGGCTCGCAAATCGCCGCGATTCGATATCGCATTGCATGACGAATTCAGTCGCGCCATGCGTCGCGTGAATGCTCTTGCATGATCGTGCTGGACGTCGATTGCTTCGAGCAATACTACACATCCAGGGACACGCAGCAGCCGATGACGGTCTGTGCTCTTTAGAGATTTGACGACCCGACGTTCTGAAGAGCTGACCGCACGCTATGTGGGAAAGGAAATTGCAGCACTTCTTCCGTATGCCGATGTAGCCCATGCCGTAGTAATCGCGGACGCTATCCGCAACGCTATCCGTAGCCTGAAAATTGAACATTCGGGCAACCGAACTGGCTTCGTCACAGTAAGCGCAGGTGTTGACGAGCGAACGCTGATACGAAGCGTCGGCGAGCCCATGGAGCTAATACTCGCTGCCGACATGGCATTGCATAAGGCAAAGTGCAAAGAACAAAATCGAGCGCATCGAGTGCAGAGCGTTCAATCCATTGCCACGCTGGCCTCATCCATGCCCGACGCCAAGCAGCCGCCGCGCTAGCGCCGCGCCGCCTTCGCGCATCACTGCGTCGTGGTTCCATTGGAAAACCGGTCGCAATAGCGGCGCCAATGCATTCATCCATGCGCGGTTCGTACGGACGCACCAGTCATAGCGGACCACGGTAAGGTTGCGTCCGTCAGTCGAAAAGCTCCACCGGCCGACGCCTTCGACGTCGCCACTGGCTTCCCCTTCCAGCGCTACCAACGGTTCGACGCGCGTTACTCGCATGTCGAACACGAGACGATAAGGCAACCGGCCTTTCCACGTATAGCGTTGTACGGCGCCCACGCCCTGCCCGGAACCGGCCTTTAGCTGGTCCACGCGCTCGACGTTAATCCACCACTCCGGCCAGCGCGCCGAATCGTGAATTGCCGCCCAAACTTCCTGCACTGGCGCATCGATGCGCCAAATGGTGGAAAAGCGGTATTCGACCGTCCGCACTCGACCTCCATTTTTTGATGTTCTCGCAGAGATTTTGTCAGATGCTCATTGCACTTTCCATTAGCCGCGAAACGACACCGCTTTTCAATCCTCATCTCGTCAAGCCTGCTGCGACAGAATGCAGGATAGTTGAAGGCGGGCGAATGTGCATGAGAGCCGATGGCGAGAGCTTCAATCCCGGCACAAGCACGATCCATTAAGATCATCTCTTGCAGCCTTGAGGCGGCCGTGACGGTAGACGACGCGTGTGGCGCTTCCTCTGCAGTTGTTGTTGGCAATAGCGGCCAGATCCACCGCCGCTATTTTCGATCTGCTCGCTCAAGCGTCAAAAGCGAAGTCTTTGATGACGATGACAGAGTTGAGACAGCAACGGCGAAAGGCGAGGTACAACTACATGATTGGATGTATCTGCGCCTGCGGAGTTGTCAGCAACGCATTCATGTTCGGCCGTCGCCGGCGAATATGCTGTCTGCACTACCCGAAAATCTAACCCAATGGCGATGGCAACTCGGGGGCCTGCGCCATCACGGGGCCGATCGTTCAAATTTTGATACAAGACGTTGCTCATGCTTGTCGCGAACTAGGGGAGTTCGGCAATCCAGTCTGGAAACCCTGCGCCACAAAAGAAGAGCACCGTTCACCCGTTGCTGCTGAGGTAATGGTTCGCTTGCTGCGATTGGCGCGCAATATTTTTCCAGCGCAAACCATCGACGTTGCGCACAAACAGCAGCGCAATAGTGATTTATGCGCATCGCCGTGACGTCGCCGCGTCCGCCGAGACATACATTGCCAAAATCGGCTCGAGACAATGGGCGTAGTCGTGTCACGCCCATGTCGAGACTCGAGCGTCCAACGAACACCGTACCGCGCCTATGCAGAACCGTCCGGGTTTCCGCCGAGATCGATCAATTCGATTCCGATTATTGATCTGATAAAATAAAACCGATATACTGACGCTTATTTATATTAATAATATAAAACTCCATAGCTTCAAATTATTAGTCCGTCAAGTCCAGACTAACGCGTAAAAAAATAAAAATACTCATTTTCCCGCACAAACAATGTACCGATTTCTTATTTCCGCGAGACTCGGAACATTCGAAGCAAATATCAAGCGACCGGTTTCGATCAGTCCTTATCAGCAATATTTCCAATCTCGTTACAGAAGTGAAACGTTTATAATTCTTCTGCCAAAACCTTCTGCAAGTAATACCTTGAAGCCCAAAGGATCAGCAATATTTACCGATCCCTGTTGTATACCGTCGGATAGACGTCCCGTGCAGCACTGACTAATGGAAGCGGAGCTTCAAACATCCGCGGCTATGCGCGCCGCAGATGCTGCGCTGCCGCAATCCGGCGCGGGCTGGCCCAAGGCTATTTGGTTCGCACCGAGGCGTTATGCATGAAATCTTGGGGAAAAGAGATCTGTCATCTTTTAGTTATCCTCAATTTTTGAAGTTGAAACATCGAGTCGAAGAGTCTGTTTTTACATCTACAAGCATGCTGAGAATCTAGCGTAAGTCTTACACGCTGGTCCCTCGCATGCATAAACTTCATGCGTTGGCCTTTGGCCTCGCGTGTGAGGGACGAGTCGTCGACCTAGCTGAGAGGTCGACTGAGTCGTGTCGCAGGTCGAGTGCATACGGGAGAATCTCGCCCGATCGTGTACTCCGGCCTAGTGGTGCAATCCAAAGCTTTAATCATTAATAGCACTTCGCTATATGGATCATATGCAAGCGTCTATTAAGTACTACGAAATATGTACCTGCCGACTACTTTCACGTCAACAGGTTTAGAACACTGCCCTACCGGCAGCAGTCGATACACGTTCGTCTAACGGTATCTGCGAGCGCATATCGGCACATCGGAAGCGTCAGCTTCTTCAGCAATGAACGCGGTCAACGCGTTCCCTTGTTTCGCCTCTTCGCTAGAAATAGCGCCATGTCTAACTTTGGAATGTAACGGAATGAGACATCTCAAATACCTGCTTTTTTTCCTTTTTTCACTCGCCTTTTTGCCTGCGGCGTACGCGCAGAACAACCCGTCGAGTGTCGTCGTGAACGGCACTACGTGGAACAAGTGTGCAGACGAGCACGGTACCTGCTCCTTCTCCGGCACGCAGAACGTACTGTATGGCGCATGGCCCCCGAGCGCACCCTCGGCTAAGTACGCGGTGAACGGCACCTATACCGGCAAGGTGCCCTGTGACAATAGCGCCATGGCCGATCCTGCGGTTGGCTATCTGAAAGCGTGCTATATCAAGGCTACGTCTACCTCTACATCGACGTCCACGCAATTTACTCCGCCTGCGCTCGTGAACCCGGTGAATCCGATGGCCTATGGCGCGAAGTGCGACGGTGTAACGAATGACACGGCCGCATTCCAGAAGGCGATCAATGCTGGCGACGTGTTGGTTCCGTCCGGAACGTGCGTCATCAATGGCACCCTCAATGTGAGAGCGAGCAACCGACACATTCAGTGCCAACAGACCGTGCTCAAGCGCACCACTGGCTACGCCAACCAGATGTTCGTCATCGGCGACTACAACAACTACTATCACGACGACAGTATCGTTAACTGTAATTTCGTGGGCGCCAACACCGTGGTGCCGCAGTATTACAACAACGACGCACGGCATTGGGACATTCCGGTTGAAACCGTTGGTCCGGTCAGCAACTTCTTCCTGGCAGGCAACAGCTTCAAGCAGTTCTTCGGCCAGTCGATGTTCCAGACCTACGGCTCGACCAACGGCGGAAGCGGCGACAAGATCATCTACAACACCTTCGCAAGCTGCGGCTACTATGGACCGGTGTTCGTTGCTCATACGAACGGCTACATCGGACACAACACCGTGACCGACTGCGCTGTGGGTATCGAGAACGACAACACCACGCAACAAACCGGCCATAACGTGATCGAGTACAACACCATTAAGGCTGTCTATGGCTATGGTGCGCCTGACATGTCTTCCTCGGTGATGCTGACCGGCGGTGTCGCTGCAAGTGCCGACTACTCAACCAACATCGTGCGCAACAACACGGTGTCGGGCACGAGCAACGCGCAAGGCTTCCGCGGCGCTAACATCCCGAGCCGAACCATCATTGGTAGGAACTGGGGCGTAAAAGCCGCGCAGTACTCGAACAACACCTGCGTTTCGGGATGCCTGGTTACGCAGTAATCAAGCGGCAGTAAATGAAGAAAGCAGAGTCGGACTATCGTGCGCGATTGGCTCGACTCTGCTGCTTTCAGGGCATCGATTTGCAATCGCATGCCCGCGCATGACCCTCTATTTGCGCCCACAGGTACTCGACAGGATTGACTTGCTGAGAACTGCAACCATGACGCGATCGAAGTGCACTCAAAGCACGTTGAAACCCGCCGTAACGTCGCCAGTCACTTCATGCACGGCATGATCGTCAGTGTCCTGTTGGGCGCAGCCAATCTCTCTGCTTCGTCCCCGCGCAATGCGGCGCGACCATCGGCATGCGATGTGCCGTGTCCAGGCTGCACGATATCCTGAACGTCCCTGCCAGCCCGTCAAGTCGATGGCTACATCTTCCCCTGCATCGCGAGATCGTCAAACCGCTCTATTGCGCGCGCGTTCAGCCAAGGGACAGATCCTGCGTCAGCATATCCTGACAAAAGATTCAGCGGACGCTGCGTTGAGTCGTGTCCAAACCCTGACTGCAAAAAACAATATGGCATGGGTCAATCACTATCAGGCGGGAACTTCGCATCGTCCTGCCGCACCTATCCGGTTTCAGCGGGCGACAGAGCAGCCCAGGCCCTTTGGCAAGTTCTGTCACCGCCATTTCCGCAGACAATACGCGTCATCACCGCTTGTGCCTGTCGAGCAGCATTCGCGCGCGGTGAGACCTGGGAGTTGCAATGTCCTGGAGGTTGCAATGTTCTTCGAAGAGCTTTCCGACGAGGAGTGGTCATTGATCGGCCCCATGCTTGCCGATCCCGTTGTTCGCATGACGAAACGCGGCCGTCCCCGGGTACAGCCGCGGGTGGTTACCAACGCGGTCTTGTGGATTTTGACGACGGGGGAATCGTGGTCGAAACTGCCCGAGAAATATCCGTCGCAGCCCACCTGCAGATACCGATTCGAACAGTGGCGGCTAAACGGAAAACTGGCGGAAATGATGCGCGTCCTGTCGCATGCAGGACGGCATTTTTCATATGTCCCCGACCGACCGCCTTCGGACAAGAAAGCGGATCAGAAGCCGGCCGTTGCTCCACTCGATGATGCGGGCGCGGACGACGACGTCGGCACACCTGATGTGGTCTGGAAAAGCCAGGAGTCGTGGCTGAGTACGAGCACCGAACGCACTGCATACCATGCTGATAGTTGGATATTGGGCGATATCGGCCGCACGCGCGACACGGAGCCCGGTCCTCCAGAAGCATGCAACGACGACGCGCGCGCGCAGGAAGAAGCCTCGTCGAAACGTCAGCGTGTTTACGCCCAGGGGGCGTGGCAGACCGCGTCGGAAGCCAGCGGAACGAGCGTCGTCAACGAACGAGGCTATGTCGTCCACGCGGCTGCGGACCTCATGCAGAACGATCTGTTTCGAGGCTGGGCGGAAATCATGGAAAACGGACAACGCGTGGCGCACTCCGGCCTCGTGGGCCCGAGGTTTATCGCGCCGGAGGCTGCCAGGCAGTGTGCGTTGGACTGGGCGCGGGATTGGATCGACAAGCAGGAAGACGCTGCGAACTCCAGCCGCTACGCAACCAGGCCAAGGGCAACATTGCGAAGAGGCTGAAGTGAGCGGCAGCGACGCGCGCAACCCTACCCGCGCGTCACAGCGCTCACACTCTCAGCGGGTCACGGGCCTTCCGTCGACAGCTCGAGACGCATCTCGCCTACCGTCAATACCGGGCCCGTTGGGTAGTTCGGACCATTGACGCGTACTAGCGAGATCACAACCTCCTTCAGATTCGCTACGCCGACGTTGCGCAACACGTCGGTCGCCGGCAATACCAGGCTGCCCTCGCCATGATGTATTGCTCCGGACACTTCAAATGGCCCGAACGTGCCGAGAAAATGCGACTGACTCTCGGCGTCCGCGCTACCCGAAGCGGGCAGATTGAGGTACACGTTGTAGAAATAGCCGCCCTTCTTTCCCGCACTGGTGACACCAAGCTTGTCCAGCACGATGCGCGGATACTTGAACGTTGTCGTTATCGTCTCACTCGTGCTGGCCGTATCGACGGTTGACGCATTCGCAGCCACTGCATCCTGCAAGGAGGTGGTGCCTGACGCCTGCAACGGCACACGCGCACTGACGGACCGCTCGTTGAGCGTAAGATTCGCGACGCCACCAAGCGACCGGCGGGTCGTCGCGATCGAACGCGGGGGTGTCGTTGAAAAGCTGCCGAGCGCCGGTCGCACGAGGATCGGGGAAAGCTGCGCCTGCACACGAATGATGCGTCCTTCCTGAGCGTTCAGCGGCATTGCAGTCGGCACCTTTTGATTCGAATATTGGTAGTTCAGCAACGAGGGCATATAGGTCTTCGATTTCCTCATCGTAAGGCCGGTTGCGTAAGTGAACGTTCCGGACCAGTATGAACTGTTCGGATAAGGCATCGTGGTTTGCGGCTGCTGCGCCCACGCGTCCCATAGGCGGTCGACGTTCGCGTGATGCAAATAGAAGATCGGGTCGGTCGGCGACTGCATGTCGGCCATCCATCCACCGATGATGTTGTGCACCGGATTATGCGGAGCCGATTCGAAGGACGCCTCAAACGAGTTGGACGTACCGCGCTGAAAATTGATTACGGTCGGTGCGAACGGCGCAAGCGTGAGCGCGGAATAGACGTTCGAGTTGGCCCGCCCCGACACATAAAGTGCATTACCGCTGGAGGGATCGGTAAACTCACTGGGCATGGTGGGATAGGTGTAGTAGTCCCAGTACGGCAAAGTCAACAGGCTGTCTCCGGACACCGTTCTCAACTGCTGTTCGAAGTAGTAAATGTAGCCCCTATGCCACGCGAGAAAGTACGGCACCATATGCGGACAGTAGTTCATATGCACGTTGACCCAATACGCCCAGGAGGTCGGTTTTGTCGCGTCCGTGACCGCTTTCATCAGTTTTACCGCATTCAGGAACGACGCGTACTGAGGCGTCGTTTTGAAAACCTCCCATTCCAGCCGGGTCGAAACCGGCCCTGCGCTCATGGCCGGCATTGGAAGCGACATGAGAGCCGCAGCCGATGCGGACCCCTGCAGGAAAGAACGCCGGCTGAAATGATTCTTTGACATTCAGGTTCTCCTCAAATCGGAAGGATCGGGGGCCTTGCTTCAGGGTGCCGGCTGCTTATTAAAACCGTCTTTTATCCGATCGCGCCTTTATAGCCACAGATACACGATAGCCTGGCTGTCCATCGATCACGGTGCTATTCCCGCGAGAAATGTGGTCAAGCCCACACTTCAATTTCGCCGAACGGCACAACATCAATATCCGCGCTTCGACGGCCGTCAGCCGCGTTCGGCGATCTTCATCGCATCGGGTCGCAGCGTATTGACGGACATCATGGCCAGGGTCGCTGGTCATAAAGCGACATACACCAGCAAGGGCGCGAATCATTCGAAAGGTTCGAGTATGAACAAGCGCATGCTGTTTCCAGTCGCCATGGTTTCCGCCGCCTGCCCGCGCTGCGGAAGCCTCGTGCAACGAGAGCAACGCTTCTGTACCCGATGTGGAGCGTTTCAGTCCGCCATGCCCGAAGCAAACCGCGACCAATTGGGCACGTACTCACAACGAGCGAATGTGCAGCAATCTCAGCCTCCGGAGCGCGATCTGGTGAGCGTCGACGCCTACGACGCTCACAGCCCGTCCACGTTTCCTTCGAGGCCGCCTTCGCTGTTGCAGCGAACGCTCAGCGTAAGGACGGCTTTGTTGGGCGCATGTGTCGCGGCTGCCGTCGCCTTCGGCCTGGCCTATCTGCGCTATGCGCCACCTCAGACGGTTCGCGAGGAAGCGCAGCCTGCCCGTCATGACGCTGCCGCCGCAGAACAGAATTCGTCTGCCGACACCGCCTACATGACGCCGCGCGCGCTGCGCGAAATCGATGCAACGCTCGGCATGTCCAAAGACAGGTCCGACACCGCGCCGCCTTCCGGGCTTAAATCGACCGATACGGCCCTCCCCTTCGCCCGAGTACTCACCGACAAAGACGTGCGCGTCGACGCATCACCTGCTGATAACCGCACGGTCGCGGAAACCGCGGCAACGGCAGTAGTAGAACCCAACCCGGTTACAGACACCGACGTCTCCCAGCCACAGCAACGGCCGGCACTCTCCACGGATTTTTCAAACATTCGCGACCCAGACGCCTTGGAACAGGCGATCAAGCAGTACGGCTGGACCCTCGACAAGAGCGCTGTTACGCAAAGAGGCGGTGCAGACTAAAACACTTCCCGAACAAACAGTTCCGCACGTCATGCACGACCCGCCGCTCAAACCGCCGACTGCTCTCGCTTGCCCAGTGCTTCCACGTAGGTCTCTTCGTAACGGCGCCAACTCGCTTCTATCGAGAAGTGGCTTTGAATCCGCCTTCGCGCCGCATGTCCGAGCCTCGTGAGTTCGTCACGCGGCAACGCGAGTAACGAACACAACGCGCGACCAAGCGCCTCGGGATCTTGCGGCGGCACGACGCGGCCGGTCGTGCCGATCAGCAACGCAGTGTCGCCGACATCCGTTGCGACGCACGGCACTTCGCAGGCCATCGCCTCGCCGATCACCGTCGGCAAGCCCTCGCTGCTCGACGACAAACAGAACACGTCGAGTCCGGCGAGCAGGGTCTGCGGTTCTGCCTGCGGTCCAACCAGGCTACAGGCATGAGCGATTCCCGCTGCGTTGAGCAGCGCTGCCAATTCGTCATTACTCGGGTCGAGCCCTTGACCGGCCATCACGAAACGGCATTCCGGCATGGCGTCGATAACGATGCGCATCGCGGCGATGAACGTCCCATAGTCCTTGACAGGATGGTAGCGGCCGACAATTCCGACGAGTGGAGTGAGCGCCCCGATACCGAGCGAGCGCCGCAACATCTCGCGCGCCCTTGGATTGGCGTGAAAGCGTTCGAGGTCTATCCCGTTGTGAATGACGGTCATGCGCTGCGCGCAGTAGCCGCCCTGGCGGTGCGACGCTTTCGCCGATTCGGCGCAGCAAACGATCCGGTCAGGTATGCGCGACGAGATCAGCGCGCATGCGCGCGCGATCCAGCGCGTCATGCGTGCGCTGCCGGCCAAACGCAGATCCGTGTGATGGACGCCCCACAGCAGCGCGGGTCGCTTCACATGCGCGCCGCGCAAAAACCGCGCGGCTTGCGCCCCATAGGTGGCCGCGCCGCCCATCAGGTCCGCGTGATACATCCAGGTCTGCACGACATCCGGTTCGAGTTCGTCCAGCCATCGGATGAGGCGGCGAAACGTCCTGATGTCAGGCATGCCGCGCCTCATGCCGAGTACACGCACCTCCACGCCGAGTTCGACGAGACGATCGGCCAGCGGCGCCTCGCGCGAGAGCGAAATGACGACATGCTGCAAGCCCTCGCGCTGTGACGTTCGGATCAGCCGCACCAGCATCGTCTCCGCGCCGCCGACGGCGAGATCCGTAATCACGTGAACGATCTTCACGGGACGACGCTCCCGCTCACGGGCATGGCCTGCCGCGCCGGCTCGAGCACTTCCCGGTAGACGGCGAGCGTGCGCTCGATGATGATCTGTTCGTCGAATTCGCGTAGCGCCTTTTGCCGCACCGCCTCACCGAGCTTGCGCGCCAGCGCCCGGTCGTCGTCGAGACGACGAATGGCGCCGGCGAGTGCGCGGCCATCGCGCACCGGCACCACGAGCCCTTCTTCACCGTCGATGCCGACAACCTCGCGGCATCCCGGCGCATCGGTAATGATGAGCGGCAACGCGCACGCCGCCGCCTCGATCATCGATTTGGGCAGCCCTTCGCGATAACTGGGCAACACCGCCACATCGGTTTCGGCAAAGAGCGCGGGCATGTCGCTAACGTGTCCCAGCCATTCGACGAGTCCATCCCTGACCCAGCCCCGCAGCAAGTTCTCGTCGACGGCAGCCGGATTGCCCGGGTCCGGTGTTCCCGCGAGAATGCATCGCACGCTGCGGCCTTCGGCTTTGAGGATGCGCGCCGCTTCGACGTATTCGGCGATGCCTTTGTCCCACAGCAGCCGTCCCGCCAGAACCACGCGCAACGGCTGCGCTTCCAGCGGCTCCGCTTCCTCGGAACGCGGCTTGAAGCGGCTGATGTTGACCCCCGAACCTTTGATTACGCGTATCGCCCGTTCGTCGACGATATTGGCCGTGCGGAACAGCGCGAGATCGTCGGGGTTTTGCAGGATCAGCATGCTGCGCTTGCCGCCGAACGCCATGCGCATCACTCTGCGCACCAGCGGACGCAGAACGACCGCTTTGACGTCGCGGCTCGAAAATACATAGCCCATTCCCGCCACGGCGTTGACGCGCACCGCCACCCCGGCAAGACGGGACGACAACGATCCATAGACCGCGCACTTGATGGTAAAGCCGTGCACGAGGTCGGGCCGTTCGCGCCGCAGGAAACGCACGAGCCACATCAACAGCGTCACTTCGCGCAATGGGTTGAGACTGCGCCGCACCATCGGGGCCGGCTCCCAGCGAAATCCCAGCGCGCGCAATTGCGGTCCGTATTCGCCCGGCGGAGAAAGCAGCACGACTTCATGGCCCAGTTCGCGCAACTTCCGCGCGAGCGATAGCCGGAAGTTGTAGAGGTACCAATCGGTGTTGGCAAACAGGATCACCTTGCTCATGTCGGCTCCTTGTCGACGCGCCGGATGTCTACGAGCGCGGGGTGGCGTGCGGGTTGGCGTGCGGGTTGGCGTATATCCCCGCACGAACTGTCGGGCGGGACGGCCGGCATCGCGGCACTCACTGCCGCGCCGGCGCGCCGCGGGCGCGCGCCCACACGCTCGAATTGCGCGTCCCACATGTCGAGCACCGCCTGCGCCGAAAAACGCTCGCGGATCGAGTGCGCCGCCCTGCAGCCGAGTTCGGCGCGCAACGCATCATCGGCGAACAGGCGCCGCAAGCCCTGCTCCATTCCGTACGCGTCGCCCGGCGGCACGAGCCATCCGTCGCTACCGGCGCGCATCAGTTCCCTGGGTCCGCTACGGCAATCGAATGCGATCGTCGCCATGCCGACTCCCATCGCTTCCATCAGCGCCATCGGCAAGCCTTCGAAACGCGACGACAGCACGAAGACGTCCGAGCGCGCCATTTCCGCCCACGGGTCGACGGTCTTGCCGGGCAGAAAGACGCGCTCCTTCAAGGCCGCATCCGCCACCTGCGCCTCGAGCCTTGCGCGCTCCGGCCCGTCGCCCCAGATCCACAAATCCCATTCAGGGAAAGCATCGGCAAGCGACCCGAACACGGTGATCAACAGGTCATACTGCTTCTGTTCGTGCAAGCGGCCCACGGAGATGAGCCGTCGCCTGCCATCGCCATGCGCTGTCACGCCTCGCTCGCGGGCGCGCCCGCCGAGGTCGGCGCGATCGAACAGTTCGTCGGGCAGCGGATTGGGCATCACGGCGACGCGCGCCATGCGCGGCACCATCTGCCTGAACGGCGCGACGACGTTCTCCGTCAGCACCGCCGCAAGGCTCGCCCGCGGATAGAGGAAGCGGCACGCGAGCCGCCATAAACGGGAGCGCCCGTCGGCGGCGGGGTCATTGTGTTCGCACACGATGACGGGCACGCGCAGTCCCCTCGAAGCCAGGATCGCCGAAATATTGACGTTGGTGAGAAACGAAATGACGACATCCGGCTTGCTGTCGCAAAGTAGCGTGCGCAGTGCGCGCAGGCGTGCCGCATAGCCGCGCAATCCCGAGCGCTTCCGCCCGGCGAGATCGGCGAGATAGACGAGCCGCACCTGGCTCCTGAGCGTATAGAAGCAGGAGCCGCGGCCGCTATACGTGATGACGAGCGTCACCGTGTCGCCCCGCCTGGCCCACGCATTGACAAGCGTCGATGCCACGCGTTCCGCGCCGCCCGTGCCCATCGAACTCACGAGAAGAACGATATTCATGGCTGCCCTGCCGCCGTCGTGGCCGTGTCCGTTGGCCAGCCTTGCACGTAGACGAGATAGTAGATGAGCGTCGTCGCGTGCATCAGCGCGGTGGCGGCGAAAATGCCGGGAATCGCCAGCCAATGCGTCATGACCACATTGGCGACAACCTTCACGACAAAGCTCATCAAGGCGATGATGGCCATTTCCCGGTAACGTCCCGCGCTCGCGAACAGCGTCAACAACACGAGGCCGGAGAAATAGAACGGCACCTGCATTTGCCCCCAGCGAAAAAGCTCCGCCACGGCCGCCGTATCCCGCGCGGTGAACGCGCCGCGCTGGAACAGTAGCGCGACAGCTTGCGGCGCGAGCAGCCACGACACCAGCGCCACGCCCGTGCCGAGCAGAAACATGAGCAGCGTCCATTTCAGCGCGGTATGGCGGGCACGCGACAAATCGCCGACGCCGATGATATCCGACAGAATCGGCAGGATGGCCCGACCGATCGCGAGCGCACCCATGCTGAGCAGCAGCGAGAGAACGCGGTTGGTGTAGCCGACGGTGGCGACCGCGCCATCGCCGTAGGCGACCACGAAGAACTGATCCAGTATCGGCGTGCAGCACATGACCACCTGGCCGAGGGCGAGCACCCGCACCGCGCGGTACACCCGCTGCCATTGCGGCGCCTTCAGCGTCAGACGCAGCCCGTGGCGAATCGGGTCGACCCGCACGGACAGCATTCGCAATATCAGCGTTTGCACGAGGTAGCCGCCGATCGTGCCGCATATCAGCGGTAGCGCCGAGACCTCGCCGCCGGCCGACAGTACGAAGCCCAGCACGAAGCCGGCGGGCAAACCGTCGAGCAAGGTGTTGATGTGGCGTTCGCGCGATTGCAGCCTCGCCGCGTAGGCGCTGGACACGAGCATGAGCGCGCCGATCGGTCCCATCGTCAGGATCATCTGCCGGCAGATCGCGCGCGTTTCCGCCGACAGATTCGTCGCGCCGATATGCAGCGCGAGCGGCCAGCACGCATAGAGCAATAGCGTCAGCATCGCGCCGACCACGATGGCCCACCCTTCGAGCTCACCCAGAAAGCGTGTCTGATCCGCAAGCGGCTGCGCGCGCAACTCGACGAAGACAGGCACCAGCACCATTGAGAATATCGTTGCGAGCACGACAGGCAGCCAGCCCACCAGCGTCATGGTCAACTGGTACGCATCGACTATCGGCCCCGTGCCATAGCGATACGCGACCGCCATTTCCTTTAATGCGCCCGCGCAGCGTCCAACCAGCACGAAAACCGAAATGCGCATCGCACCGCGCGCGATGCGCATATGATCGGGGTGAAATGGCGGGATCTTGCTTCGTAACGTGCCGAAGTACGGAAACACGCGCTCACCCCGCCGTCATGTGAATGGCTTCATTGAAGCCGCGAGCGTCGGCGCCTCGGTCGTTGCGCTGAGCAACGAAGCGCACATACCACGGCATCGCCACGGCAAGTCCCTGCGCGAGTGGAATGGCGTCCGCGTAGCCGAGCAGTCGTTCGGCCTTCTCGACGTTGGCCTGTGAATGCCGGATGTCGCCGTCGCGCGCGGGGCCATAAGCGGCACGGTGCTCGCCTGGCTGAACGCCATGAAGCGCGAGCGTCGCCTTCAGATAGTCATACAGTTGGTTGAGCGTGGTGCGGTCGCCCACCGCGACGTTGTAGACCTGGTCGCGGCTCGCTTCGTCGGCGCACGCAGCCAGCAGATTCGCCTGCACCGCATTGGCGACGAAGCAGAAGTCCCGGCTCGTTTCGCCGTCGCCATTGATGACGACGTCGTTGCCGTTGATGAGCGCGGCCGTCCAGCGCGGAATCACAGCCGCATAGGCGCCGTCCGGATCCTGGCGCTGGCCGAAAACGTTGAAATAGCGAAGGCCGATCGTTTTGAAACCGTAATTGCGCGCGAAGACCGATGCGTACAGTTCGTTCGCGTACTTGGTGACCGCATAGGGCGACAACGGGCGCCCTATGCGGTCCTCGACCTTCGGCAATCCGGCGTGATCGCCGTAAGTGGAACTCGAGGCGGCATAGGTAAAGCTTTTGACGCGCGCATCGCGTGCGGCAAGCAGCATGTTCAGGAAGCCGCTGAGGTTGACCTCGTGGGTCGCAATGGGGTCCAGCAACGAACGCGGCACGGAGCCGAGCGCCGCCTGGTGCAGCACGTGATCGACACCCTTCACCGCCGCCGCGCATTCGGCGGGATTGCGTATGTCGCCTTCGATGAACCTGAAGCGCTGCCATTGGTCGACGCCGACCAGCGAACGGACTTCGTCGAGATTGCGGCGGTGGCCGGTCGCGAAGTTGTCCAGCCCGACCACATGCTGATCGAGCTTGAGCAATGTCTCAAGAAGATTCGAACCGATGAAACCGGCCACACCTGTTATAAGCCACGTTTGCGGATGCTGAACGAGGTCGCGACGTACCCGATCGTATCGGTTTGACATTGAAGTCCTCCTGACCATGAGACCCATGCCGGCACCGAGGGCCGACGGGCTTATCGAGCACTATAGGCGCAGGTCGCTCGACTCTGCCGGCAGCACATACTTGAGGTCGTAAAGCACATGCCGCGGCTTGCCGAACGAACGCAGCTTCTCGTATCCCCACTCGACGAACTGCCTGTGCGCAACGGCGACGATGGTCGCGTCATACACACCCACGTCCGGTTCCTCGATCGGATCGATCCCGTACTCGTGGTGCGCGGCCTCCTTGGACACCCACGGATCGAATACATCGACGAGCACGCCGTAGTCCTTCAGGCCGTGGATGATATCGACCACGCGCGTATTGCGCAGATCCGGGCAGTTTTCCTTGAACGTGAGGCCCAGCACCAGCACCCGCGCACCGGGTATGAAAATTTCAGAGCGCGTCAACGCCTTGATCATTTGCGACACGACGTACTCGCCCATGCTGTCGTTCAGCCGTCGTCCGGCAAGGATGATCTCCGGGTGATAACCGATCGACTGCGCCATATGCGTCAGGTAGTAAGGGTCGACGCCGATGCAGTGGCCGCCCACGAGACCGGGACGAAACGGCAGGAAATTCCATTTGGTTCCGGCGGCCTGCAGGACCGCTTCGGTGTCGAGGTTAAGCTTGTTGAAGATGATCGAAAGCTCGTTGACGAGCGCGATATTCAGATCGCGCTGCGTGTTCTCGATCACCTTGGCGGCTTCCGCGACGCGGATGCTGCTCGCCTTGTGCGTGCCGGCCGTGATGATCTCGCGGTAAAGCGCGTCGACCACCTCCGCGACCTCCGGCGTCGAACCCGAGGTGACTTTGCGGATGTCGGTCACGCGGTGCGCCTTGTCGCCGGGATTGATACGCTCCGGGCTATAGCCCGCGAAGAAGTCCACGTTGTATTTGAGGCCCGACACCCGTTCGAGAACCGGCACGCAGTCGTCTTCCGTCGCGCCGGGATACACGGTCGACTCGTAGATCACGATGTCGCCTCTCTTGAGCACGGAGCCGATCGTTTCGCTCGCCCGCAATAGCGGACCAAGATCCGGCCGCTTGAAACGGTCGATCGGCGTGGGTACGGTGGCGATGAAAACGTTGCATGCCCGCAGATCCTCCACGTCGGACGTGAACGTCATGCCGGTCGCCGCCGCCAGTTCTTCCTCGCTTACTTCCAGCGTCGCGTCGCGCCCTTCCCGCAGCGCCGAAATACGCGCGCCACTGATATCGAACCCCACCACCTCACGATGCTTGCTGAACTCCACCGCCAAAGGCAAACCCACGTACCCCAAGCCGACTACCGCGACCTTTAGTCCATTCGACTCACGCATGACCAGTCTCCGCTAATGCAACGATTGCGTTGGGGCGCCCACGTATTGCCCCCGCTTTGTTCTTGAATGTGCAGCCGCTAACGTCGGTTAACGCGTCGTCGAGTCCGAATGGTAGTCGTACGCGACATAGGCGCGACTGCCGTAGCGGCGCGCGAGCGCATAGTCCATCGTGTGCATGTTGATGCCGTTCAGCAGCACGCCGTTCACTCGGGCGCCGGTCTGTCCAAGCCGCTTGACGGACTCCTCGAGCTCACGCACACGCGTGTCCGCGAAACGCGCGACGAGGAACAGCAAGCCCGCGACGGGCGCCATGATGCCTGTGTCCGACGCGACCAACACCGGCGGTCCGTCGATAACGACGATGTCGTAGCGCGCCGATGCGCTTTCGATCATCTCCCGGTACCTCGGCAGCATGAGCAGTTCGGCGGGGTGACTCGGATAGGGACCGGTCTGCAGAACATCGAGCCGCGGCTGCACGTCTCGCGCAATCGCCGCGTCGAGTTCGCACGTTCCGGCCAGCACATCCGCGAGACCTTGACCAGGCTGCAAACCAACCAGGCGATGCAGGTGTCCTTTACGAAGATCCCCGTCGATCAGCAGCACGCGCCGGCCGCCCGATGCAAGCAGCGCCGCCAGGTTGGCGGACAGGAACGACTTGCCGATGCCCGGCAGCGGGCCCGCGATCATGACGACGTTGTTGCGCGCGCCGATCTGTGCAAACTGCAACGCGGAGCGGAGGATACGCAACGCTTCGACGGCGGCATCTCTCGGATAGAGGGAAGCAAGCAGCAGGCTCTCACCGGTTCGGGCCTTCGCCTTCCTGTCCACCAACTGCTGTTTGTCGCTTTGCGGAATGGCCGCGAATACACTCAGGCCCGTGCCGATTTCGATCTCGCGCGAGTCCGTCACGCCGCGGAAGACGTAGTCGCGCGCAATCGCGAGCCCGATACCCGAGAGCAGCCCGAACATCGTCGAAACCAGCATGACGAGCCATTTGATCGGCTTGACCGGCTTTTCCGGCACGTCCGCCGTGTCGATCAACTGCGCTGAGGCAGCCTTGCCAGCCTGGATAACGCGCAATTGTTCGATGTTGTTGCGCAGCGTCGTATACAGGTCCGTGTTGACGCGAACGTCACGCATCAGCCGCATCGCGCCCTGCTGCTCGGTGGGCATCCCCTTGATCTGCGAGTTCAGGTCGTCGATGTACTTTTGTGCCGAGCCGATCTGCTTATCGAGTGCCGCGACGGCCGGATAGCTGGCCGAGAACGTCGCCAGCAGCGTGGCGCGCCTTTGCTGCAATTCGATCAGTTTGGTCGTCGCGTCCGCGCTGCGCGAGAGGAGCAGTCGTGCCTCCTCGTTCATGTCCAGCAGCGAGTGTCCGTTGCGATAGTTGTTGTACGCGTCTTCCGCCTCGCGAACCTGCCGCGCCATCGACGGCAACTGGCTTTGCAGATAATCGAGCGAGTTCTTCGCGATGACCGCCTTGCGCGCGGCGTTCCATTGCTCGTACTCGCGGCCGATCTGATTGATCGTCTCGGTGGCGCGAGCCGCATCGGGGCTTTCGATCGAGACCTTCAGCACGCTGGATTTCGCGCCCTGCTCCTTGATCTTGAGGGTTCGCTGCAGCCGGTCGACGGTCAGTTGACGCGATTCCCTCGTCAGATCGAATTCGGCGCCGGGGCGTCCTACAAGCGATTTGACCAGCAGCGTGATTGGACCGGCTGCCGAGTCGACGCGCAGTACGCGCCCTACCGTGCCGGTTGCGCCTTCGTCGGGCAGTCCTGGCCCGCTCAACGAATACAACCCGTTCTGCAGCGCCTTCAGCGTGTAACCCTGGCCCTGATCTCGTTGCGGCACTTCAAACGACTCGACCTTGATCGATTCGGCGCCCCAGACATACCCCCCCAGCCCCATGAAGCCGGGCGCGGACAGACCGTCCGCGCGGCGAGCCAGCCATTCGCCGATCAAAGGGAAGTAGTGCGGCTTCGCGTTGACGTAAAGGTGCAGCGCATCCACCGCGCGCGCAATGATCAACCTCGAACCGAGCACCTGCATTTCGCTTTCGGCGGACGACTTCTCGTCGAAGCCGGGCGAAATGTTATTCAGGAGTTCATTACCGTCATGTCGTGGGGCCATGCCGGTCGAGTCTTCGACCTTGATGAGCACGCTCGCCTCGTAAATCGATGGCGTGAGAAACGCGTAGCTCGCCCCAAGCATCATCACGACGAGCGTCGTGACGATAATCATCACACGGTATTCGATCAAAGCGTCGAGGATTGAAGCCAGACCTGCCCGCTCGTCCCGGCCGACGCTCGCCTCTATAGTTGAAGCTTGTTTCATGGGCTTTCTCGCTAAAGACTGTTGCAGCGCTATCCGTCTGTCAGCGCGTACCTCAAGCTATCAGCGCACCCTCTTCAGGTATGTTCGGGAGCGCACGCATGCACGACGGCCCATCTCAGGCAGAGTGGCTGCGGCGAGCAAGCTAGGGGATGATCTTCTGATTGTTCACGACGATTTCCGGGCCGCTCACGCGGTCATAGTTCTCGCTTCTCAATGCCGCGAGGCGCGGCTTGACCCACACCGGCGAGTCGATCACGATGCGGCCTTTCACGATTCGGCCATTCAGTTCCAGCCCCGAGATGTTGACGGGGGAAACGGCCGCCGACTCGTCCCGGTGATTCGTTATTTCGATCTGAATGACCTTGGGGATCGGGCCGACGAGTTCCTGCAAATACATCAGGATGCCCGTGCGGCAATTGCGCGTGGTCGGGCTCACGACGCGGATTTTCTGCAGCACATCGAGGTTGCTGTTCGGCTCGATATCCAGACCCGCCGACGGCATCGTCCCGCCGATGTTCTCCCAGACCGGGTGCTCGAAAAGGATGTCGGAGCCGCTGATGATCGACACGCCCTGGCGGCGGCAGCCATACGCCCGATGGCCAATCACCTTGATGGCGCTGGGAAATCGGCCCTTGTACTTGTAGCTGTTGGCGATATAGATGCCATCGCCCCAGCATTCCGACGTGGTCGGCGCCATGAGCGTGACGTTCGAGCTTCCGGCGATCGAAATGCCCATGCCGTATCCGCCATTACGGGTATCTTTTGGCGCGGCATTCAATTCCTTGCTGCCGTCCAGCATCGCGCGTTCCAGCACGACGTTCTGCACGTCCCAGATGCGGATGATTTGATAGAAGGCTGCGTCGTGCGGCAGCAGCTTGATCGACGCGCCTTGCGCGAACCGCACGCGGCTCCCGCTGCGCAGATCCAGGCCTCGCTCGTCGATGCGGCATGCGCCCGTGATCACCAGCGTCTTGCCGACTGATCGGTCAATAGCCGCCTGCAGTTGCGCTCGATCGTTTGTCTGTCCGTCGCCTGCGACGCCGAACGAACTGGCCATCACGACCGGAGCGTTCGACGCGTCGTCGGCATACGCCGCGTGCGCCACGTGTGCCATTCCCGCCGCCATCGGACATGCCAGCAACGGAAGCGCGCGGATCATGCGCCGCCGCGTGACCGAAATGGATGGCCCGGTCTTGCGCGCATCCTGCGCCATCTCCTCGCGGCGCCTCATTGCCGGCCCACGGAATCAGGTTGCCGTTCGATAGCACACATGTCGTCTCCTCCGCGGGTTTCATACGCTGGCATAGGCATCGCCTGTCAAAACTTTAACTCACATTCTTAAACCAGCAAGTCGAAAAACACTAAGCGGTTACCCGATCGTTCAATCACGCAATTCCTCATATATATTAATTCCCGCTTATTCAGTGTTATCCGCGCATCACATCTCCGATGGAACAAGCGTCCATTAAGCAAACCACGGAACCTATGTGCGCTAGCAGACATTGGCCGCTGCGCGAGTGGCGTACTAACACGGTAATACGGCGGACGTGTGCGGTCTTTTGCTGATCGGGCCGGCCATGCTGCTATCTCAGTGCGTCGAATGAAGGTAAACCGCCATGCTAAATAATCTTGAACGCGCGCTTTTTCTGGCTATGATGAAACGGTCGCGGGATTGGCCATTCATCTGGCTTGCTCATACGTAAGCATTATGCGAAATATTCTTCATTAAACCGAAAAGCGGACGCAAAGCGCACCTCCGTTCATGAGTCGTCCCATAGTTGAGCTGCCGGCCTGGATACCATGTTTAATCTCTCGCTTAGCTTCATTAGTTCTTTCCTCGTCACGATGCTGATCGTTCGCTACGCGGGCATGTTCGGCAAGTTCTCGATGGACTACGACTTACACGGGGTGCAGAAGAACCACACCCACGCTGTGCCGCGAGTCGGCGGCATCGGCGTCGTGAGTGCAACCTGCTTCACCTGTTTCGTTGGCGCGCTGTTCGGAACCAATCCACGCGCCGAAACCATGCTGCTGTTGGCGGTGGCCGCGCCTGCCTTCTGCAGCGGCCTCGCTGAAGATCTGACCAAGCGCGTCAGTCCACGCGTGCGCCTGCTGCTCGCCATGGCAGGCGCCGGGCTAGGTGTGTATCTGCTCGATGCGGTAGTGGTGCGGGTGGATTTGCCGCTGATCGACGCGTACCTGGTGTTCGCGCCAGTCGCGATCGGTCTCACCGTGCTGACCGTCGCCGGGCTCACTCATGCCATGAATATCGTGGACGGCATGAACGGCCTCGCCTCGGTCACCGCGATCCTGATCTTCGGCTCGATTGGTTACGTCGCGCACGAGGTAGGGGACTGGTTCGTGATGAGCGTCGCGCTCACCATGGTCGGCGCAATCCTGGGCTTCGTCATCTGGAACTATCCAATGGCATCGGTGTTTCTCGGGGACGGCGGCGCATACTTCGCCGGCTTCGTGATGGCGGAGCTGCTGGTGATCCTGATACTGCGGCACCCGAATGTGTCCGCCTGGTACGCCGCGGTCGTCACCATTTACCCGCTGTTCGAAACCGTCTTCTCGATCTATCGCCGGCGCATGCTCAAGGGCCGTCCAGCGAGCCAGCCCGACGGTTTACATATGCATACGCTCATCTACAAGCGCATCGCACGGCGCGGCGTGTATTCCGGTCACACCCGGCGGCGCGAGCGCGGCAATCCGACTGCGTCGGTCTACCTTTGGGCAATGGCGCTAATCGGCATTGTGCCCGCCACGCTCTTCTGGCAAAGCCCGCTCCTGCTTGCCTGCGCGGCGCTCGCCTTCGTCGCGGTGTATCTCTGGCTCTATAGCTGCATCGTGCGGTTCAGAACACCGCACTGGCTGCTCATGGGCCACCACGAAGTGATTACCGCGTCCGCGCCTGACAAGACGCGGCATCACTAAACCGCGCGCGCGAGGCGCGCCGCCCTACGGCGAATGCACCGGATTCCGTTCGGGCGTTCGCCGGCCCGCGATATTCGAGCTCACCGTGCGCAATTGTTTGGCGACCTGCTTCGCGGCATAACCCGCCTGCCCCCAGCGGGTCGGAATGACGAGAAACGACGAAGTCAGGTACGAGTGCCCGGCGCTCCAGAAGGATTTGTATTGCTGGTCGCCCGGCCCGAAGTCCATGTCGAGCCGATTGTCGAATGCCCATTTCACGCAGTAATCGACAAGCACCGTTCCCGGTGTCAACTTCCCGTGTCTGAGATCGTAGGTGTTGGCCACCAGATAAGCGCGCGTGGCTTGCACGGCGACGATATTCAAGGCTACCGGCTCTCCGGCCAGCGTAAGGACGAATAGGCGGAATACGCCAACACCAGACGAATCATTCGACAACAGGCTGCGCCAGAACTTGCTGCTGGCTTCCGAAAAGGTCCACCGGCTGTCGATCAGATTGTGCTGCGCCCACTCGCGTTTGCGCGACACGAACCACTCGACGAGTGACGGCACGCGACTGTCGTTGACATCGATGATTTCAAACTTCATTTCACCATGCCTTGCGAGGCGCCGCTCCAGATACTCCGGCCGGGTTTTCTTGCGGCCGGGCAGCGCGCGCAAGAACGTCTCCCACGAGCCTTGATCCCTCAATCTGGCATAGGGCGTCGTTTCCTCGGTGCCTCGCTCGATGACACCATGGCGCGTCGCATTGCGACACAGCGGCGAATTCGAGCGAATTCGCCATAGCTCGATGGCGTCGGCGCGAGTCGATCGCAGTGCCGCTTTCCATGCGCCATTTACGATCTGCTCGACATCCGCCTCCGGCGAGGCAAGGATGTCACTGGGCGACCGGTTTGCGGGCGTAAGCGCTGTAGCGTATTTCCAGCAGCTTCTCCAGAACGTCATGAGAGGCCACACCACGACTAACCTGCCCTCGCGCCGTCCGGCGATGCAGTGGAGTTTGCGTCGGGATGCAGCGTCTTCCGCCTCGAGCGCGCCATGGCAGAAAGCGAAGGACTGGAAATACTCGCCTTCGGCGCGATGCCACAGATCGTTCCAATCGGATTGCAGCGCGCGGAACCGGTCGATGTCTCGAACGACTTCAAACGCGACGGGACTCATTGCCATCGTGGTGCTCCTTTACGCATCGCATCGTGCATAGGGGGACGAGCGACGCCTGGTGGACCGCCCGTAAGCCGATCAAGCCGGTGAAGGAACTGCCGCGCCATCGCAAGCGGCCACCTGTGAGTAGCGGCGCTTGCGCACTTTCCTGATTGAAGTGTGAGCAGTTCGAAATCACGTCCACGGTTGCAATAGAGTCGACGAACGTGTTCATTCCGTTTGGCGGAAGAAAACCAGATATCGTGCGCACCGGCCGCGACGTCCGGGATGAAATCACAAAGGTCACATTATGAAGGCTCGTTGTAAGCCGCTTCTTCCTATTCAGAGAGAAGCGTGCGCAAGCGCACATTGGCTATTCCTTTTCCCATTCAGTAAGCGAGACAGTAATAGCCAGCGAAGTGGCGAACGTTCGATCGTCACGATTCTTCCGTAGGCGTTTCCCCGCGCCGAGGGAGCATGGAAAGCGTGCGCCATCGCACATCGACAGCTCGTAGGGGCGATGCATCATTCAACTCGGGTCAGTGTCCAGCATCTCCAATCCAGGTAGGTGAGGAACTCATCCGCCGACGTTCGCCGTCGTCGGCTTATCGGCACCCGGGAGACTTCGATGAAATTCCGAAGTGACATCAACGGTCTGCGTGCCATTGCCGTGGCAGCCGTCGTTCTTTACCACTTCTCGGTGCCGCACTTTCGAGGCGGGTTTATCGGCGTCGACGTGTTCTTCGTCATATCGGGCTTCCTGATGACCGACATCATCTTCAGGGGCATCGACAAAGGCTCGTTCTCGGTTCTTACGTTTTACAAGTACCGCGCGCGAAGGATCGTTCCCGCGCTGGCGGCAATGTGTTTCATGGTGTTGGCCATCGGCTGGTTCGTCCTTTTGCCCTCGGAGTTTCGCGCCCTCGGCAAGCAAGCCGCTGCCAGTATCGGCTTTTTCTCCAATATCTCGTTCTGGCGCGAGGCCGGCTATTTCGATGTGCGATCCCTCGATAAGTGGCTATTGCACACATGGTCGCTTTCGGTCGAGTGGCAGTTCTACCTGCTATACCCGCTCGTCCTTGTCGCGTTGAGAAAGTGGCTGTCCGCCGCATGGTTGCGCAGATGGATCATGATCGGGACCGTGGTTTCCCTTGCCACCTGCCTCTACCTGTCCGCGCCGACGAGATGGCCCACTGCGGCGTTCTATCTCTTGCCGACGCGCTCCTGGGAAATGCTCTTCGGCGCACTCGCGTATCTCTACCCGATACGCGCACCCGAGCGTACGCGATCGGCAATGGAGTGGGCCGGCCTTGCGCTGATAGCCTTTGCGTTATTGAGCTTTAACGCCGGAGTCAGTTGGCCTGGCTGGTTGACGCTATTGCCCGTTGGCGGCACGGCGCTGATCATCGCCGCGGCACGAAGCAAATCATGGGCGACGAGCAACGCGGCGGCGCAATTCATCGGCAAGATTTCGTATTCGGTGTACCTGTGGCATTGGCCGATAGTCGTGGCGGAAAACTACTATGAAAAGGCCACTCAACCAGTGTGGATCGCAGGCGGCATTCTCGCTTCGTTCGTCTTCGGCTATCTCTCGTGGAAGTTCGTGGAATTGCGCACGCAAGGCAAGGCCGCTCCCTCTCATGCCTTTCTGCCCAGCGTTCCACTGCCCGTGACGCTTGCATTCGCGTTGCTGGTTTTCGTCGGCGGCGGCGCGATCTACTACCGGCAGGGTGTACCGGAGCGCTTCGACCATTCGGTCTTCATCGCGGACGAGGAAACGTACGACACCAATCCGCACCGTAGCGTCTGTCACATGCTCATGGATCCATGCGACGTATATAAAACGCAACTGGCGAGTCGTGCCGTGATCCTCGGCGATAGCCATGCGGACGCGCTCGCCGAGGCGGTGAACGCCGCCGTGCCGAACGGCAAGCGTGGCGATGTGATCCTGATCGCAGTGCAGGGTTGCCCGACGATCGACGGCGTGCGCCGCGATAACGGCGAATGCTTCGAGGCCAACAGGAAATACATCCATCTGCTCGGCAAGCAATCGTCGAAGAGTCCGCCTGTCATTATCGTCAACCACTGGTCCGAATACATGTCGGGCGAATCCGCCAGCAAGCTGTCTTTTTCGGATACCAATCAAGCGGGATACAAGGGCGAGCCGTTCTCGGCCGATCAATATCGCAGTCGCTTTCTCTCGACCATGTGCGGTCTCGCTAAAACGCGGCCGGTCTATCTGGTACAACCGGTTCCCGAATTCGACGTGAACGTGCCGAATACGCTCGCGCGCGAAAAACTCGCGAACCCAGGTGCCCCCGACCTGACGCTAGACATGGCTGAGTACTACAAACGCAACGCGCGAGTGCTCAAATTATTGCGTGAGGCACGCGATCAGTGCGGCGTCCAATTGCTCGATCCAACGCCGTATCTCTGCCCACAGGGGAAGTGCTTGGGTTCCTACCAGGGAAGGCCGCTCTATTCGGACAGGCATCACATGAGCGAGTACGGGAATCGCTTTCTCGTCCCGATGTTCAAGCAAGTGTTTGCGTTGTCGCAATAGGCGTCACCCGCCACGTTTCAGTTGCCTCACGCGCTGGCGCATCGAACGTGATACGCATCGCCCCAGATGCAGGATGCTGCGCATCGCGGCATAGTCCGCGCTCGCTCGCGTGACCTCGAGTCGGGGAACCAATGTTCCCCCGAAACCGCTGAGGAACTTGAGAATGCCGACATTGGAAATGCCGTCGAAGTCGAAAGTGAGATTTTTTTCCCTGGCATTGCGCATGGCGTTCCATAACAACAGCCCGATGACACCGCCGTGGGCCTCTTCTTTTCTCGACGACAGCAGGTAATACATCGTGTGCTTATCCCATATCACCGCGATCGCGGAGCACAAGCTGCCGTCCGCCTGGTAGGCGCCAAGCACCATGCCCGATCCCCTTGAGATGAAGGCATCGACGAGTTGCTTCATGACGTGCGTGCCGTACACGTTGTCACGATTCCGGCGCGTCAAATTGGCATCGTAGAAGCTGACGAACAGGTTCGCGTCCGTTATCTGACGAACGGTGTGCTGTTCGCCGGCACGGCGAATCAGGTTGCGGGTATTCGGACGAAGTCCGGCCCATACCTCCGGCTCGGCCCTGCCGGGCTCGATCCGCATCGTATAGCTTACGGCGACCTCGAAGCCCAGCAACGCAAATCCCATGGCATCCGAGACGTGCGGATCGAACCGCTGGTGAAACAGCGCGCACTCCGGCAACTGCTCGACCAGGGCTTGCGTTGCACCGAAGCAATGACGCCAGTCATCGTCGCTCGTGCCTTTTGCTGCCGGAATCACGGGACCGAGCGTGCGCGTTAGCGGGGGCAAGGTCGAGAGGCGCCAGATGCCCTTGCGCGTCACGGTGTACGGCATTTCAGCGATCAGTTGACCGCGCTCATGAACCGACGCCAGCTTCCAGTTGCCCCCGGTCGCGATATCCAGCCACCAGGGCTCATGGAAAATCGAGCGCTCGTTCAGACCGGCGCGTGCGGCGTGGATGACAGTTGTCCTGGCGTTGCTCACATCGGTGCGCATTCGGTCGAGTTCGATTCGTGGTGCAGGCATCAGCTTCACGGAGACGTCTTCGTTAACCATGTTCACGGTACCAGCGTAACTGTCGCAAGCAGCCACATAAGGATTCAATCGGCTGGAGCGTTTACAGATAACGGGTTTAAATATCGACACGGCCGCCGAGGCTTCATTCATGAAACCCGTTATATAGTCGCTGCCCCGTCGCGCCTTGGCGCTCAACACCGCTATTGCGGCGTCACGTCAAATTGTAGTCACCGTCCTGAAACGAACCCAGAAAGTGCGGCAGACCAAGCGTAGCGGCAGTTCGAATGCACCACTGTGCGCGATCAAACACTCGTGATTCATCGCTACCGCGGCGAATATCGCTGTCTCACGTCCGATATCGCAACGCGCGTAACGCGAGCCGAACGTCGGCCGATCGCCGGTCGTATAACTCGACACATAATGGAAAGCCGGCGATTCGGCGCGCTTTTTGCCTATTCGTCAGGTATGTTGGCAAACCCACATTTCCGCAGGTTGGAATGAGCAGAATATGGGCATGTGCCGATCACCTGGTATCTTGAGGTTTTCCATCGATCTCAGGTGAGGCATCGGCCGCGGAGACCAAAATGCACAACCCGAAGTCGCATATCGAGATCATCTCTGACGTAGAGCGCTTTCGAGCGTTGAGAAACGAATGGGAGGATTTGTGGTCGCGAGCAAACGGTCACTACCATGAGGCGTTCGCGGTCTGTTGGGAAAGCTGGCTGAATATCGCAGAACCGCGCGGCAGCAAGCTGCGTTGTATCGTGGGACGCCAAAACGGCCGGCTCGTCATGGTATGGCCACTGGTCGTTACCCGGCGCGCATTGTGGAGAGTACTTCGCATGTTAGGGCCCGAGGCTGCCGATTACACGAGCATGCTGCTCGATCCGGAGGCCGACGCTCAATTACTGGTCGATCAGGCATGGTGCGCGGCCATGAAGCATTGCGGAGCGGATGTGTTGCGGGTGCCTTACCTTGACGAGAGATCCCGGCTCCACCGCATCATCTCGAGCGAGCGACATATCGTGTTCGGCGAACAGCGCGGCGCCGCCATTGCAAGGCTTCGCGCGGAGACAGATTGGGGGTCTTTCGCCGGCGCCCTTGGCACGCTGTCAGGCAAGAAGCCGGGCGCGCTGGAAAGGCGGCTGGCAAAGCAAGGCAAGCTCGAGGCACGTCTTCTTTCGCCGGATGAAGCAGAAAAAAATCGCGAACTGGTCGACTGGACGCTCTCGCGCAAGCGTGAATGGGCATCGCGCGTGGATAAGCGGGGCGCGTGGCTATATTCGGCCCAGTACCGGGACTTTCTCGTCTCGCTGCTCAACACGCAAGCACACGAGCCCGCAGCGCGCCTTTATCTCATCACACTCGATGATGTCCCGCTCGCCACGACGATCATCGGCATCGGGAAGTCCTCGATCAAAGGGCTGCTTACAGGTTTCGACCAACGTTACGCAAAGTACAGCCCCGGTCAGCTCGTCGTCGAGTACATGGTGAAGTGGGCCTTCGACCATCGCCTCGATTTCGATTTTGGTGTGGGCTCAGAGAGCTTCAAATCCTATTGGAGTCGAAACAACGCCATAACCGTGGCAAGTGCGGAGGTTGCCGCGACGGCATGGGGGCGCGTCGCGTTTGGCGTCAGAAAACTCATTTCGCGAAACTCGGCCCTCGTCTCACGACTCCGGCAACCGTCGTTTGCTGAGAACGACGGCGCAACCGAAGCGCCAGATAGCGATGAATGCCGAGGCGAAAATCGCCAACCGGCCAGGGAGCGACGCAACGCTCGAAGCGGCCCGACTCTTGTTGGCGCAGACGATGCAACGTGATCGGCCCGTGCGCCGATGAAATCCCCCTCGGCTTTCGTAGGACGAAAGCCGGGCTATCGCCTGTCCGCACTCGAAGCGGAATCAGACGGGCCGTGGCTTGGGACCGTGTTCGCCTCTAGCGCGAATCCGCCCTGTTCCTCCTGATCAAGGCGTCAAGCGCCTTCCCTACCATAGTGCGCGATACCGCACATATCGTCGTGCTACCATGTCTTCGACGCGCGCCGTCTCGCGCTGCGCTGCGGGAATGCCCATCGGTGCTTGCGGCGTTCGGCTCAGTGAGATGCTGAAGATCTTCCATGTAGAGAGTGAGATATGGGTTTGCTCAATATCATCGGCACGGTCATCTTTCTGGCTGTTGTCGCCCTATCACTGCTGGCCGTCTTCGATGTTCTCTCCCTCAAGCCGGGTTCAAGACGGGGCCGCAATGGTACTCAGAAATTCGACTCGAAAACGCCTTCCCGCTCGCATTTGACGGGCGAAGAAGACCTTGCTGCCGAAAAACCTGCTCGTCGGCGCTGAACGTTTCCGTTCACGCAAAATAGCTGCCGCTTCCCCTCCTTCCCCGCTCCCTCCTTTCCGGCTCGACCGCCCCCTCTCCGTTCATATGTGTGATGCCGCACTGTGGTGCATGTGAGCCTGTATCACGCTTGACACACGAAATTAAGCCGTCTCGCAGCGCTTCTTTGTGATCGCGAGCGAGCTTGAACGGCAAGACTTCCGACTTTCGCGCCCTCGCTGGAACAGGCTTGTGCTGTCTGCAAAGGCATGACAAAGACGCCAGCGGAACGGGAAATGCGCGGGAAACGCGCCGAAGCGCAACATTGCCTGCCTTTGCGGGCTGGTATACGAAGGCAAGATCGCCCATGAGCCGCATTCTTCGTTTTCCGATCCTGTTTATCGCGCTGCTTTTGTCGTCGCTGGTGAGCCACGGTGCCTATGTTCAGATGGCTGGCATCCTGCTGCTGTGCGCGTACTGCATAGGCACTCACAGTACGCGTGCGGAGTTGCTCGGACATCGAAACCTCATGCTGGCCGCAGCAGTGCTGGCGATCATTACCGGCTTCTTTCTCTATTACCTCCTCTTTCCCATGGCGAACGGCGCGCCTGACCTTGAGAAGTCCGCGTTCAACAACTACGCATTCCTCGTCCTGGTCACGCTTTTCGTGCTGTGCTTTCATGCGCTCGTCGTTGCGACGCCCGACGAGCTGAGCGCTTCGCTCGTGGGACTTATCGTTCTCAATACCGTGGTCCAATTCGCGCAGACCGCGTCTTTGATTGCCACGAACACCTACATTGATTTCGTCGAGCCGGTGACCGGCGAGCCGTCGCGTTTTCACAATTACGAGGGTCTTAATCCTGTCTTCGCGTACCGACCGACCGGCCTGTTCATCGAGCCATCCACGTTCGGCGCAGTGATTGCCTCGTTGACGATTGGCTATGTCGTGCTTGGCAAGGTGCGTCAACGCGAAGCGCATTTCTTTCCCGTTTTGCTCGCGATCGTTGCGATGTTGATCACCCAGTCGACAGCGGCCATCGTGCAATGCGCGTTGCTGATATTCGCCATTCTTCTCGTCAAGGGAAAGTCGGCCCGAGTGATGATCATCATTCTGTGCGTCGCTGCGTTATTGGCGGCTCCGTCTTTTTTCGAGGCGTATTTCAACAGCTTTGCGATGAAGATGGACGAGTCCTCCGCAATCCGACTGGAACTGCTGGACTACATTTATAACGTTCGCACTGGTTGGGACTGGCTCCTTGGCTACGGGCCCTTTACGCTCGAAAGCTCGCTATACCATCTCGCGAAGCCGGGTGGCGGCGTGCACGTAGCGTCACTCAACGACGCTGGACTGATTCAATACTTCGTCGTGCGCTTTGGTGTCCTGGGGCTGATCGTTCCCGCGCTGATGTTCATGAAGATGCGAAAGGACTTGCCGCATGTGCTGTTTTTTGTGGTGATCATGAGTCTGAAGCTCAACTATTCCGAGCCCGCGCTCTTTTTCGGGCTGCTCCCCTTGTTGATGCGCCTGCCGGCGCGCGCCTACGCACCGCAGGACAGCGAAGCGGAAGTTCGCCTGCCCGTACATCGAGCGTCGCCGGAACACCTAAGAGGAACATGACGGGGACGCGTGGCGTTTTCGGGCAGCCACGTGTCGAAGAACCGCCGGCTCGCCAATCGTCCACACGCCTCGATACGCGAGGACGAGAAGATTGATTCAGATTCCGGATTGCAACTCCGCTTGAGGCCTTCATCATGTGCGGCATTGTCGGCGCGGCAGCGCAAAGAAACATCGTTCCCGTCCTGATCGAAGGGCTGCGTCGCCTTGAATATCGCGGCTACGATTCATGCGGCGTGGCCGTACTGGCGAACGGCGAACCGAGACGCGCGCGCAGCGTGGCACGCGTGTCGGACCTCGACGGCAAGGTGCGCAACTCGCATCTCGACGGCGTCACGGGTATCGCGCACACGCGCTGGGCCACGCACGGCGCGCCCGTCACGGACAACGCGCACCCGATCTTCTCGCGCAATGAGATCGCGCTCGTGCACAACGGCATCATCGAGAACTACGAGGTGCTGCGCGAGATGTTGCGCGCCAAGGGCTATGAATTCGCCTCGCAAACCGATACCGAGGTAATCGCGCATCTCGTGCATAGCCTGTATCGCGGCAATCTGTTCGCCGCCGTGCGCGAAGCGACGCAGCACTTGCACGGCGCGTATGCGATCGCGGTGCTGCATAACGACGAGCCGCATACGGTGGTCGGCGCGCGGCGGGGTTCGCCGCTCGTCGTCGGCCTGGGCGAAGGCGAGAACTTTCTCGCATCGGATGCGCTCGCGCTCGAGCACAGCACCGACCTCTTTATCTTCCTCGAAGAGGGCGATGTCTGCGAACTGACGTTCGAGGGGGTGCGCATCGTCGATCGCGATGGCGAGCCCGCGGAGCGTGACACGCGTCACGTGGAAACGTATGGCGGCGCGGTCGAACTCGGCCCGTATCGTCACTTCATGCAGAAGGAAATTTTCGAGCAGCCGCGTGCGGTGACGGACACGCTTCCGCAAGCCGACACCTTCGACGCCTCGCTGTTCGGCGACAACGCAGCCGAGGCATTTTCGGAGATCGACAGTCTCCTGATCCTCGCCTGCGGCACGAGCTATTACTCGGGGCTGACGGCGAAGTACTGGCTGGAATCGGTCGCAAAGATCCCGACACAGGTGGAAATCGCCAGCGAGTATCGCTACCGCGAGTCGGTGCCGAATCCGAAATCGCTGGTGGTGGTGATCTCGCAGTCGGGCGAAACGGCGGATACGCTGGCGGCGCTCAAGCATGCGCAGTCGCTGGGACATAAGCACACGCTGGCCGTCTGCAATGTCGGCACGAGCGCGATGGTGCGGCAAACCGCGTTGTCGTTCCTGACGCACGCGGGGCGCGAAATCGGTGTGGCGTCGACGAAGGCATTCACGACGCAACTGGTCGCGCTGTTCGTGCTGGCCGTGACGCTCGCCAAGCTGCGCGGGCAGGTGAGCCGGGAGCAGGAAGCGGAATACCTGAAGCAGTTGCGCCACTTGCCGGCGGCGTTGAACAGCGTGCTGGCGCTCGAGCCGCAGATTATCGCGTGGTCGGAAGAGTTTTCGCGCAAGGAGCATGCGTTGTTCCTCGGGCGCGGCTTGCACTATCCGATCGCGCTCGAAGGTGCGCTGAAGCTCAAGGAGATTTCCTATATTCACGCCGAGGCTTATCCGGCTGGCGAGTTGAAGCACGGGCCGCTCGCGCTCGTCACTGAAGCGATGCCGGTGGTGACAGTCGCGCCGAACGACGCGCTGCTGGAAAAACTGAAGTCGAATATTCAGGAAGTGCGCGCGCGCGGCGGTCAGCTTTATGTATTCGCCGATGCCGATACGAAGATCGTCAACGATGAGGGGCTGCACGTGATCCGCATGCCGGAGCACTATGGCCTGCTGTCGCCGATTCTGCACGTGGTGCCGCTGCAGTTGCTGGCGTATCACACGGCGTGCGCGCGGGGCACGGACGTGGATAAGCCGCGGAACCTGGCGAAGTCGGTTACGGTTGAGTGATGGGCCAAGGCGTGTTGGCCGGCCCATTGGGCAGTACCATTAGCCACTCCACCGCGGCTGCCGGGTACTCGTCCGGCCACTCCTTTGTCGGCGATTTCACCGCTTCCCGCATCCGCGACAGTTAGTCTCCAAATGGGTTGTCAGCGTCCTTGACCTCGGTACTGAGGTTGTATTCCGCACGCACGGCCTTGAGCACGTCCTCGATGTCGCGGTCGAAGCCGACTGCGTTGCCGAAATGGGTCATGTTCCAGTTACATCCCGTTTTGTCAGGCT
>Ga0255336_100756_pt1 | contig 37484 bp, 30 predicted proteins | sample MeOH1_35cm_T3_17_FD_189102 | JGI IMG/M metagenome (GOLD analysis project Ga0255336, IMG submission 189102) | Sandy soil microbial communities from University of British Columbia, Vancouver, Canada - MeOH1_35cm_T3_179 | ecosystem: Engineered > Artificial ecosystem > Sand microcosm > Unclassified ...
AGCTTCGCCGTCAGCACGATCCTGCACATCCTGTTTCAAAACCTGATTTCTGCACGGCCCAAAGCGATCGCCGTGCCGGACAGCCTGACAGGCGCCATGACCATCGCCGGCATGCAGATTGGTGTCATCCAGCTGCTCTCGATCCTCATCACCGCGGTCTCGCTCCTGGCGTTGACCTTGTTCCTACGCCGCTCCTTGCTTGGCATCGCCATGCGGGCCGCGGCGGAGGATTTTAACGTCGCGCGGCTGATGGGGGTGAATGCCAATCTGGTCATTTCGACGGCATTTGGAATTTCTGGGCTTCTCGCCGGCATTGCTGGCATTCTCTGGTTGTTCCAGCGCGGATCGGTTGATCCGCTGATGGGCTTCCTGCCGGTCCTGAAGGCCTTCATCGCCGTGGTCCTTGGCGGTCTCGGCAGCCTGTCAGGCGCCGTCGTCGGGGGCTTCATCCTTGGCTTCATCGAGGTTGGCTTGCGCGCCTATCTGCCGGATGGTGTGCTCGCCTATCGCGACGCGATCAGCCTGACGCTCGTCATCATGGTCCTCTTCTTCTGGCCGCAAGGCATCGTGGCCCGCCGCGAGGCGGTACGCTGATGCAGCGGGAGACACAGGTGCACAGCCCTTTCAGTGTGCTCAACCGAGGCGGTCGCTCCGACCTGGTCATCATCTGCGACCATGCGAGCAAGGTCATCCCGGCGGAATATGACAACCTGGGTCTAGGTGGCGCCGATCTCGACCGGCATATCGCCTGGGATATCGGCGCTCAGGGTATTGCCGAGCTGCTTGCGGCGACGTTTGATGCGCCGGCCGTCATCTGCGGCACGTCACGCTTGGTCATCGATTGCAACCGCCATCCGACGGATCCGGCGGCGATGCCAGAGAAAAGCGACGGTGTTCTCATACCTGGCAATCAGTCGCTCAGCCAGGCCGACCGGGATGATCGCGTCCAGCGCTTTTTCAGCCCCTATCATGTCATGGTCGAAGAGGTGATCGGTGAGCGCGTCGATGACGGGCATCGGCCGCTGATACTTTCTGTGCACTCGATGACGCCGGAGATGAACGGCACGTTCCGTCCCTGGGAGATATCGCTGTCGTCAAATGAGCAGCGGCGTGTATCGGATCTGATGCTGGGTTTCTTGCGTCGGCGTCGCGATATAACGGTCGGCGACAACCAGCCTTACAGCCTGGACCCGGCGGAGGACTATAGTACGCCTGTCCATGCCTTGGCGCGGCAGCTGCCCTATATCCAGGTCGAGTTCCGGCAGGATCAGGTCGGAACGCCCGCGGGCATCAAGAAATGGGCAGGTATATTCGCAGAAGCCCTGGCCGACCTTATCAAGCAACCGGGCGCCTTCGCCTAGTGTCATGCATCGCGTGAGTCAGGCGCCGATAGGCATCGCGGCGTTAATGCCTCGACATGCCGGGGATCGAGCAGGCATGTCGGTAGTGGAGTAAGCGGTGCGGTTCCATAAAAAGGCTGCGGACTATTCGCCAGTCTCAACCTGTCAAGCAGCATTAAATCGGGGCTCTGACGTACTCTTGATGGTATCGGAGTTAGCTGGCGCCGATGACGCGAGCCTGGAGTAGGTCGAGCTTTCCGCGGCCATACATCTGACTGTAAATCGGCTTCGAAGTGGAACCCTGCCTCCAATTGCATTTAAAGGCTTTTGACCACAGCAAGAACTTCAATTTGCATGCGGTCCCGCCTGGCGCCGGTCGGGACCCCAGCAATCCCAAGATTTCCGGCAGCAAATCAACTCGATAGCAGAGGTTGCGCGAGGGGTCATCATTCGGCTCCGAATGATACCTGAATACCTCTTCTTCGGCCCGATCTCGAACGACGCGCGATATTGCAGCGATCTCTCGGCGTGGTTGATCCCTGTCTACAAAGCCTCTCCGTTCGATGACATCATGATTCAAGCGGCCCATACGCTCGCCGGAACGGATGCGGCGATGGAATTGAGTTTTCTGCAACATATCACTCTTCGCGGCGGAGACAGTGTCTCTGCTTGCTCACGATGGCCCCGAAAGAGTCATTTTCCAGATCGCAGAGGATGTTCTAGCGGAACGAGGATACCTGAGCGAGGCGCGGCCGCTGCAAACCGACTTCGAAGGTGTGATGCTGGAATTAAAAAGACGGCGGCAGACGCACCCATAGGCGGATGTCCGTCGTCAGCGTTCATGAGACAATTGAGGGTGTTGCATAACGGCCACATTCAGCCGGTTGGGCGTCAAAATGCAGCGCCTCGCTCAAACCGCATGAACAAAGATTCATGAAGCGTCGATGCACATTTAATCAACGGATACCTATTTTTGCGTGACGCGTCATGGCATGGGCTTTGGTGCGGATGGCATGATCTCGGCGCGGGTTTCTGGCGATCGAGAGTAGAGCCTGAATGCCGCTCGCAACTGTCATCGACTTTGCCATCCGTCGTTCGTCTACAAATGGATCAATCAAGATGAAGTATAAAATGGCGATCCCAATGATCGCTCTCGGGGCCGCCGGCATCGCCAGCTGGCACTGGTGGATCAATCGGCCGGCCATGACGATCTTGCCGCCACCTCGGCCAGCGGCCGTGCCGGTCGAGACGGTGTTTGCAACCCGTCAGGATGTACCTGTCTACCTGACCGGCCTTGGTACGGTTCAGGCCCTAAACACGGTCGTCGTCACTGCCCGCGTCGACGGTCAGGTGCAGAAGATCGGCTTTAGCGAGGGGCAGGATGTGAGTGCGGGAGATCTCCTTGCGCAGATCGATCCGCGGCCTTTCCAGGCGGCGCTCGACGAGGCGGTTGCCAAGAAGGCGCAGGACCTGGCCCAGCTGACCAATGCCCAGCGAGACTTGCAGCGCTTCACCGCCTTGTCCCAGAAGCAGTTTGCCAGCCAGCAGCAGCTTGATGCGGAGCGCACACAGGTCGAGCAGCTGCAGGCGCAAATCCAGGGCGACCAGGCGGCCATCGACAATGCCCGGACGCAACTCGACTATACCAGCATCAGAGCGCCGCTCAGCGGCCGTGCCGGCTTCCGCCTAGTGGATCAGGGCAACAATGTTCACGCCTCTGACACAAACGGCATCGTGGTCATCACCGAATTGCATCCAATTTCCGTCGTCTTCACCTTGCCGGAGGAAAACTTGCCGGCAGTGATGAATGCTATGTCAGCGGGCACCGTCGTGGCGACGGCCCTTGGCCAAGACAACAAGACGGTCCTCGCCCGCGGTAAGGTCACGATCGTCGACAACCAGATCGACCAGGCTACTGGCACCGCGCGTTTTAAGGCGGAGTTCGCGAACGACGACAATGCGCTCTGGCCGGGCGAGTTCGTCAATATCAGGGTCCTGCAGGGAACCGAACGGAATGTCCTGACGGCTCCGTCGATCGCGCTGCAGCGGGGACCAGAGGGCTTCTTCACCTATGTTGTGAAGGCGGACAATACCGTCGCAGCCCAGCCGCTGCAGGTCGGCTACGATACCGGCCAAGTGGCCGTCATAACCAAGGGTCTTGTTCCGAGCGCGCAGGTGGTGACGGGCGGCCAGTATCGCCTGCAGCCAGGCACGCTGGTGAAAGCCACGCTGGCACCGCAGCCGCCGACCGTCCAGCTGCCGCCGCCAGACAAGGCAGCACAAGGTGATGCTGAGCACGGGAAGTCAACGCTGGCGCAGGTGGTGCCATGAATATCTCCACGCCCTTCATCAAGCGGCCGATCGCCACGTCGCTGTTGATGCTGGGAATACTGCTGGCTGGCGCCGTCGCCTATCCCCTGCTGCCGATCGCACCACTGCCGCAAATCGACTTCCCAACTATCTCCGTCACAGCGGCCTTGCCTGGCGCCAGCCCCGAGACCATGGCATCGACGGTGGCGACACCGCTGGAACAGCAATTCTCGGCGATCCCCGGTGTTTCGCAAATGACCTCGACCAGTCAGTTGGGCAGCACGCAGGTGACTGTCCAATTCGACCTTAATCGCAACATCGACGCGGCGGCTCAGGACGTCCAATCGGCCATCGACGCGGCAGCCGGCCAGTTACCAAAGAACCTGCCAAGCCCGCCATCCTACCGGAAGGTCAATCCTGCGGATTCACCGGTGCTGGTCTATTCCGTGCATTCCGATGTGCTGCCACTGACGTCAGTCGATGATTACGCGGAAACGCAGATCGCCCAGCAGCTATCGCAATTGCCGGGAATTGCCCAGGTGGCGATCGGCGGTCAGCAGAAGCCCGCAGTGCGCGTCCAGGTCGACCCAGCGAAGCTTGCTTCCCTCGGGCTGCAGATGGAGGACATCGCGAGTGCGATTTCGACCGTGACGGTAGATGCGGCAAAAGGCTCTATCGACGGTCCCACGCATAACTTCACGATCTACGACAACGACCAGCTGATCGCTGCCAAACCCTGGAATGATGTCATCGTCGCCTATAAGAATGGCGCACCGGTCCGCATTCGCGATATTGGCGTGGCGGTCGATGGTCCTGAAAATAGCAAGCTTGCTGCCTGGCAGAATGGCAAGCGGGGCGTGATGCTGGTCGTCTACAAGCAGCCGGGCGCCAATGTCATCAACGCCGTGTCTAGTGTCGAGGCCAAACTTCCGCATATCCTTCTCTCGCTGCCGCCTTCCGTCAAGGTCGACAAGATTATCGATCGTACGACAACCATCCGCGCCTCGGTTCAGGACGTGAATTTCACACTGATCCTAACCATCGCCCTTGTGGTGATGGTGATCTTCCTGTTCCTACGGAATTTCTGGGCGACGATCATTCCCGCTGTCACTGTGCCTCTCGCGTTGATCGGCACCTGCGGCCTCATGTTTGTGGCAGGCTACAGCCTCGATAATCTTTCGCTCATGGCCTTGACGATCGCCGTCGGCTTCGTGGTCGATGATGCCATTGTCATGCTGGAAAACATCTATCGTCATATCGAGGAGGGAATGACTCCCTATGAGGCGGCCCTCAAAGGCGCCGATGAAATCGGCTTTACGATTGTCTCGATCAGTATCTCGTTGGTTGCTGTTTTTATTCCACTATTGCTTATGAGCGGCATCATCGGCCGCCTGTTCCGCGAATTCGCGGTGACCGTAACCATGACGATCGCGGTCTCGGCGGTGGTTTCCTTGACCCTGACACCGATGATGTGTGCGCTCTTCTTGCGGGACGAAAAGCATCGGCGCCATGGCAAGCTTTACATGATTGTTGAGGGCCTCTTTGATGGCATGCTGGCGCTTTATGAGCGTGGCCTCGATCTGGTCATGCGGCACCGTCTCATTACCCTTGGCGTGTTCTTCCTAACACTGGGCATGACGGCATATCTCTATATCCAGGTCCCTAAGGGTTTCTTCCCGCAGCAGGATACCGGTCTCATTACCGGTTTCTCCGAGGCGTCCCAGGACGTCTCCTTCGGCGAGATGTCCCGCCTTCAGCAATCTCTGACGGACGTGATCTCCAAGGACCCCGATATCGCGGGTTGGGGCTCGATGATCGGCGGGACGCGCGCCCTCAATACCGGTTCCATCCTCATCAGCCTGAAGCCACGGGATCAGCGAACGGCGACCGCTGATCAGATCATCGCCCGACTGCGGACGCAGTTGGCGAAGGTCCAGGGCATTGCCCTTTTCATGCAGGCTGCCCAGGACCTCAATGTCGGCGGGCGGCCGTCGCGAACCCAATTTCAATACACCCTGCAGGATGCCAATATTGATGAGCTGAACAGTTGGGCGCCGCATCTGGTCGCAAAATTGAAGACACTGCCACAGCTGCGTGACGTTGCCACCGACCAGCAGACCAATGGTGGTACTTTGTCGCTCACGATCGACCGGGATCAGGCCGCGCGCTTTGGTATCCAACCGCAGGTCATCGACCAGACCCTGTATGATTCATTCGGTCAGCGCCAGGTGGCGCAATATTTCACTCAGCGCAGCTCTTACCATGTGGTCCTGGAAGTCGACCCCACGATCCAAGGCGATCCCAGTACGCTGAACCGCATCTATATCAAATCGCCGCTGACCGGTCAGGAGGTGCCACTTGCCGCCTTCGCCAAGTTCGACACCAGCAAGGTCAGTTACCTTTCGATCAGCCACCAGGGGCAATTCCCTGCGATCACCCTGTCTTTCAATCTGGCCCCTGGAGTCGCGCTGGGTGACGCTGTCACCGCCATCGATCATGCAACTGCGGAAATCAATCTGCCGGGTACCATTCTCGGCACGTTCCAGGGTAATGCCCAGGCCTTCCAGAGTTCTTTGCAGAGCACACCGTTGCTGATCCTGGCAGCGATTGTCGCAGTCTATCTCATTCTCGGCATCCTCTATGAGAGCTACATCTATCCACTCACCATTCTATCGACGCTGCCCTCGGCTGGCCTCGGCGCTTTGTTGATCCTGACGCTGGCGCATATCGATCTCTCAGTCATTGCCTTGATTGGCATCATCCTGCTGATTGGCATCGTGAAGAAGAACGGTATCATGATGGTGGATTTCGCCATTCAGGCGGAGCGCAATCACGGCATGACCCCGGAACAGGCGATCCGCCAGGCGTGTCTCCTGCGTTTCCGGCCGATCATGATGACGACGATGGCCGCCCTGCTGGGGGCCTTGCCGCTCATGCTGGAGAATGGTACCGGCTCCGAATTGCGCCAGCCACTTGGCTATACCATGGTCGGTGGCCTGCTGGTGAGCCAGATGCTGACGCTGTTTACCACGCCGGTGGTTTACCTCTACCTTGACCGTGTCAATCACTGGCTAAGCCATCGTCGCGGCAAAATTGACAGGACAGCGCCGGCGATTGTTGCTGGAGAATGAGTGTTAAAAGTATGTTAATGGTGGGGCGGCACGGTCGCCAGCCCTGATGTTGCAGGCTGGCTATACCGTAGGTAGGTAGAGATGAAGATTCTGCTCATAGAGGACAATGAACGCGTCAGTCGCTTTCTGAGAAAGGGCTTGGCGGAATCCGGTCACACGGTTGACCATGCGGATAACGGCCGTAACGGCATGTTCTTTGCCGCCAGCGAGCGTTACGACGCCATCATCATGGATCGCCTGCTGCCGGGCGGCGTCGACGGGCTCAGTATTATCGAGTCTTTGCGCAGGGACGGGAATACGACGCCCATTCTCATTCTCTCAGCCCTGTCGGATGTGGACGAGCGCATTCGCGGCCTTAAGAGTGGCGGGGACGACTACCTTACTAAGCCTTTTGCCTTTGGTGAATTGCTGGCGAGGCTCGATGTGCTGGCGCGTCGTGGCCAAAGCACTAATGTCGAGACCCTGTTGACGGTTGACGGTTTGCAGATGGACGTGCTGTCGCACAAGGTGACTCGGGACGGCCGACCAATTCCCCTGCAGCCCCGCGAATTCAAGCTGCTGGAATATCTCATGCGCCACAAAGACCAGGTGGTGACGCGTACGATGCTATTGGAGAACGTCTGGGACTACCATTTCGACCCTCAGAGCAATATTATCGATGTGCATGTCAGCAAACTGCGCCAGAAAATCGATGCTGATTTTCCACTTTCACTCCTGCGAACCATCCGAAGTGCCGGCTATATGATCACCGCTGATGCTTAGGCTGGTGAGATCCTCGGCTGCGGCCCTGGCCGCGGGGTCTGTGGCGCTCAGCATTGTTGCGCTATTTCTATTTGCGGCGCCACTCTGGTACGGATGGCGCCAGACCATCGAGGCAGGACGCGGCGAAATCCTACAAGATGATTCTCAGCAGCTGACCAACATCTACCAAAACGAGGGGATCGAGAAGCTTATCGACTGGATCAATGCCCGCATTAACATGCAGTTTGAACATGGCCGAACTATACTACTGACCGATTCAAGGAAACAGCCGCTGGCGGGTAACCTGACGGTCTGGCCGTCGGACATTCCCGACGCTCCGGGCTGGTATGGCGTCGATATCAAGTTTCACAACGTTCGGACACGGATGTTCTTCGTCCATAGCGTTCTTCCCGGAGGCTATCATCTTCTCATGGGTAGAGACGTCTCCCGGCTCGAACCGCTAGAGACGGCATTCTGGTACGGTCTTGCGATGGCGATGGCTTCACTTGTGGTCGTCGGCGTGATCGGCACTTTATTGATCCGGCGGGTGATGCTGTCGCCCATCCAGGGTATCAGTCAGGCGAGTACGGCGCTGGTCGCCGGTGATCTTAAACGGAGATTGCCCGTGCCAGGTGCCACGGCAGAGTTGGACGCGCTTTCGCGGACGATCAATGGCCTGCTGGATCAAATCGAAAAGCTGATTCATGGGGTGCGCAACGTCTCGAACTCGATCGCACATGATTTGCGCACGCCGTTGACGGAACTGCGCTCGCGCCTCGAAGAGCTGGTTTTGACCAAGCCAGCAGCCGATGAGACGTTCAGCGAGATCGATGGCGCAGTGACGGATGTCGACCGGGTGATCCGGGTATTTGATGCCTTGTTGCGGCTCGCCGAAATTGACACGGGCGCCCGCCGTGCTGGCTTCGTTGAAGTCGATCTTGCTGAACTGACCAGCGAGGCCGTCGAGTTCTATCTGCCGGCTGCCGAGTTGCGCAACGTCGAGCTGGTTCTGGGACAATGTGACGCCGCCACTATCCGCGGTGATACCTTGCTTTTGGCTCAGGCGATCGGTAATTTGATCGACAACGCCCTGAAGTTCGTCCCGAATAAAGGTCACATTGTCGTCTCGGTGTTAAGGGGCAGCGATGGCATCATCCGCATATCCATAGCGGATGATGGGCCGGGCATTCCAGATCATGAAAAACCGAAGGTGACGGAGCGGTTCTATCGCGGCGATGTTAGTCGGGGCACACCGGGGACCGGATTAGGATTAAGCCTGGTGGAAGCCGTTGCAGTCCTGCATGAGGGGCGACTTGATCTTGCCGACAATGCTCCTGGCCTTCGTGCTACTATGTTACTTCGCAGCAAAGTATAACTCGGCGCCAGAGTGTGACCCCTCCCACTCTAGCGGAATCAAAGAGTTGCGATGCCAACGGGCCTAACTGGCGTCTGAGCAATGCGTCAGCTCACACACCGTCGTGCTTGCCACTACGCCGCTTGCGCCCTACAGGGTTTCCGATCGAGGCAATTCTTGCGTCCAGGATCCCAATCTCCGTTTGAATCATGTCGACTGCCCGCGTCAAACGCGCAAGACGCGAGCGTGCTTCCGCCAGCTTATCAAGTCGCCATCCAGGTATGTTGTCGAGCATCGTCGGTCGTTCTTGCAGCGCGTGTTCCATGGCTCTTACGGCGTCTTTATGGCTTTCGAGTTTGGAATTCAGTTCTGACTGTCGCTTGAAAAGGATTTCACGCCTCAAGAGCATTGCCCGGCTCATGCGCCACCTCCGTCAATGGCCAATCCAACACATGACACGCGACTAGGCCCTTAGGCTGGGGCCGGTCTGTTTCGCACCGATAGCGAATAAGCGCCAAAGAATAATCCCTCAGCAATGAGCGTCGCCAGACGACTGGCACACCGGCCAGCTTTGCTGCCGTCCCCCCCCCCCCCTGGGGGCATCGTCGTTTCACGCAATATGAAAGGCCCAGCCATCGTCTCGGAACCTTCTTGCATTGCGCTGGCGATCCAAAAGCCGAAGCTGCCGGTCGCACAACCTTTGAAGGCGCGACGGAATCCGACGCCTACGCACCAACAAGATCGTGGTCATCCAAGTCAAACCAGGGAGTCGTAGATAGGTATTTTTCTTCCTATCAAGAAATCGGTGAACCCACCCGATCATCGCAGCCCTGTTGCGCATTTCCTCAATGTGCTATCATAAAAATGCAATCTTCTGGTGCAGAGCCATGGCGATCCGAATGGGCTGCTTCGATGATTTTTTCTATCGAATCGAAAACAATGCTCTTCGCGAAATAGCAGCGCATTGGAATGAAGCGCGCGGTTGTCGCAGGATGCCGACTTGGCGTGACATAGATGCCCTCAAGATACCGCGCCATTTGCCTATCGTCTGGTCGCTGCGCTACGACCGAGAGACCGAGAGATTTTCTGTGCGGCTGGCCGGCGAAGACATTCGTTCCCTACATCCAGACGGCCGGCGCGGATTGCAGTTGGAAGAATTCCTAAAACAAGAGGACTTTCAGCTCATTTATGCACGTTGCCGCAAGCAGGTGTTGGAGACGTGTTTATCACGGGATCATGGAGTGGTGTTTCACTTCCCCGAGCGCTCCTGTCTCGGAGAGCGTATCGTGATGCCGCTTGCAGAGGACGGCGAGAATGCCAGTGAAGTGTTCGGTGCGACATACTATGACCATTCTCAATTGGCGGATCTGACTGGGGCAAGGTTTTCCTTCGAGAACCTCGAATACTGGCCACTCTGAGGCTGGACTGGTTGCTCGCCGGCTTCGACACTATGGGTGAGGGCCGACACAAGGCTCGAGCGCTCGCTAAAGGCACGCTTTCGCGGCCGTGATCTCCAAAGCAGGTGTACTCAATGTGCATTCGCGGCCGAACTGGGTCGCGCCTTGCGGGCGAAGAGCAGCGATGCGGCGGCGATCGTCAGCATCACGCCAATCACCGCGAACGTATCGGCGAACCCCATGACAAGCGCCTGGCGCCGCACGATGTTGCCAATTTCAACGATCGCCTGGTGCTGGGCGTAGGCGCTGTCCGAGCCATGCGACATGAAATAGTTTGTCAAGTCATCGAGCCGTTGGCGCACTTCCTCACGCGTGATGGTGATCGACTGGCCGATGATGTTCGAGTGATATTGCTCGCGCTTGGTGATGATGGTCTGCAGGCTTGCGGTGCCGATCGCGCCGCCGAGATTGCGCAACATATTGAACAGACCGGACGCGTTGCTGGCATCCTGCGGGGCGATACCGGCCAGGGCAATCGAGGTCAGCGGCGTAATGATCATGGCTTGGCCGATGGCACGGACAATATTCGGCACCAGGAACTGATCGCCGGCGATATCGAGCGACAAATGGGTATCCATAAAGGCACTGGTCGAGAAGAGGGCGATGCCGAAGATACAGAGGTAGCGTATGTCGAAGATCTTCATCATGCGCGGTACCAGCGGAATGAGGATTAGCTGTGGCAGGCCAGTCCAGGCCAGGACATTGCCGATCTGCTCCGCATTGTAACGCTGAACCTGGGCCAGGTATTGCGGCAACAGATAGACGGTGCCGAAGAGCGCGAAGCCTACCAGGACATTTGACAAGGTACCGACGCCGAAATTTCGATTGAGCAGCAGACGAAGATCGACCAGCGGCTTCTTGACCTTGAGTTCGATCCAGACGAATGCGCTGAGGAAGACCGCTGCCGTGACCGCCAGCTTGACAATGAAGGGTGAGCCGAACCAATCGTCTTTGTTGCCTTCCTCGAGCATCGTCTGCAGGGCCGACAGGCCGATTGTCATGGTGCCTATGCCGACCCAGTCGCCCTCGCGTAGCAGGCCGAGGCGCATCGGTTCACGCTCAAGCGTGAACAGCAGCGCCACGATCATCAGGATGCTGGGCGGTGTATTGACGAAGAAGATCGTCTGCCAGCCGTAATTTTCCGTGAGATAGCCGCCGATCGTCGGGCCGATCGCCGGCGCGAAGGTGACGGACAGGGCGAACATGGCGAATCCCAGCGGCTGTTGCTGCTTCGGTAGCCTTGTGACCACCATGGTGACCGCCATCGGGATGAGCACGCCACCGGCAAAGCCTTGGATGCCGCGCATGACGATCATTGTACCAAGGTCGTGGGCGCCAGCGCAGGCCATGGAAAACAAAGCAAAGAACAGGGTGCTGAAAACCATGAAGCGGCGGAAAGAGAAGACCTGGCTGAGATAGCCGGTCAGCGGAATGACGACGATTTCGCCGATCAGATAGGCTGTGGAGACCCAAGCACCATTGTCGATACCCGTGCCGATGCCACCCTCGATGTCGAGCAGCGAGGCATTGGTGATCTGGATATTGAGAATGGCCATGAAGGCGCCAATCATGCTGGCACTCACGGCGATCCATGTCGAGATCGACGCCTTGCCGCTGGTTGTTGCTTGGACGGCTTGTGGCGCTGGCTTGGCTGGCGCAGGTGCTGTCATGCGGATTGTCGTCATGTCGGTCTCTTTTGGATGAGGCTAGGAAGGGTTAGCCGGCGCGCGCCGAATCAGCGGCGGCGACCTTGCTTTCGGGCTGCGTCTTCGTGTTGATGGTAGGATTGACGGACATGCCGGGGCGCAAATTGCCGGCCAATGGGTTGCCGGGATCGAGCACGATCTTCACGGGGATGCGCTGAACGATCTTGGTGAAGTTGCCCGTCGCATTGTCGGGTGGCAGTAGGGAGAATTCCTGGCCGCTGGCCGGGGCCATGCTATCCACATGGCCCCGCGCCTTCTTGCCTGGGAACATGTCGATCTCGACCTCGACGGGCTGGCCGGCGTGGACGTCGGTCAGCTGCGTTTCCTTAAAATTCGCGACGATATAGGTCGCCTGGGTCGGCACCACGGCCATCAACTGGGTGCCGGCCTGGACATACTGGCCGACCCGCAGGCTCCGATTGCCGACGATACCGTCGACCGCGGCGACGATCTTCGTATAAGAGAGATTGAGGTCCGCCTGGTGCTGCGCTGCCAGATCGTGTTCCAGGGTGCCTTTTGCTCCGGCGAGCTGAGCCTTCAGGATCTCAACCTGGCCCAAGGCCGTGGCGAGAGAGGCGGTGTCTCGGGCAAGGACCGCGCGCATCTCGGCATTGCGCGAGCCGGCGCGCTGGGCGTTCTGCGTACTACCGAAGCCCGTCGTGGCGAGCGACTTGTAGCGCTGGTCATCTTGTTGCGCGAAGGTCATGTTGGCGTTGTCGACCTGGATGGTGGCGCGCGCCGCATCGATCACCGATTGCTGGGTTGCCAGCGCCGCCTGCTTGCCGGCGACAGCCGCTTGCGCCGCGGCAACATCGGCCTTGGCTTGGTCGAGGGCGGCACGAAAATCGCGGTCGTCGATATGGGCGAGGGCCTGGCCGGCCTTAACCTGCTCGTTGTCGTTGACGAGGACGGCATCCAGATAGCCGGAGATCTTGGGAGCCACGATCGTGCTGTCGGCCTTCACGTAGGCGTCATCCGTGGAAACCAGGAACTGGCCGGTCGTCCAATAATCCCAACCGAAACGGCTGCCGCCGACCAAAGCGACGAGGCCTACTCCCAAGAAAAGCAGCTTCTTGAGCTTCGGCTTCTTTGGGGCGACCGGCTCGATCGTGTCGGAAGACAGGGCCTGAGGGTCTACGTCGATCGAGAGAGGTTCGTTGCTCATGGCCGTTCTCCAGCTTGACAATGGCGATGGTTGTCTTATTTGTAAAACTACTGTTTTCTAAAATGGAGTGCGATAAGCTCTTCGTCAAGAGGTTTTTGAAAATGAAAGTTTTACAAAATAAGAATGCGATCAAACGGGGCCGAGGCCGGCCGCCGGCGCGCTCCGAAGAGGAGACGTTCCGCCTTGTTATCGAGGCTGCTGCTGAGGAATTTCAGGCGAAAGGGTATGCAGATACCGGCGTCGACGAGATCGCGGAGCGGGCAGGGCTGTCGACCAGAACAATCTACCAGCTGGTCAAGACCAAGGCCGAGCTCTTCGAGATGGTAGTCGCGGACCGGACGAGCCGGTTCATTCCGACCGCCGACGATCGCGAGCTCAATCAGCTTGCGCCCGAGGAGGCGCTCAGCGGGATTCTCAGCAGCTACGGGAAACTGACGCTTTCTGCCGAGACGATCGCCATCACTCGGCTAGTTATTGCCGAGGGGGCACGGTTCCCCGAGATGGCAAAAGCCTTCCAAGAGAAGGCAGTGGCCAGGATCAATGCTGTGATTGAAGCCTGGCTCATCCAGCAGGTAGAGCGTGGCGTTCTCCAGCTCGGCGATCCGCATACAGCTGCCGGTATGCTGCGCGGTATGATGCTGATGGAGCCGCAGCGCGCTGTATTCCTGGGGCAGCGCGACGTACCGACTGAAATGGAAATTGAAACGAGAGCGAGAGCTTGCGCGGCGCTGTTTTTGCAAGGTTGCCGGGCGTGATTAGCGCAATTACAGCCGGACGATCAGTGGCTGGCCGCATCTTCGGGGTGTTCAGCGCGCAAGAGCGCCCGATCGCTGCTATCGAACCCGCTTATACCGTCTTGTAATCCCAACGAAATGCTGGACCGCCGCGGACTGATCGCCGCGCCGATAGGCAAGGCTGATCTGAGCACAAGGTGCATCACCCTGAATGCGCAGATAGGCAACGCCTTCCGCATGGATCTGTTGTACCGATTGCGGCACGATCGATACACCGAATCCAGCCGCGACCATATGGACGGTGGATGTTATCTGCGGCGCTTCCTGGCCGATCTCGGGGCTGAAGCCAGCCTGCTGACAAGCGGCGATAACGGCGTCGTATAGGCCAGGACCGGTCTGCCGCGGGAAGAGGATCAAGGTGTCCTCGGCGATGGCTGCAAGCGGGATCGAGCGCTCGCCGGCCCGGGCATGCGCTGCGGGCAATACCACCAGCATGGGCTCCTCTACCAACAGATCAAAGGCAAGCCCTTCACTCTCGGTGACGGGTGGGCGGATGAAAGCCACGTCGATCTCGCCGGCACGCAACCCGGCGATGAGGTGAGGCGTGTTGCTTTGTTCCGGCAAGAGGACGACACCGGGATAGCGCTGACGAAACGCCCCGATGGCGCTCGGTACCAGCGGGTGAAAATAGGTTGCGCCGGCGAATCCGACCCGGACCCGTCCCGTCTCGCCGCGGGCGCGGCTCTGCACGCCAGCTTTTACCCGCTCGACATGTTCGAGAATGCGGCGCGCTTCATCCAGCAGCCAAATTCCGCTCTCAGTCAGTCGCACGCCGCGTGTCAAGCGCCGAAACAGCGGCGTGCCCAACTCCTCTTCAAGCTGGCGGATTTGCAGACTCAAGGGCGGTTGCTGAATACCGAGCCGTTCGGCTGCCCGGGTGAAATGCAGCTCCTCGGCGACGGCGATGAAATAGCGGAGATGGCGGAGTTCCATGCGTCTCCATACCTAAAAAGTATCGAAAATCTTCAATCGATATATTGGACCATCGGCTCGCCAGCTGCCATCCTTTTTGTACGGGCAACGAAGCCTTGCTGCGAAAAGGGAGCAGGATCATGAAGACGGTTGCGGATCAATTTGCCGAAATCCTCGCCGCCGCCGGTGTGAAGCGGATCTACGGCCTCGTCGGCGACAGCTTGAACGGCCTGACGGACGCCATCCGCCGCCAGGGCAAGATTGAGTGGCTGCATGTTCGCCATGAAGAGGTCGCTGCCTTCGCCGCAGGCGCCGAGGCGCATCTGACCGGCACGATCGCCGTCTGCGCCGGCAGTTGCGGCCCGGGCAACCTGCATCTCATCAACGGGCTCTTCGACTGCCACCGCTCGCGGGTGCCCGTCCTCGCCATCGCCGCCCATATTCCCTCTGCCGAGATCGGCGCCAAATATTTTCAGGAAACCCATCCGCAGACGCTGTTCCAGGAATGCAGCCATTATTGCGAGCTGGTATCGAGCGCCAGCCAGATGCCGCGGGTGCTGGAGGTCGCCATCCGCGAGGCGGTCGGCAAGCGCGGCGTCTCCGTCGTGGTCATTCCCGGCGATGTCGCCTTGCAGCCGGCCGCGCCAGCCGTCTTGCCCAAGCCCGAAACCCTGCTGCCGCCGCGTCCCGAGGTCACCCCGGCGCCGGCCGATCTCGAGCGCCTCGCGAAGCTGCTCAATGCGGCCGGCCGGGTGACGATCCTCTGCGGTTCCGGCTGCGCCGGCGCGCATGATGAATTGCTCACCTTGGGCGAACGGCTCAAGGCGCCGATGGTGCATGCGATGCGCGGCAAGGAGCATGTCGAATGGGACAACCCCTATGATGTCGGTATGACCGGGCTGATCGGCTTCTCCTCCGGCTATTATGCGATGCGCGATTGCGATGTCCTGCTCATGCTCGGCACCGACTTCCCCTATCGGCAATTCTATCCGCAGGGCGAGGCCGTGCGCATCGCCCAGGTCGATATCCGGGCGGAGAATCTGGGGCGTCGCGCGGCGATTGACCTCGGTGTCGTCGGCGGCATCACCGAAACGCTGCGTGCTTTGCTGCCGCGCCTCGCCCAGAAGAGCGATGACAAGCATCTGACCCAGGCCCAGGGGCATTACGCCAAGGCCCGCCAGCAGCTGGATGAATTGGCTGTCGGGACAGCCCGGCGGGGCCTCATTCACCCGCAGCAGATTGCCAAGGCGATCAGCGACCATGCCGCGGATGACGCGGTCTTCACCTGCGATGTCGGCCTGCCGACGGTATGGGCGGCGCGCTATCTGGCGATGAATGGCAGGCGCCGGCTGCTCGGCTCCTTCTGGCACGGTTCCATGGCCAATGCCATGGCCCAGGCGATCGGCGCCCAGGCGCCTTATCCCGGCCGCCAGGTGATCTCGCTCTCCGGCGATGGCGGCTTCACCATGCTGATGGGCGATCTCCTCAGCCTGAAGCAGCTGCGACTGCCGGTGAAGGTCATCGTCTTCAACAACGGCGCCCTTGGCTTCATCGAGCTGGAGCAGAAATCGACCGGCTTCCTCGATTACGGCACCGAGCTGGAGAATCCAAATTTTGCCGCCATGGCCGAGGCCGTCGGCATCCGCGGCATCCGGCTCGAAGATCCTGGCGAGGTCGATGCCGGTATCGCCGCCGCCTTGGCCCATGACGGGCCGGTGGTGGTTGATGCGGTGGTGAACCGCAGCGAGCTTGCCATGCCGCCTGCTATCACGACGGAAATGGCCAAGGGTTTCTCGCTCTACATGGTCAAGGCCATTCTCAATGGCCGGACGGATCAGGTCATCGATCTCGCCCGCACCAATCTGTGGCGCTGAGCGCTCAAAGATCAGCGACCTGAGACGGAGGCATCGAATGCCCGCCAAACCGATGGACCATAAAAGCATCCGCGCCGTTGCCTTCATCGCCCGGTGCTCCGGCGCGGGGACCGCCGCCTATGTCCTCGCGGTCGCGCTGGGACTGCCGGAATCGGTCTGGGCGGCGATGTCGGCCTTGATCGTGTCGCAGGAACGCCTACACGAGACCCGGTCCTCGCTGACCGGCCGCGTGCTCGGCACGCTGCTCGGCATCATGGTGACGGTGGTGGTCAGCACCGTCGCCGCCCATACACGCGCCTCCACCGCCCTGCAGATGGCCATCGCCGTGGCGATCTGCGCCCTCGTCACCCGCGAGTTCCCCAAGCTCCGGGTTGCCATGTGGACCTGTCCCATCGTCCTGCTGACCGCCCAGTCGAGCGTGCCGATCGCGACCGCGCCAATCGCCGCGGCGGCGCTGTATCGCGGCGGCGAAGTGATCCTCGGGGCCGTGGTCGGCTGGCTCTCCCACTGGGTCGCCGAAGTCCTGGTCGACATCTGCGGCGCCGCCGCACGCGCCTTGCCGCTCCATCACCTCGCCCGGCGCGGTGCCGGGCGGCGGCATCCGACTCACCAGATCTAGGAAGCACGCTATGGCCGATGCAATCGAGTCATTGACCTCGGGTCCCGCCCACCAGGCGCGCATGGCGGCGCTGGAAACCATCTCCCGGGCCGCGGCATTGCTGTTTGCCAACGGGCAGACCACCGAGCGGACCATTGCCGCCACCGAACGGATCGGCCACGCACTCGGTTTGTCGGTCACACTGCAGCCGCGCTGGGGCGAGTTGACGGTTCATGTGACCGATACGCCCTTCTCCGAGGTCGCGGCCGCCACGCCGCTCGGCGTCAACATGGACAAGGTGGTGGCGACCATGACCCTTATCGACCGCACCTGTGCCGGCGACTTGCCGGCCGACGCCGTGCCGGCGGCGCTCACCGCGGTCGAAGCGAGGCCAGCCATTTCCGCCCTGCGTTTCGTCCTGTTCGCGGCGATCGGGGCGGCGGCGCTTGGTGTCATCTTTGGCGCGCTCAATCCCCTCAGCTTGCTGCTGATCGCAGCCAGCGCCGCGATCGGTGCCGCGTTGCGCCGCTGGCTCGCGAGCCTGAGCGGCAATCCCTTCGTCCAGCCGCTCTGTGCCGCCGTGGTCGCCGGGCTCGTCGGTGGTATCGCCGGCATCGGCGCCACCCGCCTCAACCTCGCCGACGGGCAGCGCCTGATCGCCCTGTGCCCCTGCATGATCCTGGTTCCCGGCCCGCATATCCTGAACGGGGCGATCGATCTGGCGCGCGCCCGGATCGCCATCGGCGCCACGCGCCTCGCCTATGCCGGCCTGGTCGTGCTGATGATCTGTGCCGGCCTGCTGCTGGGGCTGACCGCCGGTGGCGGCAGCCTGTCGGTCGATGCTGTTTCCGCGGCGGTCCCGCTCGGCGCCGACATGCTGGCGGCGGGCTGTGCGGTCGCGGCTTTCGGCACGTTCTTTGCCATGCCCTGGCGGCTGCTGCCACTGCCGATCGTCGTCGGCATGGTGGCGCATGCCGTGCGCTGGGCGCTGATATCCCTCGCCGGCGCGCATGTCGCGATCGGCGCGCTGGCCGCTTGCCTGCTGGTCGGCCTCATCATGGCGCCGCTTGCCGATCGCCTTCATCTACCCTTTGCCGGACTCGGCTTTTCCGCCGTCGTCTCGCTGATGCCCGGGCTGTTCCTGTTCCGCGCCGCCGGCTCCCTGGTGGCGCTGCTCTCGACAGGCGAACACGCCCCGGTGGAGCTGCTCCAGAGCACCGTCATCAATGGAACCACAGCATTCCTGATCGTGCTGGCCATGGCCTTCGGCCTCATCCTGCCCCGCCTGCTCTTCGAACGCGTCCTGCACCGGCTTGCACAACGGCCCGCTTTTGCCCAACAACATCGTCCCTGAACCGGCCCCGTCGATAAGGAGAACCACATGTCGACCGATACCCAAAGAGGCTACGCCCTCTTGCGCGACCCCCGCCACAACAAGGGATCCGCCTTTAGCGAACAGGAACGCCGGGAACTGGGCCTGGAAGGCCTGCTGCCAACGGTATCGCTGACCCTGCCGCTGCAGGTTGCGCGCCTGCATAACGAGCTCGCCCAACTCGACAGCGATCTGCAGCGTTACCTGCTGCTCTCGGACTTGCAGGCGCGCAACGAAACCCTGTTCTATGCCGTGCTGATGTCGGACCCCGCGCGCTTCATGCCGATCGTCTATACGCCGACGGTGGGGGAAGCGTGCCAGAAATTCGACCAGATCTACCGCCATCCCCGCGGCATGTATCTGCCGATCAGCGCGCGCGGCCGGATCAAGGAAATCCTCGGCAACTGGCCGCAGCGGGATGTGCGCTTCATCGTCGCCACCGATGGCGAGCGCATCCTCGGCCTCGGTGATCTCGGGGTCGGCGGCATGGGCATTCCGATCGGCAAGCTGGCGCTTTACACCGCCTGTGCCGGCGTGCCGCCGCGGTATTGCCTGCCGGTGATGCTCGATGTTGGCACCAATAATCGCCAGCTGCTCGATGACCCGCTCTATCTCGGCCTTCGCCAGGAGCGCGTGCGCGGCCCGGAATACACCGCCTTCATCGACGAATTCGTCACCGCCGTGCAGGCGCTGTATCCCAAATGCTGTATCCAGTGGGAAGATTTCGCGAATTTCAACGCCGTACCAATCCTCGCCCAGTACCGCGACCGGGTCTGCACCTTCAACGATGACATCCAGGGCACGGCGGCAGTGGCATTGGCCGGTATCTATGGCGCACTGCGCATCTCCGGGCAGAAGCTTGTCGACCAGCGGTTCCTGTTCCTCGGCGGCGGCTCGGCGGCGACAGGCATTGCTGGCCTGATCAGCCAAGCGATGGTGATGGAGGGAATGAGCCTTGCCGAAGCCTGCGGCCGCAATGCCCTTTTCGATATCAAAGGACTGATTGTGGCATCGCGCACCGATCTCGCGGACTTCCAGAAGCCCTTCGTGCTCGATCATGCGCCGGTGGACAGCTTCGCCGAGGCCGTGAAGCAGCTGCGACCGACGGCGATCATCGGCGTCAGCACCGTGCCGAAACTCTTCAACCAGCAGGTCATCGAGACGATGGCCGAGATCAATCAACGGCCGATAATCTTTCCCTATTCGAACCCGACCTCAAGATCCGAATGTACGGCGGAAGAGGCCTATCGCTGGTCCGCCGGCCGGGCGATCTTCGCCAGCGGCAGCCCATTTCCGCCGGTCGAGATCGGCGGCAAGACCCTCGTCCCCGGCCAGGGCAACAATGTCTATATCTTTCCGGCCGTCGGGCTGGCGGTCTTCGCGACTGAGGCGAAGCGCATCACCGATGACATGTTCATCCTGGCGGCCCAGGCCGTCGCGGAACGGGTCACGGAAGAAGACCTGGCGACCGGCCTGATCTATCCGCCGCAGAGCGCGCTCTTTGCCACCTCGCTTCATGTCGCGACGCGGGTCGCCCAATACATCTTCGATCATGATCTTGCACAGATCGCGTGGCCAAAGGACGTGGCAATGCTCATTCGGTCGCATGTCTATCAGGCTGTTTACACATAAAACTCACTGTCGGTCACGATACGCCGGTGTGCAAACCTCTCTTCACCGCGCGCATCGAGGCCACATTAAACTAAAATTTAGTTGCCCGAACTTTGGAACAACCTATTTCTGAAACGTAAGAAACCAATCGAAGTGGTAACCATGCATTGGCTTTTCGCACGCAGGCTCGCCAAATTATTGTACGACGCTGGTCTCTCCGAGGCTGGAAGAGACGAATCTAAGGCAGCGCTTTTTGCAAGTGCGATGGCATTTGGCGCTATCCCATGCTGGCCTGGCTTACCTCCGTCGCGATCTGATTCAGGATTCGTCGCAGCCTCGTCATCGGGTGAGCCAACTTTGAGATCTCTCAACGCGAAGACAACGACGACACTTTGGCAAGCTGGTTCATATTCTGAGGTGGTCGCCACCACACGGTATCTGCGGACGCCCACATACAAAACCCTGGCAGGGGTGTGCCGATCACGGGCGGCATATCTATCGACACAATGAGATAACACGGAGATGCCAAAACATGGCTACACGCATAGATACCTTTGCCCGGTGTGGCATCGCCGGCCGAGCGCCTGGCGAGCCAAAAACCGACTATGATGGCCTGACGATCTTGCTCCATTGGACCACCGCCTTGCTCGTGGTCATCCTGTTCGTTCTCGCACAAACTTGGAACCTGCTAGAAAGGGGAACGCCTTTGCGCCACATGCTGCAGTCTTTGCATGTGTCGCTGGGTCTCGTGTTTACAGCCGTCCTCGCAGCCAGGCTGCTATGGAGAGCTATTGCAGGTCGAAAGTTGGTACAGATGTCCGGCGGCTTCGCCGGATTCGCGGCCAAAGCGATGCATTATTTGCTCTATGTTTTGCTTGTGGTTGAAGCAGCGCTCGGATGGAGTTTTCGCTGGGCCGCTGGTGATCCGCTGAGCCTTTTTGGGCTGTTTTCGATCCCGTCGCCTTTCGACTTCACGGTGGAGCAGCGTCACGCCATCGCTGCCGCCCATAATTGGGTCGCGATCAGCATCCTCCTTCTTGCCGGCGCACATGCATTGGCGGCCATTTTTCATCATTATGCGCTGAAGGACGGTATCCTCTCGCGCATGGTCCCGATTCTCAAACGACCGGCGGGTACATCGGCTGTTGGTAACAGTAAATGATAAAAATGCCGAAGCTTGACGAAGACTTTAGCGAACTGAGGCAAGCTGGCTTATACGATGAATATTGTTTCTTGAATGAAACTGAGTGCGCGTTAGGCACCAGCCAATTTCAAGGACGGTCGACACGACTATTTTTCGCCCTGGTGAAAAGTCAGGCGGACTAAAACTCAGACGAACTCGACTAACCAATTGTTCAATTGCGAGGGGGCATGTCGCCTACTAAAGCGTATGCTGTCACGACGTAGCTGCGAAGAAACGACGCGAATGGAATACCTGCTTCGGCACTGAAAGTGACTGCACTGCGCCAGCTTCAGGCCGAGTGTCTGCACTGAGATTTCGCCAGGCTTCAGAATGCTTCGGAATGGAAACTCATGGATCCCTTATTCGCGGCTGAATTCGTTTTCCCACCAGGAATCGACCAATGAAACGCCTACTACTTATCGAAGATGACGAAGAAACGGCGGCCGAAATTGTCGAGGAACTAAGTGCCCGTGGTTACGAGGTCGATGGGACGCTGACAGGAACAGGGGGGCTCGATAAGGCGCGAGATCGTAGCCATGACCTCATCATCGTTGACCGGCTCCTGCCTGGAATCAATGGGCTTGCCCTCATCGAAACGTTGCGCACGGAGAATATCCTTACTCCAGTTCTCGTGCTAAGCGCCTTGGGTGCAGTTGATGAGCGCGTAAGAGGCCTTCGAGCTGGTGGTGACGATTATCTGGCCAAACCCTTTGCAATGATCGAATTAGTCGCGCGGATCGAAGCCTTGCTGCGCCGCCCACCCGACACACGCCAGACCATTCTCAACGTTGGCCCTTTGGAACTCGATCTGATAAGACGCACGGTCTCGCGCCGAGAACGGTGCATAGAGCTGCAACCGCGGGAATTCCAGATTCTTGAGTTTCTTGTCCGATATGAAGGTCAGGTTGTAACGCGCGGGATGCTGTTCGAGAAAGTCTGGCGGTACCGCTTTATTCCCGACTCAAATCTGGTTGACGTTCATATGGGGCGTTTGCGCCGCAAAGTCGACGGGCCGGATGAGCTACCGATGATACATAGCGTTCGTGGTGCAGGGTTTATCCTCAATGCGCCCACTTCGTAACAAGTTCCAAATCCGGTTGCTGCGCTGGCCACTCGCTATGGCCTCAGGCTTCATCATCATCAATGTACTCCTGTTTGGAATACTCTATTGGCAAACATCCGTCTTTATGGATGCGCGTTTCGATGAAGTCATTACAACGGAATCCGCGATGTTGGCGGCGGCAACTGACGAAGCGCGGAGCGATGCTCTGGCAACTCGCGCGCAATATGACCCACACAAGAGTAAATTAGGTGGCGTATTTGCAGCCGACGGTAAAGGCCGGATTGGCAATATTGTGGCACTACCTCCTGCGCTTTCTATCGATGGTCCCGCGCAAGAGGCGCACCTGGTTCGAGCAGACAAGGAAGGCCAGCGAAATCTACGTGTCCGCGCCATTGCACGCCGCTTGCAGAATGGCGATGTGCTCGTAATCGGGCGGAATGTCGACGAAATGGTCGAGATTGAAGAGATCACCATCCGTTCGCTGGCAATAGGCACATTTACAAATCTCGCTCTCGCTGTGAGTGCTTGCCTCATACTGGGCTTACGAATGAGCCGTCGGGTCGATGCGGTTACCAGGATGGCTACGCACATAGTATCGGGCGATCTCAGACGACGCCTGCCGATACAAGCCCATAATGATGATTTCGGCGCTTTGGCTCGTGTCATCAACGGTATGCTGGATCAGATTGAAAGGCTCGTCAGTGAGATATCAGGTGTCGGCGACGACATTGCACATGAGCTCCGGACACCATTGACACGCGTCCGAGCGATCCTCGAACGTGGCCGAGAAAACGGAACCAGATTGGAAGACCTGCAGTGCACGGTCGATCGGGCGATCGGCGGGCTTGATCGAGCCCTTTTGATAATAACGGCGCTGCTGCGCATTGCTGAGATTGAACACGGCAGGCGACTGGAGGCATTTGGTGAGGTTCATCTCAGCAGCATCGTTCACGAAGTTGCGGAATTTTATGCGCCAATCGCCGAGGATAGAGGCTTGAGTATGCGGGTGTCTGCGGAGAACGTAGCGCCCGTCAGGGGAGATCGTGATCTTCTCTTCGAGGCCGTCGCAAATCTGGTCGACAATGCGATCAAGTTTACACCGTCCGGAGGCCTCGTTACCCTTAGATTGTTTACAGTGGGAGATAAGCCTGTTGTTCGGGTGTCCGATACAGGTTCAGGAATATCGGAGGCTGAGCGTGATGCCGTGACACGTCGCTTCTATCGGTCGGATAAAAGCCGTCACGCGCCCGGCTTCGGTCTTGGGCTCACCCTCGTATCAGCAATCGCAAAGCTGCACGGGTTTCGGCTGACAATTGGCGGCAGCTCCGGATGCGTCGTTGAGATGTCTTCTTCAGACAGGACTTAGTTGTTTTTCAACGCTGCAATGATCGCCGCGTCGTGAGTGTTTTGTGGTAGAACTTCAGATGAGCAGCCTGTCCTCTACGTCGGTGAAGCGGCCCTCGTGGGTGTCGCGGCTCGCACGCATCCTTCAGGCGCGATCCTTCGTGTTTGCGCCGGAGCAGATTGACATAGCTGAAGGGCTTCGTGCTGCTACCGCGGTGGCGTTGGTGGTTGCCGCCAGCCAGATGTTGCATTGTCCGATGCTCACCTGGGGTGCCTTCGCCGCCTTTTGGACCTGCCTCGCTGATCCCGGCGGTCCTGACCGTATTCGATTGCGGACAATGGGTGGCTTTGCCCTGGCAGGCACAATGCTGGCCGGATCAATGTCCTGGGCTGCCAGCATGGGACAGGTCGTCGCCGCGCCGATCCTTTGTTTGCTCGTCTTCATTTGTGCGTTGGGCCGGTCCTATGGTGCCGCCGCCACTCAAGTCGGCGTACTCGCCAGCGTTGTTGCAGTGGTCGCCATCGACTATCCGAGCTCTATGGTGCATGCGGGGATGCTGGCTTGCGTCTTTCTGGCGGGCTGCGTCTGGGCACTTATTCTGTGCCTGCTGCTATGGCGTGTCCCCCCTTATCGGCCGGCGAGGCGGGCCGTCGGCGCCATTTTCCGCGACCTTGCCAATATGACAGTCGAATTGGAGGCCATTGCAAAAAATGCGGCGCCATCAACGCGTGGCCAGTTGCTCGGTGTCGGACATCGTCATATTGAGCAACTCCATGCCGGGCATCGACGGGCGGTTCGCAACACGATCGAGCGGGCAAGGGTAGCGGTCAACCAGATCACTACCGGCCAAAATGATGGCCCCGTTCGTCGGGGGCTAACGACGATTCTTGAGGGCGGGGACCGGATTTTTGCCGGCTTGATAGCGTTGCAGCACCATCTCGATACGGTAGATGGCAGATTGGACAAGACGCTTATTGTAGATCTGCTGCACCAGCTCAAAAGTTTATTGATAGAAGTCGCCCAACAGGTGCAACGAACTGATCCTGACTGGACACGTCTTCGATCAGATGCAGACTTGCTGGCACATTATGCGCAGGTGGCCGGAGGGTTCGGCGGCCACGTCGCGGCGATCTGGGCCCGCGTATTATCCGAACTCGTGGATGGCTGGGGACAAGGCACCGGTGAGGTCACTTTAGTTCCATCCGCCGGCGGGCAGCCCGAGATCGCCAGCCCCGATGTCGCTATCATTCGCCACGCGTTGCGCGTGGCCGCGGTGGTTCTGGTCGCCTATGTGGTCACGTCCTATTTCAATATACCGTACTCTTATTGGGCGACGATGGCGGTCCTGGTCGTGATGCAGCCGCATGCAGCGACAACCTGGCCGCGCATGCTTGAGCGGGTCATTGGGAGTGCCGTCGGTGGCCTGGCCGCGGCGGCTCTCTCTATGCTGCTGCCAGTACCGGCGGGGTTGCTGGTCTTGATCTTCCCATTGGCTGCAGCGACCATCGCCTTCCGATCAGTCAGCTATACGCTGTTCGTGGTGTTCTTGACACCTCTCTTCGTCCTTGTTGCTGATCTCCTTGCGCTGAGCCATGGAGAGACCATTGCCGTGGCCCGTGCACTCAACAATCTGCTCGGTAGTGCGCTCAGTCTCGCAGGCTGCCTTTTGCTATGGCCCGACCCGGCTCCTCAGCCGTTTCGCGAGAAACTGGCCGAAGCCGTCGCGGTCAATATGCGTTACGCCGCCCTCGTCTCGCGTCCAGACGCACCCTTGGAGGACGTCGAAGCCGCGCGGCGAGAAGCTGGCCTCTCCAGCAATGCCGCCGAGATCATCAGGGGGCGCATGATCCTGGAGCGGCGGCGCGGACGGGCGCATCTCGACGAGGCGGCGGCCTTGCTTGGTGCGCTGCGCAAGTTGGCGGGTGCATCGACCGTCATGTTGCTGATCAGGAGTACAATGCAGCGAGATATCGCGGAAGCGAGAGCGTCGCGATATGACGCTCTGGCTGTAGCGCTGGATGCCCTAGTACGTGGTCTATCAGCCGATGCGAAGCTAACAACCAATATCGAGCTGAAAGATAGGCTGGAGCAGGCGGTCGCGCATACGGTTGAAATGTGCCTGCTTTATGCAATGGCCATTGAGACTGAGACTTTACCGGACCCGATCCCGGGCTATCAGGCGCCGCGAGACAGGATATGAGAAACAAGTCTGCTTCCGCGGCTGTCCTGATGCCGCAGACGCGGAAGCCGAAGAGGGCGATTGGAAGCGATCCGGGTTTAGCTGTCTATCCCGTAGGCAAGGCTGCCATGATCGTGAAAAGGTTAGTCGCATCAGGCGTATCCCTATCAGATGCGCTCAGGGGAACGAATTTATCAAATGAAGCCATTTCGTCGCCGGCAACGCGCGTTTCTTTGAGCCAGTTACTGACGGTCTGCGGTAACGCCGCCAGACTCGCCCGCGATCGAGCCTTCGCCTTCAACTTAGGCCTCAGCTTCCATGTCTCGACATATGGGTTGTACGGTTTTGCTATCCTCAGCAGTCCAAATCTTCGCAACGCGGCGCGCTTCACCGAGGCATACCAGCAGCTTGCCTCTCCTCTCGCCAAGATTTCCTTTGCCGAGAAGGGCGGGCGCGGAATATGGACGATCTCTCCTATTCGGCAATCTGCGATAGACCAGAATCTCAGCAAGTTTCTGATCGAATTTCAGCTCGGGATTCATATGTCACTTCTCCGCGACGTGATGGGGTCATCATTCGTCGCTCAAGAAATTCACCTCACCTATGATTCCTCCGAGCCTTCGGGGACCTACGAAAAGATTTTTGGATGTAGAGTTCGTTTCGGCCAGAAGGCAAACAAATTGATCTTCGATGCAGCTTGGCTGGATAGTACGCCGATATTCGCGAACGACATCACGCACGCCGAGATGCTCGCACTTTGCGACAAAATGCTCACGGATCTCGCAAGTCATGTTGGCTTGGCCGGGAAGGTGCGCGAGATCGTCCGCCACAATTTGATGCGTCCCATCGGGTTCGAAGCGGTAGCGACCCAATTGCAGATGACCACACGCACACTTAGGCGAAGATTGCGAGAGGAAGGTGCCGGGTTTCAAAGGATTTTCGACGATTTAAGAGCGGAAGTGGCGGCCGAGTATCTGCGCGATACTAATCTGACGATCGAAGAAATCGCGGGCACCTTAGGCTTCAGTGATGCCGCCAATTTTCGCCACGCATTTCGCCGCTGGATGCATATGGCTCCCGCGAAATTTCGGGATGTCGAGCGGCGTCAAAGCGAGCGAAAAAACTCAGAACATAATCCTGCATGAAATAGGCTCTCTCGTCTTTGTCAAAATTCAGCCTTCAAGGCCTTCTACGGAACGAAAATCTTTAGGGTATTGGCCGAGATTAACCGGAATTTGGCCGTCGCGGACCTTCCGTCTGGCCCACCATCCAAGCAACTCTATTACCGATGTTCACGGCGGTTGGAGAAATCGAGAGTCTGCTCTGCGCGAAGGCTGTTGCTGGGAGATTACGATCGACACCGAATAGGACCGTGACGCGCGTCAGTGGATGTTCGGCGTTCAGGCGGATCAAAATTGTGGGCGCATGTTGGATCGGGCGAGGTTGAAGCAAATGGCATACCTCATTTCCGCGACTCACATTTCGATTGACACGGTGAGCGAAACTCAAATTAGGGGTTGGCCAGACCAAGCGTTTGATCATTTCATTTCGCACTGGGAGCGTCTCGCTCGGAAGGTCGGCGGCTATCCCGCCCGCGGTGACATTGATGCGTTGGAACTGGGGATTGAGCTCCTTCCCAATATTTTTCTGATTGATGTGGTTGCTAAGGCCTTTAGCTCAACGCCGCGATTTCGCTTTCGGTTGCTAGGGGACGCGATCCTGCAGCGTGAGAGAACGCGGCCGGGCCAGTACCTCGACGGTCTTGGCTCAACAAACGATCTGACCGCGATCCGAGAACACTACGAAGATTGTCTGTCCGGCAAAGTCTCGCTACGTCGATCGAATCTTGGCTGGGAAGCAGACGACAGGAGATTTATGGAATATTCGACAATCGTCCTGCCACTTTCCGGCGATGCTAGATCTGTCGACACTTTGATCGGCCTCGTGGTCTATGACATCTAAATGCCACACATGCCCCCGATCGCGTGAACGGGATCGTGAAAGTAGGCAGAATGGAGATTCCATTTGGCGCCCGAGAGGAGAATGCCACTTCTTTCGTCGCCTTGAAGACGGCGCTGGTGGAACGCATCATACAGATCAACTTCGCCGACGATGGCCGACTAGAGATTGTGGAGTAAGAGAGGGATATCATGAAGCTGACACTCGGAACCAAAATGATTGGCGGGTCTGCCGTCAATATATTGCTGGTAATCACTCTGGCCGGAATCGGACTCGCGACAGTATCTTATCTGCGGACACTTCAGGACGAGGGCGCCGGAGCTGCCTACGCCGCGATTGATGCAACCCGGGCTTCCGCCCTCGGGCCCCGGCTGTACGAAGTCATTGCCGACGCCGAAATCAATCGCAACTTGGGGGCAACCAGTAAAAGCTGGGCTGAAGAAAAAGCGCGTGCCGAGAAAGTCCTGGCTGGTCTAGAGGCGGCGGCGGATACCGATATCGAGAAAACGGCGCTGGACGAAGCCAAGGCCTCTTATCAAGCAATCACGCATTTGTTCGATGAAAAGATGCTGCCATTGCTGCAGCAATCGTCGGCCATTACTCCAGCGACCCAGGATCTCGACAACCAGATCGACGAGCAGGTCTCACGTCTGGGCTCCAGTATGCAAAGGTTCGGGGACCTGAACGTGGCGGCCGCGCACACGTCAGACACTGAATTCGATAAGCTTGGCATCCGCGCCAGCACGATACTAGGCATTGTAGCAGCGTTCGCGGCTTTTGTCGCTATGGGGATCGCCTTTGGTCTCACACTCGGTATAGTGCGGCCCGTACGCGGCATGACAGTGATCATGGGCCGACTGGCGAGTGGCGAGCTGAAGGTCGAGATTCCCGGCTCCGGGAAGCGCGACGAGATAGGCGATATGGCCAAGGCGGTACAAACCTTCAGGGACAGCATGGTCGAAGCTGAACGACTTCGATTTGAGCAGGAGGAGATGAAGAGTCGGGCCGAGGCGGATCGCCGCAAACTCATGCATGACCTAGCCAACCGCTTTGAAACGTCGGTCGGCGGTGTATTGCAGGGTGTGAACAGCTCGTCGACTGAGCTGCAAGCAACGGCGCAAGCGATGTCAACGACTGCGGAGGAGACATCGCGTCAGTCACAGGCTGTGGCCGCGGCCTCAGAGCAAACGACCCAGAATGTACAGACTGTCTCCTCGGCGACCGAAGAGTTGTCTGCCTCGATACGCGAAATCAACTCGCAGGTGGTTGAGTCGACGCGCATCGTCAGCTTGGCCGTCGCCCAAGCAAGTGACACCAATGCAAAGGTCCTGGGACTGTCGGAAGCGGCCCAGAAAATCGGTGATGTCGTGCGCTTGATCAATGACATCGCCGGGCAGACGAACCTCCTGGCGTTGAACGCGACAATTGAAGCAGCTCGCGCCGGCGAAGCGGGAAAGGGGTTTGCCGTCGTCGCGTCCGAGGTAAAAACGTTGGCGACACAAACCGCCCGAGCGACGGAGGAAATCGCTGCCCAGGTGCGGTCAATCCAGGAAGCGACCGAAGGATCGGCGCAGTCGATCCAGGGAATCTCGCAGACCATCAATCGGGTAAGCGAAATCACGACGGCGATTGCGTCGGCAGTTGAGGAACAGGGCGCAGCCACTCAAGAGATATCCCGGAACGTCCAGCAAGCGGCTCAGGGAACGCAGGAAGTCTCGTCGAATATTGTCAGCGTCACTCATGCGGCTCAGGAAACGGGCTCGGCTGCGAGCCAGGTATTGGCCGCTGCTGGCGAGGTTTCCAGAAGCGGCGCCATGCTGAGGAGGCAGGTTGACGACTTCCTCCGGGAAGTCAGGGCGTAATCTGCCGGTGATGCTAATAAGCTAATCGTTACAGATCAGCTGGCGTGCAGTTGTGGCTCGGATGCGACGTTGACGGTGCCTCGATTCCTTGCCAGTTGGTCAGTTGTAAATGGGTATAGCGGCCGACGCCTATCGTCATACTAGTTCATGGTCTGAGCGAAGAGGAAATGTGTCAAACATCGGCGCTCCCTAACTGCACCGAGCGCCTGGCTAGCTCGCAATGCAGATCAGCGTCATTCTTACGCAGGCGGAGCGGATCATCTTCGGTATCAGGAAGGCATACGTGTAAGTCAACGCTAAATATCACCCCTTCAAACTGTGCAATCTTAAACCGCCACTGTATCGATCGGCGCCAGAGTCTGGCGTCGATTGCCAACCGAGAGACAACCGATGTTGCATGACAGAACCCTATCATCAGCTGTGAATAAGTTGATCTATCAGGTAGGACAGATTAGCTCCCTTGAGATACAAAATTTCATGCGCTTTGCGACTGCACTTCGGGCGGATATAGCCGAGATGTCCAACCGACTTTCTCCCAACGACAAACCGACAGATGCGCAACGGCAACTCGCCAAACTAGACCAACACGTCAAAGCCGGCCTTGCAATTTCCCAGAGTGTCGAAAAGCTGATGGTGCAGCTCGTTCAGCAATTGTTACTGAGCACCAGCTTACCGGAGGCGGATCGTGAAAGGATGGCCAAGCAGGTAGCCAAACTCACGGAATCCTCCTTGGGAAGAAATGTCATACCCATGTTTGTAGATCACGCCGATGCTACAATGATCTACAAAGGTGTTGAGAAATCGGTGCTGCGCGTTGAAGAGCTCATAAATGAGTTACGTTCGCTGACATCGACCGCCGCCAATCAGGCGACCTGTCTTCTTAAAGAAAATGATATGGCCGTGAGTATGTTCTATATCAGGCCATGGCTCCACGAAGAACTTGTTTCTCGAAGTGCGGCCTTCGATTCAGAAGTCATAGGCTGATCGCCGAATTTTGTCCGTTCATTGAGCCCTCCATCGAACCAACCCAGCCATTGACCCCGGGCCGCCAAACGGAATGTTTGGCGTTAGCGCTTTCGCTGCTGATGCGCTGAGGCTGGAAGGACTGCAGCTCATGAGGGCGTCGATGGTCTCGGACGCCCAAATGGTGTTCATCCTACAGCAGGTCTAAGACGGGATTGCGGTGCCGGATATCGTCGCAAGTCTGAGGCGGCGAGTGACTCGCCATGCGGACAAGAACGCCGCAGTCAAGCTGCCAGGGTGCGCGGCGTTGCCGAGGTCAAATCTGCGTTTAGATCGCATAAGATCTGGCCAGTCTTTATAATGCGTATATCGACGCCATCGCCTCGCTCAGTAATGACGCCACCAAACCTCCTGACTATTCGGTCGATCACTTTGTTTTCAGATGCGTAGACGGCCTGAAAGTATGTCATGCCTCGACCAACCGCCAGCTCTGCAAGGTACCTCAGAAGACACGTTCCGATCCCGATCCCTTGATACTCATCAAGGATCGCCAGCGCCATCTCCGCTACATCTGAATGCGGGCTGAGACGGATGGCGCGACCTATCCCCGCATTGTGCCATCGCTCTTCGCGTAGAACAGCCGCTATCAGTCCGATGTGGTTGCGCTGGTCGAGCTCGGTGAGATAGTCCAATTCTGCGCTTGGAAAAGAGAATCGCCCGTGGAGAAAGCGGGCTTGCCGCGAATGAGCGGAGAGAGATCGCATCCCTGCGGCAAGAACTTCACGGTCGGCTGGCTGAAGGGCGCGGATCGATAGCCAGCTGCCATTGCTGAGTTGTTTCAAAACAGTCGCAATCTGTCGCATGATAGTCACTCCGGATATGTAGTCCCCGCGTTGAGCCGCCGCTCCTGAGTTCCCATGTGAGTTTTTGGCGCGATCCCCAGAGCCAGAGCGCGCCCAGAATGAACTCAAATTGTCCCGGCGAAGAGTTGAATTGGCTCAGCAAAACCCTTGACGGCGTGACAGCCGATCGAGCCTACGCCGGAAACGGCAAGCAGGTCCGTAAAGCGTTTAGACATCAACAGAGGATGAGAGGTCGGTCCACAGAGGCCTTGAATTCGGCTGGTCAGGTTAACGTCACGTCCGATGACGGTGTAATCCAGGCGGTTTCCCGACCCGATATTGCCGTAGCTTACTTCTCCGTAATGCAAGCCGATGCCGGCTTCAATTTTAGCGCCTGGTACTGACAGGGCGCTGAGACGCTCCGCAATCAAGTTTGCGGCTTTGAATGCGGCTGCGCAGCTTTGCGCAGCGCCTGCCTCATCACGGAAAAAGGCGAGCACTCCATCCCCCATGAACTTGAGGATCTGGCCACCACACTGGGTAACCGGTGGGACGACTTGGTCAAAATAGATATTCAATACCTGAAGGACGCGCTCACTCGACAATCTATTGGAAAGTTCAGTAAAGCCGTGCATATCACAGAACATCAGTGCCGCCTCCAGCGTCTCTGCATCGCCACGTCGAATGCGGCCTGCCAGGATATGCCTCTCAGGGTCGCTGCCAATATAGGTTTCCAGTATTGTCTCTGTTCGGCGGCGCCACATTCTCAACTCAATAGCGCTTCGAAGTGCAGGCAGAATCCGCCGCATCAATCCCAAATCCGCTGTAGAGAACCCCTCCTGTTGTTGCGTGCCGAATATGACAGCACTTACGGCCCGGTCGCTGGTTCCATGGATCATTGGAGCTATGCAAAGCTCGGTCAGGCGACGACCAATAAAGATATGATGTGGTGTCCATTGTGGATCATCTAGGCGCAAGGTCAGCCAATTACGAGTCGCCATCACGTGTAAGACGGGATTGTTCGGAATGTGACCGGATTGATCGTGCCCGTGTTCGATGTCCAGAACAGAGACGGGTTCTCCGGGCGCCCACGCTATTGCGCGTCCCAGAATTGTTGGGTGTAGTGGCCGCAAATAGATGACCAAGCGCTGTATCTGCAGGCCGCCGGCGCAAAGTCTTGCTGCCAAAGCGTCAATAAGTCCGGAAACGTCGAGCGCATGACAGTCGTCACTGGAAAGCCATTCGATGATTTCGATTGCCATCTATTGTGTCCTGCCGACCAACAACTCTGCGTCTCCCGCAGTAGACTCTAGTATCCGATTACATGGAGGCATTTGTTCTTACCCGTATCACAAGAGTTTGCCGGCTGCGTATTGGACAAAAGAATCCCGCTCAATTCCAAGATACCCACCGGTTCTACAAGTCCGTTTCGCATTCCGGCCGAAGGCGCCTGTCGTACTGAGGTGTGGCGGAAACCGGACCGTGGTTACGCGTTCACCTCTTATCTCAGCCAAGCTCTCAGCATCGACAAAAGGCGACGAGCCAGGTTGCAATCTCGGTCTCCGCTCGCCGACGTGTCGCAGCCGATGCCTTGTAGCTGTTGTTCGCCAACAGCCACTGTCGCAGTGCGCCCTGGTATGAGCCGCAGGCCATCGGGCACGGCGTCGATCGTGATACGTACAGGGACCCGCTGCGCGAGGCGGACCCAGGAGAACGTCGGGTTGATATTGGCGAGCAACCCGTCACCATCGCGTTCGCGATCGGCGATGCCACCGGCGACGCTCTCGACACGGCCACGCAATAGGTGGTCGTCGCCCATCAGACGGATGCGCACCGGATCGCCGAGTTGAATGTGGGCGAGCTTCGTTTCTTCGAAATAGCCGTCTATATGAAGGGTGGCTGTGTCCACGAGTGCGATGACCGCGGTGCCAGCGTTGACATAGTCACCCGGCTGTAGGTGAAGATTGGTGACGATGCCGTCGAGAGGGGCGCGGACCTCGCTGCGCTCGAGATTGAGCGCAGCGAGGTCACGATCCACCTCCGCCTGGTGCAGCGCCGCCTCGGCCACGACGGCGTCGGCCGTCGCCTGATCCAGTCGTTGCTGCGACACTGCGTTGCTGTCGAGTTGCGCATAGCGCCGGGCATCGGTTCGGGCACGCTGCCAGTTGGCTGTGCGACTTTCTACCACCGCCTTGGCCTGAGCGAGAGCAAGGGTGAAGCGAGCGCGATCGAGACGGAACAGGATGTCACCGCGATGCACGACCTGGTTGTCCTGTACCAGTATATCGGCGACCAGGCCCGAGACGTCGGGAGCGATGCCGGTCACCTCGGCGCGGACGCGGGCGTCGCGAGTCCAGGGATCATCCATATAGTAGACCCAGAGCCACCGGCCGACGAGGCCGGCTAGGGCGACGACTACAAGGGTGACGGCGATGCGGCCGGTGCGCTTCAGAAATGCGATCATGGGACGATCCATTGCGAAAGGGCGGTTACGCCGCCGAGCACGATGACGAAGAGGGCAAAGTCGAAGAGCCGCCGGTGCCAGACGAGGCGATAGACGGCGAGCCATCTGAGCAGGCGCTTGAGGAACGCGGTGACGGGCAGCGCGGTCAGTGCCCAAGCAAGCAAGGCGGGGATGAAAACCCCATGCACATCGATCTCGGCAATCATCCGGCAAGGCTCCCGATGGCTTCCGCAAAAGGCAGCGGCGGCACGGGTGGCTGAGCAGCCGGAAACAGAGCGAGGCGCAGGCCGGCGAGGGAGAGTGCGGCCTTGCGGGCCGGACGGTCCGGTCCTGCCATGGCGACCGCCAAGGCGGAGTCGATCCGAGTGAGGGTATCGGTAGCATTGCCGCGGCCGCGCAGCTCGGCGCCAATGGCGTAGAGCGCGGTGGTCATAAGCTGCTGCAAGCCGGGCGCGAGGCTGCCGACCTGCTCGCGCAGCCTGAGCACATTGAGCGAGGCGCGGAGATCCGCGAGCTCAACGACGCCGACCTCACTCCCGTCCACGGCACCAAGCCGCGCGGCCAGCGCCTCAAATCGATCGAGCATGACGGCAATGATGCGGCGTAGCTCGCCGGGCTTTCCCTCGATTAGGCCGAGGAGGTCGCGCCGGTCCGCCTCCACCAGGCGCTGCACCCGCCAGGCAAGTCCGACGGAGCGCACCAGGCGGGTCACCGCGAGCGCCAGGGTGACCCCCATCAGCGTCGCGGCACCGCTATCGGCGAAGTGCACGAAATCGGCGCGGTAGGTTTCCTCGAGCCCCAACATGCTCGGCAGGAAAAAAGTCACCGCCGCCGCCACACTGGCAAATGCCGGCACCGTTTGGAAAGCGCCGATTGGTAGGTACAGCACGGCGAAGACGAGCAAGAGTAGCGGTAGGCCGTCGATCGCCGGGAGCACGGCAAAGAGTAGCAGCCCAGCAATAGACAATGCCAGCACGGCGCCGAACAGAAACTTCATCAGGGCCGGGGCGGGATCATCGAGCTGGGCGAAGACACAGGTCACGACAGCCGCCATCAGCGGCATGCTCGCGCCCCCCGACCAGCCGGTGTTGATCCAGAAGGCGCAGCCGATCAGGGTGCTGAGCGCAGTGGCTGTGCCGGTCAAGGCGAGCAGCAACGGATCGGTGTGTCCAGGGCTGCGGATTGCCGGCGCCGGCGGCAACGCATCCGTCTGCTCCGTGGCCAGCATACGTACGCTGAGCGTGACGCAAGCGCGCCAGCTGTTGACGAGTTCCGTGAGGCGTTCGGCGAGGCCTTCCTGCAGCACGCCGGCCCAACTGGCGCGCGAGCGGGCGGCTTCCCCGGCGCGGCCGATCTGGTCGAGCAGGCGGCGCGCGGTCAGGTCGGCCGCCCCGGCCTGCGCCAGCCGTGCCGTGTCAGCCAACCATTGCGCGATATCCGCAAGTAGCGGCCGCATTGCCGCATGTGCTTGCGGGTCCTCCGTATGAAGCGCGGTAGCGCGGTCGGCGATGAAGGTGATCAGGGCTGGCACCTGGCGCGCCTGTTCATGCAGCACGGGCAGCCAGAGCAGTGCTGCCTTGCCGGAAAGCTCGTAACGCGCCGGCTGGAACAGCGCGTTGAGTGCCGCGCCGTCGCGCGCCATGCGCCGGCGCTCGCTGGCGAAGGCGTCCTCGCCGAGCCGGCCCTGCAAGGAGGTGGCGCCGAAGCGGGCAACATCTTCCAACCACGTCGTAAGCTTTGCCTGGAGCAGCGGCACGCTGGGAAGCGGGAACAGCACGCCGTGAACCAGCCAGGCACAGAGAATACCGAGGCCGATCTCCTCGCAGCGTGCAACGGCTGTATCGAAAATCCCGCCGGGCGCGTCAACGCTGGGGAAGCCGATCATCGCCGCGGTATAGCCAGCCAGCATGAAAGCGTAGGCGCGCGGCGTGGGATCGAGCAGGGAAAGAGTCAGGCAGAGCGATATCCAGAGTGCGAAGGCGAGGGAGAGCATTAGCGGCGCGTTGACGAGGTTCGGCAGCACGGCAACCGTAAAGACGCCGCCGGCCAAGGTGCCAGCGAGCCGCCAGATCGCCTTGGCCTGGGTCGCGCCGGCGGAGGACTGGGTGGTGATATAGACCGTGGCGACGGCCCAGTAGGGGTGTGCCAGATCCATTCTGAAGGCGACGGCCAAAGCAAGCGCGGCGGCGGCGAAGCTCTTAGCCGAGAACAGCCAGTCCTTGAGCGTCGGAAACGTCATGTGGCTGCTTCCCGGCCTTCGATATTGGTGGCGATACTGTCCAATACGCGCAAGGCGGCTTCGAGATCGGCGTCGCTGACGTCGGCTGTGAGCCTTGCGCGCAGGTCCTTCAGTGCTGCCTCGGCCTTGTCGGCCAGGGCTGAGCCCTGGGGCGTCAGGTTGATTGTTTTGGCACGGCGATCGTTCGGGTCGTCACTCCGGGTCAGCAGACCTGCGGCGGCGAGCTGATTGAGTAGGCGGACCAGGGAAGGCCCCTCAATGTCGAGTGCGGCGGCGAGTATCGTTTGGCTCGGGGCGCTTTCGAGGCGGCGAACTACGAGCAGAGGCTGGGCCGTCGCATAGGTGAGGCCAATCCGCGCCAGCGCGGCATCGGCTTCCTGCCTCCAGATGCGCGAAACCTGGATGAACCGGCGACTGAAGGCGAGGAGACAGGCGATGCGATCGTTTGGCATATTAGATAGATAGCTTCCTAATTAAAGTATCAAATAGGTAGCTGGCTAATTAAATGAAGTCAAGATCCGAATGCGAAAATTCTCGTGTCCGCGCAGAATACGCAAAATCGATAAAATATATTTCATTAGCGACTTATCTGTCGTTCGGTAAATCATATCTCGATGAGCGGCAGCCTAAACTGTCTGTGGTTTCTGGCCGCCGCAACCAATAGAGAAGGCGGCTGAGAGGCGCTTTTCGGGGGGCTTGCGGCACCTTCCGCTAGGCCGTTTCAACAAGCGTAAGGGGAAATGTGGCTTCCCCTACAAAAACTGTTGCGATTTCAATGCTAACTCGTCCTTGGTAAGGACGGGGTCGGTAGTTCAATTCTACTCGGCGGCACCATTTCCCCAATAAAATCAACGATCGAAAATGACGTGTATCTGCGTCGCGCCGTGCGCGTGCGGAACAATTCTTTTTTTCTGCGGCAAGCGCGAAAAACCTTCGAGCCCGAAATCCGATCCGCGGCACTATTCGCTTGGTCTCTTCCCCCTCACGTCATTTTCTGCGCGACGAGATTGACCAGGGTTT
>Ga0255336_100757_pt1 | contig 37483 bp, 32 predicted proteins | sample MeOH1_35cm_T3_17_FD_189102 | JGI IMG/M metagenome (GOLD analysis project Ga0255336, IMG submission 189102) | Sandy soil microbial communities from University of British Columbia, Vancouver, Canada - MeOH1_35cm_T3_179 | ecosystem: Engineered > Artificial ecosystem > Sand microcosm > Unclassified ...
TTTCTGCACCTGAAGAGATGGCGTGGCATTGCAACCCGTTACGCCAAGAATACCGCCTCGTTTGTCGCCGCCATTCAGATTCGTTGTATCGCAATTTGGAGCACTATCTATTGACGACACTATCTAATGCCGCAGAAGCATTTCCGGATAGTATACGGTTAAGAAAAGAAAATATTTTTCAAAATTTATTGAAATATGAAAATTTGGCTTGACAAATGCTCGCTCGTATTCCATAATGGGAGCATCAAAAAGATATTGCGGCTAAAACGCAAGACACAGACACACTTTCCAACGGCGGCTCGTTAATCAAAAGAAAAGTCCAAAAGTGCTGGAAGCTCGCCAGTTTTGTTTTCTATACAAAAAAATCAGGAGGGTCCGAATGTTTGAAATCATTATTGTATCACATGGCGAGTATGCGAAGGCCATGCGGCAAAGTGCTGAGATGATTATGGGAGAGCAAAAGCATATTCAGACATTCGGGTTATGCCCGGGAGAGGATATTGACGTACTCAGGGAACAGGTGCATGGCGCGATACGGCAGGCGAATGCATCCGGTGAAGTGCTTGTATTGACGGATATGATTTCGGGGAGCCCTTTCAATGTAACGGCATCAGCCATGGCGGAATACGATTTTTGCCATATAGCGGGAGTCAACCTGCCGATGTTACTGGAAATTTGCAGCCTGCGCGGATCCATGTCCCTAAAGGAAATCGAGGAGAATATCGTCGATATGGGGAAGACGACGATTGTATGCGTTAACGGGCTGGTAAAGGAGGGGGAGTAAGTGCGGGATATTGTACTAACAAGAATTGATGACCGTTTGATCCATGGCCAGGTAGTAACAGCGTGGGTAAAGCAGACCAATGGCAACCGTATCGTGATTGTGGATGAGGCGCTGGCAAAGGATGCTTTTATGCAAAAGATCCTGAAGTCGGCGGCGCCCCCGGGAGTATCCGTGGAGGTATACTCTGTGAGCGACGCGGCGGAACTGCTAAAAGCCGAAGCGGTCAAAGGAGAGAAGGTCATTATTCTTGTGAAGACGCCGCAGGTGCTTGAAGCGCTGCTGGACGCGGGCGTTGAACTAAAAACGGTTATATTGGGCGGCATGGGGCTTAAGGCGGGAAGAAAGAAGTTTTATAAGAATATATCCGCCAGCGACGATGAAATTGCTTGCATGAAGAGACTTATCAGCAGAAAAACGACAATACTGGCCCAAATGGTCCCTGACGAGCGCCCGGCTGACATCAGTAAGTTGGTGTAATAACGTAAGTAGATTATGAAAGGGGTGTAACACGGATGACTGTTGTGCAGGCGTTGATTCTTGGCGTTATTTATTTCCTTGGGAACAGTTCCTTAATTGCGGGACCGGTGGGCTACTATACGGTTTACCGTCCTCTGGTGGCCGGCTTTCTGACAGGTTTGGTACTGGGCGATCCCTTTACCGGAACAATCGTTGGCGGAACCATTAACCTCATGTACATCGGCTTTATTTCCGCGGGCGGCGCGCTGCCTGGCGACCCTTGCCTTGCCGGCGTACTCGGCACGGCGCTGGCGATTACCGCTCACCTGGATACCAATGCGGCGCTGGCGTTAGCGGTGCCGCTGGGCCTGATTGGAACACTGATCTGGTTCGGCCGTATGACGCTGGATACCGCCTTCGCGCACATGGCGGATAAGCTGGCGGAAAAAGGCAATACCAAGGCGGTATGGGTCGTGAACGTCCTGCTGCCGCAGGTTCTGCTCTTCCTGATGACGGCGGTGCCCTGCTTCCTCGCCGTATACTACGGTCCCAGCTATATTCAGGGCGCCCTCGATTTCCTCGGCGCATCGGTGCTGCACATCCTGATCGTCATCGGCGGCATGATGCCTGCGCTGGGTATTGCGCTTAACCTAAAGGCGATTTTTAAGGGCGAGATCCGGGCTTTCTTCTTCCTGGGTTTCTTGCTGGTCGTTTACTTCAAATTGGATATCATCGGCATTAGCCTGATCGCGCTGTGCCTGGCGTTCATCTATATGCAGCTCAAGGGGAGGAGTGAGGCAAAATGAGCGAAACAAGCAGCGAAAAGACACTGACAAACGAAAAGAAACTCACCAAAAAAGACGTAAAGAAATCGTGGGTACGCTGGCTCTTTAACAATATGTCCTGCTATAACTACGAAAGATTCATGGGTATAGGGTTCCTTCATTCCATGGTGCCCGCCATCAACCGGCTATACGGCGATAACCCGGAAGAGAAGAAGAAGGCGATGCAGCGCCATGCCGCTTTCTTCAATACGGAGCCCACCTGCGGTTCCCCGATCGTCGGCCTTACCCTCGCGATGGAGGAAAAGCGCGCAAACGGCGCGGAGCTGGACGGCGACGCCATCAACTCCGTAAAAACCGGTATGATGGGTCCTATTTCGGGCATCGGCGATTCGGTCATTCAGGGCGTGCTGGTTCCGCTTCTGCTGGCGCTGGCGATCAGCATCAGCAACACGGGCAATCTGATGGGCCCGATCCTCTATATCGTGCTGATCACAGCCATTATACTCGGCGTCTCCTATCTGGGCTTCATGATGGGCTATAACAAGGGCAGCGAAGCGATCATGGATATGCTGGAGAGCGGCGTCATTAATAAGGTGATTACCGGGGCAAGCATCGTAGGCTGTATGGTACTGGGCGCACTGGTGGCGAACTACGTCTCCTTGTCCACCCCCCTTCAAATCACGACGCAGGCGGAACCCTTCAGCATCCAGGAGCAGCTGTTTGACGTGCTGCTTCCCAAGATGCTTCCGCTGCTGCTGACGCTGGGCTGCTACAAGCTCCTGTCCAAACAAGTTTCTTCCATGGTGGTGATGCTGATCATCATCGTGCTGGGCATCGTCGGAGGCCTCGTAGGCATCTTTTAAGAACAAATTGTTAGCTATTAACTGATAAGATACGGGAGAGCAATTCAAAATGAAAAGAAGAATGAACAACATCTTCAGGGAGGACGGCAAGGCGTTCCTTGTAGCCATGGATCACGGCACCGGCGTAAACGTGCTGCCCGAGCTTGGCGATCCGGGCAAGGTCGTCAGGCAGTGCCGCGAGGGCGGCGCGGACGGTTTTTTGATGCCGGTGGGCATGGCCGGCCGCTTCCAGAAGGAAATCGGGGATAGCACATTGCTGCTGCGCATGGACGGCGGCACTTCCGATCTGAACGTGAACGGCGCGCCCTTCGAGCTGCTCGTCAACATCGAGGATGCAATTCGTCTGGGGGCGGACGGCGTGGTGTGCATGGGGTTCCCCGGCTCATCCTCGGAGGAGGCCTATTACAGGATTATCGCGAGGCTCGTAAGTGACGGCTTGAAGTGGAATGTTCCGGTCGGCGTGGAAACATTGCCGCGCGGGTTTGAGTTCAACAAGTTTGACGATTGCCGCACCCCCGAAAACATCAAGCTGGCTGCCCGCATCGGCTGCGAAATGGGGGCCGACTTTATCAAAACGCCGTATACCGGCGATCAGAAGAGCTTCACCGAATTGATCGAAGGCTGTTATCGCCCCGTACTTATCCTTGGCGGCGGCAAGCGGGAAGTACAAGGGCTGCTCCAGGAAATACATGATGCAATGGAGTGCGGCGCGGCCGGCGCGATCGTGGGGCGCAACATCTACCGGTATGAGAGCCCCACCAGGATCTGCAAGGCGGTGGCGGCGATCGTCCATAAGAACGCTTCCGTCGAGCAGGCAATGGCGTATCTGAAATAACGGCGCAGGGGCAAAAGTAAGGCGGGCTGCGGCGTCAAAGCGCAAGGGCGCCTGGCGCCGCAGCGGGCCTGCGGAATCGATCCGACTATAGAGAGAAAGGCAACGCCTTGAATTATTCAAGTTTTCGTATGACGCAGTATATACTCGGGAACGGGAGTATTGCAAAGATGGGAGAATACAGGGACGGCAGGATCGCCCTGGTGGTTGACGCGCGGGTTTTAAACGCACTCGGCCTGGACGATCTGCTGTACCATGGAATATTGCATAACGCGGAATATCAAGTGATCTGCGACGTAGACAAAGAGCCAACCATGGAAATGATCGAGGCGGCGATCCCGAAGATACAAGAATATGCACCGAAACATATCGTGGCCATCGGCGGCGGGTCGGTAATGGATGCGGCGAAGGCGCTTTGGCTGTTCTACGAACTGCCGTACTACACCTGGGAAAAGGCCTTTGCAATGTACGCCGTGGAGCCGTTCCCCGGCAAGGCCACGCTTACGGTCATTCCCACCACGAGCGGCACCGGATCCGAAACGACCGGCTGCGCCGTCGTCAAGGACCGCGAGAAGAAAAAGAGAATGATCCTCAGCGACGAGATCCTGCCTACGTTGGCGATCATGGATTTCGATCTGCTCAAGAGCCTGCCACCCAAAACGATCGCATATTCCGGTACGGATGCGCTGGCGCATGCCATAGAAGCGGCAACGTCGGCGCTTGCTTCCACGTTTGTACGGATGGTCTGCTGTGAAGCGGCGGTCACGCTCATAAAAGAGCTGCCCCCATCCATGGCGGGCGATATGGCGGCGCGCGAGCAGGTGCATATCGCGGCGACAATGGCGGGCGCGGGTATCAACAACGCGATTACCGGCATGGCCCATGGCATGGACTGCGCGGGCGGCGATTTCAACCTTCCGCACGGGCTGGTGACCGGCATGTTGCTGCCGTATACCATGCGTTATTTAATGCCGAATTCCTTTTATGGGGAGGTAGCCGAGCGGCTGGGCATCATGGGGGAGGACGGGCAGGCAAAACTGGTGGATCGAATATTCGCCATGTACCGCGGGATCGGTATGCCGCTTACGCTTAAGCAGGCCGGCGTGGACGAGGCTGCCTACCTGAGTAAAATTCCCTCGTACGTAGAACGCGCCAAGGCCGACGCAAACATCCAGTGCGCGCCCAAGCAGCCCACGGACGCAGAGATGGAAACGCTGTTCAGGCAGTTTTATTACGGGATTTAATCGAATGAGGAGAACGACATGAGCGAAAAGATGAAAGTGATCGCCATCACCGGCGAGCGTAGGACCGAAGTCAGGGAAGTGAAAAAGCCCGTGCCCGGCCCGGGTCAGGTGCTGATGCACATTACGGCCTGCGCGCTGTGCACGTGGGAGCAAAGGGCGTACACCCAGGTTGCTCAAATGCCGCTGCCGTTTGTGGGCGGCCACGAGGTTGCCGGTGAGATCGCCGCCATCGGCGAACGGGTCGACCCGAAGGAATTCCCCATCGGAAGGAAAATCACCGCGCGTCTGATTCATGTTTGCGGCAAATGCTATTTCTGCCGCAACAATCAGGAGAACATGTGCGTGGAAATGAACAACCTCGACAGCACCGATATGGAGATTCCGGGTACGGGTGGGTTGGGGGAGTACCTGAACGTGCAGACTTCGCAGGTATATATGCTCCCGGACAATCTGCCGTATGAGCGCGCGGTATTTGCGGAGCCCCTGGCCTGCGTGGTCCACAGCGTGGAGCAGGGCTGCGTGGAGCTGGGCGACGACGTGGTGGTCATCGGTGCGGGTATTATGGGAATGCTGCATGTGCTCTTGGCAAAGCTTAAGGGAGCGCGCGTCATTCTCAGCGAGCCGGATGAGGCCCGCCGCCGCCTGGCGCTCGAACTGGGCGCGGATATCGCGGTTAACCCGATGGAAACCAACGTTGTGGATTATGTAAAGGGCATTACGGATGGACGCGGCGCGGAGGCCGTATTCAATACCACGCCGATCGCCTCGGTGGCGGAGCAGGCGGTGGCGATGACCGGCAACAACGGCCGCTGCGTGATGTACAGCTCCATGCACCCGGATAAGCCCATCGGCATCAGCCCCAACTGGCTGCATAAATCCGAAGCGGTCATTACCGGCTCGGTCAGCCCCACGGTGCGCTCCTTCTTCCGCTCGGTGCAGCTCATCCAAAAAGGGCTGGTCAATACGGAAAAGCTGGTATCCGGTGTATACGGATATAGCCAGGCCAACGAGGCGTTTGAAGCTGCCATTCGTCCGGATACCTACCGCATTATCATCCGTTCGGACATGTAACTCCGGCCAAGAGGAAGGCTTGTGTATCACAGACCATATAGAATAGACTGCCTGCGGGCAGCCGCCCCCCCAGCCTGCCGACAGGGTCAGTCGGCAGGCCTTTTTGTGTTATGAACCCCCAGATATTCCAAGGGCTTTCGTTGCTTCAGAGCGAAATGGGGCGGCTCAAATGCCATCAAGCGGCGTGCAGAACAAGTCCCTCATTTCCTGTATCCGCCACGATATCTCCGGTATGCGGGAATTGAAATGATCGATGTTTTAAAGAGGAATAGGTCACTTTTCCCGGACTACCCGGGCCCCATCGCCTCTACCTTTTCAGGTTCATCCCCTGCGCCGCGTAATATGCTTCCACCGCCTGAAGCCGGTTGCGGAATTCCATGTTTCCTTCATACGTAACGGTCGGATCGTCGTCCCGCCTTTTTACGTAGGCGGGGATACGGTTGATATGGATCGCCAGCGCGCTGTTGCCGCCGCCCGCCCAGAAAGGCGTGATGCCCTGTTCCCGGTTCCAGCCCTGCGCGCCCGTGATATCCACGCTTCGCAGCACCAGCCGCGCCACGGCGATGACGCGCGCGGCCTCCTGCGCGGAGCATGCTTCTACGCCGGCAAGCGCGATCCCTTCAAAGGGCACAAATTTGCTGACATACAGGCTGGTCAGATGGGGAAACTGTTTGATCTTAAACAGAAAATCCGTGTAATCCTGATATTTCGTTTCTTTGGGGCCGATGCCCGCCAGTATGCCGGTGCCCAGGCGGATGCCCGCCTCGCCGATGCGCCAGGCGAACGCCTCCTTTTCCTTTAAGCTGTCCCCCGGTTTCAAAGCGGCGAACAGCGAAGGGTTCAGCGTTTCAAAAACGGAGCGTACCATCTTGACGCCGTAACCCTTGATCTCCCGCAGGGTATCCAGGGACATCGCGGCGCCGCAGTTCACGTCGATCTGCGCATCCGTATAGCCGGCGTCATGGATGCCGCGCACGATCGCAAGGATATTCCGCCCCTCGCTGCCCAGCGTCGTGCCGCCGCTTAAGTGAAAATCATGCACGCCGTACGCAAACAGATACTCGACCGCCCGCAGAATCTCATTAAGGGACAGCGGCTGCTTACCCTTTTCCCGCCAGTACGGGCAATAGGCGCACAGGGGCCTGAGGTTGCACGCAAGCACCGTCGCGATGCCGCCGCAGGCCAGAAACGTATGCCCGAACTCCTGTTCGCGCACCAGCCGCGCCGTTTCAAAAAGCGCCGCCGCCGCCTCGCCGTCTTCGGAATGCGTAAACAGATACAGCGCTTCCTCCCGCTCGACGGGCCTGCCGCCCGCGGCTTTCAATATGCCAAGATACTCCGCATTCATTCTCTATACCCTCCCGAACCGCCGCCGTTCCCGTCCTCCCATAGCGCATCGCCCGCCAAAAGCTCCACCGTCGCTTCAGAGCCCCGCCGGTATTCGCGCCCTGGCTCGATTTTCAGCATGCCGTTGGCCAGAACCAGATTTTCGACCGTATCCCCCATGGAGGCCACCGGGTAAACCGCAAGGCCGTCCTGGGCTCTTTTGACATGCACGCGCACATACCAGTCCGCATTTTTGCGCGGCGTAAGGTCCTCCGTCAGGGTGGCGCGCACCCTCGGACGTTTACAATACCGCCCGCCGTAATAACGCTCCAGCACGCCGCCCAGCAGCAGTTCCGCCATCACCACGGCCGCGTGCGGCGGGCCGGGGATGCCCAGCACCGGCTTTGCGCCCACCCTGGCCAGCAGCGACGGTGCGCCGCCCGGGTGAACGAGCACGCCGTGCTGCACCACGGCCCCCACGGCTTCAACCGCCGATACGGTATAATCGTTGTACGCGCTTCTTCCCTTGCCCACGCCGCCGATCACGGCGATCACATCGTAGTGTTCCGCGGCGTGCCGCAGGATCTGGCCGAGTTCCTCCGCATCGTCGCCCACGGGCGCGAAAAGCACGGCGTACGCGCCATACCGTTCGGCCACGGCTTTTACATAGATCCCGACCGATTCCGTCTTCTTTCCCATCGGCGGCGCAACGCCTCCCGGCACCAGCTCGGCCCCGGTGGGGATCACCGCGACGCGCGGTTTTTTGAGGACGGAGACCGTCTCCACCCCGCCCATGCGCAGCATCATCAGGTGCTCGGCGCACAGTTTGACGCCCGCCGCCAGGATCTCGTCGCCTTCCTCCAGCGAGGACCCCTCGTAGGAGATGCACTGCCCCGGGACCGGGCGCTCGAGTATCAGCATGCCGTCCTTCGTATTGCGGCATTGCTCGGCGTGCAGCAGCGTATCATAAGCGCCGGGCACCGGCGCGCCCATGGGAACGGCCGCATACGCGTCCGTGAGGAAGGGGCGGAATTCGGCGTCTTCTTTCGTGCCGATGTCGCGCCAATTGACCGCGACGCCGTCCTTCATCGCCACGTTGCAGTTGGGGACGGTCAATGAGGCGCAATGCCTTCGCGCCGTGATCCTGCCCGCCGCCAGCTCCAGGGGCACGTCGCTTGAAAGAGGCTCCGGCTTAACGGCCCGGAACAGCTTCTCCAACGCTTCGCCGAGCGGCACCGGCAGGCTCCTCCTGCAATGGTTGCTGCAATCCCGGCAGTCCCCGCACGCCTTGGGCGGCACGGCGACGGAAGGCTTTTTCATGTTCGTCCTCCTTGTCTATCACATCTATCGCGGCTTAGGCGTCGAAATCCGTCAACAGCTCGGCGCGCACCGTCTCGCCTGCTTCGAAGGTTTCCCTCCCGGCGGGGGCGACGAACAGCGCGTTGCAGCCCGTAAGCAGGTCCACAAACCCGCCGGCAGGTCCCAGCACCTCGGCAAGGGACCGGCCGCCCTCCTCCCGGACGCGCAGGCGCACGTACAGCTCCAGATGCGCGGGCTTCTGCACCTTTTTTTCCAGCACGACGTCCCGCGTCCTGCGCTGGGGGACCTCCTGCCCGAGCATATGGAAGACGAGCGCCTTTACGCACCAATCCATGGCATAATAAGCGGCCAGCGTGGGGCCCGGCAGGTTGACCACGGGTTTGCCCTTTACCAGCGCGAGCGCGATGGGGATGCCGGGGATGCAGCGGATGCCGTGCTGGAACCATTCGGCGTGCTTTTCCAGGAGCCTGCCCGCGTAATCCTCGCTGCCCATGGAGGAACCGCCGTTCAGAAGGACGATATCCGCGTTGGCGCAGGCGTCCAGAAGGACCTGCTCCATTTCGGAAGAATCGTCACGGATGATCGGATAGCAGCGTGCTTCTGCGCCCCATTTATACAGCATGGCCCGCACCATGACGCTGTTGCTTTCGATGTTCTGGCCCCGCGCGGGTCTCGCGCCGAGGGGCGCAAGCTCGTTGCCGGTCGGGATATAGGCGACCGCGGGCTTTTCGTATACCGGCGCCTTAGATACGCCCGCCGTGCCCAGCAGCGCCAGATGCACGGGCAGAAGCCGGGTGTTTTTCTTCAGCAGCGGCTGCCCGGCGCGCACCGTGGACCCGCGGGGCTTGATGTACTGCCCCTGCCTGACCGGCTCTTCCGGCGCGATCGTGACGGAGCCGTCCGCGTGGCGCGCGACTTCCTCGGTCGCAAGGATCGTATCGTACGCATCGTCAAAATCGTCGCCGGTATCGGCCAGCGCATAGGGAAGCGCACCGGTCCACGGAAAATGCCCGCCGGTCGCCTGCATCAGCGTTTCATACGAGACCGCGACGCCGTCCATCATGGACGCGCGGCATACGGGCAGCGTGTTTTTTGAAACCACATCCCGGGCCAGAACGCGTCCGCCGGCCTCGCAAAGATCGGCCTCCCGCTCGGGCGGGGCCGGATTCCAGCGCGCGCGAAGCTGATCGAGCGCCTCCGCGCGCGTGATGAATTTTTCGGGATCCAAATACATTCCGGAACCTCCGCATGGGCTTGATAGGCGCCCCTTCCCGCGTTTTCACAAGCGCCGCGCATGAGAACATGCGCGGCGCTTGCAGGGCGTCCTCAGCCGATGATCTTTGCGATCTGCTCGTCGTTCATTTCATACAGGAAGAAGTGGCTGTAGAAATACCGGATCTCTTCCTTGAGCTTGTCCGCCGGCATGACGTCGGGGTACAGCTTGTTGATGGCCCAGAGTATGGTCAGCGGCTGCTCCACCGTGCGGTTGCCCCACACGTGGGCGACGGTGGGCACCACATACATCGCGCCGTTCTTAACGGCCGTGATATCCTTGAGCTTGTCGTCCTTCTTGATATCCGCGATCTGGTCGGCGGAAAGAAAGATCACGTCGGGATTCCACTTGAGCAGATCCTCCAGCGTATACGTCAGGGCCTCGTCGCCGCGGCCGTTGTCCGTGACGCTCACGCCGCCCGCCTGCTTGATCCACCACTCCGCGATGATATGCGGCTGCTTGAATTCGGTGACGCTGCCGTAGAGCACGTTCTTCTTCTGGGTGATATCCGCCGTAAGCGACGCCGCCTCGGCGACGATCTTATCAAAATACGCGATGTAATCCTTTGCGATATCCTGCTCGCCGAAGATCTCGCCCATCAGCGTGACGGCGGCCTTGACATCCTCCGGCTTGGTCCAGGAAAGATATACGGCGTTAAGTCCGTTCTTGGCGAGATACTCCACGGTATCCTTGGTCATGGCGAAGCAGACGTCCGGCTCCGTTTGCAGCACGGTTTCGATGGCGATCTCGTTGCCGTTCTCGAATACCGGCGCGCCCTTGATCTGCGGCGCGAACTGGTACTGCATGGCCCACTTGTCGGTCTTGGTGAAGCTCGCGGACATGTCGTTGCAGATCTTGGAGCCCTGGCCCATCAGCTCCACAAATGCGTTGAGCACGCCGATAGAGCCGAAGGTCGCGATCTTTTCGATCTTCTCCGGAAGCTCCACCGTGCGGCCGGCCATGTCGGTGATTGTCCGTTTCGAAGCGGCGGCGGGCATCTCGGCGGCCGGGGCGGCGGTAACTGTGGGGGCGGCGGTCGCGGCGGGGGCGGCCGCGGGCGCGCAGGCGCTTACGAGCAGCAGCGCCGCGAGCAGCAGCGAAAGCAGGGTGACGATCTTGCGGTTATTCACTTTTGTTTCCTCCTTGTTTTAGACTGTATGGGCATCCTTCGTTGATAAAAGGGATGCTTGCTTTGGCATAGGCGTTGCCGTCCGCCGGCACGTCTACGACGCTCACCGGCGTTTTGTAAAGCTCCGTGAGCGTTTCCCCGGTTACGACGACGTCCGGCGTGCCGTCGCGCCAGATGTGCCCGCCGCGCATCAGCGCCGCGCGCCCGCCGATCCAGAACGCATGATCCGGCACGTGGGAGGTCATCAGCACCGCATACCGCTCCTGCGCAAGCGAGCGCACCACGCGCAGCATGCGGATCTGGTTGCTGTAATCGAGGTTGGACGCGGGCTCGTCCATAATCAACAGCCGCGCCTGCTGCGCGAGCGCCCGCGCTAGCAGCACCATCTGCCGCTCGCCGCCGCTCATCTCGGGGAACGGCTTTTCCGCCAGATGCGCGATCTGCAGGCGTTCCATCACCTGCATGGCGATATCCTTATCCTTCTCCGATGGGGAAGCCCCGGGCCTGAGCTTTGCGACCCGGCCCATGAGCACGACCTCCCGCGCCTCATAGGGGAACGCCATGGACGTGCTTTGCGGCACATAAGCCAAAAGCGCCGCGCGTTCCTGCGGCCGGATGGCGTAGATGTCCCGGCCGTCGATGCCGACCGTGCCGCGCTGGGGCTTCTTCAGCCCCAGGATGCAGCGCAGCAGCGTGGTCTTGCCCGCGCCGTTGGGCCCGAGAAGGCTCAATATCTCCCCCTGCTCCAGCGAAAGGGAGATATCGCTGAGCACCTCGCAGCCGGCGCGGTAGGAAAAGGATACGTTCCTGACTTCCAGCATCACGACCACGCCCTCTTCGTCTTTGCCAGCAGCGCCACGAAAATGGGCGTTCCCACCAGCGACGTGAGCACACCGAGCGGCAGCTCCACGCCCGGCACGCCGCGTATCACGTTATCGATCAGCAGCAGAAGGATCCCGCCCGTCAGAAACGACGCCGCGCCGATCTTGGAATAGTTCGCGCCCACCAGCATGCGCGCGATGTGCGGCACGACCATCCCGACCCAGCCCACGATGCCGCAGATGCTGACCGCGCACACGGTGATCAGCGTGGAAGCCGCCACCACCGCCACTTTGGTCAGCCTTACGTTGACGCCCATGGTCATCGCCTCGTCCTCGCCCGCGGATAACGCGTCGATGCTGTGCCGGAAAAAGAACAGTACCCCGAGGGAGACCGCCGTGGCGGGCAGCATCACCAGCACGTCCGTACCCGAGGCGCGCCCCAGGCTCCCCATCAGCCAGAACGTGATGGAGGCCAGCGTATTGTCCGTATCGGCCAGGGTCTTTATGATGGCGAGCAGGGACTGGAACAGGCTCGAAATCACGATGCCGCCCAGCACCAGCACGGTGATGTTTCCCTGGCCGAACGCCTTGCCGATGGTATAGGAGATCAATACGGCCAGTATGCCGAACGCGAACGCCGTCAGCTGCACCTCCCACCAGGACGCCTGGTTGAGCAGCGCCAGCGCCGCGCCGAAACCCGCGCCCGCCGAGACGCCCAAAAGGTCCGGCGATACCATGGGGTTTTTGAACAGCGTCTGGTAGGACGCGCCCGCAACGGAAAGCGCGCCGCCCACCAGGATGCCCATCAGTATGCGCGGCAGGCGCACCTGCAGCACGACGGTTTCCAGCGTTCCTTCCCAGTAGGGGGTCTGCCCGAAAAGACGGTATGTCAGGATATCCCACACCGTTTTGGGGGATACCGGGTAGCGCCCGATCATGAAGGACAGAAAAAACAGCACCGTAAGAACGACGAATAAACCGAGCATTTTCATGGGGAACCGAAGCCGCTTCATACCATTACCGCCTGCATATGACAGTCCGCTCGGCGCTCCGGCCGAACAGGTGATATCCGGAGCCCGCCTCGCCGATGATATCCAGCGCGTCGTCCGGGTTGGTGACATGAATGCCGCCGAGCATGGTGACGCCCTTTTCAAAAAAGGCGCCGGGCAGCATGCTGGCCGTGGGGCCGGTCAAGAGCGCCTGCGCGCCGGGCTTTTTGAGCGAAAGGATGTGCTCGAGAGTATCGTTCAGGAGCGTGGTTCCCGTGATCACGAGCGCGTCCGCGGCGGGAACCGCCGCGTCGGTCTCGGTAACGGGCAAAAAGTGTTCCAGCTCCGCGCCCTTGAGGGTGCGCGGGTCCAGCTCCAGCACGGTAAAATCGCGGCCCTCGCGCAGCAGCCGCTTGAGCATGGGAACGAGCGCGCCGATCACCACGACCTTGCTCCCCTTGGGGATATCCAGCGCGTCGAACGCGTCCGCGCCGTACAGCGTCCGGTACGGGTTGCAGAGCTCCGTGCGGCAGGCGGGGTCCTCCAGGCACAGCTCGCTCAGCGCGTTGAGGGCCGCGATGCCCAGCGTTTTTTTGAGCACGTTGGTCCCGAACACGTCCTCCATATACGCCGAAGCCGGCCGGCCGGCCAGTTTGCCCGACAGCGGCATGGCGCGCACCTGGGAGGGGCAGCACACCGCCTCGGGCAGCTCCTTCACCGGCGTAAAGCACAGCCCGCCCTGCCCGGTGCTGAGCTTGACGCCCGAGAAGAACAGCCCGAATACCGCGCGGGAAACGGTAATTTCCTGCAGCTTCGCGCCGAGCAGTTTCTGTATGGCCTCTGCCGTTTGCTCAAGTATGAACGCCATTCTTTTCTCCGAAATTCGTTTACGCCGAATGCTTCTCTTTCCGGGACATGCGGTTACGTTATTCTCATATAAGAATAACCATTCTTATCATAGTGGCTGTGGCGTCCTTTTTCAACGACCGTCGTACGGCGATGGAGAATTTTTATTCTCTATTATCGTTTATTGTGATAGAATGTGCGTAGATTCAACAGAAAGGCCCTTTTCGTCATGCCCGAGCGTACGTTTCATGTGCAATCCGTTTCCAAGGCGGTCAGGCTGATCGACTGCCTGGCCGCGGCGAAGAGGCCGCTCTCCCTGCAGGAGCTCTCCCAGGCCGCCGGCATCCCCAAGACCACCGCTTTCGGCCTCTTGGCGCCCATGCGCGAGGCGGGGTGGGCGGAACAGAACGAGGCGGGCAGGTATCGGCTGGGCGTGCGGCTTTTTGAACTCGGAAGCATCGTGAGCGCGTCGTGGAACATCGTGCCCGTCGCCCGCCCGCAGCTTCAGATGATCGCGCTGCAGACCGGGCAATCCGCCCAGCTTTCCATGATTGATAAAACCGATGTGCTCCTGCTGGATAACGCCGATCCCGGCAGCTCTTTGCGCATCGTATCCGAGACGGGGGACAGGCTGCCCGTCCACAGCACGGCCGCGGGCAAGGCGGTGCTGGCGTATCTCTCGCCCATGCAGGCGCGAAGCATTCTGCGCGCCGCCGGGATGCCCTCCTTTACGCCCCATACCATCACCGGCATGGAAAACATGGAGGCTGCGTTCGAACAGATCCGGGCGCAGGGCTTTGCCGTGGAGGACGGGGAAACGCGCATCGGCCTGCGCTCGGTGGCCGCGCCCGTGTTCGACGTCACCGGCGCGCCCCGGTACGCGATCAGCGTTTTGGGCATGTTCAGGAGAGTATCCGAACCGGATTTTCAGGTCGCACGGGAGCTTGTAGAGAGCGCCGCGCGCTTTGTTTCCAAAGAGCTCGGATACAATGGCGGCAGCGATCGGCAAAATCGCCAGGAACGGCAATAGCTCTTTGCGCGTTTTCGATACCGGCCGGCCGTTGATTCGGCAGCGCTCCTATTCCCCTTGGTTTTATCCCCAAAAATAAAAAAGCCGGCGGCTTTTATCAATAGAAGCCGTCCGCTTAAGCGGCAATTCGGATTTCTCCGCTGTTCCCCTTAACCTCTCAACCCTGAAATCAGTCGCTTTGTGCCGAGCAGCAAATCCAAAGCGTCTTCACTCGATTTCACCAAAAGGTCGGCGCTTGAAAGAATCGGAGCGTACAATCCTTCCGCCTCAAGAACTGCGATTGACAGCGCGGCGGCCTGAAACATGAGCTTGTCATTGTTTCCGTTGCCAATGCAGGCGCAGCTGCCGCCGCCGAGCTCCTCTACAATTTTCCGCTTGCACTCGCCGGCGTTGGAATCGCTGAAGATCTTCAGGGTGACCGGCAGCCCCTCCAATTCTCTTGCGGCGGTTCCCTGCGTATCGGAGGTGATTACATAAATACGGTATTGATCCGCCAGACGGAGGATGCGCTGCCTTACGCCTTCTTTCATGACGCCGTCAGCCGCAATGGTTCCGTTGAAGTCCAATACGATATTTTCAATCGTGAGCATCCGGTAACCGGGGGACGTCTATCTTCACGTTGTACCTTCTTCTTATTCTCCACGAACTTTAGCCGCATAATAGCATAGCCCGCCGGCTTAAGCAACTTCCCTGCTTGGGCGGCTTTCGCCCCGATCCCATAGTTTTGCGGTTCCCTCGTTTTCTTAGCGTTTGTTTCTCTTAGACCGAGAAGAGCTCAGAACAGGGGTTTCATGATATCGGGCATCAGCGCAAAGAGCAATTCTGCAATTTCTTCGACCGATAACTGAAATCCGCGCTCGATCCATTTTTTTACGGTATAAATTGATCCGGCGCTGTAAAACTCAAGGATGATTTGCTCTTCTTTATTCAAGAACCGGATTTGTTTCCGTTTCAGATACTCTCTTTTACAAAAATCAAGCGAATATCGGTAAAGAAAATCCAGAAATGAGTTCTGGCCGTCGACCTGTATCGCTCTTGTATAGTAATTTTGGTTGTCGTAAATAAATTTTAGGATTTCTTTATTGACGACTCCCCAACTGCAGGAATCCAATTTCTGTAACAGCCGGTCAACATATTCCTGATAGCACCAGTTCATCAATTCGTATTTGTCATGAAAGTCGCGATAAAACGTCGCTTTTGATACGCCGGCCCTATCGATGATCATCTGCGTCGTTATTTTTTCAAAGGGCATCTCCTGTAATAACAGATACATGGAATGGGTCAGCCGCGCTTTTGATTGCATCGTATCACCTTATACTTTTTCAAATCGTTTTGAGACGAATTGCACGAATCGTCACTTATATATATATATTAGCATTGTTAAAATCAAGATAAAATATTCAAACGAGGTAATACGGATGGAAAATAAGTATAGCCCGCTGTTTAAACCGGGAAAGATCGGTAATTTGGAGCTTAAAAACAGGATCGTGATGTCTCCCATGGGCACTTTCCACGCGGACACTTCCGGATATATGGCGCCGGAACAGATCGACTATTTCGTGGCGCGCGCCCGTGGCGGAACCGGAATGATCATTGTGGAAGGCCAATTTGCCGTGCGCGAAGACGACAGTGCCGCCGGCATGCTCTATCTTGACTCTGACAAATGCGTCGCCAAGCTTTATGAACTGACGGAAAGCGTTCATGCTTACGGAGCAAAAATATGTGCGCAGATCGGCTGCGGGCTTGGGCGCAATGCTTTCCCACGGTCGGACGGAAGCCTCCCCGTATCCGCTTCCGCCGTCCCCACTTCCTATAATCCCGATATCATTTGCCGCCCCCTGACCGCCGACGAAATACATAACATTGTAAATTCCTATACGGCGGCGGCGGAACGCTGCAAGCGCGCGGGCTTTGACGCCGTTGAGATCCATGCGCATGCCGGCTATCTGATCGATCAATTCATGTCGGCCGCCTGGAACCTTCGCACGGACGAATACGGCGGCTCTTTTGAAAACCGCATGCGCTTTCCGCTTGAAATTCTCGAAGCGATCCGTAAGGGCGTAGGCGATCATTTCCCGGTGCTGTTCCGGATGGCCGCAGATCACAAGTTTTCAGACGGCCGGGGCATGGAAGAGAGCATTGAAATTGCAAAAATGCTGGAACAACACGGAATCGACGCGCTCGATATTGATGCGGGATGCTATAACTCGATCGATTGGATCTTTCCGCCCTGCTATCTCGGGGACGAATGCATGCGGGATGTGGCCGCCCAAATTAAGAAGCATGTCTCGGTTCCGGTTCTCAACACCGGAAATTATACGCCGGACACCGCGCTCGACGCGGTAAGTTCCGGGGACATCGATTTCGTCATGCTTGGCAGGCCGCTGATCGCGGATCCCGAATGGCCGATGAAGCTAAAAGCCGGAAAGCCGGAAGAAATCCGGCCCTGCATGCGGTGCAACGAACATTGCGTCGGCGGACTTTTTTCGATGAAAGGCCTTACTTGCGGCGTCAATGCCCAGGCCGCGCGGGAAAAGAGATTTGCCTATACGAAAACGAATACGCCCAAGCGGATCGCCGTCATCGGCGGGGGACCCGCCGGGCTGGAGGCCGCCCGCGTGGCCGCCGATAAAGGGCATGCGGTTACCATTTTTGAGAAGGGAGATCGTATAGGCGGGCAGCTGGCCGCGGCGGCGACCCCTTCCTTCAAAACTTTGAATGGCCTGCTGTCATGGTATCGGCTTCAGCTCAATAAGCTGCATGTCGACGTCAGGCTGAATACGGAGCTTTCGCCGGACTCGGAGGAGCTCAAAGGCTATGACGAATGGATCATCGCCGTCGGAGCAAGGCCGCTTGCTTTGCCGATCCCCGGCATCGGCAGCGATAAGGTCATCGGCGTTCTCGACGCGCATCGGAATCCCTCCCTCGTTAAGGGGGAGCAAATCGTGATGATGGGCGGAGGCATGTCGGGTGTCGACTCTGCGATCGAAATCGCGATGAGAGGGAAAAGCGTCACGATCGTGGAAATGCGGTCCGCGGTCGCCGCCGATGGATTCTCTATCAATCTTCCTTCTATTTATAATGCAATCGCCCGTTATCGGATCACGCCGATGTGCGATCATAAGGTCGTTCGAATTACGGACGAAGGCGTCGTTGCAGTCAATAAAGAAGGCAATGAAGTTTTGATTAAGGGCGATACGATCATCAATGCTTTCGGCATGGTGCCCAATAAAGAGCTTGCAAATTCGTTTCTGTCCAGATACCCGAACGCAAGATCGATCGGCGACTGCACCGGCATTGCAAAAGCGGGCGACGCCATTCGGGAAGGATTTTTCGCCGGCTTTGCGATCGACTAAAAAGAGCATGTCTCCGGTCAATTACCAAGAAAAGCACGCCTAACCGGGCGTGCTTTTCTCGTACTCACGCTCTGGGCAAGGGCGAAATACCCGGATCGGCGATATGCGAAAATATTACGGTAACGGAGTACGCAATTTCCGTTTCTTGCTTTTGCGCGCGTATGATATACTGATCTTGGAACAGCCACTTCTTATGTAAAAGTCCTATAAAGCAGAGAGTACGGCATGCAACCCGCCGGCAATCAGAGATACGATTTTGGCGCATATGCGCGGGCAGCCCGGCATGGCCCGGCGCTTCAGAGAGGCGATGCGTATTGAGAAAGACCCTGAAGGGCCAGATGATTCTGACATTCTCGCTGGCGTTCTCTTTGCTGTTCCTGCTGTTCGGCGGCGTGATACTCCATTACAACATCAGCAGCGCGCGGGACCGAAGCTATAATTACTGCAGAAAAATCGTAGAATCCAACATCGCGCTGATCGACAGCTATTTTGAACAGCTTCAGAACGTTTCCCGCATCATCGCCAACGATAAGGATGTATTGGAGGCCGTCGCCTACCGCAACAATACGGCCGAGATCGATTACGGCATAGAGCTTGCGCACCAGCGCAATGTTCTGGATAAAATCAAGCAGGCGGATGTTCTGGGCATCATCGATTCCTCCTATATCATCGGCAACAACGGCAGGTATCTGTACTTCTACGGCGGCGCGCCCAAAAAAGACTACGATTTCGGCGCCGCGCCCTGGTTCCTCAGCGCCGCCGCGGTAAGCAGCGCCTCCATACGCTTTACCCCCTACCACGCGACGGATTACCTGATCGGCGGCGGACCGGAGGCGGTCTCCATCATCACGCCCATTATCAACACGACCCAGTACGTTCCGTCGGGCAAGGCCTACTTTGTGTGCGATTTCCGGCTGGAATCCATCCTGAAAAGCGAATCCGCGCATAAGGACATTCAGGTGGCCATCTACAATGGGAGCGAGCCGGTCTATTTCCCCGAGGGGCTGCTGCCGGAGAAGCAGCGGCAGTACGCGGAGCAGGCGCTTTCCAGGGGAGAGCACAGCTTCATGCTCACCAAGGCCGAGGGCGCGCCCTATACCCTGGTGGCGGCCAGCGAGACATCGAGGATCTCGGGCTGGACGATTCTGGGCATTATGCCCGCGCCCGAGATCGACGCGCTCCGGGCGGACAATACGCTGTTCGTGGGCGTGCTGATCCTTGTTTCGGCAGGGATTGTCGTGCTGCTCTCCGGCGTGCTCTCCCGCTCCATCCTGGTGCCTATGAACACGCTCGTGTCCAATTTCAACAGGATCGCAAAGGGCGAAAGCGTCACGTTCACGCCTACCAAGAGCGCGGAGGTGAACAGCCTTTCGGATACGGCGCAGCGCATGCTCGCCAATATCGAAAGGCTTTCCCGGGAAGCGATTGAGAACCAGGCGCTGCTTGCGCAGGAGCAGTTCAAGGTGCTCCAGCACCAGATCAACCCGCACTTTTTCAACAATACGCTTCAATCCATCAAGGCGCTGGCGGTCAGCGGCGATACGGGCGCGATCTCGCGGATCACCACGCTGCTGGGGCGCATCCTCTCGTATTCGGTATATAATCCGCTGGACCGGGTGCGGCTCTTAGAGGAGCTGGCCTATATCGAGAATTACATCGCGCTCTACAAGGTCCGGTATCCGGATATTACGTATGATATGGACTGCCCGGCGGGCCTGGGCGAAACGCGCGTGCCCAAGCTGATCATACAGCCGATCGTCGAGAATTCCATCGAGCACGGGTTTACCGGCATGAAGGAGGGACATATCCGCATCTCTGTAATGGAGGACGAAGAGGATATCCATATCGTAGTATCGGACAACGGCGCGGGCTTCGAGCCGGAAAAACTCAGGGAGATTCAAGGCTTGCTGGAGAGCGGGGAGGAGCCGCGCGGGGAAAACATCGGCATTCAGAACGTCCACCGGCGCATTCAAAGCATTTACGGCGCGCGGTACGGCATCCGCATTCTGTCCGAGGCCGGCCGCAGCACGAGCGTAATCATCACCATCCCACGGGAAAGCGAGGTTTGAAGCATGCTCAAGGGGCTGATCGTGGACGACGAGGTGCTTTCGGTCAGGATGCTGGAGAACATCATCGATTGGAACCGGTACGGCATAGAGATTGTGGCAAGCGCCTACAACGGCCTGGAAGCCGTGGAGAAATTCCGCCGGTTCGCGCCCAACATCATTGTTACGGATATCCGCATGCCCAAGCTGGACGGCATTGAATTCATACGCCGCGTACGTGAGAGCAATTCGGATACGGAAATCGTGCTCACCAGCGCCTATGCGGATTTCAACTATGTGAAAGCCGCCATTTCCCTGGGCTGCACCAACTACCTGCTCAAGCCCGTGGACGAGCTGGAGCTGGAAAAGACCCTGCAAACGGTCCTTGCCAAGATCAGCGATAAGGACATTGCCCGAAGACTTGCCGAGAAGGGGGAACAGCAGAAAAAGAAGCGGATCCTCCGGGAATACATGAAATCCGGCCTGCATCCGCAGCTCGCGCTGCGCACATTTTTAGAGCTTCCGGGCAGCGGGCCGTTCGCGCTGCTCAGGGTCGATCTGAACCAGGATACGATCAACGCCTATTCGGACTGGAGCAGCCAGACGAGCGACCAGACGGGCTATATCCAGGAGCAGCTCGAAGGGATCGCGCGGCGGCATTGCGGCTGCCTTGCGTTCGATTACGAGGATTCGGCGTGGAACATGCTGGTTTTCAGCGGGAACGTGGCCGCGATCGCGGAGGTTTCGCAAATGCTGCTGCAATACCTTGAGAAGGAGCTCCGGCTCAGCGCGCGCATATGCTTCAGCCGCGTATCCTGGGAACCGCGCGAGCTTCCGGAGCTGTATCAGCAGGCGCGCTCCTACGCGAAGTACAGCACATACCTCAACAGCACGCGCATCCTGGGGCACGGGTACAACTGCAGCGAGGAGGAATTCAACCGCATCCGCATCGACGCGTACACAAAGGATATGGCCGAATCGCTCAGGCAGCGCAATACTGCGGAAGCGCTGCGGGTGCTGGACAAGGTGCTCGTGCTTTCGGGCGGCATCAGCCCGGGGGATCTGGGACGGATCTATGAGTTCTGCTACGCCACCGCGCTGCTTGCCAAAACCCTTTTGCTGGAGGGGGACGGCGGCGCGGCGGATTGCGGGTGCCTGGAGGGGCTCTCCTACGAGCGGCTTTCCTCCGCCCAATCCATGGAGCAGCTCAGGCAGATCATGACCGGGGTGATCCTTTCTGTGGCCGCTCTTTCCAAGCCCGATGGGCGCAGGTACAGCAAGCTGGTGGATAACGGCATCGAGTTTCTGGTGCGGAACTACAACCGGAACCTGTCGCTGGATGAGATCTGCGAGCATCTGAGCGTAAGCAAGAACTATTTCTCTTACCTCTTTAAGCGGGATACGGGCATCTGCCTGTGGGACTACCTGACGGATATCCGTATGAACAAATCGCGCGAGTTTTTAGAGACGACCGGTCTCAAGAGCTATGAAATCGCCTATCGGGTGGGATATGACAACCCCAGCTATTTCGCGCGGCTTTTCAAAAAAACGTACGGGCAGACGCCGAACGAATATCGCGCCCAATCCCTGAGGGCGAGGAGCGGCGCATGAAGGCGCGCATCCTGGGCCTTTTCACCGCGTTCTGCCTGCTGCTGCCGGGCTGCGGCGCCGCGCCGGCCGTACAGCGGGCGCAAACCGCCGCGTCCCCGCCCGCCACCTCCATCCGCATCATGGCCTACAACAACAGGAGCGTGCGTGCGGCGTATTTGGCCTATCTTGCGGAACAACTGCCGGATATCGCCATCGAGTATGATTATGTGCCGCTGGAGTATTACAGCAGCACCCTTAACGCGCAGCTTTTATCGGGAGACGGCCCGGATATCATCGAGGTGGGCGGCGAAACGCGCCTGCTTGCAAAAACCAACTGCCTGATGCCGCTCTCGGGGGAAGCGTTCATTCAGAAATATTCCAGCGCCGGCCTTCTGCCTTTTACGGTGGACGGTAAGGTGTACGCCGCTCCCCTGCAATCCTGGTTCGAGGGCATCTACTACAATAAGGCGATCTTTCACAGGCTGAACCTGCGGCCTCCCGAAAATTTCGAGGAGTTTATAGCGCTGCATAAGGCGCTGCGGGCGGCGGGCATCAAACCCCAGGCGATGGGAGCCCAGTCCTGGGAGCCCATGATGAAGCAAAGCATCGGCCTGGTGAACGACGAGTTTTATTCCCGGCCCGAAAACGCCGGGTTCGACGCCGCGTTTGACGCGGGCGGCGCCCGGCTTTCGGACGCCTGGTTGCCCGCGGTGACGCTGTGGTCCAGGATGATCAGCGAAGGCTGCCTTACGCCCGATATGCTTAGCTGCACCTACGAGCAGGCGCTTGACGAATTCGCCAGCGAACGTGCGGCGATGTGGGAAAGCGGTCCCTGGTCGGCCGGCGCGGTGCTGCGGGAGAACCCGGATATAGAGCTCGGCATGTTCCCCATACCCGGCACGCAGGACGGGGAGGGCTGGCTGGTGGGCGGGCCGGGCTCGGCCCTGGCCATCAACAACAATTCCGCTCACAAGGAAGCGGCGCTGCGGGTGCTGTCCCTGACGGCCACGCCCGGGGCGCAGCAGAAGCTGATTGAAGATAACCAGGGGCAGTCCTATCTCGGCGGCATGGAAATCAAGCTGGACCCGATCTATGCGGATTGCGAGGATGCGATCCTCGGCGGACGCGTTTACGCCCCCTGGACCACGGCCTGGACCTACGGCAACCCTGTGGTGGAAGCCTACGGCAAGGCGCTCCAGGAGGTGCTGGCCGGAACAAAAACCATGCGTCAGGCGCTGGAGGAAGCGGACTCTGCCAACGAGCGCGTCCGCAGCAGCATGGCGCAGCAATAGCCGCCGGTTAGGGAACATGCCCGATTTGACAAGCTGAAGCCCGCAAGGGCTTTTCAGAGTGCCGACAAAGTCTCGGGACAGCTTTTATTATGCAAGAACGCAAACAGGAGTTGCATAGCGGGACGCTCCGTCGTCCCGCTGAAGCCCAAAAACTTAGGAAACACAATAAAATCCGTCCAAGCTGACGACATGCGCGTCAGCTTGGACACCTTGCATGCAGGCCTGCTACGCCAGGCCTGCATGAGAAAAACCGTCGACGAACCCCGGAGGGGGTTTGTCGACGGCCTGTGAAGCCCGCAAGGGCTTTCTTTATTTTCCTTGCACAATCATACCGTAATATTCTGCGCTTTTGCCGCCTGCCGGCGAATCGGCGGGATACGCCAATAAAGTGCGTAATAAATCCGTATCGGCACCGGAACACAGTTGATTGTGGCGGCATTTCCGCAATTCTACACTGGATGCAGACAGGAGGGACTCTCCTGAACAACAAGGAGGTTGAAACCATGAGAAAAACATTTCCCGCCCTTTTGCTGGTTTTCCTGATGATTTTCTCCACCGTGGCCCTCTTCCCGGGCTGCGCCGCGCCCGTGGCCGAGCCCGCGGAAACCCAGGCCCCGGCCGCCGCGCCCGAGCCGGCCCAGACGACAGCGCCGGCCGAAACCCCGGCCGCCGCTCCCACTCCGGAGGGCCTCAGCGGCGAGATCACCTTCGCTTTTTGGGACGCCAACCAGCAGGACGGCATGCAGGCGCTGGTGGACGCGTTTACGGCGAAGAACCCGGGCGTCAAGATCAGCCTGAGCGTCACCCCCTGGAACCAGTACTGGCAGGTGCTGGGCGCTGCGGCGGAAGGCGGCATGCCCGACGTGTTCTGGATGCACTCCAACAACTTCGTGGATTTTGCCAAGAAGGACCTTTTGATGGACTGCACCGGCCTCTATGACAAATCCATGTTCCCCGAGGGCATCAGCCAGGTGTTCCAGTGGGAAGGAAAGCAGCTCGGCGTTCCCAAGGACTTTGATACCATTGCGCTCGTCTACAACAAGGATCTCTTTGACGCCGCCGGCGTGAAGTATCCCGATGACACCTGGAACTGGGATAGCCTGGTGGACGCGGCAAAGAAGCTGACCAAGGGCGATGTGTACGGGTTCGGCGCGAACGCCGGCGAGGACCAGAGCGGCTATCTGCTGCCCATCTACCAGGCCGGCGGCTATACCGTGAAGTTCGGCGAAAAGAAATCCGGGTATACCGATCCCAAGAGCATTGAGGGCATGCAGTTCTGGGTGGACCTGCAGAAGAAGTACAAGGTTTCCCCCACGCAGGAGCAGTTCTCCGAAATGACCCAGCACGATTATTTCAAGAGCGGCAAGCTCGCCATGACGTTCCTGGGCAGCTGGGAGATCAAGGGCTACATCGACGCCATGAAAACGCTGGGTCAGCGGTTCGACGTGGCCGTGATGCCCATGGGCCCCACCGGCATCCGCGCCACCATCTATAACGGTCTGACCTATGCCGGCTACAAAGGCACCAAGCAGCCCGAGATCGTCAAGAGCTTCCTCACCTTCCTGGGCACCAAGGAAGCGGCCGAGATCATGGGCAAGTCCGGCGCGGCCATCCCCGCGTATCAGGATACGCAGGACAGCTGGTACAACAATTTCCCCGAAGTCAATGTCAAGGTATACGCGGATATGATCTCCTACGGCGTACAGTATCCCTTCTCCAAGACCAAGGCCGAGTGGGGCACCGAGGAGAAGTCCATGGTCGCCGAGATGTACAACGAGAAAAGCCCCGACGTAGCGGCGGAAATGGCCAAGATCGCCCAGGTGGTGGAAGGCTACCTCGCGCAGGAATAAGGCGGGCGTCTGCGCTTAAGAGACCTCTTCGGGAATACGGGGGACGCAGGGACCGGCCTGCGTCCCTCTGCAAGAAAGGCGGCGAAGCATGCAAACAAAGGCCCTTCCCCGCAAAAGACGCATAAAGTCCAACTGGGCGTGGGCGCTGCTGTTCGTGGCCCCCTCCATCATCGGGTTGATCGTGCTCAACATAGTCCCTTTCGGGGAGAGCATTGGTCTGTCGCTGACGGATAAACAGACAGGGGCGGTGGGCGTATCCAACTACGTGCGGCTGTTCACGTCGGACAAATACTTTTGGCAGTCCAACGTCAATACGTTCCTGTTTACGGTGCTCACGGTGCCCGTCGGCGTGTTCCTGGCGCTGGTGCTGGCGGTGCTGCTCAACCGCAAGCTGCGCGGCAGGAGCATCTACCGCGCGATCTTCTTCCTTCCGCTGGTGTGCGCGCCCTCGGCTATCGCCATGGTATGGCGCTGGGGCGTGTTCAACTCCAAGACCGGGGCCCTGAACCAGCTGCTCTCCCTCGTGGGCATCCAGGGGCCCGCGTGGATATCCGACCCGCACGTCATTATGTTCACCATCGCAATCGTGGCGGTATGGGCTTCGGTGGGGTACGACATCGTTCTGCTGCTCGCAGGGCTGCAGAATATTTCCAAAACGTATTATGAGGCTGCGCTGATCGACGGCGCGGGCCCGTGGCAGCGTTTTCGCTATATCACGGTGCCGCTGATTTCCCCGACCTTGTTCTTCGTGCTGATCATGCGCACGATGAACGCCATCCGTCAGTTCGATTTAAGCTTCATGTTCTCGCAGGATACGGATCTGACGTTCCGTTCGGCGCAGACGCTGCTTTACCAGTTCTACCGGGAGACGTTTATGAAGCTTAACGCCAACTACGGCTCGGCCATCGTGGTGTGGACGGTGGTGATCGTCCTCATCTTCACGGCGGTTCAATTCCTGCTTGAAAAAAAGTGGGTGCATTACGATCAGTAAGGAGGCGTCTATGGAACCAGCCGGTATCGTACGCCCGTCCCATACGGCCCAAACGGCCGGAAAGCCGATGCGCGCCCTGCGTCCGCCGCGCGGCGGAAGGGAACGCAACACGCTGGCGCATCTGGTGCTGATCCTCTGCAGCATCACCATGCTCTTTCCCTTCCTCTGGATGCTGCTGAGCTCCTTCAAAACGTTTGGGGAATCCGTCAAGGTGCCGCCCGTCGTATTTCCTTCCGAAATTCCCGGGAAGGTGCTCTCCGGCGAGGAGAAATTCTCCTACCTCTTCACCAACTATCAGTTCCTGCTGCAGAAGATCACGTATTTCTGGAAGCTGTACGGCAATACCTTCCTGCTGATCGCGGGGCGGATCGTGTGCGCCGTCGTCACCAGTTCCATGGCGGGCTACGCGTTCGCCATGCTGGAGTTCCCATTTAAGCGGCTGCTGTTTGCGATCGTTCTGCTGCAGCTCATGCTGCCCAGCCAGATATTCCTGGTGCCGCAGTTCAAAATGGTGCTCTCGCTCAAATGGAACAACACCGTCCTGGGGCTGATATTCCCGGGTCTCGTGAGCGCGTTCGGAATATTCTTCATGCGCCAGTTCTACCGGAGCCTTCCCAAGGAGCTCGCCGAAGCCGCATATCTGGACGGCTGCAACCAGTGGCAGATCTTTACGAGGATCATGCTGCCGCTCACCAAGACGCCGCTTATGGCGCTTTCCATTTTTACGGCAATCTTCGCGTGGTCGGACCTGATGTGGCCGCTGATCGTCAATTCGGACAGCCAGATGGGCACGCTCTCCTCGGCGCTCTCCAAGATACAGCTGATGAACACGGTGTTCCGCACGCCGCACTACATGGCGGCGGCGCTGCTGGCCATGCTGCCCATGATCGTGCTCTACATCCTGTTCCAGAGGCAGTTTATCGAAGGGGTCGCCCAGACGGGCATCAAATCATGATCCGGGGGTTCTCATGAAGGAAATTGATTTTTCGGATATCCGCATCCGGGGCGATCTGGCCGTACGCTCGGGCCTCAATTACGCGCGGCTGGAGGGCGAGTGGTACCGCCCCGATGAAGTATTCAAGGCTGATTCCCATGGCTGGCCGGGGGATTGGGAGGGGCGCGCGCTCCTCGCGCTGACGCTGCTGGAGCAGAGCACGCACCGCGCGAGCGCGTATCTTGAGGAGACATTTTCCATGCTGCCCGCGCACCTTAACGAAAAAGGATATTTCGGCCCCATCCTGCCCGAGGGCGTATTCGACGAGCAGCATTTCGGCGGGCACAGCTGGATGCTGCGGGCGCTGGCCGAGTATTACAAGTACCGGCGGCTGCCTGAAACGCTCCGGCTTCTGCGGGATATGACCGAGGGCTTCCTGATGCCGGCGCTGGGCAGCTTCCGAAAGTACCCTATCGTGCCGGGCAGGCGCTTCGAGGAACAGGGCGCGTGGGTGCTTTCCAGGCTCCAGACCAAGACAAGGCACCACGCCGAAACGTCCGATGCGGGCTGCGCGTTTATCATGATCGACGGCGCCACGGCGGCGTACGAGTTTCTGGGCGGCACGGCGCTGCGGGAGCTGATCGACGAGATGATCGCCCGCTTCATGGAAATGGATCTGGAGGCGCTGCACATCCAGACCCACGCCACGCTGAGTGCCGCGCGCGGCATCCTGCGCATGTACGAGCTCACCGGGGAGAAGCGGTATCTCTCTATGGCCGCGCAGCGTTTCGGGCTCTATCGGCGCGCGGCGTGGACGGAGGCTTACGGCAACTACAACTGGTTCGGCGCGCCGCGCTGGACCGAGCCCTGCGCCATCATCGATTCGTTCATCGTGGCTGTCACGCTGTGGAAGCATACGGGCGATGCCGAATATCTGCACGACGCGCACCTCATCTATTACAACGCGCTTTCGCACGGCCACAGGATCAACGGCTCCTTCGGCACCGACCGCTGCTGCGGCGCGCGGGGGACCGAGGAGAGGGAGTTCATCGCGCCCATCAACTACGAGACCTACTGGTGCTGTACCATGCGCGGCGGCGAGGGGTTTTCGCGCGCCATCTCCTATACGTTCTTTACGGACGGCAACGCCGCGTACCTCCCCTTTTACCACGCCTCTGAGGCTACGCTCCGGCTGGCGGGGGGGAGCATGCGCGTAGATGTGGCCTCCCATTACCCGTATGAGGGGGATATCGTTGTGCGCGTCCGTGAGGCGGATCTTTGCGCGCCCGCCGCGCTGCGGCTGTTCATACCCAAGTGGGCGCGGGACGTATCGCTCCGGGTCAACGGCGAACCGGTTCCCGCCGAGGAACGGGGCGGCTTCGCCGCGGTGGCGCGCGAATGGAAGGCCGGCGACGAACTCAGGCTTTGCCTGCGTTTTGACGTAAGGGCGGAGGATGCGGCGTTCGCGAACAGCGTACCGGGAAAGCACAAGTATCTGTACGGGCCCATGCTGCTGGGATACAAAACGGACGTGAAGCTCCATTCGCTCGACGGCAACCGCTTTGAGAACTATACGGAAAGCCGGTATGTTTCCGGCGCGCTCATCACGCTGCAAAGGGACGCCGTTTTTGAGCGGAACGGCCCTTACGAGTTCCGCGTAGCGGGCACGGATACGGTGCTGACCACGCTCTGCTCCGTGCGGGATATGACGCGCGAGGACAGCATGCGCCAGGTTTTGTTTGAAGAATAGGAGGGGCAGCGTGCACACAAACGCCTTGCGATTGCGCCGCGCCCTGTGCGCGTATGCGCTGGCCGGCGCACTGCTGACGGGCTGCGCCGCCCGGGAGGAAACCATGCAACAAAGTAAGCCTGCCGCCGCCGAAGCCGCTTCCCCCGTAAAAAGCGAGACCGTGACCGTAACCCTTCAGGAAACGGGCGAGGCGTTCGCCAATCCGATGAAAGGCTTCCGGCCCAGCCGGTACATTCAGGACGCGGCGTTCCCGGAGAGCGAATATGTGACGGTATGCAAGCAGTACATCAAATACACCGATCTGGAGCAGAACGAGGCCGATACCGCGCAGAAGATCATCGATTGGAGCAACAAGGCCTGGGCAGGCATCGAAAAGAAGAACCTGAAGGTGATCCCGCGGGTGGTCATCCAATATCCCAACGGGCCGGACGGCGGGAGCGAAGGCTACTGGCCGGACGGGATCAGGCATGACGATCCCGTCTATCAGTGGCTGACCGATCCTTTCAAGCGCCGGCTTCGCAGCTTTATCGCCAAGCTGGGCGAGGCGTGGGACAACGACCCGCGCGTGGCCGCGGTGGAGATAGGGCTTTGGGGGAAGTGGGGCGAGCACCATATTTCGCCTTTGCAGCTTCCCGGCACGGCGGGCGAGCGCATCCCGGAGGATTTCCAGCGGGCGATCGGCGACGCGTTCGCAAAGGCCTTCCATAACAAGAAGCTGCTGGTGCGCTATCCCGAAACGTTCAAGGCGTATGACGTCGGTTTTTACTGGGATTCCTTCGCCCTGCCCGACGACAAGGTCAGCGGTACGCGCATCATCGCCCGCAAATGCTGGAAAACCAACATGATCAGCGGCGAGATTGCTTATGACTGGGGCGATCAGTCCGACCTGGGCGGCAGCCCCGACGGCACGCTCGAAAGCGGCGCGCATACCGATTATGTGATCGATTGGATCAAAAAAACGCACGCCTCCAGCCTGGGATGGATCGCCGAATACACCAAGGACGAAGCCGCGGTGGAAGCGAACGCCGCCCGTATGCAAAAGGCGATGGGCTACCGGTTTGTGCTGGGCGCGGCCTCCTTCCCCGGCGCGCTGCAGCCCGGCGGCGTGCTCGCGCTGGAATTTACGGTGAAAAACGCCGGTTCCGCGCCCTTCTACTATGCGTGGCCCGTGGAGGTCAGCCTGCTCGACAGGGCGCGCCGGCCTGTCTGGGCCGGCGTCGTCCATGCGGATATCCGTAACTGGCACCCAGGGTATGCCTATACGGTCAGGGACAGCTTCGTTCTGCCGCAGAATATCGCCGAGGGGGATTACACGCTGGCGCTGGCGGTGCTGGACCCGGCCGGCAATATGCCCTCGCTGCGCTTTGCCAACACCAACTATTACCGGGGCGGCAGGACGCCTCTCGGTGTCATCGGCATCGGCCGGGAGCCGCAGCCGGCCGATTTGGGGGCGTTCGACAGCCTCTACAGCGACCGCACCCTATCCTACTCGCTCGCTCCCTGCCCCGTTCTGGAGGTAAAGGACACCCAGGCGTACGAGCCCGAGCCGGAAGAAGTGATCGCCGAGGAGACCGGCTCGGTGCAGGTCCCCGGAAACCTGGCGTACAAGAAGCCCGTTGCGGTATCCTCCACCGAGACGCAGTACGACAACTATGCGCCAAAGGCCGTGGACGGGGACCCCAAGACGCGCTGGTCCTCCGAATGGGAGAAGGACCCGTCCTGGATCGCCGTGGATCTGGGGCAAAGCTGCAAAATCGATCACGTGAACCTGAGCTGGGAATGGTCCTACGCGAAGGCGTATGAGATTCAGGTCTCCTCCGACGGGACGGACTGGAAAACCGCCTACGCCGCCAAGGAGGGCAAGGGCAACAAGGAAGAACTGCGTTTTAGCCCTGTCGAGGGCCGGTACGTGCGCGTGTTCTGCATCAAGCGCGCCCTGCAGTGGGGATACTCGCTCTACGAGATCGAGGTCTTCGAGGCAAAATGAGCGCCCGGCGCCGCGGGAAACGGCGGCCTGCTCTCCAAAGCGCTTTATACGAACGTAATTTGTATCCTTGTTGTCCCTGCGGATCAGGAAACGTTTACAAATATATGCGCATCCCGAGCGGCAAAAAACGGCGTTTGGCGTCCCCGCACGCGCGGAGGCTTATGCACGGAGAATTAAAAACGCTTATTTTTAGGGAGCTTGCGGGGAAGTGAGGGCGCGCGCGGCAGCTTGGAAAAGAGCGCCGCGGGCGCCTTTTCTATTTTTCTTTTCTTTTTTGCGCGTACCAATAGACGCAGGAAGATTTCCATGCTATAATCGACTTGTAATGTAATCGGTTACTTATTCGGAGGAAATACAAGTGAATATGCAGGTCAATTATGCCGGTCTGACGCTTCGGAATCCGATTATCGCGGCGTCGGCCGGTACGACGCGGGATGCGGAGCAGGCCGCGCGCTGCGAGGAAAACGGGTATGGGGCGGTGGTGCTCAAATCCGTCCAGGAAGAGGAACTGATGCGCTACAATCCCTTCCCGCGCTTCCGCGTGATTCGCAGCGGTATTCCCGGGTTTTCCTCAACCACATTTTACAGCTACGAGCAGGCCTATTCCGGCGATATCGGTCAGTATGCCGAAACGGTCCGCCGCAGCAAGCGGGGCATCGGCATCCCGCTGATCGCAAGCATCAACTGTATTACGCCGGAGAGATGGCCCGAATACGCGCTTGCCTGCGAGCAGGCCGGCGCCGACGCGCTGGAGATCGTCCCGAGCTGCCCGTCGGGCATGCTCATCCGCGATCCGTCCAACGATATCTTCACCATATCCCTGAACGCGCTGCGCGCGTGCAAGAACGCGGTGAAGATCCCCGTGGTCCCCAAGCTCACGTCGCAGGTCGCCAACGTCCTGCAATACGCGGAAGCACTCGGTTCGGCGGGGGCGGACGGCCTTACGATGATCAACCGCTCCACCGGCATCGACATCGACGTGGAAACCATGGCGCCCATTCTCCACGGCGGGTTTGCCGGGCACGGCGGGCCGTGGGCGCTGCAATCCACGCTGCGGTGGATCATCGCCGCGTATCCGCTTGTAAAGGCGCCCATCAGCGCGACGGGCGGCGTAACCTGCGGCGAGGATGTGGTCAAATGCCTGCTGGCCGGCGCGCAGACCGTACAGGTCGCGGCCGTCATGTATTTGAAGGGCTACGGGTATGTGCGGCAGATGCTTGCCGAGGTGGAGGCCTACATGGAGAGGAAAGGGCTCCAAAGCCTCTGCGAGATCATCGGCGCGGGTTCCCGGAACATGAAGACCATGCGGCAGTACGACCGCGAAACCAGGTACTACGCGCGGGCGGACGGCGGCGCCTGCAGCCGCTGCGGGCTTTGCGCGCCCGTGTGCATCTACGGCGCGCTAAATTTCGACAAGGCCGCCGGGGCAAGCATTGACGCCGCCCGGTGCGACGGCTGCGGGCTTTGCGCCAGCGTCTGCCGCCAGGGGGCCATTTCCATGCAAGCGAAGTAAAAAAGGAGAGTATCATGTCAAAGAAGGATAAGGTCAGGCGGCAAGGCGCTATTTTCAATATCGACGACGGCTACAACTGGAAGAAATCCACCGATCTTGGCGTACACTTCGTGCTCACGCCGCGCATGGGCTCCCACAACATCGGCATTACGAGCGGCGTCCACTATCCCGGCATGGAGTTTGAGCCGCATGTGCATCCGCTCTCGGAGGAGCTCGTGTTCTGCCACGAAGGGGAGGGCGAATTCTATCTGTACGACAGATGGTACCCCGTGAAGAAGGGGGACGTCCTGTATGCGCCGCCCGGCGTCCGGCACGGGACGCGCAAGCCCGCGGGGACCGAGGGGATCTTTGTCACCATCGGCGTCGCTACGCCCCCGCAGCTGGATCTTTACAACAGGGTCGGCTACGACGTGCTGGGCAAGGACGAGGACGAGGATGAGGAATAGCGCGGGCCGTTCCCGCGGGGAGGAGCCATTATGAAAAAGCTGTTCGGCGTGATCACCGCAATGACCACCCCGTTTGACGAGCGGGACCGGGTCGATACCGAGGCCCTCGCGCAGCAGGCCGCGTTTTTGATCGGCAAGGGCGTCAACTGCCTGTATCCGTGCGGCACCACGGGCGAAATGTACCTTTGCGGCGCCGAGGAACGGGAGCTGATCGCCAAGACCGTCGTGGACGCGGCGGCAGGGCGTCTGCCGGTGTTCATCCATGCCGGCGCGATGACGCTTAGCGAGACCATCCGCCTTGCGCAGCATGCGCAAAAAATCGGCGCGGACGGCGTCGGCGTCGTTTCCCCCAGCTATTTTACGGTGGACGCGCGCGCCATGGTGCAGTATTACAAGGACGTTTCGGGCGCGGTATCGCGGGATTTCCCGGTTTATGCGTATGTGATCCCGCAGCTCGCGCACAACGACATCCTGCCGGAGACCATGGAGGAGATCGCCGCGGAGTGCCCGAACATCGTCGGCGTGAAGTACAGTTATCCCGACATGACGCGGCTTTTGCACTATATCCGTGTCAGGAACGGCGATTTCTCGGTGGTATCCGGCGCGGACCACCTGTTCCTTTCCGCGCTGGTGGCCGGCGCGGACGGCACGGTCTCGGGCTGCTCCGGCCCGTTCCCCGAACCGTTCGTCGAGGTGTACCGGCAATATCAGAAGGGGGACATGGCGGCGGCCAGGCGCGCGCAGGAGCGCGCCAACACGCTCGCCTGGCTGATGCAATCGGGCGCGGATATGTCCATATTCAAGAATATCCTGGGCATGCGCGGCGTGCGCGGCGGCCACATGAGAAAGCCCCTGCTGGACCTTACGCCCGATCAAACGGCGCGGCTGCGCAAGGATGTGGAGCCGTATCTGTAAAAGGGGGGCGGAACGGGGCGTTTTCCCGTATTTCCCGGGCATGTCGGGGAGGGGATGCGGCCGCATGGGCGGCCCAATCCCTCCTTGGCCCGGGCGGGCCGCCGGGGCCGGGAAAGGCTGCGGAGCCTCTGACGGGGGGCGTATGCGGCCGCGTCGATAATTCAGGGCCATTATGAGCGCATAAACGCCCGAATAGGGGATTCCGCCCCGCATCCCTTGACTTTTCCGCCGGAAAATTCGTATAATGCAGATGCCATCTGCAAAAAAACTGTGCTTGAGAGCGAATATGGATATCAAAGAAGTTGCGCGTCTATCGGGTACCTCCGTGGCCACGGTCTCCCGTGTTATCAACAACAGCGGCACCGTATCGCCCGAGAGGCGCGCGCGTGTGCAGAAGGTGATCGAGCAGACCGGCTACCATCCGAATCATGTCGGGCGGAACCTGCGCACGCAGTGCAGCCAGAAGCTGCTCGTCATGATGCCTACCATCAGCAACCCGTTTTACTCGGATATCATCGTCAGCTGCGAGGAACACGCGCGCGCCAACGACTACGGCGTGCTGCTGGCCGTCACCAACCGCAACCCCCAGATCGAGCGGCAGTATTTTGACATGCTCTACACCAAGCAGGTGGACGGCGTGCTCAGCTTCCTGCCGACGATCAGCCCCCAGGAGATCAACCGGATCACGGCCGAGTATCCGTTCGTAGCCTGCTGCTGGCGGGGGGACGAGCGCATCAACGCGAGCTATGTGTGCATCGACAACGAGCGCGCGGCTTACGACATGGTCGCCTATCTTGTAAGCCTCGGCCACAGACGCATTGCGGCGCTGAACGGCTCCTACCCCGGGCGCACCTATGAAATCGAGCGCGAGGCGGGCTACCGGAAGGGGCTGGCCCATGCGGGCATTCCCTACCGGGAAGAATATTATTTGAAGTGCGATTACAGCCATACGGAGGCTTATCAGGCGGCGGACAGGCTCATGCATCTGCCCGAGCCGCCCACCGCGATCTTCGCGATGAGCGACGACAGGGCCGCCGGCGTCATCAAATATCTGTGGGAACACGGCTATAAGCCCGGCGTGGATGTGGACGTGGCCGGTTTTGACAACGTGACCGTTTCGGAGATCACAACGCCTAGCATTACCACCATCGCGCAGCCCTGCGCGCAGTTGGGCAAGGAGGCGATCCTGCTCCTGATCGCGCGCATCAAAGACCCGTCCATGAGCAATAAGGGGATCATTCTCGCCCATTCTTTGATCGCCCGGGGTTCTACGCGGACGATTTCATAGGAGACAAAAATTGAAAAACAGAATCGGTTGTTTCGGCCGATGCGCGCAGATCGACGAGATCGCGGCGGCGGGATATGACAGCGCCGAGCTGGACATCCTGGAGCTCAACGCCATGTCCGCCGGCGAATTCGGCGCATTTATACGCAGGGCCGGCGAGACGGGGCTGGGGTTCGAGGCGTTTTCGGGCTTTATGCCGCTTTCTGAGCGAATCTGTTCGGAAGGCTTTGACCGGGCGTTCTATATCGAGCACGCGAAGCGCGCCGCCGAACGCACCGGGCGTCTGGGCGCCAGGCTGTGGCCGTTCGGCGCGGGAAAGTGCCGCAGTCTGCCCGAGGATCCCGCAATAGTGCCCGCCATGCGGGAAAAGGTGGCGGATTTCGTCGGGGAACTCTCTGACGTGCTGCTGCCTTACGGAATATCGCTCGCCGTGGAGCCGCTGGGCCCCGCGAATTCGAATTTTCTGAACCGGATCGCGGAGGCGGCGGCGTTCGCCGCGGCGCTTTGCCGCCCCAACTGCTTTGCGATGTGCGATCTAAGGCATATTCTCAAATCCGGGGACTCTTACGCCGAAGTGCAGTCGTTTCGGCGGCAAATCATCCACGCGCACATCGATTATCCCCTCGGGGAGCTGCGCTTCTTTCCCCAAAGCGGGGATGGGTTCGACTACCTGCCTTACCTGCGGGCCCTGAAGCAGGCGGACTATCCGGGCCTCATCACCGTCGAGGCGACTTCTTATCGGGACTTCGCGGCGGAAGCCGGCGCCTGCCGCGCTTTCCTGGCGGAGCTTTGCGGCGCGGTTTTCGCGTGACTTCCGTTTCTCCCCGCTGACAGGTTCCCCGTTGGCAATCGATGCATCCGAAAAAGAAAACGATTACTTAATATTTCATAAATTCGTTCCAAAATACATGCCATAGGTGAGAAGAACGGCGGACGCCCCCATGTGCGGTACCAATCCGCACAAGAGGCGGCGTCCTTGTTAAAAATTACATAATGCCGATAAATTGGGAAAAATATCGCTATCTACAATGGATTTCCGTATGTAGGGGATTCAAAAATACGATAAAAAATTTGATTTTCATATAGACAAGGCATGCTTGTGTGAGTATAATATCCGATATAAACGATTACATTACAAGTCACTCGCATTGATTTCTGGTTTCTCTGGCGCCCTGCCAACCATATGAGGAAAAGGGGGAACTTCTGGTCTGGAAAATTGCCCTGTCGATCGCCCAAGCCTTCCTAAATTAAAAAGTTAAGGAGAAACAAAATGAAAAAGACGATTGCGCTTATGCTGACGCTGCTTCTGGTTCTTTCGCTTGCATCGTGCGCGCAGGCGCCTGCGGCTACCGCTACGGCGGCCCCGGCGGCGTCCGAAGCTCCGGCGGCGTCTTCGGCCCCGGCGTCCGAAGCGCCCGCCTCGGCGGCCCCGCAGATTACCGGCCCCATCAAGATCGGCGTCATCAACGATATTTCGGGCCCCGGCTCCGTGCTCGGAAACGCCACCGTCAACGGCACCAAGCTTGCCGTGGAGGACATCAACGCCAAGGGCGGCATCGGCGGCCAGAAGATCGAGCTGACCGTATACGATTGCAAGAGCGACCCCAACGAGGCCATCAACGCCTTCAAGCGTCTGGCGGAAGTGGACAACGTTTGCATCGTGCTGGGGCCCTCCCTTTCCAATGTGGGCCTTGCGGTCGCCCCGTACACCACGCAGTATAAGCTCGCCTTCCTGGGGCAGTTCGGCGATCCCCGCTGCATGCTGGGCGAGAATCTGGATACGCTCAACCCCTACATGTTCCTTATGCAGCCTTCCTCGCACCAGAGCGCGATCATCTCTGGTATGTATATGATCGAAAAGCTGGGCTACAAGCGGCCGGCGTTCCTCATCGCGCAGGACCACAGCTATTGTTCCTCCCAGGCGAACGCCTTCATGGACTACTGCAAGAAGAACGGCATCGAGATCGCCGCGGTCGAATACAACAAGCAGAGCGATATCGATATGAAGACGCAGCTGACCAACATCAAAAACAGCAACGCGGACTTCATTTTTAACGCCAATCCGACGCAGCCTCTCGTGATCTCCACCAGCCAGATCTACCAGCTCGGCATCAAGCTGCCCCAGACGGGAAGCCTGGATTTCGCCACCCCCTTCAATACGCTGGTATCCGATCCCGCCATGGCCAGCAACATCTTCTTTGCCAGCAATCTGAACATGGAGGCGGACGATATCAAGCCCATGCACGACGCCTACCTTGCGAAGTACGGCCAGGAGCCCACCCCGAAATCCTATATGGGCTATGACGAGGTGCTGCTTGCGGCCTACGCCATCGGCCAGGTGGGCACGGACCGCGAGGCGATCCGCACCGCCTGTGAGAACTTGAAAGACGTTCCCACCCTCATCACCAAGAACTTCACGATGGATCCCAAAACGCACCTCCCGCTCGGCCTGCAGATGTATATGTACTCCATCGAGAACGGTCAGTACGTAGGCAAGGAATGGTTCGTGCCTTCCAGCATGAAGGGTTAAGCGGTTCCCCGGCGCACCGCGCGCAAAAACGCTCGCCCCCGCCTTGCAGCAGGCGGGGGCGAGCTGTGTAAGGGCTGCATGCGCGTTCGCAGCGTATGCGCCGACGTTAGATAGTGTCGTCAATAGATAGTGCTCCAAATTGCGATACAACGAATCTGAATGGCGGCGACAAACGAGGCGGTATTCTTGGCGTAACGGGTTGCAATGCCACGCCATCTCTTCAGGTGCAG
>Ga0255336_100758_pt1 | contig 37441 bp, 31 predicted proteins | sample MeOH1_35cm_T3_17_FD_189102 | JGI IMG/M metagenome (GOLD analysis project Ga0255336, IMG submission 189102) | Sandy soil microbial communities from University of British Columbia, Vancouver, Canada - MeOH1_35cm_T3_179 | ecosystem: Engineered > Artificial ecosystem > Sand microcosm > Unclassified ...
GGGGAGCAGGGCCTCTTCCGCTACGCTCCAGAGCCCCTGCTCCCCAGCAAATCCTCACCCAACTGCTAACTCCACTGGCCCACTTTTACTCCGCCACACTGGCCTGCTTTTACTCCGGCCTTGACAGCCTGTTTCCACCACCGCCTGATGATTGCTTTTTGAGGCCGAAGGCCTTGATGATGAATCTTTCGACTGCATACAGGCGGTTCGCATTTGTATCGCTCGTCGGGCGAGCGCGACTGAGCGCCTCGACAAACTCTCCAGCTGTTCCTTCGAGAGACAAAGATTCAAGGAGAAACTCCGGGACAGGATCCGCCTTGCTAAGGTAGCGGACAGCGCGCATAGCTAGAAGAGGATCGGCCTTACCGACAAGCATCCCGCTTTGTCCGTCATAATTCCTGTACTGCTTGTAGGTGGTAAACCTGCCCATTGCTTCTACATGCGCAATGAGCAGGTATCCTTGGAGGGACTGGTACGCGACCGACAGCTCTGGCCGAGGGTGGGAATTGCAAAGTGCCGTATAAAGAGCGTATCGTTCTGCACCCACGCCTAGAATCGGATGGTGTTCATCCTTGTCAAAATCCAGTTCTACTTGCCTACCGACTGAGACAATTAAAGGGTGCTTCTGCTCAGGAGCCAGAACCCAATCTAGCGCGGGGAGCCATGCATCCATCTTTCTTGCCTGCAGTTCGGCCGGGTATTTTTCCTCTACGCGGCGAAGCACTTCGCGCAGATTTGTACATACCAGCAGAAAGGCGCCAAGAGTCCAGTGCGCGTCAATGCGCCACAGCATGTGCTGGAGAGCTTTGGCAATGGCGATTCCGCTCGCGCGCGCAAGTTTAAGCAGGCCCTTATGTGCTGGGCTATGTCTAGTCTCAATAATTTGCATCCTTCCCTCCTACTGCAGCACAGTGGCAGGACTGCACGCGGTCACCATGGAAGCTGCTTCCTCGACAGTCACCAATCGCGCTGTGGTGATGGACAGTTGGGCCTCATTTGCTGCCGATACAATCAAGCCCTCATATTTCGCCACAGCATGGCGAAACTCTGGAACTGGGATAACGAGATACATGAATTCCCCCGATATGCGAAGAAGTCGCATCGGGTGAATCCAAATGCCGAAGGAATGGGAATCCATCTTCGCCGCGATGAGTTCGCGCACTTTTTGCCAAATGTTAGCCTGCGAGTCGATCTCCTCTCGAATAGCCTCAACCGCGGTCTCGCGAGCGGATTGGAGTATCGCCTGCTTCTGCTGTGCTTTGGCACGAAGACGGCGGGCCTGAAATGCGCTGCCGGCGAAGTAGCGAACTACTACTGATCGGAGATATGCGCCGGGTTGCTTTGCTACTGCCATCCCCGCCTTGGTCTCCGCGCCTTTGAGTTGAATCGCATGCACAAGTTCGTCTGTCCCCACGTCAGGAACTCGACGCAGCACCTGAGCAACTGTTGACTCGATAAGCAACTGGTCAGTTGCTTCGTAGTGTTGCAAGAACGCATCTGTAATGCGCGCTATGTCCAGTTCTGACGACGTCGGTTTTGTGTTGTTTTCTAAAGACTTACTTTCTAGTTGTAGGGCAAAGTTCGGTACGGACTCCGTACCGGAGTTCGGTTGTGCGATACCGAAGTTCGGGTCAGCATCTTCGCCGAAGTTAGGTATGGTCTTGGTCAAAAGTTCGTAACGAGCTGCTAGATCGATTTCGTGGCCATCTTCGGTGACGAAAATACGGCCGCCGCCGGGAAGTTTTGCGTAATAGTTAAGTCCCGCAATCTGTCGACGCCGAAGAATCTCTCTGAAGGAATAAATGCGGTATCGTGCACCCACCCGTAATGCAGGCAATCCAGGCTCGATCTGTTGAATGGAAAGTTTGTAGATTAGCCCTGCTACAGCCTCTTGACAGGTCGATTGAGGAACATTTGCGCTGGCCGCGAGAGTCCGCACGCCAGCTTGCATGACTTTTGTCCGGGGAGAACCGTCGTCGTATTTCGTCTCGACGGCTCCTTTCTCCCACATGTGAGCGTAGATTGTTTTTTCTCTGTTGATCTCGGCATCTTGTACCCTGTTTGCAGGCCGGATAAGTATTTCCTTCGGAAAAGCCCCCGCCGCTCTTGTTTCATCTCTTCCGGTCAATATTGCCGGCCCCGAGGGTGCCGCAGCTGCGTCTCCGATTTCAAGTTTGTGCTCTGGCAGGGCTTCAACAGAATTGGGAGCCGATACTATGGCGAAATTCGGTACCGCATCGGAATCCGATGCAGTGGCGGAGTCCGATACTGCATCGGAGTTCGGTATCGTTCTGGTCGGCACAGCATCGGCGTCCGATACCTTAGTGGAATCCGATGCAATGGAGAGATTTGAATCGGTGGCGAAGTCTGGGACCGTATTGGAATTCGGCACGGCGCCGACACATGATACTGTGACGAAACTCAGCACTGTATCAAAGTTCGGTGCAGTATTGAAGTTCTGTACAGCAGTGATCTTCGGAGCAGCATCGAGCTTCGCTACAGACCCGGATTCAGATACGGGTACGTTAGCACCCTTGCCTGATGGGGCAGAGGCTGACTTCAGCACTGGTTCTCCTGAACTCGGATAGCCGACAATAGAAGTGGCGTAAGCGGGTGGGGAGACCGTCTTCAAAGCAGGCTGCGGAGGGGGAGGGGCATCCGGTACTGACGCAGCAAGAGGCATTGCTTCCATGGTGGCAGCGGCTTCCGGGAGAGTGAGCGATATCTCCGCAATTGCCTGCCCCTCTTCAGACGTGCCAATGAGATCTAACGGCGGTCTGATAGCCGGGTCTGACAGAATCTGATTAAGTTGTGCCGCGGCGTCGAGCGCCGTCAGCTTATGGTACGAGGACCTGGTGCGCATCCGTTGCGACATATTCAAGAATCTCCATCAATTTCGAGCAGGCAGCGGCATAGTCCTCCATCGCCTTACAGTTGGGGTCGTATTCATTGAGGAACTGACCGGATTGTGTGGCCTTTCCGACCGATGCATCCGTTCGGATCTCGGGCAGGATTGGAATATGGAAGTGCGCTGACAACTCGCCGAGCAGACCTTGCACCTGAGGGGTCACGCGCAGCCGTTTACGCTATTGCGCCACCATTCAGTATGGTATGTGTCGAGAAAGGAACCGAATCAGCGACGATTCAGGTCGAACTGTACCCCTTTAGCATGCCCGCCAGAGATCGGCCTATGTTTGTTTTGGAGAAGAGCCGCGATCCTCGGCTTTATGGGATGTTTGCTAGCCAGTATGAATCGATGTGGTCAAGCGATTTCAGCCATCCAGCAAGCGCCATAATCGAGAGTCGAGCGGAACGGAAGTGAAGGGCATTGCGCGGAAACTCTTTATATTGCGCGAGATGGTTTCGCGCAATATTTTGTTGCGCGCTCTCACTTTTAATTGCACGATCCCAGTGTTATATTGCGCGCAAGTGTTTTCGCGCAATTAATTGGAGATCATCGAGTGCCCAGAGTTCCCAAGCAAGTAGGCGAAGAGAATTTTGCAGCGATCCTGAATGTGGTCAAAAAACACCCTGGTGGCGCGAGCCGAGAGGACATTGCAAAAGGACTTGGCAAGCACGTCCCTCAACGAACACTGCAATTTCGGCTGAACCGCCTCGTCGAAGCCAAACGCCTTGTGCCAAAAGGCGAAAGCAGGGCAGTGAAATACGTCCTGGCTGAGACGGTACCCGTACCGGTTGCTGGCGAGGCTCCTGAAGTTGCCGCAGCAGCGGCAGTGGTGAAGATTTCGACGGCGGGAGCCGAAATTCAACAACGCCTTCGCAAGCCGGTCGAGGCGCGCAAGCCCGTAGGCTACAACCGCACCTTTCTCGACGGCTATCGGCCGAACGTGAGTTTCTACCTCTCGGAGGAGGAGCGCGCGCGCCTAGAAACGATTGGAACGCGGCACGCCGCTGCAGAAGCGGCCGGAACTTATGCCAAGCAGATTCTGAGCCGCCTACTGATCGATCTGTCCTGGAACTCAAGCCGATTGGAGGGCAACACCTATTCGCTTCTCGATACCCGGCGTCTGATTGAGTTCGGGGAGGAGGCCGAAGGGCGTGACCGGCTCGAAGCCCAGATGATCATGAACCACAAGGACGCAATCGAGTTTCTGGTCAACGCGGCTGATGAGATAGGTTTCAATCGCTTTACGATCCTGAACCTTCACGGTATTCTCGCCAACAATCTCTTAGCCGATAAGGGAGCTGCGGGGCGTCTCCGTCACATACCTGTCGGTATCGAGCGTTCGACGTTTCAGCCTCTGGCGGTTCCGCAACAGATCGAGGAGTACTTCGATCAGATTCTCGCGACGGCGGCAGCCATCGAAGATCCGTATGAGCAGTCGTTCTTTGTGATGGTGCAATTGCCATATCTGCAGCCCTTTGATGATGTCAACAAACGCGTGTCGCGTCTCGCGGCTAATATCCCGTTCATCAAACGAAACCTCTCACCACTTTCGTTCACCGATGTGCCGAGTTCGCTCTATAAAGATGCGATGCTCGGCATCTATGAAATGAATAATGTGGCGCTTCTCAGGGATGTATTTTTGTGGGCCTATGAACGTTCGGCCGAGCAATATGCCGCTGCACGGCAATCGCTTGGGGAGCCCGATCCGTTCCGCTTCAAACATAGGGCATCGCTTCGCCAGGTCGTTGCAGATGTCGTGCGCGAACGCCTCGATCGCAAGGCGAGCGCTGCCTTCTTGGCCCGATGGACCGAAAACAACATCCTGCCGGACGATCGTGAAGCGTTCCGGAAAATGGTCGAAGAGGAACTTCTGAGCCTGCATGAAGGGAATTTTGCGCGGTATCAGTTGAGGCCGACTGAATTTGCGGCGTGGCAGAAGGTATGGGCTGAGAAACCTTCGAAGTGAGCATAGGGCTCGCAAGGGCCGGAGCGGGGCTTTAGTAATTTGCAGTTCTAGCCCGGATTTCTCACCAGGGTAGGTTCTAAGAAGTTGTTTTGAGTGGCAAAAGGCCGTTGTTTCGGGCATAACTACGTTATTGAGACTTAGTTAAAACCACGCAACGAACGGCCTTTCTTATGACAGAGTGTACCCAAGAATCGTTCGAGTTTGCAGCACATTTTTCACGCCGGGTGGTGGCGGAGTTTTCCTCCGACGGGCTCACGACCAACGGCGGCTCCCCGGAAGATGTAGCGCCCGAGATCAGGATGTTGTCGCCACGCTCTACAGCTTGGGCCAATGTCCGGTCTTGCTCTTCCGTGAGCATCCGGCGCTCGATCAGGTCGCGCATGGTGTAACCGCGCGAGGTGAAGCGGCGGATCGTCATCATGGGGCGTGGATTGACCACAGGAGGAATCGGGGCCGCCATGCGGCTGCCATCGGGTAGCCGCAAGTTCATGATTGGTGAGTCGGCATCGAGTTTTTTGCCGAAACGATGCAATAAGGTCTTTACGCCTTCGTTAGGTAACGCTTCTTTCAGAGACGAGATGCTCTGCGTGGCCACGATGGGGATGCACTTCGGCTGGCGGGAAATCGAGAGGAACCGTTCGTCGCCCGTAAACGGGATTGGTGACCATGACTTTCAGTGGCCCGGAGAACTCGCCGTCCAACCGGTTCACCAGTGCGGTATCGACGGTCGTTCCCTCAAAGAGCACGTAAGGTTGTCCGAACGCGGAATTGACGACCGTTCCGCGCGTGAAACCGACTGCTGCGAAACGTGTGATCAGTTCCGAAAGTCGCAGGCGTATGGCGGAGGCTCAGCAGAAGCGGTGGGCGAAAAAGAAGCGGGCAGTGAAAGCCGCTGCGAAAAAGATGGCGATGGCTCTGAGTGCGGCGTCCTCTGCCAAGTAGAACGCTATCGGCCATGTACGTGGGGTGGGTAAGAAGCCGCCTGCGATAGCAGGAATCCCCAGATGGGTGGGACCACGGGCAGATGCGGCATTGCGACGATACCAGCGCACAAACATGAATCCAAGGGAGTGCCGCCGGGAACCGCGACAATGGAAGGCAATTTAGCCGTTGCCTTTTCCTCATCGTTGACCGTCAGTGGCAACTTGAGTCGTATCCCTCTCACAGTCGTGCCGGGAGCTTAGATCGCGAGAGCTTCTTTTCTGGCGACTCGGCGCGCGTTCAATTGAGCACGAGGGGTCCTGCGGGTCGTCTTCGCATCAACTGGACGTACTGCAATGCTGGTTTCAAGGTGCAGCCGGTCCGCATAACGCAGCAGTTTTTCAATGCTCACCTGCGAGATTCTCCCTTTTAGCAAATTGCTCACAGACGGCTGATATTCATCAAGTGTCTCCACCAATTGCGCCTGTGTGTAGCCCTTCGCCCGAACGTGCTCAAGAATGGCGGACAGAATCTCCGCCTTGACCTTCAAAGCGCTGGCCTCGGACGCGGGGAAGCCTAGCGCATCGAAAACATTTCCCTTAATGACGTGGGTCGGCTTATTTCTCGCTGTGCTTTTCATGTGCCCTTTGTTCCTGAATTCGTTGTTTCACCAGTTTCAATCTCTGACTCGCAATTTCAAGGTCTCGCCTATCGGTTTTCCGGCTGTCCTTCTCGAAACAATGAAGAACATAGATGACGTTTCCAACTTTGGACAGGTAGATGGCTCGATACCATGTCCGCTCATCAGCCTCTTTCAGTTCATAAACGCTACGTCCGATGGACCTCATGCTGCGCGTCAGCGATGTTGGCTCCCTGCCGATTTGAAGCTGCCGAAGAGAGAATCCAATCGCCCGTTTGACTTCATCAGGAAAGCTTGCCAAAACCTCCAGAGAATCTCCCTCGAAGTGAATCTCCGCAGCTTGTTGTGGTTTCTCTTCGGGCGCCATCACGCCAATGGTATCGCATCCCTTTCAATTATACAATATCTACTATAATGAGCGTCACTTCAGTGAGGGTGAGCGATTGCCCTCCCGCGAAGCGATGTCTGAGAATACGCTGTGCCATGCCCGTGAGGGTGGGGATTAAGAAGCCTCCTGCGATAGCAGGAATCAATAGCCGGGTGGGATCACGGGCTTGAAGACACAAAGAAAAAAGGCACCCGGACGGTCTCCGAGTGCCTGAATTGGCGATTGGAATTCGTTACGCTGCGGATTTCGCAGTGTTCTTTTTTGGTGCGCCCAGCATGGGCGCACTCTTACGGGTGCAAGTCCCGTCACGAGCTGGTCACAGCGAGTGAAGTGAAGCGCAACTGCATGAGGGCGACCGAGTGTGGGGAGGAAGCGTGGAACGAAGCTGCGTGCCGATGAACAAGAACCGGATAGAAGGCGTTGTCGAGCAGGGCGAGCGGGCCAATGGCCGCGAAGCTCTTGTGACCAAGGTTCGGCGGCGTAGATGCGGCGGTGGCGCAGTGAAGGAGTGCGTTCTTACCTGGGGAGATCTCGCCTCATGCCTGAAAGGGCGACGGTGCCGAGCCGGAGCGAGAGGTCAGCCGAGGCCGTAGTAGCTGGCATGAGTCAGCGAAGGGCTGAACGAGGAGGAGTGGAATCCGGCATGGCGATACGGAGGGCAATGCGTCAGAAGTCCGCGCAAGCGGAGCGGTCTGGAGTAGGGCAGAGTGAAGCTCTGTCCGATGCGGGCAGTGACGAAGCCCTGTGTCCGCGCCCTGAAGCGGAGGACACGGGGCCGGGGCTGCTTTCGGCAGTTCTGGCCAGAGAGAACATGCAGCAGGCATGGAAGCGGGTGCGGGCCAACAAGGGCGCTGCGGGGATCGACGGTCTTGGGATCGACGAGACGGCGAAGCGTCTTGTGTTGGAGTGGCCTGCGATCCGCGAACAACTGTTGCGGGGGACGTACCGGCCTCAGCCGGTGCGCCGGGTGAGGATTCCGAAGCCGGACGGAGGCCAGCGTGATCTGGGCATCCCGACGGTGACGGATCGGCTGATCCAGCAGGCTCTGTTGCAGGTGCTGCAACCCCTGCTTGATCCCGCCTTCAGCCAGCACAGCTACGGGTTCCGTCCGGACCGGAGTGCGCATCAGGCCGTTCATGCGGCTCAGGCGCATGTCGAGTCGGGACGGCGCGTGGTTGTGGACGTTGATCTGGAGAATTTCTTCGACCGGGTCAACCACGACATCCTGATCGACCGCTTGCGGAAACGCATTGCCGACGCCGGAGTGATCCGACTGGTGCGGGCGTATCTGACCCGGGGCATCATGGATGGCGGGGTGTTGATGGTACGCAGCGAAGGGACGCCGCAAGGCGGTCCGTTGTCACCGCTGCTGGCCAACGTGTTGCTGGATGAGGTGGACAAGGAACTGGAACGGAGGGGGCACTGCTTCGTGCGCTACGCCGACGATGCGAACGTGTATGTTCGCAGCCGCCGCGCGGGCAAGCGTGTGATGGCTCTGCTGCTGAAACTCTATGGCCGTCTGCGCCTCAAGGTGAATGAAGCCAAAATGCAGCCTTGAACAGGTGGTGGAACGACTGCGCAGCTATGTGTTGGGTTGGAAGGCTTACTTCCGGCTGGCGGATACTCCGGGGGTCTGGAAGGAACTGGACCAGTGGATACGCCACCGGATGAGGGCCATCCAACTGAAGCAATGGCGGCGTGGCACGACCGCTTATCGAGAGCTTCTGGCAAGGGGCGCAAGGCCGGATGTTGCGCTGCTGGTGGCAGGCAATATGCGCCGCCTGTGGCGCAACAGCGGCACACCGCTGAACGGAGTCCTCGATCTCAGCTGGGCTGATCGGTTGGGTATCCCCCGTCTCTGTTGACCTCAACTCCTCGAACCGCCGGATGCGGACCCGCTTGTCCGGTGGTGTGGCAGGGGAGAGCGGATATCCGCTCACCCTATGCCGATTGGCGCTGTTCTGCTTGCTTTCCTGCTTGGCACGCTTGGCGACAAACTCGTCCACAACCGCCTTGCGAACCTTTACGAAGCTCATGTCTTATTATCCCAAGCGCTCTAAGCTTATCGTTAGGTCAATTTCAGAAAGAAATGTAGCATCCCATCACGTCGAATTATCCGATATCCTCTTCCTGCGCAGCTTTCCCCTGTGAGTAAGGGATGAAGTTTTCGCTTTCCACTCCTCCATTGACATTCACAAGTTGAGGCAAGGATGTAAGGAACAGTTACATCCTTGCCTCGAATCTACTTCTTATTAGCATGACACGAAGCGCAAGCAAACTCCTTCTTGTGATGGCAACCGTAGCAAAACTCAGTCGGTTCCATCGGTTTTTTATGCATTCTATGGCAATTGGCACACTCACTGGCTTTTTGATGAGCCGGAGTCTTTGGGAGGTCATGAGGGTTGATTACGTGCCCTTTTGAGTCCGTAAGCACTTTGCTGCTTTCAGTCTTCTTGGCCAACTCTTCCAAGCTACCGTGGCACTTCAGACAAAACTCTTTAGGGTATCGACGAACCTTCAAGATTGGCGGCGGAGCCGTGACGCGTTCGTGGGTTTGCTTCAGAGTCTGCTCGTCATGGCAACTCGTGCATTGGTCGAGCCCGGCCTTGGCATGGGTGCTTGCCAAGAGAGAACCATCCTTCATAGACTGCACATACTTTGTATGACAAGTAGAACAGTCAGACGTAGGCTGCCATGCTGAAGCTTCCTGGGGTACTACTGGCCTTGGACTGCAAAATCCAGTATTGGAGAAGCTGATAATAAACGAGAGAGCTCCAACTAATAAAGACGATAACGAGTGATTGCGCATTTATCCGATTCCTGAGAATGACTTGGGGGATTGGGATAGCGGTGGAAGTCAGGAGGTCGAAACCTCCACCGCTTTGTTAGCTCGATTCGATTGAGAGTTACGCTTTGACTCCAGCAGCGTGCTTAGCAGCAAGGTACCCTGAAATACATGCGCGTCCCAGGCTACCGATGTCTGCAATCATGTCGAATTCGAACCCATTGAAACCACCTGCCACATTTCCACAGGCGTATAAGCCTGGGATCACCTTTCCTTCCTTCTCCACGACTTGGAAGTTGTCATTTACCAATGGGCCACCCTGAGCGACGAGAATTCCGACAGTAGTCCTCACTGCGTAGTACGGCGGTTTGTCGAGAGCAAAGAACTTTTGAGGATCCTTGTAGAAGTCTTCGTCTTCACCTTTTCTCGCAAGGTCGTTATAGCGCTGAACGGTGGCCTTGAAAGTGTTGACGTCAAGATCGGCTCCGATGCCAAGGCTTGGACCGGCTTGATTCATTTTCGTAGCTAGTTCTTCCAGCGTATTGCCTTTTAGGATGACGCCTGCTTGAATCAGCTTTTCGTTAGCCTCCTTGGTGTTGAATGGCAGCACGAATGGAATTCGACGTGTGGTCATACGACGGCAGACAGTTCCGGCCACCTTCTCAAGCACGTCATCATCCCGCCATTTCTCGTCGAATACAGTCCACATCATGCTGCGTGGTTGCATAAACATGGACTTGCCCACGGCAGCGAAGGTAGCATCCTCGTTCATGAAGCGCTCTCCAAAAGCATTCACATAGAGCCACGCTTGGCGTGCAATTCCCACAAAGTCATATCCAAGCTTCAGGGCTTCGGGGTTCATTCCGTCCCAGGTCATTGGGCATAGAGGCCAAGAGTCCATGCGAGCACCCACCCATTTGGCCATCTGGAAGCCGTCACCGGTGTTGGTCTTCTTGCCATAGATTTCGCGGATTTGTGCGGATTCGGGCAAGTACTTCTTGATCATTTCTGGGTTGCCTTCGAAACCGCCGGTGCAGAGGATCACGCCTTTGCTTGCCTTGATTTTTATAAAGCCTTTGGGACTTTTGGCAACCACGCCGGTAATGCGACCACCCTCTTTTATCAAATACTGCGCGGGGGTTTCATACGTGATCTGGAATCCGTTGTCGTTGATGTGCTTTTCAAATGCGTGCTCAGCCCTGCCTGCGGGAAGGATTAGACCAGTCGACTGCCAGTTCACATATGTTCCCTGACGCTTCTTTTCCAAGTTCATCTCGGGGTGAGTTTCAATAGGAATTGTCTCAGGATCGATGCCCTGTTCCTCCAAAATATCCAACCACCAATCGGCGACCTTAGGTCCATATTTAATGACTTTGTTAATCTGCCGCTGATCGCATCTCCAAAGTGCGGAATGAGCTTGGGCTGCGGCAAGCTCGCCCAAGTTGAGTTTGACACCGCGCTTTTCATATAGGCGACCACCAGCAAATCCGAACCATGCGCCAATCGCCCTGGAAAGGTCAGGACGCGAAGGATCATACTTCGGCTGGGGTATCTTTTCGATCGCCATTACCTTGGCCCCAGTCTCAAGCGCGGAAGCAATGCAGGGCATACCCGCGGCACCGGTACCGACGACAAGAATATCAGTCGAAAGTGTTTCTACGATCTTCGAATCAGGAATGGGAGTCGGCGTCTTCTCGAAATCCCATACTTGATCTTGTAGCGCGACGCCAGAGGTTGCAGTGGTTCTTGCGGATTCGGGTTTCGTTGTGGCGGATAAAATAGAAGGGGCCGCAAGAGCGCTGGCCGCCAGCGCCGCCCCCGTTCCGACCAATACCTGCCGCCGGGAAATAGCCGTCTGTTTGTCTTTCTTCAAATCTTCAGACATTAAGATCTCCTTCAGAGATACTTTTGAAGCTGCAGAATCTATAAAGAGCTGGATTGAGAGTGGCCTCGCATCCTCGTACCCATGGATTTGGAACCGGACAGGACTATCTGTCAGGTCCAGAAGCAATAGCATCGAGAAACGCGAGGAGGTCTCGCTATAGCTATTGCAAACATAAGGCCAGTATGCGGCTGTGGATTAATGATCGAAATCAAGTAGTTAGGGAGTATTGAGAAGGCTAGTGAATTAAGTATTGCAGCAACGCATTGCAGACGCGCAATACGCTCGCTAGTACGTGAGCAATTCGATGTTCTAGTCCGACGGGGAGATTACTGGAATGCGTGAAGTCAACGAGGTTAGGAACGGAACACACGACAGGGAAAGCCGATGCCTTATATAAACATTCAACGAGCCTGCACTAAACCACCGCTACTCTGCTTAGGTCAATCCATATCGGCGCATCTTGCGCCAGAGTGTGGTGACGTCAATGTGCAAGCAAGCGGCCGTAGCCGTACGATTGCCACCATTCTGCGCCAAGGTATTTTCGATAATCTGACGTTCACCATCTTTCAGTCCGATGCAACGGTCCAAGTCAACACGCTGCTGCACGATCTTCGGACGAGGATTTAGAATTGCCGGCGGCAAATCTCCACTCCCAATGGACCTTCCACGTGCAACCACCACTGCCCGTTCGATCACATGCCGCAGTTCCCTTACATTTCCGGGCCAATTGTAAGCAAGAAGCTTTGACATCGCGCTAGGAGTGATCGCTTCTATTTCTTTGCCAAACTCAGCCGATATGCGAGAGATGAATCGCTGCACCATGGCGGGAATGCTTTCGGGACGCGATCGCAACGGTGGAAGTTCAATCATAAAAGCATTCAACCGAAAAAACAGATCCTGACGAAACTCTCCACGAGCCGCAAGATCCCCTAGATCTCGATGAGTCGCAGCAAGAACCCGAGGATTGACCCGGACCATCTGGGTGCTTCCGACCCGCCGCATTTCCCCATTCTCCAAAACACGTAGAAGCTTTGCTTGTAGGCCAAAGGGGATTTCACCAATTTCATCCAAGAACAAGGTGCCCTCGGAGGCAAGTTCGAACAATCCAACCTTGTGAGTTACAGCACCGGTGAACGCCCCTCTCACGTGTCCGAAAAGCTCAGATTCCAACAAGGTCTCCGTGAGAGCAGCACAGTTGACAGAAACCATAGGCCGATGAGATCGAGCACTATGCTGGTGAATCAGGTTTGCAACAAACTCCTTACCGGTTCCGGTTTCACCATGAATGAGCACTGGGGTATTGAGTCTTGCAATGTACAGTGCATTTTCCAAAGTCTCCCACATCGACTCTTCGCGGACAATGAACTCGCTTTCATCTGCACATTTCTCAAGGCGTTGCCTCACCGATCCACTGCTTGAGGCCCAGGAAATATCCTTAGCGCGTGCCTCTTCGCGCTTTAGATGCCACTTGCGATGAAGTTCATAGTGCCGCTCCCGAAAGGTTGCTGCATCAGCCGCATCAGCGAATCCGTAATCATCTCGAAATACGTTAACCTCCTCTCCCCATTGCTCAGCATCCTGGCCAAGTACTTCACAATGCGAATGACCTTGAGCGGAGCATCGAATCTCCTTGTAATAGGCCTCAAGATTGAAACGAGCGCTGCAGTACCCGCTGGCGAATGAAACGGCCCACCAGCACACTGGGATATCGCTTTTGCCAAAGCTGGATTGGTATGTCTCAGCCTCCACGGAATCTTCATAGGAGGACTCAAAGCGAAACGCAGGAGGCTCTGTTGCTCGGATTTCCTTGTATTTTCCGAAGCCTACGACCTCATGATATCTGGTCGCAATCGAACTTCCAGGACTCAGCTTTCCAAATAGCTGCTCCGAAGTAAGGTAGCTGTGAAAACCATGCTGAAAGCCAAACTGACATAGAATCTTGCGGGCCTCGGCCACGCCAAGCCGAGTGATCAATAGACTCTGGAGGGCTTCGAAAGCGGATGCGGTCCAGACAAGCATTCGCTCGTCCTCGCAGAAAATCTTGCCTTCCTCCGGTCGGAATTCCAGCATTCCAAAAAGATGTAGGTCTTCTCTCTTCATAGCCTTATCTAACATTGCACTCTGTCAGGTCATACGTCGGGCAGGTATCTGTGCAGAAATACTAGTCACCATCAATACACCATCAATCCGTTTCCCGGAAACAACAATCGTCTTGCTAGGATGTTCTGAAGTGATAGTATTCACATTATCTTCGCCATTTTCGCCAAGCGGAGCCACTCCTCAATGCCAAACGCCGCGGCGGCACTCTTCTGTATCTCCAAACGCACGAGCGGGGCCTATCTCGAAAACGCTGAATTCACCCCTTCAAGGTCAAAAGGCACCATGGTCAAAAACTGGTTAGAGCCCTGGGTGTCCTAATCTCGACACCCGTTAATGCAAAACTCTATTGGCACGATATTCTTTTAACCCTCAATTCACTTCCCAAACAAAATGCCAGGGTCGTGTACACTCACTCCGATACGCTGTTTGCTTATCGCGGAGAAAATGAAATTACCTTATTTACCCATGTAGCTTCTGGCCAATGAATGCTGATGGGCGGAATACAACAAGCAAGACTCCCTTTCTGTATTCCGAGACCGCACAAGTTGCGTGCGGCCTCGAAAACCAGCGTGCATTCAGTTATAGTCTTACCTTCGGTGGACGCAACACTTTAACAAATTTGAAGTTATAAATATTTCCACCCTCGGCGAAGGAGCGGGCAGCGCAACTATGTGTCCAAATAAAGGCGAGATCGACTCCCGCTTTCGGATAACTCTTTTTTACTTCTGCACCGTACGCCCATGCTCTAGGTCGAACGCTCGGATCCCAAGGCAGGTCTGATCCGTGCGACTTAGTAAACATAAAATGGCCCCAACCTACGGCTCCCACTGTAAGAGGGTAAAGATATTTTGAAAGAATTGGCCCTTGCTTAAAGTCCTTGCTAAGTCCGGCATCGAAATGATCTTCATGCCCCAAAGTGTAATGTAAATTGCTTGAGTGCTCATGATGAAACTCTATGTGGTTAAGCACTGAAAACCTAAATGAGCGGTCTTTTGATAGAGCAGCGGTGCCACCGAAATTGAGTAAGGTAGAATAGTAGCCCATTGCGCGATTGATGACCGCATTTTTGTCGTATGAATTGATGCCTAATTGTTCGCCCACCTGCACTGTTTCTTCTAAACGTTTCTGCCGCCATGCGAGCGTCAATGGCATAACGATTGGATCCATAGGTCCGCCAACGGATCCAGTCTTGCCGTTCGGAAGCGTTATGTCTACCGAGGCAAGCGGTGATTCAATGAACATAAATCCATACTCTCCTCCCAGGAACCGCTTGGTGGTTTGCCAGTTGAGGACAGTCATAGTCGCCACAATCCGAGCGTTCCATCCGGGCACTTCATTTCCACAACTGGTCCTCATGTGATTTTCCCATTCTCCACCAGCTGACGTCTGCAAGATAACGGTCCCAGGGGGGGGCGTCGATCCAGCGTCGATCCCTATAAGGCCTTCTGGATAAGCTGGGGTTGAAACTCCAACTCCACAATTCTGCCCAAAGGCTGGCATGCCGAACTGAAGGAGCATGCATAAAACGGTTATCATTAATAGCTTTTCCTTCCTACGATTGAAAGAAGAGCCTGAGCTTAGATGAGAATAGCCGAATGTACATTTCTTATTCATTAAGGATAAAGTCCTTTTCAATGATCAATTTCGCGCACACTCCCTGATTCCGACCCGTTGATCACTGGCCGGCTCCAAAATTCAAGGTTGTTACGAGACGTCAGGGGCATAGAGAGCAAATGAATGGCCAGTGGAAAAACCGTGGATGAAACACAGAGTCAGTGACTTACAAACAGAGCAGGAAATTACAGAGACCCTACGCTGCGACCACGCATTGCAACATTGCAATCTTGCAATGCAATCATTGTTCCTTCACCTTGCCGAGATGAAAAACGATAAAACTATGAGACGTACTACGCGCATAGGTCTTTGCCTCAATAACCGACTCGATTAACCTCGCTTCGCAACACCTGGTTTCTGAACCCTCAAGAAGGTGTCTATGCTCCCCCTCTCGCCCATGGAGCTGTACGTTGAACACTGTTGGTCTTGGCCTGACCCCGGACAGATTCCGGCACATCCGATTGGCATCGAAAGCGAAGGATTTGGAAACCTGGATCGGATCTCCGGCCGCGCTAAACTCAGACAGCCATCAAGGTCGTGTTCGGGAAAGGAAAGCTTCTTGAAACGACCTTGCTACGTTGAAGTGCAATTGTCTTGGTCCTGGGACAGTCGCGCCGCACATTCTGGTACTGACTTCCTTCCCTTGACCTAAGAACCTGTCTAAAAACTAAGTAATGCGCCGTAAGAGTTGATGTGCGAAAGCAATGTAGATCATGGTTTCGGCTGAGGTGTGGCACAGTTCGTAGTCTTTGGACAAACGTCGTGCCCAGTTGAGCCAAGCGAAGGTGCGTTCGACGATCCAACGTTTGGGGAGAACCCGGAACAAGTGTTGCTCGTTGCGTTTGACGATTTTAACGGTGTAGCCGAACATCTGTTTGGCCCAATCGATCAGGGTGCCAGTGTATCCGCCGTCGGCGAAGACCGTGGTGAGGCGGTCAAACCGATAGAACAACCGTAGCAACACGGCGCGGGCCGCGACCCGGTCTTGGATGCCTGCCGAGTGTAGGATCACCAAAAGCAGATTGCCCTGCGTATCTACCGCGATGTGTCGCTTGCGCCCCTTGATTTTTTTGCCCGCGTCATAACCACGCCGCCCCCTTTTAGCACCGTCTTGACCGACTGGGAATCGATGATCGCCACGGTGGGAATGGCGCTCCGTCCTCGCCCTCGGCGACCCTGCTCGCGCAGTGTCTTGGTCACCCTTCCCCACACCCCCGCTGTCGCGCCAGCCTCGGAACTGCTGGTGTACGGACAGCCATGGCGGAAAATCAGCCGGCAACTGCCCGCCGCTGACAACCGGTCTTCACCACATATAACAAAGCGTCTACCACTCGCCGCAATGCATACTTGCGCGGACGACCGCCAGCGTGGCGCCCTCCCCGAGGCTCCTTCAGCAACGGCTCCAGCATCGACCACTGAACATCCGTCAAATCGCTCGGATACATGCCTCCACGCTAAGACGCCCAACCAGTTCTGCATATTCCTTCGCTGGTTCCTACATCAGTTTTTAGACAGGTTCTTAGGAGTGATGTTTATCTGACATTCGTAATGCGTGGCCCACTCAACGCTCTTTTCGTTGAGCGGGGTGGGTGCTGTTGCTCCTGTTCACTCATACCTCTTTGCTTCGCATCGGTCTCTGCTTTCCACCAAAAACCAAATGCTCTGTTACTTCGCCGCCGCTGCCTTCGCATTCATCGCGCTCATTGTAGCCAGCCGCTTCTCAATCATCACTACCCGCTTCTTCGCCTCCGGAGAGCTGTTCACAACCTTCTCCGCGCCAGCCAGAAACGCAGGATTCCCCAACTCTTGCCGCAACTGCTTCAAATAAGGCTTGAACTTGGCATACACAAAAACCATCTCGCCATTCCAGGTAAAGAAAAGACCGGGGTGAACAATACCGTTAAGAACAAAAGAAGCTGCATTCTCCCAATAAGAAAAAACCTGCCTTGCCCAAGCGTTCTCCTGCGTGCCCATTGCCTGAACCACCTTCAGGACATCTTCGATACCCTGGGGCTGAAACTTGTAATTGACGAAGTCGCGCGCTTTGCGCATCTCCGGCTCACGACGCAATTCATAAAGCCTCATACATATATCCGCATCCGCTGCGGTAGCTTTTCTTACTCTAGCCATTTTGCGATTCTCCTTTGACTCTGAATCTCATTCTATCCCCGCGCAGCTCTGAACCGTATAGCCAGAGTTCGCATCAAATCGAAGGGAGAAAAGAATGGCTTTTTCCGATTTTCATTGCACTATGCGATTCCGCGTCCCCTTCCACGACATGGACATGCTGAACCACGTAAACCACGCCTCCTACATCGTCTGGGCTGAGACCATTCGTTGCTTTTACTTCGACGATGTCCTGCAACAGTCCATCGCCGGATCGAAGGGCGCCATCCTTGCGCATCTCGATTTCGATTACAAGCAGCCCCTCGACTATCGCGAAGAGGTCGCCATCGGCTGCCGAATTTCCCGCATCGGACGCAAGTCTTTCGACATGACTTATGAGATTTGGAGCGAGACGCGACAACTGCTCGCAGCGAGCGGGCGCTCAACCCTCGTCGCATTTAACTATGAATCGAAATCATCCATAGAGATTTCCGCCGAGTGGCGGGAAACCATCATCGCCTACGAGGTGACCGCACCGGAGATCGTTTAGCTCTACCGCGCCGCCTGCTTTACGCGCATCAACTTGCTCGCGTCGTAGCCCTTTGCCGACAGCCGTCCCGTAATCTCGCGATACTGCGCGTCACTCATCGTCGGAGTGCGGCTCAGAATCCATAAGTACTTGCGGCCCGGTTCACCGACAACGACGTACTCATAATCATGCCCCAGTTCAAGCACCCAGTAGTCCCCGAAAAATGGCCAGAAAAACGTCACCTTCAGTTTGGCGTTCGTGCGCGTATCGACGATCTTCGCCCATCCTTTGCTTTGGTCAAGGCTGCCATCTCGTTTCACGCAGGCATTCTGCACGTCAATCTTGCCATTGCCACGAAGCGAGTAAGTCGCGCTCACGTTACGATCGCATTGCTTTTCAAAACGGTTCGGATACCGCGCAATCTCATACCATCGCCCCAGGTAGCGCGCAAGATCCACGTGCTGAACCGTCGTGAGTTGTGATTCACTATCGGCGGCAGCACAGATTGTCGAAAAGACGAAGACAGTGCAAAGAAGCAGTAGATTTCTTGTCCCGTGTAAACTCCGGTGAGTGCTTCTGGTCATCTGACGTTCTTGCACCAAAACCTCCACATTCTCCATAAAGCGCGCATGGGTGCCTGTTAACTCACCAGTCAATCTAACAACCGCCTGCACAACGATTACCTATTCAGTTACCGTTACGATTCACCAAATGCTCGATCCCGCCATGCCATGTTACGAAGGGATAACCAGCTTACTTACTGCGGGAGCAGGCGGCGAAGTCGTCACGGGAATCACATTATCGCGACGCTCTGCTTCGGGTACGCTGCCATCGTTGACTTCGGCTTCGCTGGGCGCTGCCTCGAAGGGCACACGCACAATGGCCTTGTTCTTCGCTGCCACCACAACTCTGACCGTGTTCTCGCCATTGCCTGAACGCACCGCCACCGGAACCTCGCACCATGTCTCGCCAAGGTTCTCGATGGTCACAGCGGTTACCGTCTGCGCACCAAGCGTTTGGCGCACGTAAGCAGAGTCGATCCGAAGCTGGGGGAGCCCAGGATCGCGATACACCCAATCATCAAAGAAGGGCTCGAGATCGCGTTTTGCCGAAAGCTGTTTCGTGATGAGCCGCTGCATGTATGCGCTGTCGCGATCATCCGCCGCGCGGTATTGTCCCAGCGCCGCTTGCAGCGCACGGTCGCCAACCATGTCGCGCAGCATCCACCAGACGTAAGCGGCTTTCGTGTGGAGAAGCATCTCGTCCGCCGTTTTGATAAGCGGTTGGGGGCCATTGACAGGAAATTGCGCGGAACTGGCTTCGCTGGGAGAGAGCGAACTCCGTGACTGCGCTTCCGCCACAGCCAGTGCGGAGCGAAACTGACCAAGATAGGCAACAGCGGCGCGCCGCCCAGCCTGCCGCTCGCGCATCAGCGCCTGCGCAAAACCGGCGAGTCCTTCACGAATCCACGGGCGCGGCGACTCCAACATCGCATGCACGATGGGGCGAGCCATGGCAACCTCGGCCGCCGCATGAGTGACGCTCTGCATGGGAACAAAGTAATAAGATCCCGCTTCGTAGGGCAGCGCGCCAGGGTCTGGAAGTTCTACAACTACGATCTTGCGGCGAGGGGCTCCGAACCACTCCTGAAGTGGCGGAATGACCGACTCGGCGGCAGCGATATAATCTCGCGCAAAGTTGGTGTGCGCGGCGGTGTAGAAGGCAGCCACGTGCGGACGATCCGTGCTCTCCGATGGATCGTTGAGCAACACGATTACGGGATCGACTCCACTGAATTCCTCAGTGATCGCTACGCCAGACTTACCTCCGGAGCCATTGGAAACGAATGTGAATTTTGATTCATCTCCATCGCGCGGCGCAGCGTTTGCCAAATGCACGCGCAGTGCTGACGAGGCTTCACGCTCACGCCACTCGCGCAGCGTCTCAAACAGTTCGTTACCTTGTGCGAGATTCGCCGCATTCATTGACACCGGATACCACACGACGAACCCGACCCCTCTTAGGGCGGTGAAGCTATCGCCAATGGCGTCCCAATCGCTGCGTAAAGCAACATTACTGGGAGTTCCAATTCGTTCGAGTCGCGTCGCGTTCTTCGTTACCGTACCCGCATAGCGCACATCCAGGCGCAGACTATCGCCCGGAGCGAGCGGCTTGTCGAGCTTCAGGATGGCCTCGTTCAGCAGTCCCGTGTGATCGATGTCGCTGGTGTAGCTCTGGCTCAACCACTCCACCGGCGCTCCGCCGGCAAGCACAGAGAGCCAGTGGAGCGAACTTGAAATCTGCAACACAACTTCATGTTGCGGTTGCTGCGAGATGTTGCGCACTTCCAGCGCTCCGGCTGCGGCCAGCCCGTGCTGGTGCGGATCGAGCGTAACCTGCAGGTCGTAACGGGTGAAGCTGAAAGCGTCACGATCCAAGGCCCTCGCTTGCGGCACTACAATCGCACATAACAGAACTGCCAGCAGAAATCGAGGAGCAGAGGCCAAGGCTAATCCTCATTCCTCTTTTTCGCGGACTTCTTGGCCGGAGCCTTCTTGGATTGGCGGCGCTGGCGCTGCACCTCGTACATAACAATGCCTCCGGCAACGGAAACGTTCAGAGAAGAGACCGCACCTAACATCGGAATGGAAACCAGCATGTCGCACTTGCGGCGCACGAGATCGTGGAGTCCCTTGCCTTCGGCACCCATTACGATGGCGCAATTCATGTTGTAATCCAGCTCGTCATAGGTCTTTTCGCCGCGCTCGTCCAGACCGACGACCCAGACGTTCTCCGCTTTCAACTCGTCAATTGTGCGGGCAATGTTAACCACGCGAGCCACGCTGAGGTGCTCACTGGCTCCGGCCGAGGCTTTCACTACTGTTCCGGTAATGCCGGCAGCCCGGCGCTCTGGAATTACAACGCCGTCCACACCGGCTCCGTCCGCGGATCGAATCAGAGCACCCAGATTGTGCGGATCTTCAATGCCGTCCAGCACCAGGAGGAAGTTGTACTCTCCGTGCTTGTTTTCAAGCAGTTCCTCGACCCCCGTGTATTCCTTGCGCGAGGTGACGGCCATGACACCCTGGTGGGTATTCGTCCGCGTTTCGCGGTCGATATCCTCGCGAGGAACAAAGCGCACGCTGATGCCCTGCGCCCGGCAGTCATCGAGAATGTTCTGTAAACGGTTGTCGGTGCGGTCTCGCGAGACCGCTACATAGTCAAAGCGTCGGCCACCGCGCTTCAGTGCCTCGCCGATGGCATGGATGCCGTATATAACTTCGCTCATATCCCTTCTAGTGTACGGCACACGCGCTTAGCTTCCGTTGCAAAAATGCCACACCTACTTTCCCCGCATCCTTTGGCGTTCTATACTCGTCTGTACTGATTGAGGTTTCCTAATGTCGCTCTCTGTAATCATCGTGGACGATGAAGAACTTGCACGCGATGAACTCTCGTATCTGCTACATGATATTGAAGAAGTGGACATCATCGGCCAGGGCAAGAACGGCGTGGAAGCCGTGAATCTGATAAAGGAATCTTCCCCGGACCTGGTCTTTCTGGACGTTCAGATGCCCGGCCTGGATGGTTTTGCAGTGATCAAGAAGCTGCTGGAAAAGAAGATCCCGCTACCGAATATTGTTTTCTCCACCGCCTTTGATCAGTACGCGGTGAAGGCGTTTGAGGTCAGCGCGCTTGACTACCTTCTGAAGCCTTACGATAAGAAGCGCGTTTTTCAGGCAGTGGAAAAAGCGCGCAGGACCCAAGAGTCGGATGCCCCGCCAAACGAGCGGCTGGATACCTTGGTTAAGCTGCTGGAGCAGCAGAAGCCGCAGACGACGAAGATTCTGCTGAAGGCCAACAACCGCCTTTTTCTCGTGGATCAGAAGGAAATCTGCTTCGCCTCAATTGAGGACGGCGTGATTACCGTGGTAGCGCAGAATATGGAAGGCCAGTCGAATTGCCGTACCTTGGAAGAACTGTTGGCGTCGCTGGACCCGAATCTCTTCTGGCGCGCGCATCGCTCCTTTCTTGTGAATATCAATCGCATCAAGGAAGTCGTGCCTTGGTTCAAGAGCAGCTACCAGATTCGCATGGACGATAAAAAACAAACGGAGATTCCTGTAAGCCGCGCCCAGACGCGACGGTTGCGCGATCTATTCGGATTGTGATGTTTTTGCAGGCGGAAAAGCTCCGCAGCGCTGGCAGAGACTCTGCGGCAGCGCGGTATAATCGAGGTATCCATGAAAGCATACGTTTATGTCTCGATGAAGAAAACTGTCCTCGATCCGCAGGGCAAAACCATTCAGGGCGCGTTGACCAAGATGGGTTATAAGGGCGTTGCCGATGTCCGCCAGGGCAAGTATTTTGAGCTATCGCTGGATGGCAGCCTTGATCGCGACGCCACGCTCGCCGAAGTTGAACGCATGGCCCGCGAAGTCCTGACCAATCCGGTAATCGAAGAATTTCATTACTCAATCGAAGAATAGTTCGCCGCCGTTGCTGCAACATACCCGCGGCGCGGGTTGACAGAATTTTGCTTTTAGGGAGTCGCTCTCATGTGCGGAATTGTTGGCTATGTCGGTAAGAAGCAAGTCGTTCCTGTGATTATTGATGGTCTGCGCCGTCTTGAGTACCGAGGCTACGACTCGGCGGGAATCGCGGTGGCCGGAGGCAAAAACGGCCTGCAGGTTCGCCGCGCCGAAGGCAAACTCCGCAACCTGGAAGAAGTAGTCCGTCTGGACCCCATCGACGGCACCTACGGCATTGGCCATACACGCTGGGCCACCCACGGCCGCCCCAGTGAAGAGAATGCGCATCCGCATCGCGACTGCAGCGGCACGATCGTTGTGGTTCACAACGGCATTGTCGAAAACTACCTCGCCCTGAAGAAGCAGCTTCGCGAAGAAGGCCACATCTACAAGACTGAAACCGATACGGAAGTCATCGCACATCTGATCGAGAAGTACTTCCTGCTGGAGAATCCCGACAAGAAGGTTTCGCTCGAAGAAGCGGTGCGCATGACTGTTAAGCAACTAAGCGGCGTCTTCGCGTTGTCGGTGATCTGCAGCACCGAACCCAACAAGATCATTGCAGCGCGCAACGGTCCGCCGGCCGTTATTGGACTGGGCAAGGATGAATATTTTGTAGCGAGCGATGTTCCCGCAATTCTGTATCACACACGCGATCTGTTCTTCCTTGGAGATGGCGACCTCGCCGTTCTTACACCGGAAGGAGTAACACTCTCGGACTTCGATGGCAAGCCCGTTCAGCGCGAGGTGCAGCACATTACCTGGGACCCGATCATGGCGGAAAAGGGCGGCTTCAAACACTTCATGCTCAAGGAAATTTATGAGCAGCCACGCGCCGTCCGCGATACCGCGATGGGAAGAGTTTCGTTTGACACAGGGAAAGTATTCCTCGAACAGATGGACGTGTCGGACGAAGAGTTTCGCAATCTACGCAAGTTGAACATTGCCGCTTGCGGCACCAGTTGGCATGCCGGACTTGCGGGCAAGTACATGATCGAGCGCCTTGCGCGCGTCCCCGTCGAAGTGGATTATGCGAGTGAATTCCGCTACCGCGATCCACTCATCAACAAAGATGAAATGACGATGGTCATCACCCAGTCCGGCGAGACCGCCGATACTATCGCCGCGCAACGGGAGTCGAAGTCTCGCGGCGCCAAAACGATTGCGATCTGCAATGTAGTTGGCGCAATGATTGCCCGCGAAGCGGATGGAACCATCTACACACATGCCGGGCCGGAGATTGGCGTTGCATCGACCAAAGCGTTTACCGCGCAGTTGGTCGCGCTGTTTCTGTTCGCCTTGCGCCTTGCACAAGTGCGCGGGACAATCTGCGACGAAGAATCTGTGAAGTTGACCCAGGCGCTTTCAAAGCTTCCGGGACGGCTGGAAGCCGTACTATCGCAGGAAGAGGAAATCGAGGAACTCGCGCGCACCTACCAGCGCGTGCAGGACTTCCTCTTCCTCGGGCGCGGAATTCACTTCCCGATTGCGCTTGAGGGCGCACTGAAGCTGAAAGAGATCTCCTATATCCACGCTGAAGGCTATGCCGCTGGCGAGATGAAGCACGGTCCGAATGCGCTTATCGACGAAGATCTTCCAGTGGTGATCATCGCTACTCAGGACGTCAACGATCCGAGTTCCGTGCAGCGTTATGAGAAGACCATCTCGAATTTGAAGGAAGTGAAGGCCCGCTCGGGCCGCGTAATAGCCGTCGCCACGGAAGGCGACGAAGACATCCGCGAAGCAGCCGACCACGTAATCTTTATCCCCCAGGCGCCGGAACTGCTGTTGCCGATCCTGGAGATCGTACCGCTTCAACTGCTCGCCTATCACATAGCCGTGCGTCGAGGCTGCGATGTCGACCAACCACGCAACCTTGCGAAGTCAGTCACAGTCGAGTAAACGGGAGCGACGATCCCCCGCGGGTGGGGACGAATAACAATTCTCCAGACGGAGTATCATTTTCCCGAACGGTGCTTCAATTCCCAGAACTGAACCCGGATCGATAGGGGATTAGGAGTAACAATTCTCCGGACCTTGCTAATACATTGACATGTAAGTCTTTAACGAGGCCCTTGAGGGCTACCGTCGCACGACATTTCAAACCTTATAACGTCGTGCCGGGACAAAGCATGCGAAGAGCGGTTTGGGTCACATCCGCTTCAACTTGAGGCGCCTTGTGCTCTGGCTGACTCACGCTTCACTGCGGGGAGACGAGTCACGACAATGCCCAGTGTGCCCACTTGTTCTTCTTGCTCACGCGTTAGCTCTGGGACCGCCAGAAAGAGGCGGTCACGGGCACGACTTATCGCTACATAAATGACTCTTTGCTCCTCGTCGCTGGGGACACGCGGACAGAGGATATGTGCTAACTGAGCTCGTGTCTCACCGATTGGCGTGTGGACGAATGGTGGCGAGACAATCTATCTACACCGCGAGGACCCAAACCTTTTCCGTAACCTCGACGGCATTCCTCGCGCCGACCAATCCCTTGCACAAATGCTCAACAAGCCGTGGACGCTTGAGGACCTGGAAAAACAGAATATCCTCGTTGAGGAACGTACGGGAGAGGCTCTTTTGCCAAATCATTTTCGCGCCGGCTCGGCGGCTGGATGTTCGCATGAAAAATCATGGCTGAAGTCAAAAGCCGTATCGATGGTTGGTGGAACGGGTGCTCACCGGAAGTGATCAGCGAGTGATGTTTCCAGAGTCTTGGTCCTCAAACTCTAACTCTGGTGGCAATCCAGGCGGCGCTTGCGCACCGCTCAGGAAAATCTCGCCTTAACAACGCCTTCGTTCTTACGTAAATCCCGAATTAAAGTAGAAATTAGAAGATGAACTTCGCGACGAGTTGGACTTGACGCGGAGGCATGGCGTTGACGATCTGTCCGAAGCCTACGCTGCTGATGTTGCCGTTGACGGCGGCGGCTCCGAAGAACTGCGCGTGATTGAAGACGTTGAAGGCTTCCATGCGGAACTGGAGAAGCTTGCCGTCGGTGAGGGCAATTTCTTTTTGCAGGGAGGCGTCGAAATTTTCAAGGCCGGGGCCGTAGAAGAAACGGCGCGGGGCATTGCCGATGGTTCCGAGGGCGGGGACAGAGAAGAGCGAGGTGTCGAAGGCCGTCTGGCGAGTGCCTCCGGAGACTCGGCGGGGATCGCGGTTGAGCTGCAGGTTGCCGGGCGTGTAGTAAGGAGTGTCAACGCCGTTGTTGTTGATGCCGTTGGGCATGGTGCCGAGCAGCGAACTATCCGTGTTGTTGTAGAGCGTGACGGGGAGGCCGGTGGAGAAGCGGGTGATGCCGGAGATGGACCATCCGGTCGTCAGGCGGTTCTGCTTATGGGTGAGGAGATCGAAGGGCAGAGCGTAACGATAGCTGGCTACGAAGTTGTGACGAAGGTCGAAGGCGGAGATTGCCTTGCTCTGCGCGGCTCCCATGGGATAGACGGGCTCGGAGAGGCTGGAGGATGAGTCGAGCGACTTGCCGTAGGTGTAGGCGGCCATGACTTCGAGGTTCTTGCTGTTGTGGCGAAGGCTGGCTTCAAAGGAGTTGTAGTTGGAGAAGCCGACGGTCTTCTGATAGGTGATGCCGTCGAACTTCTCGTTAAAGGGGCCGCGGACCTGCACGGGAGTTCCATCGGCGCGGGTGAAGATGCCTCCCTCGGCAAATGAACCGCAGGTTGCAGAGCCGGGTGCAACCTGGCTTTGCTGGCTTACGCTGAGGCAAAGCGCGGCGTTGCCAGGATCGGCTGAGGTAAGAGCCAGAAGGTGATGGGCCTGCGATCCGACATAGGCAAGCTTGAGGAACGTGTCGCGCGATAGCTCGCGTTCGAAGGAGAGGTTGTAGCTCTCGGTGTAGGGCGAGGTGTTGCGATAGTAGAACGCGGGATCGCCGGTGATGGGATTGTATTTAGACCAGTCAACGGTTGTGTTGGGATGCGAGACGGAGGCTCCGAAGGCCGGTATGGGCGAAGGATAAGGCTGGCCGTTGCTGAGGCCGGTCATGGCGGAGACGAAAGGCTCGTCGAACTTCGGGTGTCCGCTGGTGCTGTTGTAGTCGTAGCCGTAGGGAGCACAGGCGCTCATGATGCCCGCGGAGAGTCCTTCGAAGGCCGAGTAGAAGAAGCCGAAGCCGGTATGGATGCTGCTCTTGCCGGAGCTGCCGAAAATCTTGCCGAGGAGCCCGCTGTCGAAGTTGGGCGAGTAGGTGACGCCGAGGCGGGGGGAGAAGTTATCCCACTTGGTGGGAGCGAGAGTGGAGGGAATGCCGGGGTCGCCGGGGAAGACCATGCCTTTGGGAGCGCCGGGGTAGACAAGAGACTGCTGTCCGAGGACGAAGGTCTGGAGCTGGTTGTACTTCTCATGCCAAGGGGGAAGGACGTCCCAACGCAGACCGTAATTGAGGGTGAGGTTGGGGCGCAGCTTCCAGCTATCCTGGGCGAAGGCACCGATGTATTTATTGCGAATGTAGAAGGGGCTGGCATCGCCTTGTTCGTAAGTGTTGGCTACGCCGAGGAGGAAGTCGGCGAAGTCGGAGCCGGTCTCGGTTCCGTTGAAGACGAAGGAGCCGTTGTTGATGGAGTTGGAATCGATGTTGACCTGGTCGAGATGGAAGCTGCCACCGAGTTTCACGGTGTGACGGCCGATGATGTGCGAGAGCGTGTCGCTCCACATGAAAGTGTTGTTAACCTGGCGCTCGCCGGTGACATCGACGCCGATGGTGAAGTCGTTGAACGCTACATTCTCGATGCCCTCGACGCTCTTATTGAGCGGAACGATGCCAAGGGTGCCGGGGCCGGAGATGAATCCCTGTGAGGCGAGAGTGGGGCCGACGCCGCCGACGGGCTGGCCGATGACGTTGAAATTACGCATGTAGCTGAAGCGCGCCTCGTTGACCGTGTTGGCTCCGTAGGTGCGGGTAAGTCCGAGGCTGATTAGTTGAGCGCGGCCATTGGAGATGGCGTTGAAGCCGGGGACGTTGGCGCCTCCCTGCGATGTCGGGTAGGGATTGTCCAACGTGTACTGATCGATGAAGTAGTATGCGGAGAGGTTGCCGAGGCGAGTGTTGAGGTCGAGGCGCGCAGCGCCCTTGTTGTCGTCGAGTGTCTGATTTTGGGTGGAGTTGGAGAATATGTTGGTGCCGACATTGGCCTGCGGGATGTAGGGCAGAAGTTTTGAGGCGGGCGCAGACCAGACGGCGGTGGGAATGTTGGCGTTGGGGAAAACGCACTGCGAAGTGTTCGTGCAGCCCGCTGCGTAGTAGGGCTCACGGGCCGTGACGCTTTGACCGAGCTTCGACGAGAGCTGATTCGCCCAGTAGGTGGTGCTTACGGTTCCGGTAAGCTGGCTTGCGAGGTCGTTGAGATTGCCGGAGCGGGCAGCGGCGCTGGGGACGGCGATGTTGCCGGTCTCCTGGCCCTGGGTCATGCCGGTGCCCTGGTAATCGAGGAAGAAGTAGGCCTTGTCTTTGGGAATGAAACCACCACGGATGGGGCCGCCGAGGGTTCCGCCATACTGATTGCGCTCGTAGCTGGCGCGGTCAGTGGCGAAGTAGTTGCGGGCATCAAGGTGAGTGTTGCGGAAGAATTCGAAGCCGCTGCCGTGGAGTTTATTGCCGCCGGATTTTGTGGTGACCAGGACTTGTCCGCCGCTGAAGTTTCCGTATTCAGCGTCGAAGTTGCTGGTGATGACTTTGAAGTCCTGGATGGCATCGAGGTTGGGAATGATGGCAGTGCCATTGTTGAAGTCTTCTTCGACGTTGGAGCCATTGACGGCGAATCCGTTGCTGGTCTCGCGCTGTCCGCTGACGGAGAGGTTGCCGGCGTTGAGATCGCCGGAGGGCGGAGTGGTGGTGCATCCGGACATGACGACGGCGTTGGGCTGTTGCGAACTGGAGGGAACGACGCCGGGCTGAATGGCTAACAGGTCGGTGAAGCTGCGGCCATTCAAGGGGATGGAGGTCATCTTTTCGGCGCTGATGGTCTCACCGATTTGCGAACTCGTGGTTTCGACGCCGGGAAGCTCAACGGTGACGCTCATGGTTTCGCTTTGTGTTGCAAGTTGTAGTTGGATGTCGAGAGCGACGACAGCGGAGGCGGCTACATCCACTCCGCGGCGGAGGGTCTGCTGGAATCCGTCTTCGGTGAACTCGATGTCGTAGCGGCCTTCGGGAAGCGACAGGGAGTAGCTTCCTTCGGCACCGGTCACGCCCTCAACGACTGCGCCGGTGGAAAGATTGCGGGCGCGGATCTTGGCTCCGGAGACGACGGCACCGGTGGGATCGGAGACCATGACATGGACCTTTGCCGACTCGCCGGTGTCGGCGAGGATGAAAGTTGTGGAGAGAAAGAGGAATAGAGTGATGCAGGTGAGTTTGCGAATTTGAGGGTACAGATTGAAACCGGACATGAAAGCTTTCTCCGCGCTACCGCTGTATGAAAATGAAAATGGTTTTCATTTCCATTACTGTACAGTTTTCGGTTCAACTCGGCCAGTGACGTATGTCACGTGGCTTTGTGAGGTTTCATCCAAGCTGTTCGAGGCTGGCTTTTTTCCAATGCAAGATGAGTCTGGGAGAGGGAGTTGTTTCCAACACAAGATGAGCCTGAAGGGGAAGCGATGTTGTTGGAAAGGCATGCTGAGAGTAGATGATCAGCATGCACGATACAGAGAAGTTAACCCTGAAACAGATTGCAAGATTTCTTGAGGCTGCGGAAGCTAGCGGTTTTACGGTTGGGTGGAGCGGCTGCTGCGCCAGCACCGGTACTCACAGTTGGCTTGTGCAGCTCGCGGCCTGCTGCGCCGCGTTACACGGCCAGCGGAGAGATCCAGGCGAACCGCCCCGCCGGAACCGCTTCCCGCGCCACTACACTCCAGCCGACATCGAGCTGCTGGCCCGCGTCGATGAAGCTCACGAAACCCTGAGCGGCCCGGCCACTCGCCGGGTTTTGCAACGCGAGTTTCACGAGTACGGCAGGGTCGAGTTCGAACGGTTGGCATCGATCTCCAACGGTCACCTGTACAACCTGCGTCACAGCACACGCTATCGCCAGCGGCTCCGCAGGTTCGAGAAAACCCGCCTCGACGACCGCTGCCACACTCGTTCCAATCTCAATCCAGAAAGGAATCTCTCAGTTCGCCTTCCGGCTACTCTTCAGGCTCATCCTTGGATTGGAAAACACTCTGGGCAATGTTTTGGGGTTGACTGCCTTGTCCCCACATATGCCAAAAGCGGGCATATGTGGGCCACGCATTATAAAAGGGCGACCCTTTCGAGTAAGCTGCGGTTGCTGTGCTGAAGCAGACAACCAAAGGCTTACGGAAGGAACACCCAGACGGATAGTGTGAGATATGTCGGGCTGGATGTCCACCGGGATACGATTCGTGTCATACCACAGTAGAAATGTCCCCATGGTTTAACAAGCAGAAGCGGCTGTTGGAGCTGGTAACTCCTTGTAGCTTCGCTTCCAGGGATGAGAGGTCGTCTCCTGCCCATCCGGGCTGAAGCCTCATAACCTAAGCTTGAGGCTTGCTCTCCTCCAGCACGGTACCAGGCGCGGCCGCCGTGAACTGGAACGTGGGGCGGGCATAGTGGCCCGCAATTGCATTCAAACGAATCGTCAGCAACTCATAAAACATTTTCGTGCCGTCAATAAGTGGATTGATCTTTGAGCGATCATCATTCGCCCATTCCACTGCGACTTCAGTCATCTTTAATCCAAACCTGCGGGCGATGAAAAGCAGTTCGGGATCGAAGCCCCATCTTTCGATCTGCTGACGGGTAAAGATCACCTCGGCAGCCTTGCGAGTAAAAGCCTTGAAACCGCACTGCGTATCCTTGTACGGCAGTCCAAGCAGGAGTCGCAGCAGCAGGTTATAGGCGCGTCCGACAAACTGACGCAACAATGATTGGCGGCGCGTCTGGGTTTCCGCCAGCAACCAGCGTGAACCAAAAGCTACGTCCGCGCCGTTTTCAAGAGCCTTGATCAGTTTGAGCGACTCGTAAATCGGCGACGAAAAATCAGCATCGCTGAACATTAGAATGTCGCCGTGCGCATTCAGCATTCCGTTGCGAACGCTGTAACCCTTGCCGCGATTACCCGGATTTTCCAGCAAGCGGAGCTCAGGCGCATTCACCATCACCTGCTTCACAATTTCGGCAGTGTCATCCCGCGAGCCGTCGTTGACAACGATGATTTCTACGCTCCACTGCTGTTCGCGCACGAACGCCAGCGCTTTTTCTAGGCCCGGACGGATGCGCGCGCTTTCGTTGTAGGCGGGCAGGATAATGGAATATTGCACAGACATTTATAGTTAGACGCACTCAGGTTGCAATGTAGTTGCAAGTGGCAGCCTGTCAAAAACAACTTGGGTCAGGCTGCATCCTCGCGTAAAGCAAGCATAGCAAAGAATTCGCCAATGATCGATTCATCCCAAAGACCTTGCTGCGCTTCGGAATGCATCGTTTCACGCGCTTGCTGATAAGTATGTGCAGCCTTGTAGGGGCGCTCGGTGCGGAGCGCATCGTACACATCTACTACCTGGAGGATGCGCGCAAGCAGTGGAATCTGATCACCGACAAGATGATCCGGATATCCGCTCCCATCCCAGTGCTCATGATGATGACGAATGATCGGCAATACCATTCGCAGCGAGCGCAGCGGCTTGCAAATGTTTTCTCCAATCAATGGGTGCTGACGCATGAGTCGCCATTCCTCGGGCGAGAGGAGACCTTGCTTTTTCAGAATCTCATCGGAGATCGCAATCTTTCCAAGGTCGTGAAGGAAGCCTCCGCGGCGCAACGCGAGTTGCTCATCTTCGCCCAAACCCATGAAGCGTCCCAGCGCGCTAGCGTATTCTGCCAGGCGTTCGCAATGGCCTTCGGTGTAGGGATCACGCGACTCGACGCTCCGACCCAGGGTGCAGAGAACCGTGTCAGCGTTCTCCAGTTCATCCGTGTAGTCCTTGACGCGCAACAGCGATGCGACTCGCGCAAATAATTCGACGGGAAAAATTGGCTTGTTCAGGAAGTCATCGGCACCAGCCTCGATGCCGCGAATCTTGTCCTCGCGGTCGCTCAGTCCGGTGATCATAACCACGGGAATGAGGCGCGTCTCGGGAGAATCCTTCCACTCACGACAGAGTTCATATCCGCTCTTGCCCGGCATGATGACATCCAGCAGTACGAGATCGGGCGTGGAATTGCGCATGATCTCTTCGGCAACTGGAGCGCTGTCTGCGATGGCAACGTCATAGCCCTGACGGCTGAGCAGTTCCTGCATGAGCAGAGTGTTGTCGAGATGATCGTCCACGACGAGAATCCGCTGGGAACGGTGACGCATTGGCTCTGCCATTTGTTAGGTGTGAGCACTGATTGATGGACTTTGGTTGCCAAGGTGACTAAAGAGAATTGCGGAAAACGGAAAGCGGCGCTAGGCTGCAATTGCGATGATGTCTCGACAACTCCGCTCCATGCTGCTCTTATTACTCGTGTTCACACCGCTGGCGTCAATGGCTGCAGGTAAGCCAAAGGTGCATGTAATCAGCTTCGGTAAGGTTATGGCGGTGAAACTTTTCCTCGGTCCTGACGAGGAACACACGGCGCCGCTAAAGGTTCGCGCGCTGTATGTGGATACGAAATTGAAGGAATTTGTTACGGGAGAAGCACATGAGGTGACCGACCGGCTGTTCGTTGTGCGGCGCGCCTATAGGCTGAATGATAATTTGCCGACCGATGAAAGTAAGGCTCCGAATTGGATTTGGCAACGCGGCGGGTGGCTGATGGTGGATCGCTTAACGGCGCGTGTTTCGCAGGTTTCGCTGGTTGAGTTCGATCCGTTCTATTCGCACGCTAGTTGGTTTCGGGACTACGTGGCGTACTGCGGAGTGAGCGACAACGGCGAAAAGTTGAGCGCCGTGGTAATGCAACTGGGACGAAAAAAACCGGTGCTAAAGAAAGAGCTTGGGACAGCGAGCCAGGGAGGAATGCCGGATTCCGAGTGCGAGGCTCCTGGTTGGGAAAAGAGGCCGACGCGGGTGACATTCCTGCCAAAACACGCGGAAAAACAGGCTTTTTCGATCTTTGGGCATGCGTGGGACGCGGCTCCGGGGTCGGAAGAGGAGTAGCCGCACGATTGCCAACCATTACACGAATGGTGAATGGTTGGAGATGGTGTAGTTACTGTATGGGCAATGGTTGTGCAGGGAGATGAAAGATTGACCAGGTGATCAGCAGTGAATCGACTCACTGATTACTCTTGAGTGAATGCGGGCCGTGAGTGGCCCGCTTCGTTTTGCTTTAGAGCGTTTTTCGAAGAGCCCCGTTCAAAACTCGGAAAATTTCTAAGCCCGGAACGAGTCGGGAGAAGAGTCCGGGATTCGGGGAGTGATGCCTGCATCCCACATTTGCCAAAAGAGGGCAAATATGGGCCACCCGTGTCTGGGCAGTTGAATCCGGATTTAGTTCTTCGGATTTGGAAGAGGGAGAGAGGTGGTCTCGCCATTCCGGTGGAGTTCGAGGGTGTACTGCCTGGCGCGCTTCCCGGTGGATGGGAAGTAGAGATATCCGGCGACGGGTTGGGTCAAGTTCCCCTGCGGGAGCGCCTTTTCGCGGAGTTCGGTTTGCATGACACGACGATTGGCGGACGCACCGCGGCGGGGATACGGAGCGCCGGCCACGCCGACTCCTACACCGGTCGAAACACCCCGGCCCCAGCCACCACTTTCGTAGCCGACGCCGACGCTGGGATAGACACGGACGTCGCGCGAGCCGGAACGACGGCGGGACGACAGGTCAGTCAAAACGTCATCGGGAGAGGCGGGGAAGAACGCCTGGTCCTCGTTACCGGCGCGAAGAGTGAAGTCGTCGGCACGCAGGTTGAGAGTTTCACCGGCAGGAAAGACGCCTACTTCAACGACAAGGTAGCGCTTGCCGAGAGGCGTGCTGAACCTCTGCTCAACTTCTTTGGCCGAAAGCAGGCGGGCACCGACGGAGAACTGTTGCTGTTGGCGATAGACAGGATAAGCGGCGGCTTCCGAACGCGGACGAACGGAGGGAACAATGGGCTGCTCCCGTCGCGCACGGCGGCTCCCCGGCTGCGGGTAGTAGACCGGAGGCGCCTGGGGATAAGGCGGATACTGTTCAGCGTAGGGCGGCTGAGGCTGAGACTGCTGATCGGCAGACTGCGAGTCGTAAGGAGGCTGCTGAACGGGTGGTTGCGCCTGGCGCTCGGACGAAGGGGCGGGCTGGGCGTCGGGAGCCTGCTGTCCACTGCCAGCATCCTGAGCGTCAGCGTCAGCCTGATCCGCGGCTCGGGCTTGGGCTTGCGCTTCAGCCTGCGACATTCCGGTTTGTTCCGGTTCGGCCTGGGCGGAAACGGACTGCTGCGGCTCGTCCGGTATAGACGGTGCAGCTTGCTGGGCCAGAGCCGGGGCGAGCAGGACGAAAAGCGCAAACGTGCAGACGAACGGTTTCATTTCCTACCTCGGTGACTGTGGTTCAGGAGCGGGAGCAGTTTGTGGAGCCGGGGTGGATTCTGGTCCGGCTGGCCGCCGATTCGCGTCAGGCGGCGGTGGGCCGTCGTAGGATGGTGTTCCGGCGGAAGGCGCAGTTGAGTGAGTGCCGGGACGATCGAACTCGATTTTCAGGCTACGGTTGGCGAGCACGTAGAGACGTTCCTTCTGAACATCGGAGCCAATGCGCTGCTCGATATTGTAGGTGCCCGGCGCAAGATAGATAGTCTTGAGATCGTGAGCGCGTCCTGCGAATGCGCCATTGATGTAGATTCTGGCGTCGGAGTCAGGACTCTTGATGTGTACCTCTCCCATGGGCCGGCCATAATATCCGCCGTAACCGTATGGGGCATATGCATAAGGATATGCATAGTAGGGATATCCCCAAGGGCCGTATCCCCATGGACCGTAGCCATACGGGTATCCACCATAAAAACCGACTCCGACGCCAACGTGCGTGCGGGCAGCAGCCGAGGCGGGGAGGATCAACGCCACGGCTAGAGCCGCGAGAACAACAGCCCGAGAGAATCGAATGTGTGACATACCATGCACTCCTCTGGAAAACCCCTATCTTGCATTGTCTTGAGCAGAGAGGAAGGTTCCATTCATAGAACCCCGCACAGCGCTGATTCTACATGGCCCTGCTCAAGCTTCGCTTATTCAAACCCGGCAGGGGAGCTTGAGTTGCGCGGAGAAGAGAAATGGCGGCGCGATTTTTTGGAAGGAACGAAGGACATATTGCTGAAAGTCCAATGGAGCACGGGCAGAACAACTTCAACAGCTTGGTTGGCAACGTGATCTGGTCCCCCACTCAAGCCCAACAGCGGGGCTTGAATGGGCCACCCGTGAGCACTGGCGGTGCCATGATTTCAAAATCAAGATCTCATTGGGGTGAGTTGACGGAGACCCCACATATGCCAAAGGAAGGCATATGTGGGCCACCTGGGTTTTGCTGAAGCGAAAGAAAGAGCGGGAGGCTGGTCATCTCCTCCCGCTGCGTTGCTAATAATCAAGGTTACGGGGTGGGAATGATCGCGCTTACTTGCGATGAGTAGCCGCTCTCGGCTCCCGAGGCGCCGACGGCGGTGACCACGTAATAGTAGGTGGCGCCGGCACTCACGTTGGCGTCTGTGTACGAAGTGCCGGTCACCTGAGAGCTGGTGAGTTTGGCGTAGGAGATGCCGGATGTGGTGCTTCGGTAGACGTTGTATCCGCTTACGCCGGAGGAGGAACTGGCGGTCCACGTCAAGGTGACGGAGTGGACGGTGGCAGTGGATGAGGTGCCGGTTCCGATGACTCCGATGGATAGCGTGGAGTTGGAGGCGCTGCTGAGAAGAGACAGGCTGCCGCTTACGGTGGCAGCGGTGGTGGGGGTGAACTTCACGGTGAACGATGCGCTTTGACCCGCCGGTATGGTGAGGGGCAGAGAGATTCCGCTGACGGTGAAGCCGGGGATCGTGCTCATCTGCGAGATGGTTACGCTGGAGGCGCTGGCCGTCAGAGTTACGGTTCGGCTTGCGCTGCTGCCCACGGCTACGGAGCCGAAGTTCAAAGAGCTCACATTGGACGTTAGACTGCCCGGAGCGCTTGAGGTGGCGGTGATGCTGCGCGAAGATTTATACACCGTCCCGGCGTTGTCCCAAGCCTGCACGGTGACGTTGTGCGCGCCGCTGGCAATGGCGAGCGATGTATTGATCGAGGCGGCATTCACGAGATATGCACTGACGCTATCGACGTAGATTCGCATGGCGGTGATGGTTCGACCGGAAGGTGCCTGGGCAGAGGCCACGAACTGCACGGGCGAGCCGACGGTCGCGCCGCTGGCGGGCGAAGTGACGGTGACGCTGCCGGCGGATGTGGTGGCACCGACGGTGATGCTGATTCTGCTGGAATAGGATTTTCCGGATTTGTCCCAGGCAACGACCGTTACATTGTGCGCTCCGGTGGAGAGCGCAACCGAGGTGTTGAGGCTGGCGGCACTGACCGTATATTTGCTGACGCTGTCAACATAGAGGCGCATGGAGGTGATGGGATAGGTCGTGCTGCCACTGTAGGCTGAGGCGACGAAGTTCACGGGCGAAGAGACAGTTGCGCCGCTGGTAGGAGAAGTGATGGTTACTCCGACGGCGGTGGCCGCGGCGGTTGCGTTCGGGGTTGCGGCTTTTGAGGTGGCGGAAACGGGAGCGGTGAAGAATTCGCTCATCAATGGCGCTGTGGCGGCGGCACCGGGAAAGCTGGTGGCACCCATTGCGGATAGGACCGTGCGCAGCAGGCTCTGATGCTGGTAGAGGGTGGTGGACTTGTAGGCCGGGATGACGTTGGGGCCGATGACGAGAGTGGCGACGTGGCCTCCGCCGTGAGCAGTGTCAGTTTTGGCGGATTCCTCGAAGGTGATGATGAGCAGTCCGTCTTTCTGGAAGTTTGAATCGGCGAGCAAGGGAGCGATGTTCTGTTTGAGCCAGGTATCGGATTGCTGCAGCGAACCGTTGGCACCGTCGTTCATCCGGTTGGGGACGATGTAGCTGAAGTCGGGAAGCTGGTTGCCGGCGAGATCGGTTGCGAACTGCGAGAAGGGCACGAGGTTCATCTTCTGGGTGCTGCTGTTCTGGACATCGGCGAAGTAGGCGAAGGGATTATTGCGGACTGCGTAGTTTCCGGTGTCGCCTCCGGTGTATCCGGCGTAGGGGAGATCCTCGGCATAGGACTTCCAGGTCTTACCGGCGACCATCATTTGGTCAACGATGTTATCGGCGGTGACTGGAAGGTTGGACGGCGTCGCGGTGTTGTCGTTGGTTAGCACGCTGCCGGTGGTGAGTTCGAAATAGTTTCCGATGGCGGGATGTGTGTTCGCGTAGTAATGGGTTGCGAGTCCGTATTTGGAGGCCAGCGAATTGAGATATGGCATGGCGCTGTTACCAATCACGCTGGAGTAACTGTGATTTTGTTCCACAACCATCACAACATGACTGCTCGTGGGAATCTGCGCGAAAGAAACCGCAGTTAGAACGAATACGAATAAGACGACCAGCCAATTCCTCATCAATACCTCGCGGGTGAATGTTTCAACTGCGAGGAGAGTATGGGAGCATCTATTCTGCTTATATGCGGGATAGGCACTAGGCTTTTACGTATTCATGCTAAGAGCTGGTAGAGATGAGCACTCAGTCTGCCGCGGTTTAGTGCGTAGGATTTCCTGAGGTAAATCCTGGAGCAAATCACTGGCGCTACGCTTACAACGCATTCTGTGATGGAGTGCGCTTCAGGAGCTTCTCGAAGCTGGTGGTGCCGGAACTCTCGTGACCATGAAGAAGAGCCAGTTGGTACGCGATGTGTGGTAGGGCTTGGTTAATCTTCATCGCAATGACATAGAGAGTGAAAAATCGCCAAGTATCCACCGATCCCCAAGCGGAACCGCAAGATCAAAGTCAACGACCCCACGTCAGCCCGGAAAAGCACCGGGCGGGACGTGATGGGATAAGAACGAAGGCTTCAGCGAAACCCGGTATTCTTTGGTTGAGGACCAAGAAGCTGGGTCAGGAGAAGCCTTCATGACTATTG